>Ga0134112_10000494_pt1 | contig 10844 bp, 17 predicted proteins | sample 15_D_Rain_40_5_1_FD_128867 | JGI IMG/M metagenome (GOLD analysis project Ga0134112, IMG submission 128867) | Grasslands soil microbial communities from the Angelo Coastal Reserve, California, USA - 15_D_Rain_40cm_5_11112015 | ecosystem: Environmental > Terrestrial > Soil > Grasslands ... | reverse complement strand
GGCGTGACCCAGCTCGACTTCACTGGGCCGCACCAGTTTCTCTCGCGTACACCCGACCTGCATGTCCGGGTGGCTTCGCTGGGAGGTGAACCGGTTACGGCGGACCGCCTCACCTTTTCGAACCTGGACGACCTGGCTGCGATCGAGTCGTGCGACGTGCTCCTGGTGCCAGGCGGCGGTGGCTGCCTCGCTGCGATCGAGAATGACCTCTTCGTCAAAGAGATCGCCCGGCTCGGAGCAACCGCGCGCTATCTGACTTCGGTGTGCACCGGGTCGCTCATTTTGGGCGCTGCCGGCTTTCTCCGCGGCCGCCGTGCGGCCTGCCACTGGGCATGGCGGGAGTTGCTTCCTGTCTTCGGTGCCATCGTGGATGAGGGCCGCATCGTCAGGGACGGCAACATCCTGTCCGGGGGCGGCGTCACGGCAGGCATCGATTTCGTGCTGGCCCTTATCGCGGAGCTGCGCGGGCCGCGCGCGGCGGAAATGGTCCAACTCGGCTTGGAATATGCTCCTGAACCGCCCTTCAACTCCGGCCGCCCAGACACGGCGCCGGCAGAAGTACTGGAGGCGGTGAACGCGCGCACGGCAACGAGCCGCGCTCAACGTCGTGTGCGCCTCGACGCCTGGGCCGCCGCTCATCGCGCTGGTCACCATGCCTGAGGTCGCGGACAAACCACACCCGTATATGACACCCATGGAGCGAGATATGAGCGGAAGCGAAAAGCCTAGCTTCAGCGGTGCGCTGGCAGTCGGCCGGGAACTGGATCTGCTTCTACCCGACAGTCCCGCCGTTCGGGACGCCTACGCCCAGGCAGAAGCGGAATCGCAGCCTTGGCTTTTCAACCATGTGATGCGCTCGTGGCTCTATGGCGCGAAGCACTACGCGTTTCAGATCAAACGCAGGTCTTTCAACTAGGCCCGAGCTCTGTGTCATCAAACTTCGTTGGCCAGCATCTGGTCCAGGCTTTGCCGCTCCCGGAGAAGGCGGAGCGTCCCGTCGGGCTCGAGCATGACCTCGGGCGCCTGCGGGTACGAGTTGTAGTTGATGGTAGACATCGCCGCGCAGTAGGCGCCAGCGCCGCCGCCGACGACGAGGTCCCCCGCCTGAGGTCGCGGCACCCAGCGTGGGCCGAGCGCCTCGGGATCGCCGGGCGCGGGGGTGAGAATGTCGCCCGACTCGCAGCACGGTCCGACGAAGACGACCTCGGCGGGCTCCCGGCCCATGGCGAGGACGTCGATCGGATGCTGGGCCCCGTAGAGGGATGGCCGAGTGACCTCGGTCATGCCGGTGTCGAGCTTGGCGAAGAGGTAGCCGTCCCGCCCGGTGTCCACGACGTCCACGCACGTCGCCACCACCGCGCCCGCCTGCGCCACTAGATACGTACCGGGCTCGATCTCGAGGCGAAGGGCGCGGCCGTCCCGCTGGCGGAATGCCTCCAGCTCACCACGCACATGGGCGGCCACTTCGTCCATGTCCACCGACGGCTCCTCGGGCATGCGGCCCACCTTGAAGCCGCCTCCGAGGTTGACCGCGGCCCCATCGGGGAACTGCGCGACGAGGTCGAGCGTCATTCGCATTGCGCGCTTCCACACCTCGGGGTCGGTGCCGGAGCCAATGTGCGTGTGAAGCGTGCCGATGGTCAGTCCGTAGCGGGCGGCTACCGTCTTCACCTCAGCCGCATAGTCGTGCCAGATCCCGAAGCTCGCAGAGGGACCGCGTTCGTGCGCTTCGTCGAGCCGCTACCGAGTCCGGGGTTCATGCGGACAGCCACCGCGCGTCCGGGCGTGACGCGGCCGAATGCCTCCAGCTGGTGCAAGGAGCAAGCGTTCAGGAAAACGCCGCGGCCGACGTGATCGGCGACCCGGCGCGAGGGCATCTGGGACGTGAGGAGGATCTGCTCGGGTGCGAACCCGGCGCGGAGCGCACGCTCCACTTCCCAGTCGCTAGAGGCGTCCACGTGGAGCCCGAGAGCCCGGAACACGGCGAGGATCCCCCGACTCGGGTTCGCCTTCATCGCGTAGCGAAGCGTGAAACCATACGGTGCCGGAAACGCGAGCGCCCTGTGCGCTGTCGCTTCCAGCGTGATGCGGTTGTAAACGTAACACGGCGTGCCGAAGCGCTCGCGCACCTCCGCGGCCTTCTCGGCGGAGAGAAACGGTGTCCGGCCGCTCGCCTGTGACGAGGTCATACGAAAGCCCTCCTGCCCAGGTCTCGATCGCGCCTGGGGCGCGCGACTCGGCGACGATACCGCATGTTGGCGGTTGCGCGCGCGTCCGTCGGACGGCCCGCGTGAATTACGCCGTCGTCGAGGGCGAGGGCGGGTCGTTCTGGCTTCTTAGGGGCGCAGTCGCGCGCGCGGAGAGGGGATCGAGGATCTCATCCAGGAACTGCCCAGACATCATGCGCGGAGCCGACAGCCGGCGCTGATCGGCGAGCGGGCAAAGCGAGTCGAGACGTGACGTCGGGTCGAGCATCTCTAGGTCCTGACTCGCGGTGACTATGCATCCCGCGCAGTGGTGTCATCCGGCCACGTAACCCGCGTTGCTCCATCCCTCCGACTTCTACAGTGAGGCGTACCGCGTGATCTACCAGGCAATGCTCGAGCTGTTCGAGCGGGGGCGTTCCAGCGTTGCGATGTGCCCGGCGTCGGTGCTCCGCCTACGCCTCGCGATACCAGTACGCTAGGCGCCAGAAGGCGCGATCCCACGCGGTATGGTCGGCGCCCTTGATCGCGATCGCACGCGCGTTCGTGGTCGCGCGACGGGCGATGGGCAGCACCGCGCCGCCCTGCACGAGCAGCTCGTTCATCATGGACAATGGGGGCGACGGGGTGCGAAATAGGTGCAGGCTGAGCCTGCCGAGGATGGTCAGCCCGAGCGCCTTGGCGGTCTTGAGAGATTTCCCAGGGGGATCGTTTAGAACTCGTGGATCAACTACTTTCTCGACCGCGACCGACGACCCGGACGCGAAGACGCGGCGGCGTGATCAGGTGCGGCGCGGGGCTCATCCTTCACCGGAAGCGACCTTGACACAGCTTGTATTCAGGGACATCGTGCCGTGCCAATACGGGATTGGTCTCATTCGTTCAAGTGTCTCTTCGAGGAGATAGCAATGATACGAACTGTACTCTCGTCGATCGTCATCGCAGTGTTGTCGTGCTCCACTGCAGCGGCAGGAGATATCCGGAGGGTCGTCACCGGACTCGATGGAAACGACAAGGCCGTTGTGCTGTTCGACAGCCGTCTGCCGCTCGCTCCTGGGCCATACGGCATTACATCGGTTAATCTGTGGATCACCGATTCATACCCGGCCGGCTACTATAAGGATGACCCCGCAACCAAGCCGATCGGAATATCGCCACCGGATAACGGCACGAAATTTCGGGTAGTCGAGTTCCCCCCGCTCGATGCGACCACCGAGGCGAAGATGGAGCCCAATTTCGTTCAAAAACTCGTCGGCGACCGCGCACCAAAGGGTCGGCCCGTGACGCATCCGCTGATGCATCGCACGCGGAGCGTCGATTACGCGGTGATCTTGACGGGCGAGATCGAGATGATGCTGGACGACTCCGTTGTGCGCCTCAAGCCGGGCGACGTAGTGGTCCAGCAGGCGACCAACCACGCATGGATCAATCGCGGCACGCAACCGTGCCGGATCTTGTTCGTACTGATGGATGCGAAGCAGCCGTAGTGCCCGATAAGGCGAGCGCGAAAGCGGCTGAATATAACCCCTTAGAGCTGGTGCCTGTGAGCGAGCGATCCGGCTGCGGGACGTATACGCGCAAGGAGTCGACGCGCTCCGCCGCCTTCGCGCGCTCGTAGACGGAGATCCAGAATTAATGCTGAGACCGTGGGCAAGCATAAGCAATCTCTCAACGTCATCACGAAGCTCTTCGAGCCGAAGGGCTCAAGAGTGGAGTTACGGGGCTGTCAGGCGGCTCTCGGAACGGGCGCTGACATGACGCTGGCGCTAGCGGAGATATGGCTAGAAACGAAGCGTGAGGGTTCCCGAGACGCCCCAGTCTGCCGACCCGTTCGATAACCCGCGGGTCACCGTCCCGGTCAGCTTCAGCGCCTTTATGACCCTGTACTCCGCGCCGACTCGAATGTCGAGCGGATCGTCCTGGCCGGGTGCGATAGCCGTGGCACCCTCGAGGAACGCGAAGACGGAGAAGGGTTGGGCTATCGCATAGGCGGCGCCCACGCTCCAGCCGAAAGTGTTGTGCAGCGTTGTCCCCGAGGGCTCCCCAATGAACGTATATGCGAGTTCGAGATACCCGAACAAGCTGCCGACGAGGAGCTTGCTCACGTCGACCCCGAGGGTTTCATCAAATTCGCCCGTGCCGAGGCCGCGATCCCTGTCCGCCGTCGGGAACTTCACCTTGAAGTACGGCGTGATCTCGGGAATGAAGTCCTTCTCCTCGACCACGACCAGAGAGGCCTTCGCCAGCACGTCACCGAGGCCGCTCTCGGTGGTGGAGGTCGTAGGACGAGTCAGTTTTCCATTGCTCTTTTTGCCCTTCACCGCGACGCCCCCGCCGGTGAGGACGATGTTCTGCCCGGTCTGATAGAGGTACGGGACCGTCACGCTCAGCCAGAAGCGATCGAACGGTCGCACGCCCAGCGTGAACGGCACGTACAGCAGGGTGGTGTCTTTGCCCGTCCCGTAGTCGCCGACCGAATAGTCGACCGTCGTCGAGAAGGAAATGCGCGGCTCGTCCTGGGCAAGCGCCGGCCGGACGCCGACGACCGCCAGGACGAGCCCGAGTAGCGCGAGTTGGACGCGCCGACGGGTCATGCCGCGATCAGCGGCCGGGCTTTTCTGGGTGCGCCGGCTTGTCGATCTTCTCCGGCTTGGCGGGCTTCTCCAGCTTTTCGGGCTTCGAGTTGTCCGGCTTGGCGGCGAGCTCGGGATGACGGTGCTCAAAACTGCTGACGGCCTGACCGAGGTTCTTGTCCGTCACCAGGCCCTGCGCCTTCATGTGCTTGAAGATCTCGCCCCAGCCCGAGTGCTTCTTCTTCGCGGCAATCTGCTCGAGCGTGAGTGGCGTGGCCCCTCCGCTCGTGGTCTGCGCCTCGAACAGGGCGCGGGCGATCTTCTGATCCCCTGGCGAGAGCTTCTCGAATGCGCCGGTGCCCGTCGTCTGGGCCCACGCGCTCACTGCGAAGCCGAGCGCGACGACTACGGCGAGCACAACGCGGGAAGCGTGTACGGCATTTCTCATGTGATCCTCCCTGTCACGACTGACTGCAGCCTGACCGTGCATTCGGCGTACCACAGCATGACGACCCGAGAGTTTGGATGATTCTGCCAATCGAGCAATGACTTGGCGCGCGTCTGATGGGCTCGTTATCCTGAGTCGCTCGTCAGATCTTGACGAGGCCCGTGCCAACCGTGTAATCGTGGCACGCCGAACCCACCAGCGCAGAACCTGAAAATTTCCTGAAGCGTGGATCGGTTCCGCCGCACGACGTGCTCACACCGCTTGTTGGGATCACCAGTCCGCGCGTGTCTGCTAGACTCCCGCCAGCCATCCTCCACTGAGATGCCCATGCGGGTGATCGGGTTCGTTCTCGCGTTTGCCCTCACGTAGCGCGTTTGGAGTGAACCATTGTGAGAAGGAGAGACCCATGCACTTCATCCTGTTCGTCCTGATCGGGCTGATCGCGGGGGCGTTGGCCGGGCGAGTGGTGAGCGGTCATGGGTACGGCATGCTGGGAGACCTGATCGTGGGGGTCGTCGGCGCGTTGCTGGGCGGCTGGCTCTTCGCCGTGGCCTTCGGGGTGGTCGGCGGAGGCCTCTTCGTCGGCCTCCTGACCGCCTTCGTCGGGGCGGTCATTCTGCTCTGGGTGATTCGTCTGGTTGCGCCGGGCCGCGCCTAGAATCCGGCTGAGGAAGCCCAAGCTGCGCTAGCCTGCATCAGCGCGGAGGCCGCGCCATGGCCGACACATTCGAGCGCGTCATGGTCATCGTGGCGCATCCCGATGACGCTGAATCATGGGTCGGGGGTACGGTGGCCAAGCTGGCGCGGGAAGGGGAGACGGTCTCCTACGTGATCGTCACAAACGGCGACAAGGGGTCGGCCGACCGCTCGATGTCCCCGCACGCGCTCGCCAGGATCCGCGCCGAGGAACAGCGCGAGCCGGCGGCGATTCTCGGTGTGCGGCACGTGGAGTTCCTCGGCTACCCGGACGGCGACGTGGAGGACACGCGGGTTCTGTGGCTTGACATCACACGTGAGCTTCGGCGCGTCCGGCCCGGGCTCGTCATGCTCCAGAATGCGCGGGCGCGCGGCCGAGGTCGGCAGGAAATTCGGGTTCGCCTACGCCGAGTCCTTTGACCGGATCCTCGTCGAGGTGTGACGTGGCTACTTGCCGCGGAGCGCGGCCTTTACTTCAGACGGTAGATCATCGAAGCGTTGTCGCGCGAGCGCGATTGGCCCGGCGGGCAATCCGACCTCCCGCTGGGCGCTCTCGGCCGTGAGGGCCTGCCAGGCCTCGAGGTGGAACTTCTCGGGGAAGTGTATCGCCAGCAGCCCGATGGCCTTCAACAGGGCCGGTGTCGTGACGGTCAACTCGACGGACGCCAGTTCATGCATCGACGTCTATCGCGCCCCGAGTATGCCGCATAGGCGCCTCGCGCGCAATGGCCAGGCTCAGATAGGCAGCGCCGATGGCTAAGCCGAAGCCCGAGAAGAAGCCGGCGACGCCAGCGACGAGCCGCGTCCTGCCGATGGAGCTCAAGATCGGGGATCGCCTTGTCGACGAGACGGGAGAGAGGGAAGTCGTCGGTCGGCCGTATACGACGGCCGGTGGCAAGAACGCGCGCGTGCGCGTCCACCGAATCGGCGAGCCCGGCAGTCACCATCTACGGACCTGGGGCGCGCACGAGCGGATCAGCGTGAAGCGGACGACCGCCGAGGAGGGCAAGCGATGATTCAATTGCGAAGGACCTCGCTGCTCGTCGCCCTCTCCCTGTTCACCTCGGCGGCGGCCCACGCCGACGGCATCTGCGAGTGTGTCGGGTATTGCCTCTACGAGAGTCCAGACTTTCGGATCACGGTCTTGGATGGAGAGACAGGGTTCGCCCTGTCCGATGTTCACGCGCTGGCCGCGTGGGCGGCTCGTACGTGATTACGATCGGGTAGTATCGCGTCTCCCTTTGAGTAGGCGACTGGCCGTCAAATGGCCGGAGAGGCGAGCGAGGCGTTGGCGCGTCGGGCACGCACGCCCTCGATTCCCTTGGGGGACACGTCGGTCCCTGGGGACCGTGGGCACCCCGGTCGATCAGTTGGCCGCTGGGGAGCCGAATGGGTCCGGACGCCGCCAGTCCGGCTCCGTCGCGGCCATTTCGCGGCCAATCGCCCCTTCCGTATGCAGCGGTCGCTTGCACAGGAACCTTAGGTTATTTACCCAACGCGCTTTGCTCCCTGAGGACCGGCCGCAGCAGCCCGCGTCGGCGGCGCTGCGCTCCGCAGGTGCCTCCCAGGCGCCTACAGGAGTCTCGATTCGTCCCGGCCCCGGCGGCGGGCCGCGTCCCGGGCGTGACACGATCCTGCACCCCGGGCGAAAGAAGCTCGCCTCGGGACAACGATCAGCCCATTGCTTCCTTCCTTACCGCTCAGCGGGGTCAGGACGCTGTCAATCCGGTTAGCGTCCTGCACTGGGAGGTCGAGGAGCTTCAAAGAGAGCGCCCGCGTCGCGATTCGCAAATCCGGCAGACGACGTCTGCTAACCAGACTACTCGAATCGTAGACGTACCCTACCCGCGAGATCCTCGGCGCGGCTTCTTTGAGCAGTTCGGCCCACTTCGCAACGAAGCCGGCGTCAATGATCCCAGTTACTCCAGTGATATTCCCGCCTGGCCGGGCCAGGCTCACCACGAGACCGGTCCCGACGGGGTCACCACCCATTCCCACCCCAACAACCGGCAGCGTTTGGGTCACATTCTTGGCGGCCAGCAAAGCCACGCCAGAATCGATGACGATGAGATCCAGGTCGAGCCGCACCAATTCAGCGGCGAGAGCCGAATAGCGTTCGGCCTTGCCGTGTGCCCACTGGTACTCGACGGCGATGGTCTGCCCATCGATATAGCCGAGGTCGCGGAGTCCTCGGCGGAACGCGGCGACGTTGGGCTCATTCGGGGACTCGGGTTCCGCCGGGACTAGGACGCCGATGCGGGGGATTTTCGCCGTCTGTTGTGGTGGCTGGCAGTGTGCGCTTTCCCGGCCGGGCGCCGACCGTGCGAATAAGCGACCTCATGGCAATCAGCGGGTGACGCAGGGTCAGGTGTCGTCATTCAGAAGGATCACAGATAAAGCCGCCATAAATGAACATCCCCTCGTCCAATGGCTGCTCAATAAAGACATGCGAATAAGCGCGTGACCTGGGCACTCTTGGGCATGGCTGTATGTTGCCGTTCAACCGAGCCGCGCTGAGTCGAGAGGCTACCTCTTCGATGACGGCGTTGCGGTGCGATACGTTGGCGTTCATATAGATCGTGATGAACTTGCCGACCTGATTGCCGTCAGTCTGCTTCGCTAGGAAACTCTTCGACTGGACCACCTTGTGAAAGATCTCGCGCGATGCAAGAAAGGGAAGAACGATAGACGCCACCGTTTCGGCGCCACTGAGCGCCGAGCTAATGTGATACTTCCGACACGGATTCGGGCACTCGCCAACGTACTGGGCATAGATGGTTCCGGGGACCGACCAATACTGCCCGTTGCTGGGAAAGTACCGAATGTCGTCTGGCATGGCGTTGTCCTCTTTCCTGCTCTGGGGAGCAACCCCTCGTCAACGGCTACGTTTTGATACTGATAGCCGCTACGGCAGCCACATGGTACCCCGGTGGAGGATGGCTGGCGGGAGTCTAGCAGCCCCGCTTCCTAGATTTCCAGAAGATGATCAGTGGGTGATCGCCAAATCCGGATGTTGGCTACAAACTCGTCGCCACCGCCGACGGCAAAAGAGCTGTCGAGGCAACAACTCGATTCTTGGGAGTCTCCGAAAAACCACTGATCGTGGCATGGGCCCTGCTATTCCTATTCCGGAGGCTTATGACATGACGAAGCGGGGTCTGCGGTTTGTGGGATTTATTCTGACGCTGCTGAGTCTCTCCGCCGCCGCCTACGCTGAGGATCGTGACGAGGCGACCGGCGCCACTGGAGTCACGCTGTACGAGATCAGCGAACGGGTCACGTTCGACCAGGCACAAGGAGTAATTGTCCGGAACGCCACTTCACCTCTCCAGGGGTTTGCAGCACTTGGGACACCGCTGTGTCCATCGGCGCTCCTGATCTCTGCCCCGCGCATTAAGAGCTGCACCGTCATCGCCACGGGCACGGATAGCGTGTCCACCGTGACTGGCTTAGGTCCTGTGAGCGGCACCTTCGACGTCGTCATCAACGCACCCGGCAATAGCTCAGTCCACGTCCCGGACTTGCCGGTGATCAACGGGACGTTTAGCGGCAAGGTGGATTTGTCGCTCGCCGTTCTGCACCACATACCGCTCGGCTCGATCACGGGCACCTTCACGATCATGCGGACCGCCGACCCTGCGACCGGAACGCAGGGCGATCTCCCGCAGCCTGTCGTCCTGCCCTTCAATGGGACATTCCGCATGCCTTTCAAGCTCGGTGGGCAGGGCAGGTTCGAGCGGAGTCAGCGTGACCACGCCGCGGTCTACCTGGCTGACGATCTCCACACGGTGATTCCGGTCAAGGCGTTTGAGCGCTCGACCGGGTTCCCCGATGTCCGACTCGAAGTGAACTTCGGGTTCTAGAGAGCAGCGCGTTCAGCCAGGGGGGCGTGAACCGGACCAACGGTCAATCGGACCAATTCAGAAACAGCGGTGCCGTAGCATCCCGCTTGGCTTCACGCCCCAGCAGACGGCACCAACTCGAGCGGCCACGGCCCGGTGGTTGTAGAGCTCCAGGGTGAATCTGCCCTGACCCCCAATTCCCCGCGTTTTTTTGCATCGACGCTGGCGACCTCCTCGGCCACCAGCAGTGTGAGGCGCACACGCCGGCCGGGGACTGCGGCAAAGGGCCGTACGTGACACCCGCCCGGACGTTGTTCGCCGGCGGTCACGGCGGCGGCTAACGCCTCAGCTGGCGGCGAGGCATTCGACAGGCCACCTAACGCCCGCCGCACGGCCATGACGTGGGGACGCGACCGACACGGGTGGAGCGCCCGCGGCATGCGACGCAGCGGGCGGCGTGGGAGGCGCCGCCGCGAGATGTAGCTGGTTCCTCGCTCTCGTTGAGACACCCAATTTCATGTATTTCCACTAGGGTGATTCGGGGATTGCCCTGCTTGCGTGCGAGCACTGCTGTTGGCTAGGGTGGCTCCCGGAGAGCGGACGAATGGGTCCTAGCATCGACCTTGAGTGGTTGGAGATCGCGGAGTGGTTCGCGGTCGACGATCTTTTCCGTCGCGCGATCCTCGCGAGGGACGCGCTGCGACGCGCGGGCCGGAGTGAGCACGGCACCGGGACCGACGATCGGCCAGCGGTGAATTCGGGAAATCCCGACTCGGGGAGCGCCGCCAGGCCGACCCCCCCGCATCGGACTCGCAGGGCGCCCACGTATCCGTCGCAGTTCAGCGTGTCCGCCTTCCGCCTTGCCGGTCGTGGAGTCTTCTGACCAGCTTCCAATGGAGAAAACGCCCGGAAGCATTGTGCAGGAGTCCGATCCCACCAGCTACAGTCCGCTCCTGGACGGAAGCCCTCAGATGCGCGCCATCGGGACGGTTATCGAGAATATCGCCGACACGGACGCGACGGTCTTGATCTGTGGTGAAAGTGGCGTCGGCAAGGATCTGGTGGCCAGAGCCATTCATGC
>Ga0134112_10000492_pt1 | contig 10869 bp, 9 predicted proteins | sample 15_D_Rain_40_5_1_FD_128867 | JGI IMG/M metagenome (GOLD analysis project Ga0134112, IMG submission 128867) | Grasslands soil microbial communities from the Angelo Coastal Reserve, California, USA - 15_D_Rain_40cm_5_11112015 | ecosystem: Environmental > Terrestrial > Soil > Grasslands ... | reverse complement strand
CTACACGGGCTTCGGTCTGGTGGACGAGCCCGGCCGCGACGGCGCCGTGCGCCTGCGCCCGGCGCTGCTCAAGCGCGAGACCGTGCTGCTCTACGGCGGTCCGAAGAAGCGCCTGCACCACGTGGCGTTCGGCGCGCCGGGGGCGGAGTTCGAGGCGACGCGCGAGTCGCTGCGCCGCGCCGGCGTGAGTCAGGTCGACCCGCCGCGCGGCGCGCCGGAGGGCGGTCTCTGGGTGCGCGACCCCGACGGCAACCTCGTCAACGTCCGGCCGGAGGCCGGCGAGACGCCGCCCGCCGATCCGCCGCTGGCCCTCAACAGCCCGGGCCACACCCCCCGCACCGGCGCCCGCGGCTGCCCCGACCGCTTCGAGGCCCGGCCACGCCGGCTCGGCCACGTCTTGCTATTCTCCGGCGACCTCGAGCGGATGATCGACTTCTACACGCGCGTGCTCGGTATGAAGCTCTCCGACCGCTGCCCCGGCATCATCGCGTTCCTGCGCTGCACGCCGGATCACCACAACCTCGCGCTGCTCGCCTCGAAGGGCCCGGGCTTTCACCACGGCTCGTTCGAGGTCGGCGGCGTCGACGAGATCGCGATGGGCATGCAGCGCGCTCACGACGCCGGCATTCCCGTGGGCTGGGGGCTTGGCCGCCACGTCATCGGCTCCAACTTCTTCTATTACGTGCGCGACCCGTGGGGCTCGTGGGCGGAGTACTTCCACGACCTCGACCACATCCCGGAGACGTGCGCGTGGCAGCCCCGCGATTTTCCGCCGGAGGACGCGCTCTATCGCTGGGGGCCCCCGGTGCCCGAGGACTTCGGCCTGAACCGCGAGCTGGAGGGTTGAGCCCCCGCCGACTGCTGGTCACCGGGCTCAGCGGGCTCATCGGCGGCGCGTTGAGGAAACACATCGAGGGCAAGTACGCGCTGCGCGCGCTGAACCGCCGGGCCGTCCCCGGCGTCGAGACGCACCAGGCCGACCTCGGCGACCTCGCCGCGATCCAGCCGGCCTTCAAGGACGTCGACACCGTCGTGCACCTGGCCGCCGCCGCGGGCGACAGGCACGCGCCGGAGGTGCTGATCCGCTCCAACGTCGTCGGCGCCCTCAACGTCTTCGAGGCCTCGCGCATCGCGGGCGTCAAGCGCGTCGTCTTCGCCAGCAGCGGCGCGACGGTCAGCGGCTGGGAGCAGGAGCCGCCGCTGAGCCACCTCGTGGCCGGCCGCTATGCCGAGGCCGGGAAGATCACGCCGCTCACCCACGAGTCGCCGCTGCGGCCGAGCGGGCTGTACGGCGCGACCAAGGTCTGGGGCGAGGCCCTCGGGCGCCACTACTCCGACGCCCACAAGATGTCCGTCATCTGTCTGCGCATCGGCCGCGTGAAGGCCGAGGACCGGCCCACCACCACGCGCGACGTCGCGGTGTGGTGCAGCCAGCGCGACATCGTGCGCATGATCGAGGCCTGCATCGAGGCGCCGGCGTCGCTGCGCTTCGACGTCTTCTACGTGGTGTCGAACCTGCGCCACGGCTACCGCGACGTGGAGCACCCGGGCCGGGTGCTTGGCTGGAAACCGATGGACAGCGCCGACACACCCCGTTGATCGGAGGAGCCACGAGATGACGTACGGATATCTTCCCCAGAACTGGCCCGCCTTCCAGCGAGAGCTCGACGAGCGGGGTCTCTCCGTGAGCGATATCGAGAAGGTGGAGATCCGTCCGAGTCCGGCCGGCAGCCCCACGATGGTCGACGTCGTGGTGACTGCCCGCTCCGGGCGGATCCACACCTGGAGCCAGGACGAGGGCGCGCCGGGCCGTTAACGCCGCGGGGCGACGGCCCCGCGTTCGGCCGCGCGCCGGCTCGCGGTGCGCGCGAGCGGCCACGTGACGGGCGGCTCGGCGACGGCGCGAGCGGCCACCGGCGACGACAGGATGATCGACGTCGTCGGCGTCCCGAAGCGGCCCAGCGTCTCGATGACCGCCTCCAGATGTCCGACCGACGTCGCGATGACCCGCAGCACGTAGGAGTCGCTTCCGGTCACGTGGTGGCACTCGACCACCTCGGCGAGCGTCTTCACACACGCCTTGAGCGCCGGGCACTTTTCCTCCGGCGCGCTCACGCGGATCACCGCGGTCACCGCGAGCCCCAGCCGCTCGAGCCCCACCTCGGCGCGGTAGCCACGGATGACGCCCGCGTCTTCCATCTGGCGCACGCGCTCCGCCGCGGCGGGAGCGGTGAGTCCGACGCGCCGGCCGAGCGCGGCGAACGAGATGCGCGCGTTCTCCTGGAGCGCGCCGAGGATGGACCAGCCGACGGCATCGAGGCCGTTTTCGTTTCCGCGCTTCATCGCCGCCTCCCGCTTTCGAATCTCGAGGTCCCCCGCGCGCGCCGCTTTCGATCCGGGCTGGTCGCGGCGCGCCGGGGACCGCTAGAGTACTGCACGCAGGGAGGTGCGCAATGCTCGAGGCCGAACGCGCCGAGCTGATCCGACAGTACGAAGACGGCGTGCCCGCGTTCAAGAAGGCGCTCGCCGGCGTGCCGGCGGCGGCGCTGAAGTGGCGGCCGGCGCCCGGCGCCTGGTCCGTGCACGAGATCGTCTGCCACTGCGCGGACTCCGAGACCAACTCGGCCTCCCGCGTCCGGTACCTCGCGGGCGAGCGCGACCTCTCGCTCGACAACTACGACCAGGACCGGTGGGCGATCGAGTTCGACTACCACGCGCATCCGCTGGAGACGGCGCTCGCCACGGTGGAGGCGGTGCGCGCGAACACGGGGCCGCTCATCCGCCGGCTGCCCGATGCCGCGTGGCAGCGCGTGCACCAGCACAAGACTCACGGGCGCTACACGGCGGAGAACTGGCTGAAGACCTACGCCGTGCACCTGCACGAGCACGCGCGGCAGATCGAGGACAACGTGGCCGCGTGGCGTCGGCGGCCGGCGCCCGCTAGCGCGTGCGGAGGCCGAGTTCGGTGAGGTAGCGCCGCACGCCGGGATGGATCAGGTCGGGGCGCGGCGCGGCGGCCGCGGTATTGGCCGCGGTGGTTTCCTTCCCCTGTGGCAGCCGCCGAGCGATCCCGGCCTCCGCGCGGTGCAGTGCCTTGGCGACGTGGTACGCCGCGTCGTCGGCGAGCCCCGGCCGCGCCATGATGAAGGACCAGGAGCCGAGCGAGGCGATCGGCGCGTCCTGGCCCGGGTACGATCCGGCAGGAACGGTCAGCGGCTTCAGGAAGGCGTGCTTGGCCTGGATCTTCTTCAGCCCCTGGGCGTCGGGGACGATGAAGCGCGCGCCGCCGGGCGCCTTCGCCACCGCGGTGAAGCCGGGCCAGCCGACGCCGCCGCCCCAGAGCGCGGCCACGCGGCCGTCCTGCACCATCGCGGGACCGTCGCCGGCGCGATCGAGATAGACGGCCTGGAAGTCGCGCTCCTGGTCGAGGCCGAGACCGTCCAGGACGTAGCGGGCGAGCAGCACGAGCCCCGAGCCGCGAGCGCCGAAGGCCACGGGCTTGCCGCGTAGATCCTCGATCGTCCGCGCCGGCGAGTCCGCGCGCACGACGAACATGCCGGGCGTGGAGTACATCGCGGCCACGATGCGGATGGGCGAGGGGGCGCGTCCCACGCCCTGCAACGCCTCGTACGCGACCTCGCCCTGCACGAGGGCCAGGTCCACCGCGTTCGTTTCGAGCAGCGGCACGTTCTCGGTGCTGCCCTTCGTGTTGCGCGGCGCGATCTCGAGGGTCGGGTCGACCTCGCGGATGGCGGCGATGACGGCGTCGCCGTAGACGGGAAAGCCGCCGCCGGGCGTGGCGGTGGCGAGGGTGAGCGTGAGCGCCATGGCCGCGGCGTTCACTGAGCGTCGCGACGGGCGGCGAGCAGCTCGTTCAGCTCGAGCGCGCACTGCACCTTGAGCCGGAGCTGGCCGGCCATCTCCGGTGTCATCTCCTGACCACGCGTCGCGGGATCGTCGAGCACCATGCCGGACGGGGTGGCGACGTCGTCGAGGCCGACCCGCTTCTTGCACTCGGCCATCGCCGCCTCGGCCTTCGCGACGCGGTCGGCCTTGTACAAGGGGCCGGGCGATTGGTTGCAGGCGGCGAGGCCGAGGAGGAAGGCCAGCCCGAGTGCGCGTGAGCGCATGTCGCGCCGATCATCTCACGAACGCGTGCTAGAGTCCCCGCGTGGCCAACGCGCGCGCGGCCTCGGTCAGTTCCTGGCCGGGCACCTCGTTGCCCGCCAGGTCAGGAAGCACCCGGGCTGCTGGCCGCGGCGTCACGCAAGTCACGGAAATAGCAATTCGGTGGCTGGCCTGGTCACTTTGGTTTCCGCCTTGCAATCTTGTCTCACGGCTATGAGTCTCAAGCGCGCCATTGACCGGGAGTGGGCCCGGAAAGCGCCGGCCGCCAGCGCCCCCGTTTCCTCGCCCGCGAACGGCAACGGTCACGCCGCTGACGGTGCCGCCACCACCGAGAGCCAAACGCAGGTCGGCCGCCGCCTCTCGGATTTCATCCTCGCCGAAGGCCTGATCAGCCCGGACCAGTTCACGCTCGTGCTCGCCGAGCAGAAGAAGACGAACGACAAGCTCGCCAACATCGTCGTGCGCCTCGGCCTCCTGAGCGAGGAGCAGATGATGCACGCGCAGTCGCTGCACTACCGGATCCCCTCCGTGAAGTTCCCGGAGTCGGTCCCCGCGGAGATCCTGCGCCTGGTGCCCGGCGCCATCGCGCGCAAGCACGAGGTGCTGCCCATCGGACGTTCGGCGGGCGCGCTGACGCTCGCGATGGTCGACCCGACCAACCTCTCGGCGGTGGACGACGTGGCCTTCCGCACGGGCATGCGCGTGTTCCCGGTGCTCTGCGTGCCGTCGCTGCTCCGCGCCGCCATCGAGGTGTCCTACGACCACGCCCGGACCGGGCTCGCCAGCGCGCTGTCCGACGCCGAGGCGGAGGTCGGCTCTGCCGACGACCTGCGCGAGGGCATGAACCTCAACGAGCTGCGCGCCTCCGCCGACCAGGTGCCGGTGGTGCGGCTCGTGAACATGATCCTGCTCGAGGGCATCCAGCGCGGCGCCTCGGACATCCACCTGGAGCCCGATGAGAAGACGTTGCACGTGCGCTACCGCGTGGACGGCATGCTGCAGGACGTGATGACGCCGGCCAAGAAGCTCGAGCCCGCGATCGTGTCGCGGCTGAAGATCATGGCCAACCTCGACATCGCCGAGCGCCGGCTGCCGCAGGACGGCCGGATCAAGTTCCGCGACGTCTCGCGCGAGATCGACTTCCGCGTCTCGATCATCCCGGCGCTCTTCGGCGAGAGCGTGGTGCTGCGCATCCTGGACAAGAGCGCGCTCCAGCTCGACCTCGCGCAGCTCGGCTTCGACCCCCGCGGCCTCGAGCAGTTCCAGAAGGCCATCAAGAGCCCGCACGGCATGATCGTCGTCACCGGCCCCACGGGGTCGGGCAAGACGACGACGCTCTACTCGGCGCTGGCGGCGGTGAACTCACCCGACATCCACATCCTCACGCTCGAGGATCCCGTCGAGTACAACCTGCCGCGCGTGAACCAGGTGCAGGTGAACGACGAGATCGGGCTCACCTTCGCCACCGCCCTGCGCTCGTTCCTGCGCCACGACCCCGACGTCATCCTCGTCGGTGAGATGCGGGATCAGGAGACGGCGAGCATCGCCAATCGCGCGGCGCTCACCGGTCACCTCGTGCTCACCACGCTGCACACCAACGATGCCGCGTCCACCGTGGCGCGCCTGCTCGACATGGCGATCCCACCCTTCCTGCTCGCCTCCTCGCTGCGCCTCGTCGTCGCCCAGCGGCTGATCCGCAAGGTATGCGACGAGTGCAAGCGATCCTACGAGGTGGACGAGGCGACGCTGGTCGATTACGGCTACGTGAGCCGCGGGGTCGGCAAGGTCACGCTCTACAAGGGCCGCGGCTGCGCGGCGTGCACGCACACCGGGTTGAAGGGCCGCGTGGCGATCTACGAGATCCTGCCCATCACGCGCGAGATCAGGGATTGCGTGCTCCGGAACGCGCCGCCGACGGAGATCTGCCAGATCGCGCGCGACCAGGGCATGCTGACGCTGCGAGAGTCGGCGCTCGAGAAGCTGAGCACCGGCGTGACCACGCTCGAGGAAGTGCTCCGGGTGACGTCGGAATGACGGCCGCGGCGTCCACCACCAGCCGCCTCGATGACCTGCGCAGACGCATCGCCGCGCTCCAGACGCGCTTCGCCGAGCTCGGGACGCGCGCGGCCAGCGCGGCCGCGGACGTGAGGGCCGGCGGGGCGCCGCCGTCCGAGGAGCTGCTCGCGCAGCTCGCCGCGGTCGCCCAGGAGTTCCAGGCGCTGCGCGACGACGTGCTGGAGACGGCGGCGAGCATCGAGGTGGTGCTGCCCAAGCCCGCCGACACGCTCGTCGCGCTCCGCGATCTCGTGCCCGTCGTCGACGCCATGGCCGCCACGCTGACGAACGCCGAGAGCCACCGCCGGCACGAGGCGGGACGCGCCGCCGCCGTGCACGTGATCGACCGCGTGCAGGCCATCGTCCACCACGACGATCCGGCGTTCGCGCCGCTCGCGGAGTGCCAGGCCGCGGCCCGCGCGCTGCACGAGGAGATCGTGGCCTCCCCCGGCAGCGAGCGCGACGTGCTCGGCTGGGCCGAGCGGCTGCAGCCGTTCGCCGCCCTGCTCGAGATGCTCGAGGCCGAGGGCGCCGTGGACGACGAAAGCTTCACCCAGCTCGCCGACAGCGTGGCCGCCGCCTTGGACGCTCGCTCGCCACGGCCGCCACGCGCGGCCGCCTCCGCTTGCAGTAGAAAACTCTACCGAGCGAGCCGGCGCAGCATCGCGCGCACCGTGCCGCCGGGATCCTTCGCGCGGCCGCGCCCGACGGCGCCGAGCAGCCGCGCGGCCTCGGCGGCGTTACCGCCGGTCAGCGCCAGCGCCTCGGCCAGAGCCGCGCGCTGCAGCGCGGCGATCTCGTCTTTCAGGTTGAGCGCGCGCGCGGCGAGCTTGCGCGCGACGGCGCCGCGGTCGATCAGCGAGGCCTGCGGCGGCGTCGCGCCGTGGCGCAGCACGCGCCGGGGCAGGTCGCTCGGGATGATCTCGTCGCCCGCCCGCTTGTAGACGAGCGTCTCCCACACGACGTTGCGGAGCTCGCGGACGTTGCCCGGCCAGGGATAGGCGGCGAGCGCCCGCAGCGTGTCGGCGCGGAGGCCGCGCACGCGCGGTCCCGCCTCCGTCTCCTCGGCGTAGAAGCGCTCGACGAACCGCTGCGCGAGCTCGGGGAGGTCTTCCAGCCGCTCGCGCAGCGGCGGCAGCGCGATGGTGACGATGGCGAGACGCTCGTAGAGGTCGGCGCCGAAGGCGCCGGCCTCGACGAGCGCGCGCAGGTCGCGGTTCGTCGCGGCGATGATCCGGAAGTCGACCTGGCGCCCGGTGCTCTCGCCGAGCCGGCTGATCACCCGGTCCTCCAGCACGCGCAGGAGCTTCACCTGCAGCGCGGGCGGGGTGTCGTCGATCTCGTCCAGGAAGACGGTGCCGCCGGCGGCGGCCGCGAGCTGGCCGGCGTACTCGTGCGCCGCGCCCGTGAAGGCGCCGCGCGCGTAGCCGAACAGCTCGGCCTCCATCAGCTCGTTCGGGATCGCGGCGCAGTTGATCGGCACCAGCGTCCGCTCGCGCCGCGGTGACCACTGGTGCACGAGGCGCGCGAGCAGCTCCTTGCCCGAGCCCGTCTCGCCGGTCAGGAGCACGGCCATGGACGTCCGGGCGGCGCGCGCCGCCTGCGCCAGCATCCGGCGCGCGGCGGCGCTCCTGGCCACGACGTCGGAGGACGGCGCCACCGGCGGGACGGCCGCGGCCAGCTCGTGAGCGCGCGCGGCGAGACGGTCGGCGGCGTCGGCCGCGCCGAGCGCGACGACGTCGTAGGCGCCGTCCAGCACGGCCGCCGTCGCCGCCGCGTCGTCGAGCCGGCCCTCGCACCCCCAGATCCAGGCGCGTTCGGCCGGAGCCCGCGGCCGGCGGCCGGCCGCGGACGCCAGCACGCACGGCGCGTCCCCGGGGGCGCGCGCGTGATGGACCCGCACGTCCCGCGCCGCCAGCGCGGCCACCAGCGCCGCCGGCGGCGCCGTTCCGAGCCAGTCCAGGCGGGTCGGGGGCATGGCGTGTATTGAATCACGCTGGTGTCGTCATTGAAATCACGAAATGGCCTCTTCCTATACTCTGGGCGCCAGCCAGGTCGCGGACTTGGGCGTGGCGCGGCTGATGCGTGGATCTCCTGGTGCGCGGGCCGCTGCCCGCGGGGAGGAGACGCCATGTGGCTGCTGGGGTTGCTGACGCTGGAGCAGTGGATGGTCGTGGCGGCGATCGCCGCCGCGATGGTGGCGGTGGCGCGGCTCGGACTCCGCGTCATCGGTCCGAACGAATCCGGTCTGCGCATCAAGCGCTACGGCCCGGAGCTGCCCGCCGGCCACGTGATCGCGCTCAACGGCGAGGCCGGTTATCAGGCCCGGATGCTGGGCCCGGGCTGGCACTTCCCGGTCTGGCGCTGGCGCTATCGCGTCGTGCGCGTGCCCGTGCTCGTGGTGCAGCCGGGTGACATCGCGCTCGTCGTCGCCGCCGACGGCAAGCCGATCCCGCCGGGCCGCGTGCTCGCGCGCGAGGTCGTGTGCGACAGCTTCCAGGACGCCGCGGCGTTTCTGAAGAACGGCGGCGAGCGCGGGCGCCAGCTCGCCTTCCTCACCGCGGGGACGTACCGCATCAACCCCGCGCTGTTCGAGGTCGTGACGGCGGCGTCGGCCGCCCATCACGGCATGACGCCGGCGCAGCTGCGCGTCTACCACGTGGCGCCCGACCGCCAGGGCATCGTGACGGCGCTGGACGGCCGCGCGATCCCCGCCGGCGACCTCGCGGGGCCGATGGTGCGCGGCCACGACAGCTTCCAGCACGGGCAGGCCTTCATCGACGCGGGCGGCTGCCGCGGGCTGCAGGAGGAGGTCCTGCTGGCGGGCTCGTGGAACCTGAATCCCTGGTTCGTCGAGGTGGAGCCGGTGACGCTGACGGAGGTCCCGATCGGCTACGTCGGCGTGGTGGTCAGCTATGTCGGCAACGAGCACCTCGACGTCTCGGGCGACACGTTCACGCACGGCGATCTCGTCGAGCGCGGCCGCAAGGGCGTGTGGGTCGAGCCGCTGCTGCCCGGCAAGCACCCGATCAACACGCGGGTGATGAAGGTGGAGCTCGTGCCCACGACGAACATCGTGCTGAACTGGGCGCAGCGCACGGAGGCGCACCACTACGACGAGCGTCTGAACTCGATCCTGGTGCGCAGCAAGGACGGCTTCGGCTTCAGCCTGGACGTCTCGCAGATCATCCACGTCGGGATGAAGAACGCGCCGCGGGTGATCTCGCGCGTGGGGTCCATGCAGAACCTCGTGGACCACGTGCTGCAGCCGACGGTCGGCAACTATTTCCGCAACTCCGCGCAGGAGGTGACGGTGCTGGAGTTCCTGTCCAACCGCGCCCAGCGCCAGCGGGAGGCCTTCGACAACATCCGGCAGGCCATCGAGGCGTACGACGTGGAGTGCATCGACACGCTCATCGGCGACATCGTGCCGCCCGCGGAGCTGATGAAGACGCAGACGGACCGCAAGATCGCCGAGGAGATGGAGCGCACCTACCAGGCGCAGCGCCAGGCCCAGGTGCAGCGCCAGGAGCTGGAGCGCGAGACGGCGGTGGCCAACATGCAGGCGGAGGTCGTGCGCTCCGAGCAGATGGTGCGCATCTCGGAGCGCAACGCGCTGGCCGTCGCCGAGGCGGCCAAGGGTGAGGCGGCGGCCACCCGCGTGCGCGCCGAGGGCCAGGCGGACGCCGTGCGCGTCTCCGCGGATGCCGAGGCCATGTCCGTGCGCGCGGTCGGCGCGGCGAAGGCCGAGGCGTACCGGCTGGGCATCGAGGCCCTCGGACCGTCCGGCTACACCGCGCTGCAGCTGACCTCGCTGCTCGGCGAGCACAAGGTGAAGCTCGTGCCGGAGATCGCCGTGAGCGGCGCCGACGGCGGGCCGACGCGACTGGCCGACGTGCTCATCGGCCGCATGCTGCAGGGCATGCAGGGCGGCAGCCCGGCGAAGTGACGTCGGGTGGAGCGGGCCACGCCGCGCGCCCGGCGTGGCCCGCCGCGCCCGCAAACTTGACAGCCGCGCGGCTCCGCGCCTACTCTCGCGCGACTTTCCCACCGACCACACGAGGAGGCCGAGACACATGGACGAGCGCTGGCGCCTTTCCCGCCGTCAAATCCTCAAAGGCATGGCCGCCGCCGGCGCTCTGACCACGGCCGAGCTGGCGTGGTGGGACGAGCCGCTCATCGCGCCGCGGCGCGCGTGGGGGGCTCAGCCCGTACGCTTCCAGTTCAGCGTCCCGGAGCCCAAGCGCACCGCCCTCGTGGAGTCGCTCGCCCAGCGCTTCAACCAGTCGCAGAAGGACTTCGAGGTGAAGGTGGAGTTCGTGCCACAGGCGCAGGCGCGGCAGAAGCTCATCACCTCCATCGCCGCCGGCACGCCGCCCGACGTCGCGCAGGTCTGGGACAACTGGGTCGGCGAGTTCGACGGCATGAACGCCGTCGAGGACCTCACGCCGAAGGTGAGGGACTGGAGCGGCTACAAGGACGTGCTGCCGCTGGCGTGGGAGACGGTGACCGTCAAGAAGCGCATCCTCTCGTTCCCGTGGGTGGTCACGAACGACGGCGTGTACTGGCGCACGGACCGCGCGAAGGAGTACGGCGCGAAGCCCCCGAAGGACGACTGGAACTTCGACGATTTCCTCGCCTACGCGAAGACCATGACAAAGCCCGACAAGAACCAGTACGGCTTCG
>Ga0134112_10000489_pt1 | contig 10881 bp, 7 predicted proteins | sample 15_D_Rain_40_5_1_FD_128867 | JGI IMG/M metagenome (GOLD analysis project Ga0134112, IMG submission 128867) | Grasslands soil microbial communities from the Angelo Coastal Reserve, California, USA - 15_D_Rain_40cm_5_11112015 | ecosystem: Environmental > Terrestrial > Soil > Grasslands ... | reverse complement strand
CGTGGATCCCGGGGAAAAGAGAATCGTAACTATCACGGTCCCTGCGATGATGGTCGAAATCGAAACGACTAGCCGGTATCGCCGCCGCCTTGTCAACCTTGGAAATCCCGGTTCGGACCGGTTGTCATAGAGAACGGCCCCATGGTCCCCCGACATTCCTCACCTCAGCTCGTGAATGCTTACTAACCGCGACACGAACTCGTCGCTTGGCCGGCAATGCCACGGACCCCTTTTGAGCCCCAGAAGGCACGAGTCCATCAGGCAGATCTCCCCTTTCGACCGCGCATCCATGAGGGTAGGATGATGGTATTCGATGGAGGCGGCCTGTTGGAGCTTACTTCGATGTCGAGCAATCGGAGTTGATCGCAAAGCTGTGAGCGATTACCCGCGAGGCTCTCGTGTACGATGTAGACGCGACCATCTTTGGTTTCAACCCGAGAAAAGGGACAGTTTCAGGCGGCACGTACCACCTTGCAATTTCGTTCCAATGTAGGAACGTGTTTGGCCGATTCCAAAAGGCATCCAATAAGCTACGCGTCGGCACATCGACGCCGGACTCATAAAGGATTAGCCTGTCCCGTGCACCCCTAAGGAGCAGCACCGGCACCACTGTTATGGCGATGAATGGAATCACGACAAATAGTAAAACGACTAGCACACCGGTGGGTTCGCCAGTCAGCAGCCGCCAAGTGTACGCCACCCCGACCACGATGCCCAGTCCGAGAGAGGCGAGAGCCCTCCTTCGCGCTCGAGTCTCACGACGCACGAAGCTCTCCGATTTGGCAGGGTCGAACAAGACGTTCTGCCTAGTTGTAGGAAATGAGCTGGTTGGGATCATGTTGACAACGACCTGGCGAGGTTTGCCCCCGCATACCCAATGCTGAGCAGTCCGACAGTTTCCTCGATTTTCCGAAGAGGGTTGATGGGAATTCGATCCAGGTTATCTGTGCCCAGCGTAAGCACGAAGCCCGTTGCGGCGAACGCTAGGCCGACGGCTGCTCCCAGGTCGTCAGTCCATATCAAAGAAACTAAGAGGCCTGCAATCGCGACCATCAGTCCCATCGAATCCGTCAGCCCAAGCGACTGCAACTGCCTGGGCAGAGAAGCCTTGATTAGAATCGGTGTTAGAGAGGTCATTACTCCTAGCAAAGAAATGCCTATTCCTTCCTTCCAAAACGAATCTGCGCGATCGTCCCCGCGACCGTCTCCGAGACCTTCGCCTGGCCGAGGTCCTCGCCGTACAGTGTGGCGTCCGTCAGGGGCGCAAACCTGCCGCCGCCGAAGTCTTTTCGGAGTTTCGAGTCGAGGAAGATCGAGCGTGGGGCGACGACCGGCTTCATGACGACGAATAAGCCGAATGCGGACGCGATGTCGAACCCGGAGTGAGTCAGTGCATCATCCTTGATTGGTAAGTGCTTCGATGGCTGCCTTGAATCGGTCGGGACTTGCGATGTCCCGAATCTCAACAGAAAGGATTGGTCTGTCAATGCGGTCCGTATGTATGATGACAAAACCAAGTTTCTCCTCCGATTTCGCGCCTTTGAGCGCGTGAGCCGGAATCCATGGGTGAGGCGGAACTAACACGCCGGTGCTAGTTATCTTAATCCCCAATCCACGGCGCACATCGACGAGGAGGCCGCCGACTAGCAGCAAGGCCATGAACGAAAGTGCTACTAACCAAAGGATGATGCTGCCCACATCGTGCGTGGATCCGGGGGAAAAGAGAATCGTAACTATGACGGTCCCTGCGATGATTGTCGAAATCGAAACGACCAGCCGGTATCGCCGCCGCCTTTTCAACCTTGGAAATCCCGGTTCGGACCGGTTGTCATAGAGAACGGCCCCATAGTCCCCCGACATTCCTCACCTCAGCTCGTGAATGCTTGGACGACTGAATACCCGAAACCTGCAGCGGCGATCCCCTCATCCAGGAAACCCCACGGTCCGTGTAGTTTGTCGTTCCGGAGTTGGCGCAGCCGGTCCTGTTTCGGTAGCCGGTCATGCGGAGTTGCCAGCCCATGACCCCCTCGGCCGGATCAAATCCATTGTCGTCTATGACTCCAACCTAGGGCGATCTTCGCGCATTTTGATGATTCGCCGCATCCTATACCGTGCGCTCAGAATCCAACCAACCGCGAACGCGAATCCAGAGACGAACAAGGCTGCGAACGCCACTCGTCCTGCGATATTGTTGTTTCCCGCCAAGGCAATCAAGAGGGCGGCAACAACGAGAATCGCGAGCAACCCGAGGCCGATCGCCAGCTCTTCCCTCCATTCTCGCCCGACCCAGAGCGGCGGCGTCGATGGCGCGCTCGCCACAACGGACGGGGCCGGCAGGCGATTGTTCCATTCCGACCACGCACTGAGGAGTGCTCTAATGCCCGTGGTCCCGACGTCACTCTCGCGGACCAGGAGCCTCTCCCCACCTCGCAGTTCAACGGAAACACTGTAAGTGCGCTCCTTTCCGGCAACGACGCGGATCCCTGGAACGACACGTTGCGCCGTCTCGAAGGGAATCACGGCAGCGAGCCTTGGCGCGAAAAGTCGTGACCGGCGAAACGGTGGAGCGAAGGCGTTCGCCCATACAACGAACCTCGAGCGGGATAATTCAGCGCCCGACACCAGCAGGGCTTCCAAGAACGCACCCCAGACGATCACCGGCAGCAGAAAGTAGGCAAGAGGTGTAGAAGGGTCTCGCTGGAAGTCGAGGATCATGACTGCGGTAAAAGCCACGGTTCCGCCACCGATCAGCCCATATCCGAATATCAACGGGAGATTCCTCGCCACGAGGTTCCCTCTTCCTTGGCGGTACACCAGCGCTTCCCGTGCGTCCGGAGGAAGAGTCATTCCCACGTTTATTCACCTCTCGCCGCGCCGTCCATATGACCGACGACGCCGAGAGCTGATACCCCTACCTCAATTCCTGAGATTGCCGCGGTGAGTTTCGCGTATAGGACGCGTGCAGGATCCGTAACCGCTTCGTACAATGCCACGATGCCGAAACCCAGCGAGATGACGTCGAGGAATAACGCAGCTGTTTCCGGAAGGGCGACCAAGGCAGGGATCACAGCGAGCGTAAATCCAATAATTGCCATAATGAGTGCCCTCGAGGTCTTGACGGGATTGATTGTCTCTCCGTATGAGGTCTTGAATGCATCCGGCACGGTCGGATCCATCACCCGCTCCACATGTAACAGCCTTATCGGGCCTCCAAATTGAGCCAAAAAGGCGATCGCCAAGTCAAAGGCTGCAATCGCAACGCCCATGAATTTCCATTCTCGCGTGGCGACCAGGTTCGCGACCCACGACAGTGCAGAGGACGCGGCCGGCGCGACGGCTTGCACCACCACGGAAACGATGAGTGAGATAATCATCGGCACGACTTGGGAGACGATCAAGTAGCCGATTCCGGTCGCGATCGTCGCCGTGACCGCGGCGATCATAGCGAACGACATGACCGTCAAGAGGAGGATGATGTCGGGGCGGAACACGGCCGCGAGGAGCTCGCCGATGGCGGCCCCCAGCCGCACGGCGGACGCCGGCGAGCCGTCAAATGTCCGGGCGATCTGATCCAAGTTGCGCGCGGCCCGTACGATGTCCGCTTTCCATCCGTCGAGATAGGCGAGAACGGCCTTCACGGGCGCCGTGAACAAGGCGAAGAAGCTGTCCAGGAGCTGGCCCAATCCCTGCGCCGCTTTCTGAGCGACCGCCACAATCGTGTTCCAGAGCGCCCCGAGTTGCCTCATCCCCCAATCCACGATCGCCCGGGCCAGGTCCACGAGGAACGTGCCGAGCGCCACGAGGCCCTTGTAGATCATCTGCCCCAAGCAAGAGGGCTGGCTCGCGCACACGAGGACGTTGACCAAGGTCGATGCGGACGCGCCGATTTTCGTCCAGAAGTCCGCGGGCATCGCGCCCGTCGGGCCCTCGGCGATGCCGGTCACCGTAGCGGGCGACGACCATGGCAGGATCTTGAGGACGTCCGCGGGCAGGTTCATCCGGAGCACGTACGACGTGACGTCGACGTACGAATACACGGCGACGTTCGTCGCGTTCCGCAGGAGGCGGTCGAGGACGTTGTACGCGTCGACGCCGGACAGGGACTGAGCAATGGCTCCCGCGACGCTCTCCGATACGCCGGTCTGGCTGAGGTTCTCGCCATACAGGGTCGCGTAGGTGACCGGCGCGTACACGCCGGCGTCGAAGTCTTTCCGGAGCTTCGAGTCGAGGAAGATTGAGCGTGGGACGACTATTGCGTTGATCCCAACGACGAACGGACCATACGACGAAGTGACGTCGAACGTCAGAACGTAGTACCGGTCCTGCCCGACGAGCCGGTTCTGGCCGTTCGCGAGCGCGATCGTCGCGTTGCCGTCCGTGACGAAGAGCGTCTTGGCCTTCGGAAGGGCGACCGTCCAGATGTCGAAGGAGTAGTACGAGTTTCCGTTCCACAGCGTGTTGTAAGATGTGCCGGAGTTCAACGCGTATCCGCCCTGGACGAACGCGTCGACGAGGATGTCGTCCCCGCGGCAGCAGTTGATTGACCAAGCCGTCGCCCGAATGGACACGGTCGAGACGTCGTCCGGGACGTCTGCATAGTACGTGTACCCGAAATACGAAGTCGTGTACTGGGGATTCGGCCAGCCGCACGCCTGGTCGAGCTTGTCGAGGGTGGCGACCCGATGTTGCGTCACCCACGTGTAGTCGTCGTTCACCCGGATGATGCCGACGAGCTCCGGCGAACACCATGGGCTCGCGCCGTGGTGGACGTAGTTGACCCGGACGGCTACAAGCAAGTTGTGCAGCGGATCCAAGTCGGACGAATCGCGTACGCCGTCTCCGTCTGTGTCCCAGGCGAGTGGGTTCGTCCCCTTGGTGAGCGTCTCGTAACCGTCCGACCAGCCGTCCGCGTCCGTGTCCACCTTCCATGGGTCGGTCGCGAAGCCGTCGGAGCCGAGATTGATCTCCTCACTATCGTTCAGGCCGTCCCCGTCCGTGTCAGCGCGGTTCGGGAGCGTGTGGACCGTTAGCTGAATCTGGAGGTACTCGATCACACCGGTATCGGCGCCGGCGTTGTCGGAGACGCGCAAGTACCACGGATCCGTGGAGACGAAGTCTTGTCGGCCGAAGTTGAGAGGACCGTTCAGCATGTCGTACGAAGTGAAGTTGTTGTCCACGCTCCCTCCAATCCGGCTTCGCAAGACGTAATTCAGGTCGGACGCGCCGACGACGTGGTGGAGCTCGACGATCAGGTCGCCCATGAACGTGTGGGTGATACCGACCATCGCGGTCGCGGAGGCGAGGAACGAGGCGGGAGCCGACAGCTGGGCCGACATCGACGCCGTCGACGCGATCCCCGGAACGCCCGAATAGTCGGGGATCGGGTAGCGCTTCGGCGTCTTCACGCTCTTCACGAACAACTCCTGGCCATCCGCGAGGCCATCTCCATCCGTGTCTGTGGCGTTCGGGTTCAGGAGAATCCCGCGTACTTCGAGGTCGCGGACAGTCCATGACGTCGCCTCCGTCCCGAGGATGAGGACTTCGTCGATTGCACCAACGAGGTGCGACAGACCCTCCGAGTACCCGAGGGTCACCTTCGAGGACGAGCTCGGGAATGTCCCGCCCGTGCCCGATGCTACCGCGACGCCGCTCACATACACGGAGAACCGGGAGGTCGTAGACCCGGTTTTGAACGCGGACCCCGCGAGATGGACCCATCGGTTGAGCGGAATCGACAACGGCGATGTCGCGGAACCAGCCTTGTAGACGGTCCACTGAGCCCGGCCGTCCGAGGTAACGTTCAGGAAGAACTGGCCTTTTCGAGCGATGATCGCGGTATCCGAGGCGGGCATCGAACTCACCAGGACATATGCATCCACGGTCACGGCCGTCGTGAGGAGGCCCGAGACCGCCGTGTTCGCAATGTCGATGCCGTCGGAGCCTCCGGAGAACTTGCGTGCGAACCCGGCCCGGCCCTCGACCACCGTGGTCCCGACCGCGACGCCCTCCTGTGCGGGCGAAGAACCGTCGAAATCAAACAGATTGCCCGAGGTCCCTCGGGTCTCCAGGTCAAGCCACGTGAGCGGTGACGCTGCGTTCGTGACATTGAAGTACGCCCCAATTTCCGACGGGGCCAGGCCGCGGTCCCAGATGCGGACCTCGTCGATTCCACCTTTGAACCGTTCGAGGTTGGCGGCGGCATATCGTCCGATCGCGAGCCAGTATCCGCTGGACGACAAAGGTCGCCCGGTGAGGATCCGCGGGACGTCCAAGGCGCCGTTGATGTAGATCTTTACGAGAGTATCCGAGCCGGTCAGCTCGAAGCTTGCCGCAATCGAGGTCCAAGTTCCCGAGGGTATGGATGCGTTGGACGTGAGGACTCTCCATGCCGTCCCATCATTGTACTGGGCATACACTGTCCCGGTCTTCGACACTTTCAGCTGATAGTTCGAGTTCTTGTCTAGGATATCTCCCAAGACGTCGGCCTGTGTGCTGTCCCGATTCACCCAGGCGGACACCGTGAAGGGCACCGTCAGCCCCAGATCCCCCGCGTTGACGTAATCGGAGCCGGAGCCTGAGAAGAGACGCGCGCTGCCGACCTTGCCGGTCGTGGATGTCGTGCCGGCAATGGTTCCGGTGCGACCATTTCCACTCAAATCCCGGAGGTGGGTGGCGTCGGTCGTCGTGGCCATGTCGTACCAAAGCAAGCGATGGTCTAGGATGCCCGAGATCTCGTCCGAATCTTTGATCCCGTCCGCGTCCGTATCATCGGACGTCGGCGAGGTCTTGAACGTAATCGTCTTCGGGGCGCCGTTCACAGGAATCGTGATCGTGCGGTTCGTCACCTCGACGTTGTCCGGGATGCCGTCCGCATCCGTGTCTTTGAGCGTCGGGTTCGAACCGTAGGTGTTGACTTCCGCCCCGTCCGAGAGGGTGTCGCCGTCCGTGTCGCTGACCTTCGGATTCGTCGTGAGGCGCGCCGTGAGGTTCATCGGGCTCGCAAAGGCGAAGAAGTCGATCGTATCCGCCGGAGCCACACCGGACTGCTCCCGGTACAGGGTCGCGCTTTGATTCGTCGTCGCGCTGAGCCGGAGTCCGATGTTCTTGTTGCCCCCCGCCGCTTCGCCCCGGAACCACGCGAGGACGAGCGGCGTGAGTGTGAACTTCGCGGGGTACGTCCAGGTGCCCGTGGTTCCCGAAACATAGACTTCTGCGCGGGTCCACGTCGCGAGCGTGTTCGGCGTCGCCTGGGGAGAAATCGCCACGTAGCCAACCGTTTCGGTCCCATGGGTCGCAGACGAGTTCGCGTTCAGGTAGACGCCGAAGCTCGAGGCGGAAACCGCGTCGGTTCGCTTCGCGATGGCGGGATTCCCATCGAGCGCCGTCTGGATCTGGACGAGCATGATCGGGACCGAGGTGAAGGATTCACGGAACGCCACGGTCGTCGCCGTCGTGGTGACGGAGGCCGTCCCGGCCTCCACGCGGCTGCCGTCTGACAGCACATGGTCGCCCGCCTCCAGGACCAGGTACGTCACGTCCTCGCCCGCCCCGGAGCCCCCGGACACCCATTTCTCGACCTTCAACTGGAATGTGTGGTCCGTCACGCCAGAAATCCGGATATGACCGAACGCCCGATCCCGGAACGTCGTCGGCTCCGCGATGACGACCGGTGCGGAGTAGTGATTTCGAAGATACACGATTTGCGCGGCGGATGCGACGTTCTTCACCGTTCCGACTTCGCCCACGACCTTGGACTGGCCGGTCGTTACAAAGCCCGTCTCTTGACCGTCGCTCAACCCGTCGGCGTCCGTGTCCGAGTTCGTCGGGTCGGTCGCAATGCCCGTCAGGATGGACGTTGTCCCGCCGATCGACACGGTGAGGGCGTGAGGCACAATCTCGTAGTCGTCCGTGAGACCGTCCAGGTCGGAATCGCGGGTCACCGGGATCGTGTGCCAGTAATTCGCCTCCATTCCGTCGTTGATGCCGTCGCCGTCCGTGTCCCTGCCGTTCGGCAACTGGGAATCGGTCTTCGCCTCAAAGCGCAGGATGAAGGCCGTCACCGTTCCCGTAGTTCCGAGTTTCCAATCCTTCACGACCAGGCGCCACTGGAGATACGTCATGAAGTACGCGGCGGGCAAGGCGGGTCGCAAGATGCGAGACGCGTTCTCGCCGACACTGCCTCCGGCCGACGCACCGGTCAGGTCTACGACGAGGGTCGCTTTCGTGCCGACATCGGTCTCCCCCGGAGTCCAGTCCGTCCCGAGCGTGCCCAAGGTCGCGGTGGCGGGGGCCGTAGTGGCGTCCGGAGCAAGGGCGGGCGACGTCGGGCACCTGGGAGGACAGCCACCGCCACCTCCGCCCCCTCCATTGTACACCGTCACCGTAATCGTGGACGATGCCGACTTTCCGTCGGAGACCCGGTAGGCCTTGGCCGTGAGGCTGTGTTGATCGTCCGTCGAGCCCGTCGTGTCCCACGACCACGAGTAGGGAGAGGACGTATCCGTGGACACCAACCCCCCATCGAGGTAGAACTCCACCTTGGAAATCGACGAGGCGGTGGAGCTCGCGTTCGCGGCGACAGTCCTGATGAGCTTCACCGTCGACCATGCCGTGGGCGCCGTGAGGTGCACCGCGGGGTCGTTGCTCGACGTGACGTTGCGGGTCGATGTCGTCGTCTGTTGCAAGGCCCCGAGGTCGTACGCGACTGCCTTGATCGTGTGGACCCCGTTCATCCAACCATCCGTGCCCCACGATATCGCATAGTCATGCGTGCCTGCGATCGGGGTTGTGACGTACTGCTGGAGCACGTTGTCCACGTAGTAGCCGAGCTTCTGGACGCCGTAGTAGTCCGTCGCGGTGACTTTGACCGTGATCGTCGCGGTCACGGTCGCATCGCTCGCAGGATTCTTCCACGTCACGGCCGGGCCGAGGTTGTTGACGTTCACGGAGATTTGGTCCCAGGCCTTTCCGCCGGCCGTGTCGTACTGCGTCACGTTCAGGATCCGGACGCCATCTCCGGTCGTCGTCCAGCTCCACGGATAGGCATTCCCGACCGGGGTCGTGATCGTCGCCATCAACGTCCCGTTGACGCGGAACTCGACTTTCGCCGTGATGTCCGGGTGCAGGACGGTCGCAACGGCATTGATGGTCCCCGCGTAGGTGGCCCCCGCGGCGGGGCTCGTGATGCCGACCGAGAGGAGACGCTTCCCCGGATCCCAGACGTAGCGGTCGATCCAAGCGGACCCGTTCCAATATCCAATGCTCGCCGTGAGGTCCGAGCGCTTCGCGTGATCGACCGCGAAGTTCGCCAGGGCGCGCGTCGGGATTCCGTAAAATTGCGCCAGGGAGACGGAGGATGATGAAGCGTTGATGGCGTCATCCGGGATGGCCTGAGGCATCCCGGCGGCGCCCATGTCTTGATAGTACACGGTCGACGACTCTTGGACGTCTGTGAGGCCATCTCCGTCGGAGTCGCCGCGGAGGTACGCCTCGAACTCGTTGATCTGGGGCAGCTTGCTTCCCACTTTCGCGTCAATCGTGATTTTCATGCCGAGGGCGGAGTACACATTCTGAAGAGCGACGATCACATCGAGCCCTGGATTCGTTGTCGTCGACCACACTTTCTCGCCGGTCTCGTACGCTCCGTTGCCGCTCGTGTCGAGGTACAGGGACAACGAGGAATAGACCGTTGAGGTGAAGTGACCGTGAATCTCGTTGACGGATGCCGTCGATCGGAATTGGACCGCCAGCCATCCGGTCGTCGAGGAACTCTGCCAGTACGTCGTGGAAGAGCCATCAATCGCGTTTCCCGGCGTATTGGAACCGGATGAGTCGGACGCGGTCGCCTGGCCGCCGTTCGACGCGAGAGCATGATTGTACTCCGAGCCCGTCGGAGATGTGGCCGCGACCGGGTGACCCTGAAAAATCAGAAGAACCATGACCGCGGCGCACGCAATAGCAGCCACTCTAAGCGCTCGACTCGCAAAAATCCCTCCGGGAACGCCATCTGTCCCGGACTATATAACGGGACACGCGTATTTCACTCGTTTTGTCACGTTTTTCCCGGAGGCGGGACGGATTGAGACACCGCCGCGGAGTTCAACGTCCGCTATGTTTCGCAAATCGAGCTCGGCGCGGATCCGAAGCGCGACCTCGCCTTCGGATGTGACCTTTCAATCTACGAGGAGCACGACGCCCGAGCTGGGATTCGAACCCAGGTCTGAAGCTCCGCAGGCTTCTAGGATGTCCAAGCTACCCCACTCGGGCGCACCGGTCGCATCGCGACGCCGATATAACAGTTATCGCTCCCGAGACGGCACGGACTCCTTCAGCACCTCGATTGCCCGGAGGAAAATCTCCTCGATCAGGCCGCTCGCGTACACCTCGCGCAACAGCCCGCGGTCCCGGTAGTACTTGATCAGCGGCGCCGTCTGCCTCTCGTATGTCTCGATCCGCTTGCGCACGACGTCCTCGCGGTCATCGGCGCGAATGACGAGCGGGGTGCCGCACTTGTCGCAGACTCCGGCCTTCTTCGGCGGGTTCGTGAGAACGTGGTACACCGTGTCGTCCCTCGGACACACCCGGCGGCCCGTGTTCCGCTTAATCAGCTCCTCCGGTTCCAAGAAGAAATTCACCGCGGCGTCCAGCTTCGTAATCTTGGACAACGCCTCCGCCTGCGCGATCGTCCGTGGGAAGCCGTCGAGGATGAAGCCTTTCTTGGCGTCCGGCTCCTTCAGCCGGCGCTCCGTCGTGCCGATGACGATGTCGTCGGGCACGAGCTGACCCGCGTCCATGTACGCCTTCGCCTTCTTCCCGAGGTCCGTGCCCTGCGCGACGTTGTGCCGCAAGATGTTGCCGGTCGAGATGTGCGGCACGCCGAGG
>Ga0134112_10000484_pt1 | contig 10915 bp, 9 predicted proteins | sample 15_D_Rain_40_5_1_FD_128867 | JGI IMG/M metagenome (GOLD analysis project Ga0134112, IMG submission 128867) | Grasslands soil microbial communities from the Angelo Coastal Reserve, California, USA - 15_D_Rain_40cm_5_11112015 | ecosystem: Environmental > Terrestrial > Soil > Grasslands ... | reverse complement strand
GGGAGTTCCGATTTCTCGAAGAGGTGGCCCTGGCCGACTCCGCCTTTGAAGCCAGCGGCGATTCTCCTTCCGAACTGTTCGTGGCGGCGGCTCAGGCGGTCATCGAGACGATGGTCAATCCGGGGACGGTCTCGGCAGGCTGGCGCCGGGAGATCACGCATCAGGCCCCCGAGCTCGCCGCATTGCTCTTCGACTGGTTGTCGGACATCGTGTACCTCAAGGATGCCGAGGGGGTGGTCTTTCGAGAGGCCACGGCGGTCGTCACCGAGGGCCGACCCCATGGCGGCTGGACACTGCGCGGTGTCTTGACGGGGGAACCAATCGATCCCGGGCGCCATGAATTGCGCTCCGATGTGAAAGCCGTCACCAAGCACCTCTACGAGGTTCGCCGCGATGATGACTGTGATGGTGGACGATGGACGGCGAGGGTGGTGCTGGACATCTGACTTCAATGAGCGGGCATGTGGTGGCCAGGCCGCCTCACGTGCTCGCGCATCGCGCACACAAGAGGGAGGGGCCGGTCGGCCAGGCTCCCTCCTGTGCTCGCGCGTCGCTCACTCAAGATTCATTGGTTCCGGGCCTTGGTGGATGGAGTGATCGCCGGACGCGCGCAGTTGGAGGAAGCCTGGCCGCCACCCCCTCAAACCAGACAAGGGGTGAGGTGTGCCGGGTACCCGTTGCTGTTCAGATTGCAACGGGTGATAACGCGCGTGATAGGGGATCAGCCAAGCCACCCCGTTAGTAAGTGAGGGGGAGTTGGAAAAATGAAAGTGCAGACCACGATGCCGGTCAACCGGGTGACGGAGGAGATCTGGGAGATTCCGACATCCGCCAAAGAGGGGATGTTGGTGCCGGCCAGGATCTACGCGACCGAGACCATCCTGACCGGGATGGATAGCGGCGTGTTCGAGCAGGTGACGAATGTAGCCTGCTTGCCCGGCATCCAGCGCTACGCGCTCTGCATGCCGGATGGGCATTGGGGCTACGGATTTCCGATCGGCGGCGTGGCCGCGATGGAGACTCATTCCGGTGTTATTTCCCCAGGCGGGATTGGATTCGACATCAACTGCGGGATGCGCCTCATTCGGACCGACCTGACGCTGACGGATGTGCAGCCGCGGATGGAACAGCTCATGACCGAGTTATTCCGTAAAGTCCCGGCCGGCGTGGGTTCCAAAGGGTTTGTCCGGCTGAACCGGCAGGAGTTCGAGGACGTGATGCGCAAGGGCGCGCGGTGGTGTGTGGAGCATGGCTACGGATGGAACGAGGATCTCTCCTGCATCGAAGAGCGGGGCTGCATTCCGGGAGCGGACCCCTCGAAGGTGAGCGACTACGCGGTGGCACGGGGGATCCATCAGCTCGGCACGCTGGGGTCCGGCAACCATTACCTGGAGGTGCAGGTCGCCGCCAACGACCGGATCTTTGACCCCGTGACAGCGGCGACGCTCGGGATCACCGGCCACGATCAGATCGTGGTGATGGTCCACTGCGGGTCCCGCGGCTTCGGCCACCAGGTGGCCAGCGATTTTCTCAAGGTGTTCGAGAAAGCCATGCGGCGGTACGGCATTTCGGTGAAGGATCAGCAACTGGCCTGCGCCCCGTTCCGGTCACCGGAGGGCCAGGACTACTTCGCGGCGATGAACTGCGCCGCCAACTCCGCCTTCGCCAACCGGCAGGTGATCACGCACCAGATCCGGGAGGCGTTCAGTGCGGTCTTCGAGCGGTCCGCCGAGTCGCTCGGGATGGAGATCATATACGACGTGGCGCACAACATCGCCAAGGTGGAACGATACCAGGAGGGCGAGCTGGTGGTTCACCGGAAGGGCTCCACGCGGGCGTTCGGGCCGGGCCGCCCGGAGCTGCCGGAGCGCTACCAGAAGACCGGCCAACCGGTGATCTGCGGGGGCTCCATGGAGACCGGCTCCTACCTGTTGGTGGGGACGGACCAGGCGATGCGCGACACGTTTGGCTCCACGATGCATGGGTCCGGCCGGACGATGTCGCGGGCTCAGGCCAAGCGGTCGGTTCGCGGGGAGCAGCTCCAGAAGGAGATGGAGAAGCGCGGCATTCTCGTGAAGGCGGTGTCGATGTCGGGCCTGGCTGAAGAAGCCGGCTTTGCCTATAAGCCGATTTCGGATGTGGTGGAGACGGTGGAGCGGGCGGGGATCACGAAAAAAGTAGCGGAGCTGCGGCCGATCGGGAACATTAAGGGATGATGCGGGGTGGGGAAGAGATCAATCGCTTCCGTGCCTCTCGGGGTGACCCTATCGGGCTTTGCCGGGCGGAAACCTTCGGAAATTCCTTCGAGGACTCAGTCAGTTTCCGCTTTCCTTCCCGGCAAAGCCTCGATGGGATCCCCCACCCCTTCGGCAAAGTCGCTCTGATCTCTTCCCCACCCCACGCCTCCGTGCTCATCCCTTCCGACCGAAGGCTTCTAACGCTCTTCCGATGCTGCGATTGATTTTCCAGAATATCGAGCAGAGCTTCGGCCCATCGCTTTCGCCCGTCTCTTGGCTGTTCTATTGCGGGGGCCTGACCCTCCTGGGAGTCGTGGTGTTGGTTCCCATCTGGCGAGTCTGGATGGAGTACCAAATCATGCGGTTAGGGATGGAACGGCATTGGGTGATGACCTGTGGCCGATGCGGAACCAGGACGATTGTGTCGGGCCGAGTGTGTGGCCAGTGCGAAGAAGACCTCGGGATTCCTTGGATCGTCCGATTCTGGACTGCTTCTCTAGGCAGTTGGCAGGGGATAATCCCGCGACAGGTCAGGTGGGGAGGTCACCTGCTCGGGAGCGCCGTCTTTCTGCTTCTTTCGGTCTGGGTCGTGGCCGGCACAGGGGCCCTTGCGCCACAAGGGACGTTGCATCGGCTCTTCTTGGGCTTGGGGCTGGTGGCGTTGGCCGTCTTCGGCTGGGTAGGGGGGCGGGCACTGCGGATCGGGAAGCACGGGGCGTTGGCCCGCGTGGGAGATGCGTTTATGGCGCTGGCGGCGATCGGGGCGATGGCCGTCGCGTTGTTCCTGGCTGATGCTGCAAGACCCTCGCAGGAGATCCCGCTCGCCCGCTTCGAGACGTTCGCCAATGCCGCCCAAATTGGAGCACGCGTGCTTCAGCTTGCGGACCGTGAGGTTGGCTTTGAGTACCTTCAACTGGACCAGGAGCACTTCGGGTACCATCGGGTCGTCCCGCTGGGCTTCTCAGGTAGCGATCGTCTGCCGGTCGAGAGGAGCGCGTTGACGCGATGGCTGGTCAGCCATCTTCGCAGCCATGCAGCCAGCTATACGGCTCGTGGGTTCACGGTCCGCATCCGCACCGAGCGGCTACGGACCGAGCCGGGCCAAGCCTATGAGGTGGTCGAGCGGGCGGGACAGGTGATAATACGAAGAGTGGCCGCCAGGTGAGGGAGGGATGGGGAGCGACGGGGCGTCCAGGCTAATCCCCCGTGCTCGCGCACCGCGCACTCAGGACTTATTAGTTCAGGGCCTAGGCGGATGGAGTGCTCGGTGGACGCGCGCAGTAAAGGCCAGCCCAGCCACCCGCCTCCTGGGAAATAAGGTGGAGGGTGTGCCGGGTACCCGTTGCTTTTCAGATTGCAACGGGTGATGACGCGCGCAGTCTGAGGTCGCCTGCCCTCCTGCCCGCTAAGATATGCGCATGCGGAGCCGCGACACCCGTTGTCCTTCAAGTGCAAGGGGTGATGACCGCGGTGCCTTGGTCAGTTCCAGCTTTCCTTCCCAGCAGAGTCTCGGTAGGTTCCCCGCTCCTCCGGTTAAGTCCGCTCCGGGACGCATGCCACCCGATTCACCCGCCCTAGGCAGGGTAAAGAAAACAAGAAGGTGGGTGCCCGAGTCCTTGCTGCGATGGTCGCTATGCGTGGGGTCAGCCGGTCGAGACCGTGGGCCAACTCTGTGAGGTGGACCGATGACGAGTGGCGGGCATAGTAAAGGGAAATTCCGGTTGGCTCCGATCAGCGAGCCGCCGATGAAGAAAGTCTTGGAAACCGCGCTGAAGGAATTTCGCCAGGCCTTGGCTGACCGCGGGGTTTACAAGGGAAGCAATCGGAACCTCGAGCGGGCGTACAACGGAGCAAGAGACTTCGTGGACTTCCTGCTCGAAGGTCCGTGGGTGCTGGAAAGAGGCCGCCGGAGACCGAAGTTGAATTGAGGTTTGTGAAGACCTGAGTGTGCCGATGTGGTGCTCTCTCGAAATCAAGGCACCCGCGTCGGAAGAACAATCAAAAGCGTGCTCCGCCAATGACTTAGCTCTGCCAGGAGGAGGTCTCGATTTGACGTCATCCAGCCAGCGACTATACTTGTCAGGAGCGATACCCATGGACACAAGCTGTCTATGAGAGGGTGCCCAGCAGCGCAAGCGATCGGTTATGGACAAAGGGAGGATCCAATGAAGCGACAACTGTTCACCATCGGTGGGGCCGCGCTTTTCGTGATGATCTGCCTCAGCGGGAACGCCCCGGCGCAGACCACTCCTCCGAGTGAGGAAATCGTTGGCGACCGACAGGAGATCCGGCAGGATCGCGACGAGTTGCGGCAAGACCCCCGCGAGCTGCGCGAAGACAGGCGGGAGCTCCGAGAGGATCTCCGATCAGGGACCAATCCCGAGCAGCTCCAGGAGGATAGGAGAGAGATCCGCGACGATCGGCGAGAGATGCACAATGACCGGCAGGACCTCCGCCAGGATCGGCGAGACCTGAGAGATGACCCGAGAGGGGGTCGTCGGGAGATGCGTGATATCCGGGAAGATCGACAGGACCTTCGCCGCGACATGGAGAAACTCCGCGACGATCGTCGAGAACTGCGCGACGACCGGCGGGAGCTGCGAAAGGACCTGCGGTCAGGAGCCGGCCCAGAGGAAATTCGGCAGGATCGCCAAGAGATGCGTCATGACCGGCAAGAGCTCCGCCACGATCGGGAGAATGCCCGTCACGATCGGCAGAACCTCCGCCACGATCGTCGGGAGCGGCGCCACGGCGGGTGACAGGCCTACCGGTCTAGGCTTGAAACAGCAACTGGTTCACTTCACAGGGCGGGACAGCATCAAGCTGCCCCGCCCTTGTTGTTCAGGAAGCCACGCCCTGCTCCGGCACGCCTCGGTCTCGTGAACCCGATGGGACCGGTTTGGTGATGGTCGGCGCGATCGAGGTGCCCTGGATGGCGCGGCTGGGTGGAAGAGCCGGCGCCGGTCGCTCAGGGGCAGACAGGTGTGCGTGGATGAGCACAGTGAGGTGCGTTACGCAAAGTACCGACCTGTGTCGAAGCGATACTCCGTGTTGTCTACGAGGCGGACCACGCTGCGTTTGAACCGCCCATCCGCATCCTTCTCTGCCAGATCCACTTCAGGCCCCTCGATCGGACGCCCGCTGCGATCGCTGATCAATTTCACGTAAGGTCGGGTCGCGGTCTGCCGGTTTGCGCTCGGCCGGATGACGACCGCCAGCTCGTGGCTGTCGAGGAGCGTAAGGCACCCGATCGGGATGATCCCCACGCAGTTGACAAAGAGTTTCAACAGCACCGGATCATACAAGATCCCGCTCTTTGCAAACATCATGGTGAGGACCTTGTTCGGAGCGATGGGATCGCGCCGGTAGACGCGCGAGGACGTCATGGAATCGTAGCAATCGGCGACCATCAGGATCCGGCCCGTGAGCGAGACCTCCCATGGCATGCTGAGCGTGGGATACCCGGACAGATCATAATTCAGGTGGTGCTCAAACGCCGCCGCGGCCATTCTGCCGGGAAGGTTGGTGAGTCCGCGCAGGCGAATGAGGTTGATCACACCCAGGGTCGCATGGATTCGCAACTTTGCCCAATCTTCATCGGTAAATTCCTCGGCCTTGTTCAGGATGTCCTGCGGAATGGACGCCTTGCCCAGATCATGAAACAGCGCGGCCAACCCAAGGTCGACCAGCGCCTCCCTGGGATAGCCTGCGCGGTTACCCAGGGCGACGGAAAGCAGGGAGACATTCACCGAATGGTTATGGGTGTATTCGTCGTAGCAGCGCAACGTGGTCAGCCCGAGGAGGGTCGGCTCGTCCTGCAGAATCACATCCACGATACTCTGGACCACACGCTTCGCTCGTCGAAAGTTGGGCGCGCGGCCCTCCCTGATACTCTGCAGCACTTCTCCGACAGCCCCGACCGCCTTGACATAGAGTTGCTTAGCCAGGTTCTTGAGCTGTTTGTTTTTCTGGCCCACCCGGACCATCAGGGAGGTGGCCTCTTCGATGTCGATCCCGTGGATCTCCCCCTCCTTCAACTGACGCTTCAGGTCATCAAAGGTGCACGTAGCGGGATCAACGCTGATGAATTGGTAGGCGAACTCGCGCAAGTCCGTTTCTCTCATCTCGGCGCTGAACGAGATCGCTGCGATACCTCGTGCGTTGAGGCTGTCGATGAATTCGAGAAAGATGGCCACCTGCTGAGGGCCCATTTTTAGATGCGCGTCACCGAGATAGAGAAAATCGTTCTGGAGGCGAATGACGACGGGGTTGTCTCGTGCAAGCGTCTTGACCGTCGTCACCGTCGCATCAACGACTTGATTCACCGCGGCGTTGGTCCGCTCGTGGATGCGGATCGTCTTCAAGAGAATGTGGAGCTGGTTGACCAGCTGCGCCCCCAGCACCAAAATCTGCTGGTCGAGAACATCCCGGGCTTCGGAGCCCTCGGCGATCTTACCGGGAAGGGATTTGTCATGGATGAGAATAGGTTGGAGAGCAGGGTTCTCCGCTGGGTCGGGCTGGGAAGGGGTACGGTGGTCGTCCACAGACAATTCCTTAGAGGTCCCGCCGTTTGAGGGTGGCAAGGGCCGTCACGGAGGCATGTCGAATGACGCGGTTGAAGCGCTTTTTCCCAGCCTCAAGGGCCGAGATGGCCTCCGGCGTTCCTATTTGTCCCAAAGCTTCGGCCGCCAGGGCCCCTAGGGACTGCTTGGTCTTTCGGTTGGTCCACAGCCGTTGCGTGAGGAGATGATGGCAATACGGCACGCATTCGGCTCCAACGAGTCTGGTCATCACCTCGAACGTCGTTCGTAATTCCGAGAGGGGCCGGTTCAAAAACTCTTTGTGTGTGACCACCGGGGTCCAGGCGCTGAACGGTGTGGTGTACTTCCCGGTCTTGAGCAGGCTCAACGCGGAGAGGCGGATCCCTTCGTCCGGATCAATCAGGACACCGACGATGGGATTCCCCATTCCCGTCCCCCCCAACATGCTGAGGGTTTTCAGGGCCTCCCGACGCACGCCCGCGTCAGGATGGGCAGCCAGCGGTTGCACAGCTTGGGCCAAACTCGGGTTTCGCAATTTTCCGATCACCACGAGTAAGTTCCGAACATAGGAACGTCGAGAGTCCGTCAACCCCTTGATCAACGGCTCGGGCTTGTCTTTGGCCAGAGCGGCCAGGACGTCGCAGAGGGTCAAGCGGTGCTCATCGAATTTCAGGTTGCCGAGGAGCTTACACAGCGACGGGACGGCATTGGGGGGCAAATGCAGAAAAAACACGAGCAAGTCCTCGGTCGCAACGTGAGGGTCTGCGTTCAAGCGTGACGCCATGGCGTCCATCTGTTTAGGCCCATGCAAGGAATCCAGCATATCCGAGACCGCCTTCTTCTGTTCCTCGGCCAGGTCCCCCCGACGGTGGACCTCGCGCAATTTATCCACGACGCTGTTCAGCTGCTTCCAGTTTCCCTCGTCGATCAGGCTTTCGAAAATCTCTCGGAACAGACCCCGTAATTCGAAGAGCACGTCGGCTGACTTCTCGCTTGCGACAATGACCTTAAGCATGTCCAGGAGGTAAGTGGGGGTGTCCTGATGTGATTCGGCCTTGATCTGGAGGGCGAGCTGCTCCAGCTCCTCAGGCGACACGTCAAATGCAGGAAGGTCGAGCGGAGAATAGACCGCGCCTTCGACCTCGCCTCCCGTCGCCGCCTCCTTCGCCTGTTGAGCTGTTTCGGTCTTACTGATTTCTTGTACGCTCGAGTCGCGGCTATCATTGGAGGCATCGGTGGCCGGCCTGCCTGCGCGGCGTTCATCCGCCTGACGGGCCGCTTCGGCCTCCGTAATGGCACTCAGGCGGGAAATGGGGGTGTTCAGGGTCCCGGAATCTTGCGGGATCAGGGCACGAACTGCTTCTTCGTTCTTGACAATTTCTTCGGCTGTGACAATGGAAACAGCGGACAGGTTCTTTTCCCACAAGCGAGTGATGACGTCGTCATCGCTTGTGGTCATTTCATAGGCAGCCCCCAGGGTTTCCAGGAAGGACGAGAGGGTCTCCTGGGACAACCCGTGGCTGAATGACAGTTCGCGAATGCCCGCTCCGTAAAGCTTGAAGGCCAAATTTTCATTTTGTGCAGCCTTCTGATAGACCATCTCGCCCCGATAATAGAATCCAAACCGTTGCACGAGGAGAGACAGCGTGCCGCGAACCGCGAGGTGGGCGGCTAACGTCTCATACAGCTGCTGCATGAATTGCTGGGGTAAGTGATGGGTCGGGCCATAGGCCCTCGACGTCTTGAAGGTCTTCTCCAGCAGAGCCAGCAACCGCCGGACCGATTCCACCTCCTGCTCCTCAACCATGGTGGCTGCCACTGGCTGGGCCTGAGCCGGTCCTGCTGGTTGGTGTTGAGCCATAAAACCTCTGGTTAAAAAGTCTACCTTCCCTTCCTGTTCCTGGCAAGGAATAACCCTCTGTGCGGACATCGTTCAGGCAGCACGCGCAGTGGGAGACGCAGGGCAAGCCCGCCCTATGGCACGTAAGCCGCTGTGCCGTGACGATAGGAAAGCTGTTTTCCAAATCAGAGACTATACAGCCTCCAATTTATTTGAGAGAATGGCGCCGCTTGGCGGAGCCTCCGTTGTTTTCTGAGGACTTTCAGGCTCAGAGTTCGGTAGGATTCGTGAGAGGCTTGGACTGGCTGCGCCGCTTGCTCAAAAACCCTGAGGGCCGTGAATCCGAACACGACGATGACGGCATGCGGGGGAACCGACCGGAGACCGGAGGTCCTGGTGCGCGACCCGGTCTCCTTGCACTGCCATCGTCATAGCGCGTTGGGGGTGACTCACATGCGTCTGCCAAGAAGACCGAGTGGGTATCTGGCGTGTGGGCTGATTTTGGGGGTGGCGGGCTCGTTCCTGGTTTCGCCGGCCGCCGCGCGGGCGGACCCGCAGCTCCGGAAGCTTGAATGTGTAAACGTGCAGGCCGCTGTGTTGGAATCGGGAACGTCGCTCGGGATCACGAGAGAGGTCTTGCGCGAGGCCTTGCTCGCCGGCATTCACACGAAGCTACCGCGGCTCAAGCTCGAGCCGACCTGCCCCAACCGGATTTTCTTCAAGGTGTTCGTCCAAAATCTGTCACAAGGGATGATCGATGGGTTTTACGGGCACATCGCCTTTGAAGTCAGGCGCAAGGCCACGTTCGTGGACACGTCGCTGCCACTCGACGCCCGGGCCTGGGACGGAGAGTCGTACGTGCATGGGACCCGGGACAAGGCCAAGGCGAGCGTGCTGGATCTCCTCAACAATTATCTGACCCAATTCGCGGCTGACTACCAGGCTGCCAATCCCTGAACGACGAGGAGGTGACGACCTTCAACAGGACCGTTCGATGGAACTCACTCTTGGTTCGAACAGCTTCCGGAATTCGAATGGCGTCGTCAAACTCCAGGGGAAGGAACAGATTGTGCTTGAACTTCGACCCGTCGATCATCAGCTCATGCTCACGATGGACTTGTATGATTCCGCGGGAACTCACGTCGCCCATTTGCGCAGGAACTCCTGGGCGTTTAATCGCGACAACCGCTTTGCCCTCACTGCCAGCCCGCCCTCGCTGCCGCTCTTTGCCAGCCCCACCTGGCTCAAGCTCACGGATAGTGAAACCGGCGAGATCGCGTTCGAAGCCCGTGTCGTCCAGGACAACCAGATTCAGGTTCCCAACGGGAAATTCTACACCCACAGTGGCCAGCTCTTCGAAATTACCTCGCATCTCTGTCGTCTTGCGGGCGTCGTCACCCTGTTTGGCGATGTGTTTGATGTCGGCGGTGGAGCGGTGGTGATCGGGTAACTCAGCTAGGGTAGCCGAAGATGCGGATGAGGTGAGCATGGCGCTGAAGTATGCCTTGTACCCCGGGTGTGCGGCGAAGGGAGCCACGCCGGAGCTGTACCAGTCCACGATGGCGATCATCGGCCGGCTTGGGATCGAGGTCGTCGAGTTGACTGCGGCTTCATGCTGCGGAGCCGGCGTGGTGGCAGAGGCGGATCCCGACGTGGCCCTGGCGCTCAACGCCCGGACGTTCGCTCAAGCTGAGCAACTCGGCCTGGACGTGATGACCATCTGCGGGACCTGCCAGGGCGTAATGGGAGCGGCCAACAAACGGCTGAAAACCGAGCCGGGCCTGCGGGAACGGATTAATCGAGTCCTCGAACCGGCCGGCATGACGTATCGTGGAACCGTCCAGGTGAAGCACCTGCTCTGGATTGTGGTCAGAGAGGTGGGACTGCAGCGGCTGGGCGAACAGGTCCGAGTTTCGATGGAGGATTTTCGGATTGCCCCGTTCTACGGGTGTTATATTCTTCGACCATCGTGGGACCTGGGATTTGACGATCCTGAGAACCCCACGTCCCTGGAAAAGGTCATCCGGGCGGTCGGAGGCGAGCCGGTGGCGTACGCCGGGCGGACCAAGTGCTGCGGCTTCCCGATCATCCTAGAAAAGGAGGCGATCGCCGTCGCCATGGCCGGCACGAACATGAAGGAAGCCAAAGACGGAGGCGCAGACTTTATGGTGACACCATGTCCCCTGTGCCACATGAGCCTGGACATCTATCAAGATCGGGCAGGCAAGGCGGTGAACACTCAATTGAACCTTCCCATCCTGCACCTGCCCCAGTTGCTGGGCCTAGCCATGGGGATC
>Ga0134112_10000476_pt1 | contig 10973 bp, 10 predicted proteins | sample 15_D_Rain_40_5_1_FD_128867 | JGI IMG/M metagenome (GOLD analysis project Ga0134112, IMG submission 128867) | Grasslands soil microbial communities from the Angelo Coastal Reserve, California, USA - 15_D_Rain_40cm_5_11112015 | ecosystem: Environmental > Terrestrial > Soil > Grasslands ... | reverse complement strand
GAGCTCGACGTGCACGATGTGCTCAACGTCTTCCAGGTCACTGGCCTCACCGCCGACGGCCGCTACTGGGTCAAGCCGAGCCCAGCGACGGCCGGCGACTTCATCGAGTTCTTTGCGGAAATCGACGTCCTGTGCGCCATCTCGGTGTGCCCTCACGGCGATCTCTCGGTGCCGGTGTGGGGGCCCAACGCGGGCGATCCCCTCGCGACCTGCCGCCCGCTCGGCGTGGAGATCTGGGAGCCGGCGCCGGAGTTGCTCGTCGGCTGGGCCCCGCCGCGACCCTCCGACTACCATGGGGGCCACGGATTGACGTTGCGGGGAGCGGCGACGGAGGGCGGATGAAGCCTGAGCTCGTCACGATCCCCGCCCGGCGCGGCAAGGCGGCGCACGTCAGCGCCGGGCAGCGCGTCAGAGTCGTGAACACCCACGGCACGCAGGTGGTCGACGCCTGGGCGTTCAACGCCCGCGACGTGACCGAATGGATGTCGATGGAGGCGAGTCGCGCGTGGTTCATGAAGCTGGCGGCCGCCGTCGGGGACACGTTCGTCACGAACCGACGGCGCCCGATACTGACGCTGGTCGAGGACACCTCCGGATGCGCCCACGACACGCTCATGGCTCCCTGCGACCCGCACCGCTATGGACTGCTCGGTGTCGAGGGTTATCACGACAACTGCCGCGACAACCTGCACGCCGCTCTCGCGGCGCTCGGCGTCACGATCCCCGCGACGCCGCCGTCGCTGAACCTGTTCATGAACATCCCGTGGACCGCCGAGGGGCGTCTCGCGTGGGGCGAGCCGGTATCGACGCCGGGGAGCTCCGTGGTGTTTCGCGCGGAGATGGACCTCGTCATCGCCTTCTCCGCCTGTCCGCAAGACATTCTGCCGATCAACGGCCGTCTGGGCCGGACCACCGACGCGCATTACACCATCGAGGGCCCCGCGTCGCGGAGCGGTCCGAAGGGGAGCTGAGCGGGATCAGTCTCGAATGACGATCGCGAAGCCGAAGGTCTGGAGCTCGGCGTTGAGCGTGGGCCGAGCCCGCTGGTCTCGGCTCCGACGGTCGAGCAGCACTAAGGCCGGGCGCTTGCGCCGGTCGGCCACACGCCGCTCGCGGACGACCTCGATGGCCGGGGCGCGGCTGAACTTCCGCCGGAAGTACTCGTAGAGTTCCTGGCGGTCTGAGGCGGCGATGACCAGATACCGCGCGCCGGTCGGTACGGTCGGCGGAGGGTCCTCGGCCGTCACCTCTGTCTCTTCGCGACCCGACCCGAGGGCCTCGGCCAGGAACACGGGCGGGGAAGGAAGGGCGGAGGGCAAGCTCAGCCCACAGTGCGGGCAGAAGTCGGCGATGTCCCGGAGCAGGGCGCGACACCGCGAGCAGCGTCTGTAGCCGGAGCCGGGTGCTCTGAGCCGCCTCACGAACTCGTAGAGCGCGCTCTTGCCGCCGTGATAGCCGGCGAGCCGGACGCGCCGCAGGATGTCCGCGCTCGAGAGGTCGGGATCCTCGCGCAACCACTGTAGGACCTGCGGCACGTAGGGCGTTATCTTCGACGGACGACCGACATCACGGGGCCGGGAGCCCTCCATGGCGCGACTCCGCGGCAAGTTTGATACCGAAATCGCATTTCCAGAAATATCAACAACTTCTGCCGCTCAGCCAGGAGCGAGTCTGGCAAGTTTCTGGCCGCGCGATCATTCTTGAGCCAGCGCAAATCACCCAGGAGCGATCTCGGCGCGTCTCCTCCCGCGTTATGATTCGCGACATGGTCAAGGCCGTTTCGTTCTTCAAGCGCAAGGCGGGGATGTCCGTCGAGGCGTTTCAGGCGTACTGGCGGTCGGTTCACCCTGACGTCGTCGTCAAGCTGTCGGGCATTCGCCGATACGTCCAGTCGCATACCCTGCCGTCCGGGTATCGGACGAGGGAGCCGGTCTACGACGGGATTGCGGAGATCTGGTTCGACGACACCGCCGCGATGCGCGCCCTGGCCGGGACCCCGGCGTACACCGCGGTCCAGGCCGACGAGGCGAAGTTCATCGACGGCTCGACCATGGGCCTGATCATCACCGAGGAGCACGTCATCAAGGACGGCCCCGTGCCGGCGAACGGCGTGAAGAACGTCGAGTTCGTGACCCGGAAGCCGGGGATGCCGATCGACCGCTTCCAGCAGTACTGGCACGGGGTCCACGGACCCCTGGCCGCGCGCATTCCGGGGGTCCGGCGCTACGTGCAGAGCCACACCCGGCGCGCGGCCTACGAGGCCGGGCGCGCGCCGCGCTATGACGGCGTCGCCATCACGTGGTTCGACGACACCCAGGCGATGCGCGTGGCGGCCGCGACGCCGGAGTACGCGCGGGTCCGGGCGGACGAGGCCAACTTCATCGCCCCCGATCTCCCGTTCATCATCACGACGGAGCACCCGATCATCGGGTGAGCCTAGTTCTTCACGGAGCCTGCGGTGAGCCCCGCGACGTAATAATCCACGAAGAACGAGTAGACGACGGCGACCGGCACCGAGCCCAGGAGCGCGGCCGCCATGAGCTGGCCCCAGTAGAAGACGTCGCCCCGAATCAGCTCGGCGATCATGCCGACCGGGACGGTCCGGACCTCGCTCGTGGTGAGGAAGATCAGCGCGTAGAGGAATTCGTTCTGGGCGAGGGTGAAGGCGAAGATGCCGGCCGAGAGGAGGCCGGGCGTGCAGAGGGGGAGCACGACCCGCGTCATCGCCTGGAAGCGGCTGGCGCCGTCGATGCGCGCGGCCTCCTCGAGCTCGCGCGGGACGCTCTTGAAATAGCCCATGAGGAGCCACGCGCAGAACGGGATCAGGAGCGTGGGGTAGGTCAGCATGACCGCGGTGAGCGTGTTCCCCAGCCCGAGCCGGTTGATGACGTCGGACATGGGGATGAAGAGGAGCGGCTGGGGCACGAGGTAGGTGGCGGCCACCCCGATCGCGATGACGGCGGCGCCGGGGAACCGCAGGCGGGCGAGCGGGTAGGCCATCATGGTCCCGAGCACGAGCGACACGAGGGTCGTCACGACGGCGACGAGCATCGTGTTGTAGGTCCAGGTGAGGAAGTTCGTCTGGGAGAGCAGGTCGACGTAGTGCTGGAGCGTCGGCTGATGGACGACCAGCGGCATGATCTTCGCGTTGTAGAGCTCCCGGTTCGGCTTGATGGAGGTGACGAACATCCAGTAGAACGGGAAGAGCGTCGCCACCAGGAAGAACCCGAGCGGCAGGTAGAGCCGACGCGTCCGAAGCCCGAGTCCCCGGCCGCCAACCATCAGTCGCGCCTCAGGTAGAGCGTCAGCGCGACGATCAGGAGGGCGAGCGCCGGCAGCATCGAGAGCGCCACGGCGGCGCCCAGCCCGAGCTGACCGCCGAGCATGCCCAGGTTGAAGGCGTAGATGGCGAAGATGTTCGTCGCGTTCGCGGGCCCGCCGTTCGTCAGCGCGTAGACGAGCTGGAAGTCCGAGAAGGTGAAGATCACGGAGAACATGGTCACGATGATCACGACGGGCTTGAGGATGGGCAACGTCACGTAGACGAAGCGCTGCCGAGCGCTCGCGCCGTCGATGGCGGCGGCCTCGTGGAGGTCGGGCGAGATCGTCTGGAGCCCGGCGAGGAGCGTGATGCCGTAGAAGGGGACACCGCGCCAGGTGTTCACCACGATGATGGAGACCATCGCCAGCGAGGCGTTGCCGAGCCAGGAGAATCCGGTCGTGATCACGCCTCCGTGAACGAGGAGCCAGTTGACCACGCTGAACGTCGGGTCGAGGATCCACATCCAGGCGATCGTCGAGAGCACCGTCGGAACGATGAACGGCAAGAGCACGAAGGCGCGCGCCAGGTTCTTGCCGCGGAAGGTCTGATTCATGACGAGCGCCAGGGCCATACCGCCCACGAGCTTCAGGATGGTCGTCACGATCGTGTAGACGAACGTGTTGCGCGTGACCTGCCAGAAGACGGCGTCGTGGGTGAGCGCGGCGAAGTTCGCCAGCCCGACGAAAACGCCCGGCCGCGTCACGGGCCTGTCTTGGAGGGAGAGGGAGATGCCGTAGAAGAACGGGTAGGCGACGAAGGCGAGCAGGAAGGCGACCCCCGGGCCGAGCATGAGCCAGCTGAAGACGCCTTCGCGCTCGAGGAGGCCGCGCAGCGTGAACGGCCGGCCGGCGACCGGGGCGGGCCGAGCCAGGGACGCCGGCCTGACCGCCATCGCCTACTTCGCCTTGTAGATCTGCTTGAGCTGTAGGACCGCGGCCGCGATCACCTCTTTGGTCGGCGCCCCCTGGCACGCCTTGGCGAACATGTCGACGACCGCGTACTTCGCCATGCTCTCGGACATCGCGTGGCTCGGGGGGCCCGGCCAGCCGGGCAGGCGCGAGGTCTTGAGCGACTCCTTGTAGGGGATGTAGCGCGGCTCCGGGTTCCACATCGGGTGGTTGTCGTAGGCGTGGAGGAACGGCGCATAGTACGCGTCACCGGCGACGAGCCACGCCGAGAGCTGTCGGTCGTCGTACAGCCAGCGGAGGAACGCCTTGGCCGCGTTGACGTCCTGGGCAAAGGTGAAGATCGAGTGCGACTGCGGGTTCAACAGATGGTAGCGCCCCTTCGGTCCCTGTGGGTTCAGCGCGTGGTCGGTGACCCGGCCGAGCTCCGGGAAGTCGCGCTTGGCGACGACGAGGATCGAGGAGGCGTTGTTGGTGCAGGAGATCTGCTCGCCGAGGAACGCCTTGTTGTTGTTCACGTCGGTCCAGCCGAGCACGTCCTCGAGCATCGTCTCCTTGTAGAACCGTCGGCAGAAGTCGACCGCCCGCGCCGTCTCGTCGGAGTCGAGGAGGACCGTCTTGCCGTCCCTGTCGACCTCCCTCCCGCCGTACGACCAGAGCAGCGGATAGAGCCAGCCGTGATTGTCCCCCCAGCCGTGACCCAGCTCGAAGCCGAACGGGTGTCCCTTCTGCTTGAGCTTCCGGCCGACGTCGAGGAGCTCCTCCCACGTGTCCGGGAACTTCGTGACGCCGACCTCCTTGAACCAGTCGGTCCGGTACACTTCGAGCTGGCCGATGTTGCCCCAGGGCAGCCCCTTCCACTTGCGGTTGATCACGACGGCGTCCGTGACGCTGTCGTACCAGGGGCCGAGCTTCTGGCCGATCTCGTTGGCGAGGTCGGTGACGTCGACCAGGCTCTGCTCGAACAGCCAGGGCCAGTTGAAGCCGGTGGCGGTGATCTCGGGGCCCGACCGTGTCTCGGCGACGGTCGTCATCCGCGTGAGCAGGCTGCCGACGCTCACCGGCTCGTAGTTGATCTTGATGCCGGTCAGCTTCTCGTACTCCAGGGCCAGTTTCTTTACGAAGAACTCGTCGAAGGCCTTGATGAACGAGCTCTCGTGCAGGACCGACATGGACTTCGGGGCGGCGCCGGTCGAGCGGGGCCCGAGAGCGGCCGCCGCGCCGAGGACAACGGTGACGGTAAGGAACTCGCGACGGGTGCGCATGACGTCCTCCTCAGCTCGTGGGTGCGCTGCCGGACGTGGGCTGGCGCGACACTAGGCGAGGGGGGCGGGCGCTGTCAAGGAGAGGGACTTCTGACGGTGTCTCCTAGTGTCTGACCAGAGCCCAGCCGAACGACTTGAGGTCCTGGACGATGTCGCGTTGGCGCCGGTCCACGCGGCGCTTGTCGAGTGCCACCGGCTCCTGGCGCTGGCGGCGCGCCTCCATCCGTCGGTCGAAAATCACATCGATGATGTCGCTGGCGAATACATGCTTGAGATACGTGTAGCGTGTGGGTTGCGTGCGCGAGACAACGAGGAGAAGCCGAGCCACCAACTGCCCTCCAGAGGACGCCAGATTCCTAATGTGGACGGAGCCTACGCAGGTCTGCATTGTTCCGGAAATTAGGGAACCCCCGCAAATTGAAGGGGAAAAGGCTCGACGGGGGCCGCCTGGTACCTGAGTCAGGGGGAGGGAGATCCCTGAATGTTCCGGGCGAAGTGGCCTGCTAGTATGCCGATCGGTACGATCGACGCGGGGCCCACCCGCCAGCTCGGAGGAGGACATGCCCGAACGGCCATTACCCACGGAGCAGGACGTGCGCGCGTACATCCGCGACCGCCGGAACTGGGGGCGGTGGGGCAAGGACGATGAGGTCGGCGCGCTCAATCTCGTGACGCCGGCCAAGCGCGCGGCGGCCGCGCGGCTCGTCCGGAGCGGCCGAGCGGTCTCGCTGAGCCGGCCGTTCCCCAAGGAGCCCGGCCCCAACAACGCGTTTCCCGCGCAGCACTACATGCGGACACTCCCGCGCGGGAAGGGCGGCTTCGCGGCAGACTACTACGGCATCTTCTACCACGGCGTCGCGTCCACCCACATCGACGCACTCTGCCACACCTGGGACGCCGAGGCGATGTGGAACGGGCGCGACCCCCGGAAAGAGATCACGTTCGACGGGGCGACCTTTGGCTCGATCGAGCACTGGGCCGACGGCATCCTCACGCGGGGCGTCATGCTCGACGTGCCGCGCCATCGCGGAGTCCCCTGCGTGACGCAGGAGACACCCGTGCACGGGTGGGAGCTCGAGGACATCCTGACGAAGCGCGGGATCACGCTCGAGCCCGGAGACGCGGTCTCGGTGTATTGCGGGCGGGAGGCGTGGCAAGCGGCGAACCCGGACCGGGCCTACAGCCGTCCGTTCGGGCCCGGAACGATCGAGCGCCCGGGGCTGCACGTCTCGTGTCTGCCGTTCCTCCGGGACCACGACGTGAGCGTGCTCGTCTGGGACATGCTCGATCATCTGCCGATCGGCTACGACATTCCCTGGGCGGTGCATGCGGCGCTCTTTGCGTACGGGGTGGCCCTGCTCGACAACGCCCTCCTCGAGCCTCTCGCGCGCGCGTGCGCCGACGAGCGGCGCGACGAGTTCATGCTGGTCATCGCGCCCCTCAGGGTCGTGGGCGGCACGGGCTCGCCGGCCAACCCGATCGCGGTGTTTTGATGGACGGCTGGATCGGGCAGCCCCTCAAGCGACGCGAAGACCACCGGCTCCTCTCGGGTGCCGGACGCTTCGTCGACGACCTGAGGCCGCCCCGGTGCGCTCACGTGGTTCTGCTCCGCTCGCCCCACGCCCACGCGCGCATCGCGCGCCTCGATGTCGAGGGCGCGCGGCGCGCGCCCGGCGTGGTGGCGGTCGTCACCGGCGCCGAGGTGCGCCACCTGGGGCCGCTGCCGGTGAACCGGCTCGTGCCGGACATGCGGGTCCCGCCCCATCCGATCATCGCGGACACGCACGTCCGCACCGCGGGCACCCCCGTGGCGGCGGTCGTCGCCGAGGATCCGTACCGCGCGCGTGACGCGGTCGAGCTGATCGACGTGGCGTACGAGCCCCTCGCCGGAGTGCCGGAGCCAGAGGCGGCGGTGGGCGACGGCGCCCACGTCCTGTTCGCCGACATCGAGCGGAACCGGTCCTTCACGCGCACGCTGCGTGAGGGCGACGCGGCGGGCGCGATGAGGACGGCCGCGCGCGTCGTCTCGCTCCGTGTGGTCCAGCAGCGCCTGGCCGGCGTGCCGCTCGAGCCTCGCGCGGTCCTCGCCGTCTTCGATCCCTCCACCGCGGAGCTGACGCTCTGGGTCTCGTGCCAGGCGCCATTCCGCATCCGCGCCGAGGTCGCTCGGCTCCTCGGGCTTCCCGAGTCGCAGGTCCGTGTGATCGCGCCCGACGTCGGCGGCGGCTTTGGCGTGAAGAGCGGCCCGTACCGGGAGGAGGTCCTGCTCGCCTGGCTCGCCCCGCGGCTCGCGCGCCCGCTCAAGTGGGTGGCGACGCGGAGCGAGGACCAGATCACCACGAACCATGCGCGCGGCGCGGTCTCGGAGGGCGAGCTCGCGCTCGACGCCGAGGGGCGCATCACCGCGCTCCGCGCGCGCATCGTCGCGCCGCTCGGCGCCGCTCTGATGAACGCGGCCGCGGGACCGCCGTGGAACCACGCGCGTCTCCTGCCGGGAGCCTACGTCGTCCCGGCGTGCGACATCACCGTGACCGGAGCCCTGACGACGACGACACCGGTCGCGGCCTATCGCGGCGCCGGCCGGCCCGAGGCGTGCTTCTTCATCGAGCGGCTGATGGACACGGCGGCGCGGGCGCTCGGGCTCGATCCCGTCGAGATTCGCCGGCGCAACTTCATCCCCCCCGACCGCTTCCCGTTTCGGTCGGTGACGGGCCAGGTCTACGACTCGGGCGACTACGGCAAGGCGCTCGAGCTCGCGCTTGCCGCGGCCGACTACCCGCGCCTCAGACGCGAGCAGGCGGCGCGCCGCGCGCATGGCGAGATCGTCGGGGTCGGCGTCGCGTCCTACGTCGAGCCCGCCGCGCTCGGCTGGGAGAGCGGCAGTATCAAGGTCGAGCGCTCCGGGCGCGTCACGGCGATCACCGGGTCGAGCGCCCACGGCCAGGGGCACGAGACGACCTTCGCGCAGATCGTGGCCGACCACCTGGGCGTCACGCCGGAGGAGGTGGTGGTCGTCCACGGCGACACGCGCTCGGGACCCGAGGGCTTCGGCACCTTCGGCAGCCGGAGCGTCGCGCTGGGCGGCGGCGCCCTCGCGCGCGTGGCCGCCGACGTGCGCGAGAAGGGGCGGCGGATCGCCGCGAAGCTCCTCGAGGCCGCGGCCGCCGACGTGGTCAACGGGCATGGCGGCTTCCACGTGGTCGGCGCGCGAGAGCGGCGGGTGACGTGGAAGGAAGTCGCCGGCGCCGCCTACGCCGGAGGTCACGCATTGCCTGCCGGCGAGACGCCGGGCCTCGAGTCGAGCACCTACTTCCAGCCGGAGGGCGAGGTGTGGAGCTTCGGTGCCGTCGTCTCGGCGGTGAGGATCGACCGCGAGTCCGGCCAGCTCGTCATCGAGCGGCTCGTGTGGGTGGACGACGCCGGCACGGTGATCAATCCGCTCCTCGCCGAGGGCCAGCTCCATGGCGCTCTCGCGCAGGGGCTCGGCCAGGCCCTGCTCGAGGCGATCGTGTACGATCGCGACGGCCAGCTTCTGACCGGCACCTTGATGGACTACGCGATCCCGCGCGCCGCCGACGTGCCGCCCGTCACGCTCGAGAAGATGCATACGCCCTCGCCCCGCAACCCGCTCGGCGCCAAGGGGCTGGGCGAGGCCGGGTGCATCGCCATTCCGCCCGCCGTCGTGAACGCCGCCGTAGACGCGTTGGCGCCCCTCGGCGTCATGCACCTCGACATGCCGCTCACGCCCGTGCGACTCTGGGCGGCGATCAGGAGACCCTGATGAACTACCGGATCATCTCCGCCGACGATCACATCGATCTCCAGTGGCTGCCGAAGGACCTCTGGCAGAAGCGGGTCTCCGCGTCCTGGCGCGGACGCGCGCCGAAGGTCGTCGAGACGCCCGAGGGGCCGTTCTGGTTCTGCGGTGACGATCGCTGGGACCCGTGGGGCGGGCGGCGGGGCGCCGCGGGCGCGCAGGGCGGCCGGCGCACGGCGCTCGAGCGGGGCGGCGTCCTCGAGCCGGGCGTCCTGCGCCCCACGACGACCGAGCTCCGGCTCCAGGACATGGATCGTGACGGGATCGACGCGACCGTCATGTACGGGCCGATCGTGCCGCTCCTGATCCAGGAGCCGGAGCTGAGGCGTGTCTGCTACCGCGCGTACAACGAGTGGCTGGCCGAGTTCTGCGCGAGCGCGCCGGATCGGCTCATCGGCGCCGGGCTCATCCCGATCGACGACCCCAAGACCGCCGCGGACGAGGTTCGCTACCTCGAGCAGATCGGTCTCCGGACGGGGATGTTCCTGGCCGCGCGGGTGGAGCTCCCGCTCTGGGACGAGGCCTGGGAGCCCTTGTGGGAGGCGGCCGCCGAGACGGAGCTGCCCGTCGGCTTCCATCTGGGCGGGGGCCTGCGGACCGTCGCGTTCAGCGGTCCGAAGGCGACCCAGGCCGGGAATATGGGCGTCCGGGTCGCCTGCTCCACGCTCCAGATGGATGAGCCGCTCGCCGCCGTGATCTTCGCCGGCGCGCTCGAGCGTCACCGGCGGCTCAAGATCGTGCTCGCCGAGACCGGGATCGGCTGGCTGCCCTACATGCTCGAGAGGATGGACGACACCTACCAGAAGTTCCTCGACGCCGAGGAGTTCTGGCGGACGCACGGCGGACTCCAGCTGACGATGCCGCCGAGCGCCTATTTCCGTCGGCAGGTGTGGGCGACCTTCCAGACCGATCATCTCGGGCTGCGGGTCGTGGACCTCCTCGGCGACGACCGAGTCATGTGGGCGTCCGACTACCCGCACGCCGACAGCACGTGGCCCGAGTCCGAGCGGGTGATCGAAGCGAACTTCAAGGGCGTCACGGCTCAAGCGCGGCGCCGCATCCTGTGCGACAACGCCAGAGACTTGTACGGGCTCTAGGCGAGCCTACTTGATCGCGAGGGGGTTCACCGGTGAGCCGACCGCGCCCGTGATCGGCAGCGGCGGGGCCACGAACAGGAAGTCGTAGACCTTGTCTCTCGCGCAGTCGGCGGCGAGGGCGTCGAGGTCGAAGATCTCGCCCACGAGGAGCCCCATGTGCGGGATGAGCACCTGGTGGAGCGGCTGGTAGGTGTCGGGGATCTCGTTGGGCCGCACCTCCATCCCCCACGTGTCGGTCGCCAGCGCGGCGAGCTCCCGCCGGTGGATCCACTCCGCGGTCCAGAAGGAGAGCCCGGGCGCGTCGCCGCCCGCGTAGTCGCCCCACCCCCCGCGGGCGCGGCACATGGACATCTGCCCAGTCCGGACCAGCAGGGCGTCGCCCCGGCCGACCGTGACGGAGTGCGCCTTGGCCGCCGCCTCCAGATCGTCCACCGTGATAGCGTAGCCCGGCTCGAGCCAGTCGACGCCCTTCGCGCGCGGCAGGTCGAGCAGCACGCCCCGGGTGGCGATGAAGCGCGCCATCTTCTCCATGCCGTTCTTCTTGGCGCCCTCGCTCGAGACGAGATT
>Ga0134112_10000474_pt1 | contig 11003 bp, 11 predicted proteins | sample 15_D_Rain_40_5_1_FD_128867 | JGI IMG/M metagenome (GOLD analysis project Ga0134112, IMG submission 128867) | Grasslands soil microbial communities from the Angelo Coastal Reserve, California, USA - 15_D_Rain_40cm_5_11112015 | ecosystem: Environmental > Terrestrial > Soil > Grasslands ... | reverse complement strand
CCGTGAAGGACGCGGCCCCTTTCAAGCTGTAAATCTGCTCGTGCTGCTGTCGTGGGGTCATCATGATGGATCGGAGATCGCCGTCAGAGCCCGTCTGGACCCCGGAGGCCAGGACGGCGCCGGTCGCCAGGTCCTTGATCGTGACGGCCGCCCCGCCAACAGCGTCGCCCAACACCATCGCGCGGTTCCCCACCACACGGACCATCACCGTGGTGGGAATCCCTGGGGACGGCGCGTCCGCAGCCCAGGCAGCCACGAGGCCCAATAAAAGACTGATAGCCCCTGCGCCGAGGAGGGCGGTGCGCTTCGCAATACTCGGCATGAATCGGCATGTGATCATTGCGATGCCGGTATCTTATCAGATCGGTCCAGTAGCTGGAGGGGGCGAGGCTCAGGGAGTGAACACCTCGTTGACGTTGCTGAACGACCCGCCGGGAGTGAGCCCTCCGCTGATCACGTAGATCCGACCGTCCAACGAGGCCGAGCCCAATCCGTGCCTGGCCGTTGGCATGGGCGCCTTGGCCTCCCATGAGTTGGAAGCAGGATGGTAGGCTTCATTCTCGCGGAAGGTCCCGGACGGGGCTTCCCCGCCGAAGACGTAGATGCGGTCTTTGACGACGGCGGCTGTGATCCCGCTCCGGGGCGTCGGAAGGTCAGCCTTGCGCGTCCACCGATCGGTTGCGGGGTCGTATTCCTCGGTGACGCCGAGGTTCTGGCTGTACTGGCGGTTCAACCGGCCACCGATCGCGTAGAAGCGGCCGTTGAGTGGGGCGGCGGCATGGTGGTCGCGGGCCGTCGGCATCGGCGCGAGCACGGTCCAGCTATCGGTCGCCGGGTCATAGACCTCATGCGCGCTGGTGTTGCCGTCCCGGTTATAGCCGCCCACCGCATGGAGCTTCCCGGCGAGCGCCGCGACGGCCAGCGCCCCGCGCGGTGTGGGCATGGGTTTGCGGGCCATCCACCGATCGGCGACCGGGTCGTACTCATACAGGCTGGTCACCGGCGACCAGATGGAGAACAGCGAGAGTTCGAACCCGCCGATGACGTAGAGCCGGTCATTCACCACCCCGATCCCCGCATGGTGCAGACCGCTGGGCAGCGGGGCGCGCTCGCGCCAGGTGTCGGTAACCGGATCGTATTCCTCAACGGCTGGCGTGATGAACGGGAGGCCCGGTTGAAAGCCTCCGACCACGTAGACCTTGCCACGGACGGCGGCGACCGCCACTTCGGTGCGCATGAGCAAGGCCGGCGCCTTGGCGACCCATCCGCCCTTCGACTGGGCCCCTACGGCAGCGGCGACCGACGCGATAGTTCCTGCAAGAAGAAATCCGGCGAAGGCGACGCGAGGCATGGCGCCATTGTAATCGCAACCTGGCGAGGGAGTCTATGTCTTGTCAGGCCTTGTGGACGCTGTGCTCATCGATCAGCAGGGGCGGCCGATCGAAGCGCTGCCTGATGCGATTGATGGCCTGTAGGACCAGGGGCCGGCTGACGAGCTTGCGCTCGATCGCGCGCTTCCCCGGGAAGTCCATCAGCGACACGCCGATCAGTATCGTGAGCAGGCCCTGCCCAGGCAGGACCAGCATGGCGATCCCACCCAACAGCAGGATCCACCCTACGACATTTTTCACCGCCAGGGCGATGAACCGGAGAACCGGATGATGGTCCTTCAGCCAGGTCCTAGGATGGCGCTCGCAGAAATAGTCCTGGGGGAGGCGAACCAGGATCCACGGGATAGCGATCAGACTGCCAACGAAGCCGACGATGGACAGCAGGAACAGGAATTCGAGAATGACCGGCGAGGCTAACGAGGTGATGTCGGCCACTCAGCTTCCAATTCCAAGCGCCCGGTTGAGCTCGTAGATGAGCCCATTCACTGCCTGTTCCAGGGCCACGGCGTGGACCTCGCCAGGAGGGAAAGTCGCGCGTTGAGGATAGATGAACGCGCTATTACCATAGCCGGGCGAGATGCGCGGGAAGAAGGGGCGCGCGTCCTCGTAGTCGGTTGCCAGGAGCCGGGCCTGTCCGTAAGCCACAGTCGAGTACAGGCTCTTGCCGCTGTTCAGGTCCAGGCCGACCAGGGAAACAGTAAAATAACTGTCCGTGCGGGTCCCAACGGCACGGCCGGCGCGGCCGTAATGGAGCCATGCAGGACTGACCACCTCGGTCCCTGTTGGCATGACGACTAACACCTGATTGACGTTGAACGGCGCGCTGGCCTTGCGGATCTCGGCGAGCATGTCGCCTTGCGGGGCCGCGATCATCGTGGCGCCCATGATTTCCAGACGCTTGCCCGCCGCGAACTGGGCCTTGATCTTGTCAACGAGGTTCTGTTGCGCGGCCTGAGGGGGAACAGCCGAGCCGACCGGTGCCAGCCAGACAAGCCCCACTTTGGCCGGTTGGGCGAGTGTCGTGCTCGCTAATGGAGGAGCGTCAGTCAGGAAGGGATTGGCGGGCGGGGGATACGCTTCCGGCAAGCCGGCGCAGCCCGCGAGGAGCAGTGTAAGGCCCGCTGCTGCGAGAGCACGGCTGAGTAGATTGGTGCACATGGCCGAGCCTCCTTTTGCGTGACGTCAAGTCATGAGCTTATCGTAGCACATGTCACAGTTTCCTGCTCTCCTCCAGTTCACGTAGGCGCCGTTCGAGCCCGCGCAGCCGCCAGACCACCCAGGCCAGCGACAGAATGGTGAACAACAGAATCGCAGCGAGCCCGAGCAGGCTGGCCACCAGTTCGTGCGGCATGAGACCGGGGGCGCCCATCTCGCCGGCATGCCCGGCATAGGCGCGCGTCGTAGCCAAGAGCAGCAGTGCGACCAGCAGCCCCCTAATACGGCATGTCGTCATCGGACAACCCGAAATGGTGGCCGATCTCGTGGACGACGGTTTCCTGCACCTCTCTGATGACCTCCTCCTCGGTTTGACACAGACGCAGGATCGGGCCGCGGTAGATGTAAATGCGATCCGGCAGTTGTCCGCCGGTATCAAAGAAGGAGTTGCCATGGATGGAGCGACCCCAGTATAGCCCGAGCAACTCGTCCGCGTCTTCAGGCTCAAGGCCGACTGCTTCGAGCGCCTCCATGCTGGGCTCCTCTTGGACCTCGATCGCCACGTTGTCGAGGTAACGGCGGAAACCCTTGGGCAGGTCCTTCACCGCCCGGGCCACGAGGGCCTCAAAGTCCTTATGCGAGAGCCAACTGCGTGGCATGTCAAATGAGACAGGGACGATATAAAAAAAGAGGAGGGCTCTCCGCGAACCCTCCCCTTGTTTCTCGATCGGGACGGTTATTTCTTGCGCACCTGGATGCCGTGCGGGTCGGCCTTTTCAGCCTTCACCGGATTCCCGTCCTTGTCTTTTTCTTCCACCATCTTGCTGATCGGGGCGATCCCCACGAACGTGCCGCGCCTGCCGCCGTCCTCGACCTTGATGACGCCCACGCCCGGTGTGCTGCCGACCGCGTTGCCGACGTCTTTGTTATTACCGGTGAGCGGGCTTGGGCCGCGCAAGGCGGCGAAGACGTAGCTGCTGTCCGGAGCCGAGTCCATCAAGTCCGGCGCGGGGTCCTTGCTGACGTCACCTGCCAGGAAGATCGATCCGACCTTGAGATCGTCGTTCTTCGAATCGTAGACGTCGATCGTGTTGAGATGACGGTCCCCTGCCCAGATGTAGCGGTTGTTGACCGCCACCATGCCGTGCGAGTCCCCGCCATCGCGCCCCCCGATCCGGATGGGGACGGACACCTCCGGCAGCGACATGGTTGTGAAGTTGTACACGTCGTGGTTCAGCGGCGTCGCCGGCCAGCCGCCGCCCGAGTTGAGGTACATGTGGGTTCCGATCTGGACACCCCCGCACCCGGCAGGCTTAACGGCATCCCTCGTGAGTGATCCCGAGGGAGTTAGAGGGCTTGTCGCAAGGTCGAAGACGACTAGGCCGCCGCCTCGCGGGGTTACGAAGACAAACTGACTTTTGTTTTCGACAATGGGACAGATCGGCGACATGTCCGGTAGCCCTGCGGCTTCCAAGGGGGCCAGTGCCACGACATCGTTCGGCGGGTTGATGGTGAACTTCTTGTTGGCGTAGTCGGTCCAGATGCGGACCAACTTCTTCTCGGCGATGTTCGCGCCGATCGCCACTTTCATGTTTGGGGCGGGGTAGGCCGCGTGGGCGTTCTTGCCCAGGCTTACGCACCCGATCGGCGCGCGGGCGGCCGCGTCCAGGAACACGACGTGGCCGCTGGCCACGTAAGAGAGGATCCCGTATTTCCCGTCCTTGGTGAAGAAGAGCATGTGGGGCCGCTTCGGGTAGCCCCCGGCTTCCTTGCAGGCCTCAGCGAACTTGTCGCCCAGGTCCAGCGTTTCAGCCTTCGCGCTCTTCGCATCCTTCGAGAGGCTCTCGCCGTCATAGATGTAGAGAGTCCCTCCTCCATCTTTCGAACTGTCCGACTGATCAATTACCCAAACCTCGTAAGAAGCAGCCGCCGCGGCCGGCGCGGCGGGGGGAGCGGCTGCGGCAGGCGGCGCGGCGGGGGGAGGGGGTGCTTGCTGGGCGAGGACCGGGTCCGGGGTGATACCAAGGAAGAGGACTAGGAGGGGAAGAATCCAAATCAGGGCAGAGCGTCCGATTATCATGTGGTGACCTCCTTATGCTAACCGTTCGGATAATCCGCAAGAGTTAAGCGTTGTCCAATAGGATCGGCTATGCAAGGGCGAGTACATAAACCGGCTCCTCGAAAGGCTGCTATGGTAGTCGGGCGGCTGGAGTCTGTCAACGACGAAAAACTGCGCCTATTTCACGACAATTTGGGCGCGCATATTATGGCCCGGCAGGTCGCAGATGTAGGGGAACACGCCGGTGTTCTTCGGCGTAAACCGCAACTCGGCCCTCCCGTGGGGAGGAATCAAGACGCGGACGAACCCGGTCTCGTTGAACTCGGGCGCGCCGTTCCCGCTCACCTGGACGTTTGTGTGTTGCAGGAGCAACAGGGGGACAAAGGCGTGCAGATCCTCATCGTCGTTGCGGATGACGAGCGCGACTGGCTTTCCCTGCAGCAGAGTCAGCGTCTCCGGGCTGAATGCCCGTTTGCTGGCGACGATCTCGATCGAGGCGGCTGGTGCTTCCCCCGCCTCGGTGATGGGGCTCAGGAGGGGGACCGCCAGAGCAAGACCGAGGAAGGCGCCGGCTGTCCTCATTTGGTTTTCGCGAAGATGCGGATCGGGGTGCCGGCGAAGTCGAACCGCTCCCGAAGATGGTTCTCAAGATAGCGCAGATAAGGCGCGCCGATCTCCTCCGGATGCCTGCAGAAGAGGACAAACGTGGGAGGCTTGGCGGCGACCTGGGTGATATATGCCGATTTGACGGGTTTCCCCTTGCGGATCGGCAGAGGGTGCGTCGCGATCGCGTCCTGGAAGATCCGGTTGAGCTGCGCCGTTGGCACGCGGTGCCCGAAGGCCTTGAGGGCCCGGTTGATCACCGGGAAGACCCCCGCGACCGTCTTGAACTCGAGGGCCGAGCCGTAGAGCACCGGCGCCCACGAAACGAAAGCGAAGCGGCGGCGCAACTCGGCCTCGTATTTCGCCTTGGCGTCCGGATCGTCGGCCCGCTGGTCCCACTTGTTCACCAGGAGCACGCAGGCCCTGCCGCCGCGCAGGGCCAGGCCGGCAATCTTGGTATCCTGCTCTGTCACCCCTTCGACCCCATCCAGGATCAGGACGGCCAGGTCGGCCCGGCCCAGTGCCCGCATGGCGCGCGCGACGCTGTAGCGCTCCACCCCTGGATCGATCCTGCCGCGCCGGCGGATGCCGGCCGTGTCGATGAAGAGGTAGGCTGCTTTCCTGTAATGGACCAGGGTGTCGATGGCGTCGCGCGTCGTGCCCGGCACCTCGTTGACCACTAGGCGTGGCTCGCCCAGCAGCGTGTTGATGAAGGTGGACTTGCCGACGTTGGGACGCCCCACGACGGCGACCTTGGGAGTGTCCGTGGTCGCCGCACCCTCGATGGCGGCCGGGAGCAGAGGATACAGAGCGTCCAACAATTCCGCAACGCCGGCGCCGTGCTCGGCGGAGAGCGGGTAGAGCGGCTCCCATCCCAGTTCATAGAACTCGCTGATGAGCGGGTCGGATTTGGGGGTGTCGATCTTGTTGATCGCGACGGACACGGGCTTGTTCACGCCGCGCAGGAGGCCGGCGATCTCCCGGTCCATCGGAGTCAGGCCTTCGCGCCCGTCCATCAGGAAGATGAGCGCGTCCGCGTCCGCGATCGCGCGACGGGACTGCTCGCGGATCAGGCTGAACATCTGCTCGTCAGTGGAAGGGACCAGCCCGCCGGTGTCCACCAACTGGAAACGCCTGCCCCGGTACTCGCACTCGACGTAGTGGCGGTCGCGCGTCACGCCAGGGAAGTCCTTGACGATGGCCTGGCGGCGGCCCAGGACACGGTTGAACAGCGTGGACTTGCCCACGTTCGGGCGACCGATGATGGCGACGGTAAACATGGAGGAGACGGTACCATGCAGCCGCCGGACATTACAATCGGCCTTTGGGTATAATGCCCTCATGTGCACTACCGTCTATCGGGCCCCCGACTGGGCCGCGATCCGGACCGTCCTGCTAGACATGGACGGGACACTGCTCGACAGGGCCTTTGACGATCATTTCTACTTGGAGGCGCTGCCGGCGCACTATGCGGCGGCGAACCGGATGCCGGTCGAGGCGGCGCGCGAGCGTCTGGTGGCGCTCTACCGCGCCGTGGAGGGTGAGCTGGATTGGACCGACGTGGACTACTGGGCCCGCACGCTCAAGCTCGACGTGCCGGCCATCAAGGACTCGCTGCGCCACCGGATCGCGCCACACCCAGACAGCCTGGTCTTTCTCACGTTCCTGCGCGAGCGGAAGATTCCCGTCCACCTGGTCACGAACGCGCATCCCAAGACGTTGGCAATTAAGATGGCCCAGACCGGCCTGGAGGCGTACCTCGACCGCGCCATCACTGCGTTCGATGTCGGCTGCCTCAAATCCAAGGTGGACTACTGGGTCAAGTCGGAGGTGATTCTGGGGTTCCTTCCTGCCGCCACGCTCTATGTGGACGACGATGAGGCCGCGCTGCTCTCGGCCGAAACGCACGGGATCAGGCACCTCTATCATCGCGCAAGGTCGAGCTCCACCTCGCCGCCCCAGGTGTCGGCGAAGTACCGCTCGATCGAAACCTTCCACGCCCTGATGAAATAAAATAAGTACGCGGGTGGCGCTGTCTTGCGGGTGGTGCCGAATGGGACTCTGGCGGAGCGCAGCGCGACTTGCTTGGCTTGTGCCGGCCGGATCGCATCGTAGGTGCGACTTGCTTGGCTTCCCGGAGCACCCAAGATGCGGCCGGCCGCGCGAGCTTTGACCCGTTGCATTCGGCGGAGCAACGGGTGCCCCGGTAATGCGGTGACAGGACCCGCAAGCCGCAGGTGACAGCACCCGCGTCTACGGCAGGTCCATCCCGCGCTCCTGCCCTTCCACGTGCACGCCGTAGGGCGGGAGCGTCGTGAGGCGGGGATCGTCCACCGGGCCGCCGACGGTGAAGTGGTAGAGCGACTGGAAGGCGAGGTCCTTGAGGCCGAAGGCCTGGTGCACCGGTTCATCGAAGAAGCAGCCGATGCCCGTCGCCCGCACACCCGCCGCTTCGGCCTCCAGATACAAGACCTGCCCGATCACGCCCGTTTCCCAGAACAGCCGCCGATAGAACCACGGCCCGTGCTTGAACAGGGCCTCCTGATACTCCGCGATCATGCCCAGGGAAAAGGCGCCGTCTCCGGCGATGTCCTGAAAACAGCTCACCTGGGAGGCCAGCCGCTTCGCGTCGCCGTGCTCCAGCAGGTACAGGGGCAGGTCAGGAGGACACCCGGGCGGGGTGGTCCAGGCGAATCGCTCGTGCATGGCGTGCTTGAGCTTGTCCACCTTTCCTGGGTCGCGGGCCAGCATGTACAGGCCGGGGTCAAGGCCGTCCACCCGATGGACGAACAGGGCCAGGTGAATGGTTGGATCCCACGGGAGGGCGTCCCACGGCATGGGCCGCCGGAGCACCTCCAGCTCGGGATGCGGCATGGCCCGCGCGAGCATCTTGTAGAACGTGTCAGCCGGGATCGAGGTCTTCCCGTCGCAGGCGAGGAGGCTTCGCCGCTGATGGATGATGCGGCCAGCGGAGGGACCTCCAGCAGACGAAGAAGCTTCGCGCGGTGTCTGGGGCGGGTCAAACCAATCGAGACCGTGCCATTCGCTACTGCGTTTCCGCGATGCGACTGCTACAGCGTCGATGATCTCCCACGGCACGGGATCATCAGGGCTGAGCCGGTTCGCCTTCCCGTACCACCGTTGCTTCGTCATCTGGCTCACGAGGACCGGATCGAGGAAAAGCGGGAACACACGGTCGTCGCCTTTCCGCCAATCCCGTGCGAGGTCGGTCGGCCAGACGACCATGACCAGGTCAGGATGTTCGCGTTCAGCACCTGCGAAGTAGTCCGTGCGGTTCAGCCCCAGCAAGTCTTCGACAGTCTCGTCGGCCAGACAGTGCAGGACCACTGCGGACCAGCCAAGCGTTGCAGCCGCGATCCGGACCGTGGCGATCGCGTGGCCCGCGTCATGCTGGCAGTAGCGGAACGCGCGCTCGCCGTACTTCCACGCCTCCCGCCAGTGAATGGACGAGAGTCCCACCAGGAAGGCCTGCGGCGGGAACTCGTGCATCAGCCCATCGAGCAATTCGTCGGGGCAGTCCGCGCGCCGCTCCAGCCCGTGCTCCCTGGGCGCGTAGTGGTACAGCCCTGGCGTGAATGCGACGCCGGGTACCGCACCGATCAGCAGATAGCCCTCGGTGGGGTGCAGGTTCCCGCTGGAGGGGTTGCTGCGCAGCGCCCAGCGCGTGCCGCCAGCTTGCTTCCAGGCGGACAGGGCAAGCGCGTATTCGAACAACCGCGAGAGGGTGCGGATCGTGACCGGCGCGCTTGACACGGCGCCCGAGCGGTACAGGTCCGCATACGGCGGCGAGAGCGGCTCCTCGTCCGGGCTCAAGATCGGTAGGCGCCCGAGCGTGGCGCCCTCGTAGCGCCGGAACGGGTTCGGCTGGTTCGCCCAGTCCATGTAGCCGAGCGCCCGCGCGTAGCGGTTGAAGTGATGCTTGGTCTCTTCGTGATACCGCATCACTATTTCAAGCTGTTTTACGTCGTGCATGCTGGGCAAACATCTTACCCGAATTGGGTCTGATAACTCCTCAATTCATGTCACCCTGAGCGAAGCGAAGGGTCTAGATTCTTCGCTATGCTCAGAATGACGGCAATGAGCTTGACTCATGTCGTCCCTCGTGGTACGGACTCGAAGCGATGGGCAAGCTCGACCTCGCCAAGGCCATTCTCGCGACCGGATCATTCCACTGGAAGACGAGGCCGCAGTTCACGCTGGCGTCAGGCCGCGTCAGCGAATACTACGTCAACTGCAAGCAACTGCTCTCGCACCCCAAGTACCGGCGGCTCCTCGCCGAGCTGATTGCTGACCATCTCAAGGGCTGGGACATCCAGGCTGTGGGCGGGATGGAGATCGGCGCGATCCCGATCGCCACCGCGGTGGCCGACTATGTGTACGACCGCACGGGGGGAGAGTTGCGGACCTTCGTGGTCCGTAAGAAGCCCAAGGACCACGGGATGAAGCACGCGGTGGAAGGTGCCTTTGAGTCAGGGGACCGCGTGCTGGTCGTGGACGACGTGCTCACCACCGGCCAGGCGACGATCGATGCCATCACGCATGCGCGTGCGGCGGGCCTCGACGTCCGCCACGCCCTTGTGCTCGTGGATCGGCAGGAAGACGGCGGCCGCGCGCGCGTCGAGGCTCTGGGCGTCCCGCTCACCAGCCTTCTCACCCTCCAGGATCTGAAAAACCTCAAGGGCCAACCGGACCCGTAACGCCTACCCCCGTTTCTTGCCCGCCTCCTGTCAGTGTGTTAGATTCGCGCCGATGAGCGAGCGCACGTACAATCCCCAGCAGATCGAAGTAAAATGGCAGCGGAAATGGGCTGAGCAGCAGACCTTCCGTGTGACCGAAGACTCCTCTCGTCCCAAGTTCTACTGCCTGGAGATGTTCCCCTACCCCTCTGGCCGCATCCACATGGGCCATGTGCGTAACTATGCCATCGGGGACGTGCTGGCACGGTTCAAGACGATGCGCGGCCACAATGTCCTGCACCCAATGGGCTGGGACGCCTTCGGCCTGCCGGCGGAGAACGCGGCGATCGAAAAGGGCGTGCACCCCGCGCAGTGGACCACCGAGAACATTCAGTACATGAGGAACCAGTTGGAGCGCCTGGGGCTCTCCTACGACTGGAGCCGCGAGATCACGACGTGCGAGCCGGACTACTACACATGGAACCAGTGGCTCTTCCTCAAGTTTTACGAGAAGGGTCTCGCGTACAAGAAGCGGTCCTCGGTGAACTGGTGCCCGAGCTGCGAGACCGTGCTCGCCAACGAGCAGGTGGAGGAAGGCCGCTGCTGGCGGTGCGAGAGCGTGGTGGTCCAGAAGGAGCTGGAGCAGTGGTTCTTCCGGATCACGGCTTACGCCGAGGAGTTGCTGGCCGGCTGCGATCGGCTCCCCGCCTGGCCGGCGCGCGTGCTGACCATGCAGCGCAACTGGATCGGCAGGAGCATCGGTGTGGAGGTGGACTTCCCGCTGGCCGAGCCGCTGCCCGACCTGCCGGCGATCCGGATCTTCACCACCCGCCAGGACACGATCTTCGGCGCGACCTTCATGAGCCTCGCGCCCGAGTCGCCGCTGGTCGAGCGGCTGATCGAGGGCCGCCCGGAGGCAAAGGCCGTGCGGGAGTTCGTCGCGCGGGTCTCCCGACAGGAGAAGGCGCTGCGGACCGCCGCCGACCTGGAGAAAGAAGGAGTCTTCACAGGCGCCTGCGCCGTGAACCCCTTCACGCTGGAGCCGATTCCGATCTGGGTGGCGAACTTCGTCCTGTACGAGTACGGGACCGGCGCGAT
>Ga0134112_10000464_pt1 | contig 11068 bp, 10 predicted proteins | sample 15_D_Rain_40_5_1_FD_128867 | JGI IMG/M metagenome (GOLD analysis project Ga0134112, IMG submission 128867) | Grasslands soil microbial communities from the Angelo Coastal Reserve, California, USA - 15_D_Rain_40cm_5_11112015 | ecosystem: Environmental > Terrestrial > Soil > Grasslands ... | reverse complement strand
CGCCGGAGGGAAGATGGGAGTCGAGCACCCCGTCAGCTGGCAGCATGCGTATGACGGCGGTCGGGCGTGGTATACCGCGATGGGTCACACGGCGTGCAGCTACAGCGAGCGGCCGTTCCTCGACCACCTGCTCGGTGGGATCATGTGGGCGGCGGGGATTCCCTGAGCGGAACGCTCCCTCGGCTACGGTTGGGAGTCGCTGTGTTGAAGCTCCATTGCGGACTGGCTATGGGGGGAATGGTGGCCTCGGTGCGCATCCTGGTACGCCGCTTGCAGACAGTACCTGCGGCAGAATGGGGTGGTGTGCACCGCCGCCTCCACGCGGCGCGGAGGGCTGGTCGTTATGAAAGGCAACGGTTTCACTCTCATCGAGCTGCTCATCGTGATGGCGCTCATCGGCCTGCTCGCGACCATCGCGATACCCAGGCTCGCCAACACGAAAGAACGGGCCCAAGTCGCCGCGCTCAAGTCCGACCTGCGCAACTTGGTGACGGTCCAAGAGAATTATCTCGCCGAAAACGCGAAGTACGCGACGGATCCGGGGCCCGCCTATCACGTCTCGCCCGGCAATCGCATGCCGACGATCACGCTGACCCGCGACGGGTGGACCGCATCGATCACGAGCCCCAACACGACGCAGCAATGCGCTGTCTTCGTCGGCTCGACCCCGCTCGCGCCGGCCACGCGGGAAGGTGCGCCGGCGTGCGAGAAGCCCTCCTCCAGCGCGACTCCACTGCCTTAGGGATGCTCTGCATGGGTGACGCGAAGTCGGGGGTGGGGCTAGCACGCTGACACGCGAGGGCGCACGGCAGGCACAGAAGCTCCAGTATCGCCCATCTTTCGACGCAGATGTGCCGCCCGAGCGCCCTCGCGTGTGACGCGTGCGACGCCCCACCCCCGACTTCGCGTGACTCGTGCAGAGCTTCCCTAGCGGGCCGGTCGCGACGGCCGCATCCGGTGCGCTTTTCCCCGATAGGTGCTGCGGTGACCCCGGCGATCTTCCCGACGGAAGCGACGGGCTTTCCCAGCTGATCCGAAAATTTGTGTCCAGCGCCCGTTCTTAAAGACGCTCATGTAGCCCCCCGGCAGGATCTGGAACGGCCGCTTTACCCGCTTCGCGTAATCGAACTGCGCCGAGTTGGCTTTGCGAAATCCCTCGAACCAGGCGGGGTAGACGAAATCGCTCATCGCTATGCCGCGGATGGTGAACTCCACTTCCTCGACGGCGTCGGCGGTCTCGTACGCGTAAAACACGGTCTTGGGGCCCGTGGCGCACAGATTGATAGCGGGATCGACCAACATCTCGGCCAGCTCGTGACAGGCGGTGACGCTCACCTTCTGGCCGACGGTGAGCGTGGTCTTCACGAACACCTTCGAGAGCGGCAGGCCGTCGGGCGTGAGATCGTGGTAACCGAGCGCGTTCGCGACATCGGCGTCGTCGAGGAACACCATCGCCCACGCCCCTTTGCGGAACGTCGTCGTCTTCAGGAGCTTGGCGGGGGTGCCCCAGACGGGCACGAAGTAGTCATCGACGAACGTCTGTAGGGCGGCGATCAGACGGTCGAAACTCACGCCCAGGCTCGCCGTCGCCTGGTTGAAGCAGGCGATCGTGGGTACCTGGCCGTGATCGAATGCAGCGGCGATGAAGCGGGATCGCGGGGCTCTCATCAAGGGCTCCTTGTGTGACGCCGGTGTATTATGGCACTCACGTTCTTGGGAGCCAGTCTATGACCACGCCATCCCGCGCGGTCGGTGCCGCTGCCATGCTCGCGTCCTTCGTTGCGCCTGTCGCTCCACTCGCTGCCCAGGACGCGGCCGAGCTTTGCAAATCCATCGGCCGGGTGACCGTCGGCCAATGGTCGTCTTACACTATGACCGGCGGCAAGGCCGACGGAGCGAAGTTGCGCCTCGCCATTGTCGGCCAGGAGCGGCGCGGCGACTCGACGCTCTACTGGCTCGAGATCAGCGGCAACGGCGGGCCCAGCGGCAAGGGCGGCATCCTCCAGCTCCTCGTCCCCGGGTTCGGAGTCGATGCCACGGCGATCCGCGGCATGATTGTCAAGACCGCAGGCCAGCCGGCGATGAAGATGCCCGACCAGATGGTGAGCATGATGGGCCAGAACATGGGGCAGAACAACGAAGCGGTGGACGTGGCGCGCCGCTGTGCCAGCGCCCAAGTCGTGGGCTGGGAGAGCGTGAGCGTGCCGGCCGGCTCGGTACGCGCGCTGCACCTCAAGAACGTGGACGGCGGCGAGGCCTGGGTGGCGCGCGACGTCCCCTTCGGGATCGTCAAGGCGCGCCCCAAGGACGGCGGCGAGATGGTGCTCACCGGCCACGGGATGGACGCCAAGTCCTCCATCATTGAGAAGCCACAGGAAATGCCGGGGATGATGCTGCCGAAGCCGTAGGCCCCCTTGCGGGGCGCGCGATTCGCGTGCTACATGGGTGCCTTCGTCGCCCGACCTCGGAGGCTTGCCGTGCTCGCTCGCATCGCCGCGCTCGTTGCCCTCGGTTCCGTCCTGTCCCCAGCCCGCCCCGGGCGGGCTCAGGTCGCGCCGTACGACTCGACGGTCTTCGCCGCCCTCAAATGGCGCGAGATCGGGATCTTCCGTGGCGGGCGCAGCGTGGCCGTCGCTGGCTCGGCGGCCCGCCCCAACGAGTACTGGATGGGGACGACGGGCGGCGGCGTCTTCAAGACGACGGACGGCGGCGCCACCTGGCTACCGGTGACGGACAAGTACTTCGGCGGAACGATCGGGGCGATCGGCGTGAGCGAGTCGAATCCCGACGTCGTCTACGTCGGCACCGGGGAGTACCCGATCCGCGGCAACGTCTCCCACGGCGACGGCGTGTGGAAGACCACGGATGGCGGGAAGACGTGGACGCATGTCGGGCTGGAGGACACCCACCAGATCTCCCGGGTCCGTGTGCACCCCACGAATCCGGACACCGTCTGGGTCGGCGCCCAGGGCCACGCCTTCGGCCCCAACGCGGACCGCGGCGTTTACAAGACGACCGACGGCGGCAAGACGTGGCGCAAGGTGCTGTTCCGCAACGACTCGACGGGAATCTCGGATCTCGTGCTCGACCCGTCGAACTCCGCCGTGCTGTACGCCGCCTTCTGGCAGGCGCACCGCAAACCGTGGCAGCTGGTCTCGGGCGGGGCGGGGGGTGGCGTCTTCAAGTCCTCGGACGGCGGCGAACACTGGACCGAGCTCACGCATAACACCGGTCTGCCGGCGGGGCTGCTCGGCAACATCGGGCTCGCCGTCTCGCCCGCGAAGCCGGCGCGCATTTGGGCGCTGATCGAGGCTGACTCCGGCGGCGTATACCGCTCGGAGGACGGCGGCGCCACGTGGCGCTACATCAACGGCGAGCGCAAGCTGCGGCAGCGGCCGTGGTACTACTCGCGCATCTTCGCGGATCCCAAGGACACGAATACGGTGTACGCACTCAACGTCCTCGCTTACAAGTCGACCGACGGCGGGGCGACGTTCCGGCACCTGTCCGATCCGCACGGCGACAACCACGACATGTGGATCGCGGCGAACGATCCGCAGCGCATGATCGAGGGGAACGACGGCGGCGCGAACGTGTCGTTCAACGGGGGCAAGACCTGGTCCGACCAGGACTACGCCACCGCGCAGTTCTACCACGTCACGACGACCAATCACTTCCCCTACCGCGTGTGCGGCGCCCAGCAGGACAACTCCGGCGTGTGCGGGCCGAGCCGCTGGCCCGGCGGGATCGACCGCAACCAATGGTACGACGTCGCGGGCGAGTCGGGCCATATCCAGGCCCGCCCCGACGAGCCCGACATCACCTATGGCGGCGACAACTCGGGCTTCCTGGCGCGGGTGGACCATAAGACCGGCTTCTGGCGTCTCATCGATCCTTGGCCTGACAGTCCTGACGGCCACCCGGCCGGGGAAGGGAAGTACCGCTTCCAATGGACCGCCCCGCTGCTCATCTCGCCGCACGACCCGCGGGTGCTCTACATCGGCGGCAACGTGCTGTTCAAGTCGGTGAACGAAGGGCAGAGCTGGACGCCCGTCTCGCCCGATCTCACGCGGCACGATCCGCGACGCTCGGCGTCTCGGGCGGGCCGATCACCAGCGACCAGACGACGGCCGAGTACTACGCCACGATCTTCGCGCTCGCCGAGTCGCCGCTCGTGAAAGCGCTGATCTGGGCGGGGTCGGACGACGGGCTGGTCCATCTCACGCGCGACGGGGGAAAGACGTGGGCGGACGTCACGCCGCGCGATGTCGCTCCGTTCACGCGCGTGTCCAGCGTGGAGGCGTCGCATTTCGCGCCCGGGACGGCGTACCTCGCAATGAACCGCTATCAGCTCGACGATCTGGCGCCCTTCATCTACCGGACGACCGACTACGGGCGCACCTGGGCCAGGATCGTGAAGGGCATCCCCGCGACCGAGTTCGTGCGTGTGGTGCGCGAAGACCCGACACGCCGCGGCCTGCTGTTCGCGGGCAGCGAGCGGGGCGTGTGGGTGTCGTTCGATGACGGGGCGAACTGGCAGTCGCTCCGACTCAACCTCCCGATCGTGCCGGTGCACGATCTCGCGGTCAAGGAGGGCGACCTCGTCGCGGCGACGCACGGACGCTCGTTCTGGATTCTGGACGATATCGCGCCGCTGCGCCAGCTGGGGCGCGCGGTCCCTCGCGAGAGCGTGCACCTGTTCAAGCCGCGTGACGCCTATCGCGTGGACTGGGGCGGTGGCTCTTTCGGCGGCGGCACGGACGTACACCCCGTCGGGAAGAACCCACCGAGCGGCGCGATGATCTACTACTGGCTCAAGAGCAAGAACCAGGACGTGCGGCTCGACATCCTCGACGCGGCGGGCCGGCTGATCCGCAGCTTCACGAGCCGGCAGGACTCGCTCACCACCGTCGACAGTGTGCGTGCGGATAGCGCGCGGCGGCTCCGGACCGACAGCCTCAAGCAGGCCGGGATCACCGACAGCGTGAAGATCGACAGTATCCTCGCCGCGGACACGCTGAAGGACGAGGATAAGCCCTGGCCGCGGCGTCCCCCGGCAGCGCCGCGCGTGGGAAACAAGGCGGGCCTGAATATGTTCGCCTGGAACGCACGCTATCCCGACGCCGCGGCATTCTGGGGCATGGTGGGGGTCGGCACCGACGGCCCGATGGCGCTGCCGGGCGTGTATCAGGTGCGCCTGCGCGCCGGCGGCAGGACGTCGGTCGAGCGGTTCACGCTCAAGGTCGATCCCCGCTCCAAGGTGACGCCGGCCGATTTGCGGGCGCAGTTCGCGTTCCTGCAGCGGCTGCGCGACACCGTCAACGCGGTCACCACTGCGGTCATGACGATTCGGAACGTGCGTGTGCAGCTCGAGGACCGGTTGAACGCCGCGCCCGCGTCCGATTCGGCGCGGTTGGGCGCGCTGGCACGGACGCTGACCGACCGGCTGGGCGCGATCGAAGGCGAGCTGTACCAGGTCCGCAACCGGTCGTTCCAGGACCCGCTCAACTTCCCCCCCAAGCTCGTCGAGCGAATCAGCGCGCTGAGCTCCGTCGTGGGGGGGATCGATGCGCCCCCGACCGCGCAGTCGCGCGACGTGTTCCAGATGTTCGCGCCCGAGATCCAGAAGCAGCTGGTCGCGCTCAACGAGGTGCTGACTCGCGATCTCCGGGCGGTGAATGCGGCTTTCAGGGGCGCCGGCGCGGCGACGATCGTGCCGAAGGCTGCCGAGCTGCGGCGGCCCGCGCCGCGGGAAGTGTCGGCCCGCTAGGACCGAGGACTCTCGACGCCGTGCCGCGACACAGACTCTGCCTGCTCGCCGTCGCGCTGGCTGTTTCGGGCTGCGGCGGCCCATTTCCCCAAAGCACGCTCGAGCCTCGGTCCGATTTCGGCTGGGCGGTCGACCACCTCTTCACCGACATCTTTTGGTGGGCAGCCGGCGTTTTTCTTGTCGTTGAGGCCCTCCTGGTCATCACCCTGATCCGCTTCCGCCACCGCGAGGGGCGGCCGGCGCCCAGGCCCACCCACGGCCATACGGTCATGGAGATCGCCTGGACGCTGGCGCCGGCGGTCATCCTCGTGTTCGTCGCGGTTCCCACCGTCCGTGTCATCTTCGCCACCTCTGGCGAGGCTCCGGCCGATGCCCTGAAGGTGGACGTGATCGGCCACCAGTGGTGGTGGGAATTCCGGTACCCGGAGCTCGCGCTCGTCACCGCGAACGAGCTGCACCTCCCCCGCGGCCGGCCCGTGCAGCTGTCCATCACCTCCGCCGACGTCATCCACTCGTTCTGGGCGCCGGCGCTGGGCGGCAAGCGGGACGCCATCCCCGGCCGCATCAACCGGATCGCCTTCCGTGCGGACTCTATGGGCGACTACGCTGGGCAGTGCGCCGAATTCTGTGGCGAGTCTCACGCCAACATGCGACTCCGCGTCGTGGTCGATTCGGATTCCGGGTTCGGGCGCTGGGCGACGGTGCAGCTGACGGGGCCGGCCAGGCCGGCTCCGGGGACTCTCGCGGAGCGCGGCAAGGCCGTGTTCGCGCGCAGCGCCTGCCTCGGCTGCCATACGATCCAGGGTGTCTCACCGGGAATCATCGGGCCGAACCTCACGCACGTCGGCAGCCGGACGACGATCGCCTCAGGGCTGTTTCCCAACGACTCGGCGCATCTCGCCAGCTGGATCGCGGATGCACCAGCGCTCAAGCCGGGCTCGGTCATGACGCGGATGCAGCCGCCGTTGACGGATGCCGACATCGCGGCGCTGGTCGCCTACCTCGAGGGCCTGCGATGAAGCGCTGGATCACGACCACCGATCACAAGCGGATCGGCCTCCTCTATTTTTGGACGGCGTTCTGCTTCTTCCTGGTCGGCGGGCTCGAGGCGCTGCTGATCCGGCTCCAACTGGCCCAGCCGAACGGCCACCTGGTAAGCGCCGAGACGTACAACCAGCTGTTCACGATGCACGGCACCACGATGGTCTTCCTCGCGCTGATGCCGCTCTCGGCGAGCTTCTTCAATTACATCGTGCCGCTGCAGATCGGCGCGCGCGACGTCGCCTTCCCGCGGCTGAACGCCTTCAGCTACTGGGTCTTCCTGCTCGGCGGGCTGCTCCTGAATGCGAGCTGGCTGGTGGGACCCCTGTTCCACGCGCCCCACTGGAACGTCGCGCCGAACGGCGGCTGGTTCGGGTACGCCAATCTCACCGAGCGCCAATTCTCGCCCGGGCCCAACATCGACTTCTGGCTGCTCGGCCTGCAGATCCTCGGGATCTCGTCGCTGGCGGCCGGGTTCAACTTCATCGTCACCATCCTGAACATGCGAGCGCCCGGCATGAAGATGCTGCGCGTCCCGGCGTTCAGCTGGATGACGCTGGTCACGCAGTTCCTCGTGATCACGGCGTTCCCCGTGATCACCGTCGGGCTCGTGTTCCTGATGTTCGACCGGTTCTTCGGGACGCACTTCTACGTCGCCACGGCGGGCGCCACGCCGCTCCTGTGGCAACATCTGTTCTGGTTGTTCGGCCATCCCGAGGTCTACATCCTCATCCTGCCCGCGATGGGGATCGTGTCGGAGGTGCTGCCGACCTTCGCCCGCAAGCCGTTGTTCGGCTACACGGTGGTGGTGTTCTCCGGCGTGCTCATCGGGTTCATGGGGTGGGGCGTATGGAGCCACCACATGTTTGCCGTCGGCCTCGGGCCCATCGCCGATTCCGTGTTCGCGGGCACGACCATGTTGATCGCGGTGCCCACGGGCGTGAAGATCTTTAACTGGATCGCGACGCTGTGGGGGGGCGATATCCGCGGCAGCAGCGCGCTGCACTTCGCCGTCGGCTTCATCGCCATGTTCATCATCGGCGGACTATCGGGCGTCACCCACGCCTCGCCCCCCGCCGACCTGCAGCAGACCGACACGTACTACGTCGTAGCGCACATTCACTACGTGCTGTTCGGCGGCACCGTCCTCGGGCTGTTCGCCGGCATCTACTACTGGTGGCCCAAGATGACGGGCCGGCTGCTGAGCGAGCCGCTCGGCAAATGGCACTTCTGGCTGACGTTCCTCGGGATGAACCTGGCGTTCTTCCCGATGCACTTGATCGGCCTGCTCGGGATGCCGCGTCGCATCTACACCTACACGCCGGAGCTGGGCGTCAGCGCCTTGAACCTGGTCTCGACGGTCGGCGCGTTTCTGATCGCCGTCGCGATCCTCGTCTTCCTCGTGAACGTACTGCGCACCCGGACGCACGGGCGGCCCGCCCCGAACGATCCGTGGGGCGGCGCCACGCTGGAGTGGAGCATCCCGTCGCCCCCGCCGGTCTACAACTTCTCGGTCATCCCGACGGTCACGAGCCGGCTGCCGCGCTGGAAGACGGAGCGCCACGAGCCGATGCGCGACCCGCCCGCCGTTGCGCCGGTGCCGATCCACGTCCCGCCCGGTTCGTGGTGGCCGCTGATCGCGGCGCTGGGACTGCCGGTCCTCGCACTCGCGCCGCTCACCCACACGCTGTGGCTCGCGTTCCTCGGGGCAGCGATCCTCCTGGTCGGCATTTACCGCTGGGCCTTCGAGCCCTTCGAGGTCTGAGCGATGACGCACGCCGCGGCCACCCATCACACTAGTATGGGGCTCGACAGCCGGAAGATGGCGTTCTGGGCGTTCATCGGCTCGGAGTGCCTGCTGTTCAGCTCACTCATCTCGACCTACCTCGTGTACAAGGGCAGGAGCGTCGTGGGCCCTTCGCCGCACGAGATCCTGAACATTCCCTTTACGTCGGTCAGCACCTTCGATCTGCTGATGTCGAGCCTCATGATGGTGCTGGCGCTGGCCGCCGTGCAGCGGGGCGATATGAAGTGGGGGAAGATCTGGCTGTTCGCGACGGCGCTGCTCGGGCTCGTGTTCCTCGGGGGACAGGTGATCGAGTTCACCGAGTTCGTGCACAAGGGGCTCACGCTCCAGACCAATCTGTTCGGCTGCACGTTCTTCGTGCTGACCGGAACACACGGCGCGCACGTGACGGTGGGCGTGCTGTGGCTGCTCACGCTCTGGGTGCGGGCGCTGCAGGGGAAGCTCGGACCAGGTCAGGCCCTCACCGTCGAGATCACCGGACTGTACTGGCACTTCGTGGACGTGGTCTGGATCGTCATCTTCACCGTGGTTTATCTGATACAATAGACGCACAGGCGCACCGACGCACAGGCGCACAGGGGAGAACAGACGCACAGATGAGCGAACAGAGCGGAGAGCCGCCGCGAGGCGCTGGGCCGCACGAGCACACGCACCCCGATGCCGAGACGTACTTGCGGGTCGCGGCCGCGCTGGTGGTGCTCACGGTATTGGAGGTCGGGGTCTTCTATGTGCCGGCGTTCCGTCCGGTGCTCGTGCCGACGCTGCTCGTCTTGTCGGCGCTCAAGTTCTCACTCGTGGTGCTGTTCTATATGCACCTCAAGATGGACAGCCCGTTCTTCTCGTTCCTGTTCGGCGCCCCGCTGCTCCTGGCGACCGGCGTGCTGGTGGCGCTGCTGTTCTTGTTCTTCGGAACCCTGACGCTGCGGGGAGCCGCGGGCGCGGGGTGATCGTGGCGCCGTGGCAGCGCTGGGATCTGCATCCGAGCGTCGTGATCGGGCTCGTCCTCCTGGGCGGGCTCTATGTGTATCTGGGCGGCGTGGCGGCACCGCGGCGGCTGGTCGCGTCGTTCGTCGGGGCGCTCGGCGTGGCGTTCCTCGCGCTCGATGGCCCGCTGCATAACCTCTCGGACAACTACCTTTTCAGCGCTCACATGGCGCAGCACCTCGTGCTGACATTGCTGTTCCCGCCGCTGCTGCTCTACGGCACGCCGGCGTGGGTTGTGCGCCCCCTCATCCGGCCGCGACGGCTGTTCCGGGTCGCGGCCGTGCTCACCCGCCCCCTCCCGGCCGCTGTGATCTTCTCGACGCCGATCACCCTGTGGCACTTCCCAGGGTTCTACGAGGCTGCGCTCCGCCACCACCCGCTGCACATCGTGCAGCACCTCGTGTTCATCGCCACCGCGGTGCTCATGTGGTGGCCGGTGCTGTCACCCGTCCCCGAGCTGCCGCGCGCGAGCTACCTCACGCAGCTCCTCTATCTCTTCCTGCTCGGCCTGCCCATGTCGCTCGTCGGGGCGCTCATCACGCTCTCGGAAGAGGTGCTGTACCCGTTCTACACGCGCGCCCCGCGCGTCTGGGAGCTGACTCCCCTCGCCGACCAGCAGCTGGGCGGGCTGCTCATGTGGGTGGTGGGGACGCTGGTGCTGTGGGCGGCGGCGACGGTGGTGTGGTTCCGGTGGGCCGCGCGGGAGGAATCCGGTGATGTAGAGCGGGCGGTGCCGCTGGAAGCCTATGGGAACGCGGAAGGGCGAACGCGGAACGCGGAACACACGGGCCGACCGTCGTACTGATGTTCCGCGTTCCGCGTTCCGACTTCCGCGTTCTTATTCGCCTTCTTCGGTCTCCCCTAGGGGATGCACCCTGAGCGCTTCCGCGATCTTGGGGTGCTGGCGCCACAGGTAGTAGCCCATGCCGGAGGCCGCGATCGCGTTGCCGATCGCGACGTTCCACCACGCGAGCGAGCCGAGCAGCGGCTGGGCGAGGATCGCGACGGTCACGTAGAACCCGAATTCGAAGATCGCGAAGAAGACGACCACGAGGTACAAGGTGGGCGGCGCGACCTCCACCTCGGCCGCGAGCACGGCAGCGATCGTGCCGACGATGAGGAACGCGCTCACGTGGATCATGGTGTAGCCGATGATGCGGGAGTACTCGACGACGACCAGGCCGGGGTCGTGCACTCCCCAGAAGACGGCCGAGCCGAGCATCGCGGGAGTGAAGAAGGGCCGCCCCGCGATCGTGTCGACGACAAGGAACCAGAGCGCCACCGCCCCGGCGCCGATGAGCCCCGCGATGAACCCCTCACGCAGGATCCGCGTCAACTGCATGCTCGCTCCCGGGATCGGCCTCGGGTTCCAATATAGCGCGACCGATAGTGTCGGCTAGATTGGGGCGACCCCGACCTCACGAGATGCTCATGCTGCGGCTCCCCAGTCCCGTGATCTACGCGTT
>Ga0134112_10000454_pt1 | contig 11159 bp, 11 predicted proteins | sample 15_D_Rain_40_5_1_FD_128867 | JGI IMG/M metagenome (GOLD analysis project Ga0134112, IMG submission 128867) | Grasslands soil microbial communities from the Angelo Coastal Reserve, California, USA - 15_D_Rain_40cm_5_11112015 | ecosystem: Environmental > Terrestrial > Soil > Grasslands ... | reverse complement strand
TTTTTGTCAAGAACCCAGTCAAAGTCGCGGTGTGAAAAGAAGTAGCCCAGCTTCAGCATCGGGTGGACCTCGCCGGTCATGCTTTTTACCTTCTGCAGTATTTCAGAGGTTATCGGCTGCGTGCCAAACTTTTCGATCAGCTTGTCATAGTCGACTGCTCCCTCGACTTCCCAAGGGGTGACCTTGAAGTCGCCGTCTTGATCGCCGCTTTTGGCCTGATCCATCCTTGCAGCAACTTGACGTTAAACGTTTAAAAAGTCTTCCACTGTCACAACTTTGACAAATGAGTCATGAGAGTAGAAATAATAATAGTAACGCTGCAACGCTTCATCCAATTGAGAAGTCATTGCTCAAGGCATTGCCGTCTGATGGAACATCTATTACAGTAGACCGCTTGGCGGATAGAGCTTCCCTTTCCATAGATCAAACCCGGCGTGGAATTGAGTGGCTCAAGTTCAAGAATCTTGTCTCAGTCAGTGAAACATCAACATCTACTATTAGTCTGGGTCCCTTAGGCCACAAGGCTGCCAGATTTGGTCTACCTGAAAGAAGACTTGTCAAGGCAATAAAAGAAGGTAACAGTACAATGGCGGAAGTACTAGCGAGCGGAATGCTTGATAATGATGAGATTAATGCAGCCATATCAGGCGCAAGGCGCAATCATTGGATTCAACTCACAGAAGGAAAGATGGTTGCCACTCCTTTAGCAGATGCACAATCACCGGAGGAAATTTTCTTATCAAGAATTACCGATATTGGCTTAGATAGTACAAATCTGTCAGTGGAAAACAAGAAAGTCATTGAGAATCTGAAAAAACGACCGGAATACCTAGTTATGAAGGAAGTCAAATATCCACAAATTTCAATATCAGAAATTGGCAAAACGCTTCTGCCTATGATTGAAAGAGAAAAATCAAAGGAGCGAAAGCTAACAAGCCAACTCATTACTTCAGGAAAATGGAAGGAAGTTGAATTCAGTGCGCTAGACGTCGAGGCGCCTGCGCCGCCAGTCTACCCTGGAAGACGACATCCTTTGGTTGACATCATCGAGGAAGTCAAGGAGATCTTTGTCGGGCTTGGCTTCAGCGAAATAGATGGACCGGTGGTGCAGTCCGGATTTTGGAACTTTGATGCGTTGTTCACGCCGCAGGATCACCCTGCACGGGAAATGCAAGACACGTTCTACATTTCAGGTAAAAGGCAGCAGATACCAGCGACCGGTGAGCAGAAAAGAAAGGTTGCAGAGGTCCACAAAAAAGGGTGGAGCACCAAATGGGATATTAAAGAAGCTGAGAGCATAGTTCTTCGCACTCATACTACGCCGGTAACATTACGGCACCTTGCAATGATCAAACCTGAAGTTGGCCGGTACTTTTCAGTCGGCCGAGTTTTCAGGAACGAAAAAGTGTCTTACAAACACCTTGTAGAATTCCATCAGGTGGAAGGTGTTGCCACAGCCCCACTTGCATCTTTGCGCGACCTTATGGGCCTGCAAAAAGAATTCTACGCGAAAATGGGCATCAAGAAGGTCAAGTTCTGGCCCACGTTCTTTCCATACACCGAGCCATCGCTTCAGAGCATGGTGTACAACGAAAAACTGGAGAAGTGGGTCGAGCTGTTTGGCATGGGAATTTTCCGGCCCGAAGTAACGGAGCCGCTTGGCATCAAGAATCGTGTCCTTGCATGGGGAGGCGGCCTTGAGAGAATTGCCATGTTTCGATTTAGATTGCACGATGTTCGCGAGCTGTACGGGAACAGGCTCGCATGGCTCAGGAGCGTGCCAAGATGCCAGTTGTAAACATTAAGGTCGAACGATTGAAGAGGTTGGTCCCCGGGGTTAAGGTGAACAAGGTGTTGAACGCAATGCCTTTTGTCGCGCTTGACATCGAAGGCATTGACAACAATATCATCAGGGTGGAATACAACCCGAACAGACCGGATTTTTCGTCAGACTATGGCATAGTAAGGGCTCTTCGCGGACTGCTGGGAATCGAGACTGGAGCGCCCAAATTCAAGTTAGCTGGAAAAAGTGGGCTGAAAATAGAGGTAGATCCGGCGGTCAAGAGGATAAGGCCCTATATCGCGGGTCTCGTGGCAAGGAATGGCAAATTGAACGACGAGACGATCAAGCAACTGATCTCAATGCAGGAGGATCTCCACAACGGTGTTGGCAGAAGGCGCAAGAAAGCGTCTATTGGTATCCACAACCTTGACGCCATCAAATTCCCAGTAACCTACAAGACAGTAAGCGGCGATTATACATTTGAGCCCCTTGGCGAATCTTCGAATCAATCAATAGATCGAATCCTGAAGGAATCAGAAACAGGAAAACAATACGGTAACATCTTGAAAGGGTTTGGCATGTATCCAGTCATTGTCGACAATGCTGGCGCAACAATTTCATTTCCACCGATAATCAACGGCAACGTGACGAAGCTGGACAAAAGCTGCCGCAACCTCTTTGTCGAAGTCACCGCAACCGACCAAAAGGCCGCCGAAGACGCGCTTGCAATAATTGCAGTTACCCTCTACGACGCGGGCTTCGAGATAAGGACTGTAACTATAGACTCGGGCAAAAAGGTTGAAACACCTCAGATGAAGCCAAAGGTAATTTCAGCTGACATTGGCTACGTTAGCAGCATCCTTGGCATGGCGCTTGACGCCAAGCAGGCGATCGATTATCTGAAGAAGAGCAGGCTTGACGCAAAGGCAAGTGGCAGAAAAATTATCTGCACAGTACCGCGATACCGCATAGACATCAACCACGCAATAGACATTGCAGAGGAAGTGGCGATAGGCTACGGCATATTCAACTTAGAGCCGACATTCCCGGCTTCGCCGACGGCAGGCCAGAAAAATTTACTTTCCACTTATTTCTGCGCGATAAGAGAAGCCCTGACAGGCCTTGGCATGATCGAGGCACTCAGCTTCTCGCTGACAAGCAGGGAAGTGCAGTACAACGCGTTTGGCATTACCGGCAAGGACGCCCTGGCAGTCGACGGCTCCAAAAGCCTCGAGCACGAAATCCTGCGCGACTCGCTTATCCCTGCGCTCCTCCAATCGCTCTCCCGCAATGTGCACGAAGAATACCCGCAGCGACTTTTCGAGATCGGCAAGACCTTCCACAAGAATGGAGCCCTAACAGAAAGATGGAATGTGGGCGGCGTCATAACCCATGTTGATGCAGGCTACACCGAAATAAGGTCTGTAATGCAAGCCCTGATCAAGTCGTGCTTTGGCAGGGACGCGATTACAAAGGCGGCGCAAAATACGATGTTCATGGAAGGCAGGTCTGCCGAAATTGTCATTGATGGCATGTTGATGGGCACCATAGGCGAAGTTACCCCGCTTGCGCTCGAGAATTTCAAGCTAAGGATGCCCGTCGCCGCATTTGAGATAAACCTATCAGACATCATAAAAGACAAATAGCATGACGTCACACATAGTGTACCCCGTTTGTAGAGCGCGCAGAGGAAACAGCTTATGGCTAACCAGTGACAGCGTGTGAGTCAGAGGCGGGGCACATATCATTTTTATAACCAAATGGCCGCAAATGCTAACAATGTCGCAGCAAAACGTTGATAAATCGGTTGACGAAAAAAAGCCAAAGGCAGTTGCTTTGCTGTCTGGCGGCCTCGACAGCAGCCTTGCTGTGAGAATGATGCTGGAGCAAGGAGTCGAAATCGAGGCTGTCGCGATAAAGACACCGTTTTGCGACTTTGACTGCGGTAAGGGCTGCGGCCACCGCGTAAAGGAGGTGGCCGACGAATTAGGCATAAAATTAAAGACGGTGTATTTTGGCGAAGAATATCTTCGCATGCTAAAGAAACCAAAGTACGGCTACGGCTCTGGCATGAACCCCTGCATTGACTGCAGGGCCATGATGTATAATGCTGCAAAAGAGCACATGGAGAAGATAGGCGCAGATCTTGTCATTACTGGCGAAGTTCTCTTCCAGCGACCAATGAGCCAGAATAGCCGTGCGCTCCAGATTATTGAAAATGAAACTGGCATGGAAGGCAAAGTACTGCGTCCGCTGTCTGCAAAGAACTTGCCACCTACAGACGCAGAAAAATCAGGATTAGTAAAACGCGAGAACATGGGGGAAATCAAGGGTAGGTCTAGGAAAGGCCAACTTGTGATGGCAAAGCACTTTGGCATTGCTGAGCCTCCGAACGCTGCTGGCGGATGCCTGTTGACCGATCCCGCGTTTTCAAAACGCGTTGAAGACATCATGGAACGCTTTGACGGCATCCCGTCGCTTAACGACATCGAGCTCTTAAAGGTTGGCAGGCACTTCCGACTGACGCCCGAGGCAAAGCTAGTAGTTGGCAGGAATAAGGACGAAAACGAAATGATAAAGGCGCTTGTCACCGAAGGAGATGTTATGATAGAAGCCAAGGATCACGTCGGCCCGACGTGCATACTTCGCGGAAAGCATGACGATGCCATGGTTGCGACATGCGCTGCCATTGCACTGCGGTACTCTGACGCCCCAAAAGACTCTGAGTCCAAGGTTAGAGTAACTATCGACGGCAGCGAAAGAGAGGTCATTACGTCGCCAGCCGACAGTTCTTTGGCCGACGCCATACGAATATAGCATCCAAGGGTACAAAATCCTACATTTACTATCATCCAGCTAAAATCAACTATTCAGTGAATGAGATTTGACCACCACGACTATTGACAACGCATAACAATCTCAATTCAATTCAGACAGATGCAAGCACAAAAAACACCTGTTTATTTGAAGGCACTTACGCTGCGCGATGTGAGTGACATCACTGCAATAAAAGAAGATATCAAGAAACATATGATTCTGATCCTTAGGGTCACACCGCTAGCGCAAAAGGATGTTGAAGAATTGCGCAAGGTTGTTGAAGACCTATATTCATACGCGCAGTCCGTAGGCGGCGACATTGCAAGGCTAGGCGAAGAGCGTATTGTCATCACACCACCTGGCGTCAAGATTTGGCGCGGAGCATACGACCTAAAGTAACTTTATCGCTTCTTGCACAAGCGGATGCTGGGTCTGTATTTTGAAGAACTTATTTATCGAGCTTGCAAGGTTTTGTGCCTTTGGCCGCTCACCGTGGTTGACGAGAACTCGCCTGAGCTTTGGCCTGAGTCTCTTGACATATTCCATTGTCTGATTGTAGTCGCTGTGGCTGGCAAAGCCGTCTATCCTTTCGACTTGGCACTGCAAGTTTATTGTTTCCCCCCTGATAGCCACTTGGCGGGCGCCGTCCTGAATGGCTCTGCCCGGTGTTTCGACCGCCTGGTACGGTAACATGATTAGCCTGTTGCATGGATCGGCGGCTATTTGCTTGAGGTAATCAACCGAAGGCCCTCCTAATAGCATCGATGAAGGAGCAAGTATCACCGCAGGCTCACCAATCTTGAGCAATTGAGATTCTACTATGGAGAACTGTGAACCAAACTGGCTTGCTTCTGATTCCAGTACACGTTGGCGCAATTCTTTTGAGAGGAACTCGGGATATGCTTCGTAGATGGCTGTTGCTTTCGAAATGGATTTTTCAACGAGCACCTTAGCCTGCACTCCCTTCATGAACCTGTCAAGCACAAGAATAATCTCCTGCGAAATGCCCACCACCGGCACCGGTAAAAGCACGTGTCCCCCTGCCGAAACGGTTTTGCTAATTGAGCTGGCAAGGCGGGCTTCGGCCTCTTCCCTTGGGCATATGATGTCTTCCTTGCCGCCGTACGTGCTTTCAATAATCATTGTTTCGACGCGCGGAAAGTTCCAAGACGCATTTTCAAGAGCAAGAGTCCTACCAAACTTCATGTCGCCGGTATAGACAAGATTGTGATCGCCGTTTCCGATATGCAGGTGGACCGACGTCGAGCCGAGGATGTGGCCCGAATTTGAAAGGACCAGCTTCACGTCAGGCGAAATGTCCGTCACTATCCCGTGCGTCAGCGTTATAGTATGGGTGACCGCGCTGTCGATATCCTTTTCTGAATAGAGCGCCAGATCCCCGGAGCACCTTACATAGTCTTTTTGCAGCATGCTCATCAGTAAGAGCGTCGGCTCGGTGCAGTAAACTGGACCTCCATAGCCGTACTTGTAAAGCGCGGGCAAAAAGCCGGCATGATCCATATGTGCGTGGCTCAACAATACCGCGTCAATCTCTTCCATCCCTATGCCTGCAACATCAAAGCGAGGCATTGCGGCAAGTGAGTCTTTAGCAGAAGGGTTCAGGCCACAATCAAGCAGAACCTTGCTCTCAGGAGTAGTCAGAAGCATGCAAGATCTGCCAACTTCTGCAAATCCTCCAAGCGTCATAAGGCTGGCCTCTGCAGATTCGCTTAGCTTGTCGCGAAATATCTTGTCCCCCACTTCGCGGTAGAACTTGGTGCGTTCACTCACAGTTTCACCCAGAATCTTGTAGAGAGCCTCAATAGGGGCTATGTCCTTCGGCGCCTTTCTGACCCGCACTTTCCAGCCGGTCTTTTCTGCAAGCTCGATATTGTCTAAATCCTCGCCCACCTGTGCCAACATCCAAGGTTTTTTAGCAAACAGCACGGCCTCACCGAGCACGGCATCAAAGAAAGTCCCGGCGACTCCGACCTCCTTCGGTATTGTGTCTGCAATTATTCGGGCAGACTCGTCCTGAGGCCGCCTTATAGACTCGTCCGTGCGTATAACGATCCTCTTTTTTATAGTGTTGACCATATTTGAGACAAGCTGATTGTTCTGCATCAGATAGCTCGGGTTCTTTGAGTAGAGCGCGATACGCGGACCTTCGTACTCTATTTTCGTCAGGCCCGATTCCTGCGGCAGACTCTGTAGTATCACTGCCATAATATTTTGGCTTGTAGACTCTTGGTAAGGCGATTTACGCTGCATGAATGCAATCCCTAAATGGCTATCAAACTAACGGCGCAAGCACAGATTATGACCTTCCTTCACCTGATGTCTGTATTAAATATTTGGCCTAGGCGCCCGAGGGAAAATAAAGTTGAAATACTTACCTGTTTTTATATTACGGAGCGATCCAATTTGGAAGACAGTTCAAGTTACGGAGGCAGCGACAGCGGCTACCGTGGAGGCTCTGGTGGCGGTGGTAGAAGGTTCGGTGGAAATAGGTTTGGTGGTCCAAGGCCATTTAGGCCGTCACCCGTACGGGTAGGAGAAGAATACGATGTCAAGATCGAGTCGATGAGCAAGAGGGGCGACAGCGGAGTTGCAAGAGTGCAGGGTCTGGTGATTTTTGTCGCTGGCACAAAGGTAGGAGACAGCGTCAAGATCAAGATAACAAAGGTGGGGCGCGGCTACGCGACTGCCGAAGTGGCCGGTCAGGTTGAAGCTGGCAAGACGGAAGAAGCGCCTGCGGCAGAACCCGAGGGCAACATGGAATCGGAGACTGGAGAAGAAGAGACCAAGGAATAGTTGTACAAGCTTTATTATTTGCTCTGCTCAGGTCTTTTCAATTGAATTCTCCGTCTACTCACCTTATGGAGTTACCGAGAAAGATACTCATAGGCGGGGGCGTAGTATCGGAAGTCGGCTTGCTTGTGAGGTCGCTTGATGAAGGAGCTGCAAAGGTACTAGTCATAACTGGCGCGGTTGTCAAGGCGAAAGCCGGCGGCGAATGCGATTCATCACTCGAAAAAGCATCTCTGAAGACCTCTTGGCATGTAGTAAGCGACGCGTCCATGAACACTGTCGCCAGGCTGCAGGACAAGATCGCTGACAGACTGCCTGATTTTGTAATAGGATTTGGCGGCGGCAGGTCAGTCGATGTTGCAAAAATGACTGCCTTCAAAATAAGCAGACCATTTTTGAGTGTGCCCACATCGGCGTCCCATGATGGCATATCAAGCCCCTTTGTTTCCGTCAGGGGAACCGACAAACCCCATTCCATAAAGGCAAGCACGCCAATCGGCGTGATCGCAGACACACACCTCATGTCCCAGGCCCCTTCCCGGCTGCTCGCGGGAGGTTGTGGCGACCTGGTTGCCAAGATAACTGCAGTCAAGGACTGGGAGCTTGCACGGGACGAAAAGGGTGAATACTTTGGTAGCTACGCGGCCAACCTTGCCTATATGAGTGCCAAGATAATCCTTGACGAATCTGAAAGATTGAAAGGCAAGAGCCAGTTCGGCATACGCACTATTGTCGAGGCATTGATAAGCGCTGGTGTTGCGGCGTGCATCGCGGGCAGTAGCAGACCGTGCTCCGGGGCCGAGCACCTATTTAGTCACGCCGTCGAATACGTGGCAGGGCCAAGCTACGGGCTGCATGGCGAGCGCGTCGGTCTTGGCACTATAATGATGGCAAAACTGCACGGCCTTGACTGGGAAAAGATTGCTGAGACTTTGGAAAATGTTGGCGCGCCCACCAATGCAAAGCGGATCGGTCTTACAGAGGAGCACGTGGTGAAAGCCCTGACAACAGCGCAGTCGCTCCGTCCCGACAGATACACTATTCTGAGTAAGGTGAAGCTGGACAAGAAATCGGCTCATGAGCTGGCCAAGTCGACCAAAGTGATCTAGTTTTCTAACGCCTTTATCGTGGCCTGCTTCCGGTACGCAAAGATCTTTTCCAGCTGAGAATAAACATATCCTTCAAACATCCTCCCAAGTAAGCCATAGTGAAGTTCGAACTCAATTTCGTCTATCACTTCGGTTGTGTTGTCATCGATTTCGCTGAAGGAGTGGACATGCTTCCACAACCGGAATCTGCCGCTAAGCATTTCGTCGACATATTCGTACGGCTCAAACGAGGTGATCTCTGAGTGCCAATTGCTTCTCGTGAGCAGTATGCCGGTCAGCCACACTTCAGAACCCTGCACAAGCTTTTGGTGGGTCGACTTGACTAGCCTTAGTTGCATATGTGGCGGCGAAATAACTTGCAGGTGCCCAACATCGGTGTAAAACTCCCAGACTTTGTTGATGCCTTGTTTCACTGTAAATCTGTGTAGGAACCTACGCATGGTCTGATGGCAGTGATGGGCGCGAATATGTGTTTGCCGATGAGTTTGGAGGTGGGGAGGGGATTCGAACCCCTATAAATCCGCTGACTGCTGACATGCGATCTGCAGGCGAACGCATGGCCGCTCTGCCACCCCACCGCAGTTATTCTTTTTTAAGTTCTAATTTAAAGCATTAGCATGTGACCGCGCTGCTAGCTTGGCGACCCGAATTGGTTCCGGAACTGAGCCCTGCAGGGTGAATGAGTTCAAAATTGAAACAACTTTCTTTTGGCTCAGACCCCAGTAGCGGATGAAAAGATTCTTGCCGGTTTTCAGAGCGATCCGTTCGCGCTTGCCCAGCTTCTGGTACTGTTCCACCTTGTGCTGCCAGTCGTCAAAGTGATGCTTGATGCTCCCCTCAAGCCCTTTCGAATCTTCAAACGTTATCGCGACAACAGGTAGTCCGGTCGCGCCTGCGATTTTCTCGCCGTTGATAATGTTGTACATGCTGATCACGAGGCCGTCTAGCAATATGCAGTTGATGTCGTCCCTTGCAAGAGACTTGTGTAAAGAAATTATGCTTTCAGTAGCGTCATCGCCTTCTATCGTAGAGCTGCCAAACATCATACCATCTATTATCAGGTCGCGCCGCATAACGACGCCGGCAAGCGTTGATTTTTTGCAGGATTTCTTGAAACTTTCCGCTATGCCAAGCACCCTGAACCCTTTTTTCTCCGAATGGATCCTGCGGGCAGCTGGCAATTTATTGTATCAACCCTTTGCCCGCTATCCGTGTCCGCTGGCTGTCCGGCTTTAGCAGCACAAGCGTCTGCCCCTGTCGATAGACGATCGGCTTTTCCGGCGTCACATGCAAAATCTCGCCTTCAAATTTTACCTTCGCAGCCTTGACCTGCATGCCGACCGAGATCATGTACGTGTGGTTCTCTGGAAGGTCTCCCTGGAAGAACCGGCTCATTGCAAACTTGACTGGAATTGTGTCTGACGAGACCTTGACCGCGCCGGCCGCGCATATTACGTCGCCTCTCGAAATGTCGTCAGCTCCACCACCCTTGATCGCAAGCCCAACCCTTGCAGGGCTTGAAGAGCTTTCAACAGGGTCGTCATGCATCTGAATGGACTTAACAAGAATGTTTTTTTTGCCCGGTAGCAGGGCAAGCTCGTCGTAGACTTTGACTGTGCCCTGTTTGACCACCCCGAGCGCGACCGTGCCGACACCCTTGACGTCAAAGGCGTGGTCGACCGGGATTATTAGAGGCCCGGCTGCGCTTTTGGGTTTGAGCTTGGCGGTTTCTTGTTTTAGCTCGTCGACAGAATCTACGAACTGGTAATTCGCAAGCGACGTCGATTTCAGGAGCGTTTTCAGTTTTTCCCTGTCAACTTCGTACGAGTGGAGCACGAACCCGTCGCCGAGGCCGACAGAGTCAAGCGCCATTATCTGCTCGCCAAGGAATTTGTCTAGCTTGGCAACGTTCAGTATAGCATACTCGGCGATGTTGACCGCTTGCATGAGCGACTGTATCTTGTCGGGAAATGTGGCGGGCACAGTCCAGGTGTAGACCGTGTCCGCGGTCTTGCGATCATGAATTACAATGTCTGTCGCAGTCCCCTTTTTCCCGAGCTGCGCGGCTATGCTAGAGTCGCCCAGTACGACAAAGTTGATGCTGTTCAACATGTTAGTGGAATCCAAGTTCTGATAAAATCCTTTGTATAGAACAATATTATATAAGATCTATGCTTGCAATTTTTATAATGGTTATCCTGTTAGTAATAAACATGAAATATAGGAGCAGAACCGACATTGTTTCGCAGATCTTGGAAGCTGCGAACGGTGGCGCGACAAAGACCAAGATAATGTACAAAGCATACCTTTCGTACGCGCAGCTAAAGGAATATCTTTCAGTTCTGGTAGAGAACGGCCTGCTTGAATTTGAGAAGGGAACGCAGACTTACAAGACTACTTCCAAGGGATTGCAGTTCCTAAAGACATACAGCCAGATCGGCGGCCTCATCGTCCCGGACAGTGGAACAGAAAAGTAACTATTTTTTTATTGTCTTTTCGTCCAGATCGTCCAGCGTGAATACGAAGCGGGAGCCCTCGAACTCTTCAGTTCCCAGTCTTTCCCAGTTAACTTTGTATTCGCGGGTCAGCTGTCTGCCTATTATGCTGATCTTTTTTGGCAGGTCCATCCAGAGTTTTTC
>Ga0134112_10000436_pt1 | contig 11334 bp, 4 predicted proteins | sample 15_D_Rain_40_5_1_FD_128867 | JGI IMG/M metagenome (GOLD analysis project Ga0134112, IMG submission 128867) | Grasslands soil microbial communities from the Angelo Coastal Reserve, California, USA - 15_D_Rain_40cm_5_11112015 | ecosystem: Environmental > Terrestrial > Soil > Grasslands ... | reverse complement strand
TCGGAAGGCCGCACGTTTGATAGATGGTCGACGCGGTAATGCTCACATTGCTGTTGACGTGCCCAACGACCCCGAGGATGGTTGGATCGTCGCAGAAGGCGCGCGCGATGGTCTGACCTCTCGCGTCACTGCCCTCGTCATCCGCCACCGCGGCCTCGAACTGTCGTCCGCCAAGCCTGTTCTGTTCCTCGATGGCGAGCTCGACCGCCTGCTTCATCTCGACGCCAAACGAGGCGGCCCCGCCCGTCAACGGTGCGCCGATGCCGATGCGGATCGTCTGCCCTTTCGACTGCGCCCAGGCCGACGTCGCCAGCACGAGACAGAGCCCTGCCGCAATGATCGCCGGAGAGTGAATACGCTTCATGATTCCTCCGTACGTCGGCCCGGGTCATGTGGAACTAACCATCTATAGTAAGAACGGTAGTTAGGCCCAGATTCTCGGCCTGTCGTACGAGCTTGTCAACGCCCCAGGGCAGTGAGAGAAGAAGGTCACGATGGCAGAGACACTCTGGAGGTTCCACCTGTCGGGCTGCCCTGCCATTGATTTCACCAACACCGTCAGCTGGCGAGCGAGCGGCGGGCCGGTCGAGCATCTCGAGAGTGCTGAGGATCTCGTCCGCTGGGCGAAGCAGTCCCGACTGATTACCGATCACGACGCCCGCCAGTTGACCCGGCAGGCCAGGCGCAACCCGGCCCCGGCCGCCGCCGCGGTCGCTCGGGCTCGTGTCGTCCGAGAAGCGATCTACCGGGTGTTCTCCCTGCTTGCCGATGGCCTCCGGCCAAACCAGGGCGATGTGGCCACGATCAACAGCCTGTTATCCGAGGCGATGCGTCACCTCCACCTTACGAGGCAGGCGGAGGGAGGCTTCGTCTGCGCATGGGAAGAGGGACCACCAAGTCTGAGCCGGCTCGTCTGGCCCGTGGCAAAGTCGGTGGCCGACGTTTTGACGTCGGAGGACCTCAGACGCCTCAAGAAGTGCCCATCTCCGAGCTGTGGCTGGATCTTCCTGGATGCCACGCGCAACGGCACGCGTCGCTGGTGCGACATGAAGGTGTGCGGTAATCGGGCCAAGGCCCAGCGATATCATGTTCGTCAGCGGCTGATGACGACACGACCCCGCGCCCGGCGTTCATACGTCAGGCATCGCAAATCGACCTCCTAAAAAGCGCGAGCACGACGCCGGGTCAAGGTTTCCAAGAACTTTGGCACACAGCCGTGTCACTACATCACGTGACCCTATGACAGAGACGTTCGCGGCGATCCCACCGCGAGTGCGGTAGTGCCTCTGCCCTGAACGCTGGGCACGCTGCACGAGATTTTGTGAACGTGCGCTCGCGCCACCGAGGCCGGTCCCTGCGAATTCGACACTTCGATGGAGCGCGCGTGGCCCGTGCCTTGCGTCGGGCCGAAGACTCTTGTGACAGCCTCGGACCGAGCCGGCTTCATCGTCGCGACGCGCTCGATCGCGCTCATCGCGTTGTGCGCCGTGCTGGTTCCGAGCAGGCTCCTCGCGCAGGCGAGCGTCTATTACGTCTATGACGACCTGAACCGCCTCGTCGCGGTGGTGGACCAGCAGGGCAACGCGGCCACCTACACCTATGACGCCGTCGGCAATATTCTTAAAATCGACCGCCTCGACGCGACGTGCCTGCCCGGCAGCGCGGCAATCTCGATGTTCACGCCAGCTGCCGGCGCCGTCGGGACGACCGTTCAGGTCTTCGGCAGAGGATTCGGCGCCGGCATCACGCAGAACTCGCTCTTGTTCGGTGGTCGGGCGGCAACGCTCGTCACCGCCGCGCCGAACCGGCTGGTTGCGAAGGTGCCTGCGGGCGCGACGACCGGGCCGATCACGGTGGCGACGCCGCGAGGCTCGGCGACGTCCAGTCGGGTGTTTCGCATTCTGGGCGACCTCGCGATCACGCCGCAGACGGTCACGCCCCGGGTGACCGGGCGTGTCGCTTTCGTCGCCACGGAAGCCGGCGCGCCGGTGGCCACGGTGCGCTGGGCCGTCAACGGGCTCACCGGCGGAGATCCCTCCGTGGGAACGATCACGACCGATGGTCTCTATACCGCGCCGGCAGTCATGCCGGTGCCTCCCGTCGTGACGATCACGGCGACGCACGCCGACGACGCCACGCTGAGCGCCTCCGCGCTCGTCACGATTCTTCCGGCATTCCCGATGCTCCTCGCCGCGCGTCCGGTGAGCGTCGCCGCCGCGGTACCGCCGCTGAGCATGGATCGCAGCGTGAGCGCGGCCGTCAGCGTCCGGGCGGAGGGGCCGCGCGGGATGACGCCTGGGATGAGCGCGGCGGTGTCGGTCGAGATCGAGCCGGTCGTGCTCGAAGTGACCCCGGCCGTCGCCGCACCAGGCGACACGATCGTGCTCACCATCACCGGCCGCGGGCTGCGCGGCGCGATCGCCGTCGTCTTCCTGAGAGACAACGCCGCCGATCCGAGCGTGGCCGTCGCGAATATTTCCGTCGATGCGGAAGGAACGCAGGCGACGGCGGAGATCACCGTCGGCGCCACCGCATCGGCGGGCGCGCGCGTCGTGCAGATCGCGACGCCCGCGCGCGTGTCGAGCCCGGCCGGCACCGGCGGCAACGTCTTCACCGTGCGGTGATCGAGATCCCCAAGGAGACCGCCATGCGTCGGCTGATCAACGTCGCGGTCGCGCTCCCCGTCGCCTGGGTCGCCACGATGGCCGCGCCCGCGCCCGCGCAGACGTTCAGCAGCGGCAGCAGCGGCGCCGACGGCGCGCTCGATCCGACGACGAACACGACCCTCACGCTGCCGGCCAACGGCGTCTTCAACTTCACCACCGTGACGATTCCCTCGGGCGTCACCGTGCGCTTCACACGCAACGCCGCGAACACCCCGGTGACGCTCCTCGCGACCGGCAACGTGACCATCGCGGGGGCCCTCGACCTCTCGGCCACGGCCGGGGGCAACGCCGTCGGCGGCACCTTTCTCGGGAGCAACGCCGGCAGCGGCGGCCCGGGCGGCTTCGACGGCGGCAACGGCGCGAACGGCGTCGCCGCGACCATCGGCGGCACGGGACTCGGTCCCGGGGGCGGCGGTGCAGGAACGGGAGCGGGCTTCGCGACGACCGGCGGCATCGTGTCGGCGACCGGGACACCCGGCGCGGCCTACGGCAACGCCGAGCTGCTGCCATTGATCGGCGGCTCGGGTGGCGGAGGCGGCGGCGCGGCCCTCGGCTCGACCAGCGCGGGCGGCGGGGGCGGCGGCGGCGCGATTCTCATCGCCTCGTCGGGAACGATCACGCTGACGGGCACGATCAACGCGCGCGGCGGCGGCGGCGGCGGCGGCAACGAGCCGGGCGGCGGTGGAAGCGGCGGCGCGATCCGGCTCGTCGCGACGGCGATCGCCGGCGTCAACGGGACACTCGACGTGCGTGGCGGCTCGGGCAACAGCGGCATCGGCATTGGCAGTGGCGGCGGCGCTGTCGGGAGGCTGCGCCTCGAGGCCTACACCAACACCGCGGCCCTCAACGTCAACAGCGTTGCGCCCTCCGTTGCGCTGCCTTCCGCCGTGGCGCTGGCCAACGGCCCGACGCTGAGGATCACGTCGATCGGCGGCGTGGCGACGCCAGGCGCGCCGACGGCGTCGTTCAACACGCCCGACGTGACCCTGCCCGCGTCCGTCACGAACCCCGTGACCGTGACGGTTGCGGGGACGAACATTCCGGCCGGCACGCCGGTCGTCATCATCGTCAACGGGCAGACCGGCGGCAGCACAGCCGTCGCGGCAACGCTCAGCGGGACGCTCGCGTCCACCAGCGCTACCGCTGCCGTGACGATTCCGAGCAACCGCCCCAGCGTGGTGAGCGCGCTGGCGACGTTCACGCTGGCGACCGCGGCCGGCGCGCCGTCGGACGTCATCCGCGTCTCGACCGCCAGCGGGCTGGCGCGCTGACATGCGAGGCTGGCTGGCTCGTCGCGGGCTGACTCGCACGGTGTTCGAGGCGCTGCTGCTGGTTCAGCTCGGGCACCTCGGCGAGCACCTCGTGCAGATCGCGCAGATTCACCTGTTGCGCTGGCCGCCGCCGCAGGCGCGCGGCCTCGTCGCCGCCTTCGACGTCGAAACGATGCACTTCCTCTGGAACGTCGGCGTGCTCGCGGTCATCGGCTGGCTGCTGCGGCGTGGCGTCTGGTCGCCGGCGCTCGTGCTGACCTTCGCGTGGGCGGCCGCGCACACGGCGGAGCACGGTTATCTCATCACGCGCGCAATGCTGAGCGGGCTGCACGGCGGCCCTGGCATTCTCGGTGCCGGCGGCGTGCTCGCGAGCCTCGGCTCGGCGCCGGGCCTGACGACATGGACACGGCCGACGGTGCACCTCGTCTGGAACCTCGGCGAGGTCGCGCTGCTCGCATTGGCATACGTCACATTCGCATGGCCGCGGCTCCTGACGTGGAGCCGCCGCGCCCTGAGCCTGGCACCCGGCGCCGCGACGATCGCGCTGGCGGCGCTCGTGCTCGCGTCTTCCGCGACGCGCGCGGACCAGCCGGTCGCCGCGCAGTCCCCCTTCGACGTTCTCGTGGACGGTCGTAACGAGCTCGTCGGTGTCGCCGTCGGCCCCGATGGCAGCCGTTACATTTCGGATCGGGGCGCCGGCTTCGTCTATCGTCTCGGCCCCACGGCGGCGCTGACACCGGTCGCGGCGAATCTCGATCGGCCCGCCGGGCTGGCCTTCGCCGCCGATGGCCGGCTGCTGATCGTCGAAGAGCACGCCGGGCGGATCCTCCGGCTGGAAGACAACGGCTCGCTCACGCCGGTGGCGACCGGTCTCAAGGCCCCCCGGTGGATCGTGGTCAACGACGACGGCACGCTGTACGTCAGCGCGCATCGGCTGACGTCGCCCGATGGGCCGGACCGGACCGAAGGCCGCGTCGTCGTCCGAGTCGACCTCGTGAGCGGCGGCATGTCCGAGGTCGCGACGGGCCTTCGCTCTGCCGAGGGGCTCACGCGACTCAACGGCGATCTCATCGTCGCGTCGAAGGGCCTGGCCACGGGATCGGAGTCGGCCGGCGCGGTGCTCCGCTATCCGGTGCTGCCCGGCGGCGCGCTGGGTACGGCCGCGACCTGGGTCGGCAGCGGGCTCAAGCAACCGGTGGGCGTGGCGCTCGACGCGCTCGGCGCCGTGTACGTCGCCTCCAGGGCGCTGACGGTTGAGACCGAGACGTCGAAGCGTACGATCGGCAAGGTGCATCCGGACGCGGGGCTGACCGATTTCGCCGCGAATCTGTCCGATCCGCAGGGCGTCGCACTGGGCCACGACGGGTCGCTGTACGTGACCGACGGCAAATCGGGACGTCTCTACCGCTTTCGTGCTCCGCCGCCGACGACGCTCGATGGCCTCGCGCGGTTCACCAGGCGACCATCGATCGCGATCACCGGAACGACGGAATCGGGCGCCAGGGTCGACGTCTTCGTGAACGACACGGCCCATCCGGTCTCGGGTCTCGCCGACGCCGCGGGCCACTTCGCCGTGAATGTCGGAGCAGCTTCGAACACGCTCAACCGCCTGGACGTCTACGCGATCGCGCGCGGCGGCGATGGCCTCGCCTCGGCCGCAGCCACCGCGCACATCACCCATGACGATCGCGCACCCGGCGTCGGCTTCAGCGCTCCGCCGGCCGGCGCGCACGTGCGCGGGCTGCTGAGCGTCTCGGGCGGCGCGCGTGACGACGGCAGCGGCGTCGCCAGTCTGATGTTGATCGCCGCGGGTCGCGCACTCTCGGCCACGCTCGATCGGGTTCCGCCGGCACCGACCGTCATGGCGTCGGCCGTCTGGGACACGACGACGATCGTCGATGGGGCTCAGACATTGTCCGTGAAGGCCACCGACGCGGCGGGCAACGAGTCGGGAGCCATGAGCCGTTCGGTCATCGTCGACAACACGCCGCCGGACACGACGATCACGAGCGCCCCCGGTGGCGACATCGCGGTCAGCACCGCCACGTTCACGTTCACGGGCGCCGACGCTATGACGCCGCCCGCCGACCTCGCGTTCGCCTGGCGCCTGGATAACGGCGTCTGGAGCGCGTTTGCGTCGTCGACGAGCGTGACGCTGAGCGGTCTCGCCGGGGCCCAACACACCTTCGAGGTCAAAGCCCGTGACCGCGCCGGCAACGAAGATCCGACGCCCGCCGCTCGGACGTTCCGCGTCGCGTTCGAGCCCACGCTGACGGCGATCATGCCTTCGGGCGGCACGGCCGGGACGTTCGTCACGATCTCGGGCAGCGGCTTCGCGCCGGCGCCGATCGCCGTCACGTTCAATGGCGCGCCCGCGCTGCTCCGCACCGTGACCGGTGAACGCATCACGACGACCGTGCCCATCGGGGCGACCACCGGACCGGTCCTCGTCACCACGCCGCGCGGCTCCACCAGCGGCGCGTTCACGGTGACACCGCGCGGCGCCTTCGCGTTCACCGCGCTGCCGGCCGCCGCGACCTCGCTGCCCGGAGCGCAGGTCAGCTACACGCTCGGCGTCGAGGGCAGCGGAGCGTTCACCGGCCTCGTGTCGGTCGGCGTGTCCGGACTGCCTGCCGGCGTGACCGCCGAATTGCTGCCCGGAGCGTTCCTCGCGCCGGGCCAGAGCGGCGAGCTTCGGCTGCGCCTCGATCCCGACGCGCCCGCCAGCACGACGCAGCTGACGATCACCGCCAACGCCACGGTCGACGGCATCGTGAAGTCGCAGATCGCGACGCCGACGCTGACGATCGGCGCGGGTCGGACGGCGGTCGCCGGCCGGTTCGTTCTCGTTTCGGGCGAGCCGCTGCAGGGCGTCGGCGTCACGCTCGGCGGCGCACACGCCGTAAGCGACGCGGCAGGCAATTTCGTGGTGCTGGCGCCGGCGGTCGGCACGCAGACGATGGCCATCGACGCCAATGCGGCGCGCGCCGGGTTGCCGATCTACGTCGTCGACGTGAACGTGATGGCCGGACAGGTCACGATGTTGCCGACGGCGTGGCTGACCGCGCCGCCGCCGTCCGAGCGCTTCGTCCCGATCGCGAACGCGACCGTCGATCAGGTGATCGCGGATCCGCGCTTCCCCGGCGTCGCCTTCAGGCTGCCCGCCGGCGTCACGATCACGGGGTGGGACGGCGCGCTCAAGACGAAGGTCGCGATCGAGCGCATTCCTCGAGACAGGCTGCCCGTCCCGCCGCCTCCCGGTCGAACCCGCTCGCTGTACCAGCTGTTCTTCGGCACGCCGATGGGCGGCGTGCCGTCGGCGCCGCTGCCCGTGACCCTGCCGAACGATCTTGGCCTCGAGCCCGGCCGAAAGGCCCAGCTCTGGTACTACGACGCGGCGCCGCTGCCCGGCGCCGTCGCCGCGTGGCGTCTGGCCGGCCTCGGCACGGTGAGCGACGACGGCCAGACGATCGCGTCCGATCCCGGGGTCGGGGTGGCGAGGTTCTGCGGCGTGTGCGGCCTGAGCTGCTTCATCGACAACGAGGACTCGCAGCCCCCGGCGGACGAAGGCACGCCCGAAGACGGCGAGCCGGTCCATCTCGCGATGGGACAGCACCTCGTCGACGCCGTCGACCTGCTGCAGCCGGGACGGATGCCCGCCGTCGTGTACCGCACCTACAATCCTTTCGACGCCTTCGGCCGCATCGCCGGGTTCGAGCTGCTCCTCGGGCAGGGCTGGGCGCTGTCGGTCGACGTCGCTCTGCTCGACGTCACCACGGCGCTCCGACGGCTGGTCATGCCCGGCAATGTGCGCTACGACTTCGCTCGCGAGCAAGACGGCCGATTCGTCAACCGGAGCAACCCGCGCTTGCGTGGCGCCGTGATCGTGCACGAGCCGGACGGGGTGCAGGCGCTGCGCTTTTCGAACGGCAACACGTGGCGCTTCCGTGGCGGTTGGGTCGGCCGTGGCCGTGGCCGGCCCATCGCCGGGCTGAATCTCCTGGTCGAGCAACGCGACCGCCAGGACAACGTGCTGACGATCTCCCGTGACGGCAGCGGCGGCGTCAGCACCCTGACCCAGCCCGACGGCCGCACGGTCGTCTTCACGACCTCACTGCTCGCACCGGACGATCCGACATCCGCGCGACTGACACAGGTCCGTGACGCGCTCGGCCGCACGGTGCAGTACGCCTACGATCCGACGTCGCGACGCCTGCAGTCGGTGATCGATGCCGGCGGCGGCGAGACGCGCTACACGTACGACCCCGACGGCCGCATTACGGGCATTGCCGACCAGAAGGGCGTGACCTACGTGCGCAACGACTATGACGCCCAGGGCCGCGTGAGCACCCAGCACATGGCCGACGGCGGCACCTGGCGGTACGCCTACGAAGGCCCGGTCGGCGCGCACACCGTCGTCAGCGTCACCAATCCCCGCGGCCACACGACGACGTACCGGATGGGCAGCGGTGGCCGCGGCGATGAGGTCATCGACGCACTCGGCCAGTCGACGCGCGTGCAGCGCAACGCCAACGGCCTGGCGAATCTCGTGACCGACGCCCTCGGTCGCGCGGCGCGCATCGACTACGACGCCGCGCTGCGCCCGAGCGCCGCCATCGACCGGGAGGGCCATCGCTGGACCTTCGCCTATCACGCGGTGCTCGGCACCGTCGAGACGATCATCGATCCGCTCGGCAACATCACGCGATTCGAGTACGACGCGATCGGCAACCTCACGGCTCGGGTGAATCCCGAGGGCGATCGCCTCGAGCTCACGTACGACCCCGGCGGCGCCCCCGCGACGGTGACCGACGCGTTGGACCGCACGACGACCTACACGTCCGACGCCGCCGGCAACGTGACGAGCATCCGCGATCCGCTCGGGAACACGGCGGTCTTCGAGCATGACGCCGGCTCGCGTCTGGTGAAGGCGATCGACCCGAACGGCGCCGTCACTCGCTGGTTTCACGACGTGCTCAATCGCGTGACGCACATCGTCGATCCCGGCGGCGGCGTCTCGGCGTTCACCTACGACCCGAAGGGCAATCTGCTCGCCTTCCGCGACGCGCGGGGCAACACGACGACGTATACGTACGACGACATGGATCGCCTGCGGGCTCGCACCGACGCGCTGGGGCGGACACGGGCGTTCGCGTACGATCTCAATGGCAACGTCATCCGGACGGTCGATCCGAACGATCAGGTGACGGAGCACGAGTACGATCCGCTGAATCGTCGGATCCGCACGACGTACGCCGACGGCTCGGTCGTCGAGTACCTCTACGACGCGGTGGGCCGGCTGATCCGCACGAGCGATACCGAGGGCGGAACGCTCCTCATGACCTACGACGCCCAGGACCGCCTCGCCGAGGAGATCAGCGGCCTGGGCGTCGTCCGCTATATCTACGACATGCTGGGCCGCCGGCGGAGCGTCACCGTCGAGGGTGGCCTCGGCACGGCCTATGATTACGACCGCAACTCCCGACTGAAGACGCTCACACAGGCGGGCTGGGGCACGACGACGCTCGACTATCTTGCGAGCGGGCAGCTGCAGCGCCGCACGCTTCCCAACGGCTTCGCGACGGGCTACGACTACGACGACACGGGTCGCGTCACGCGGCTGGTCTTCGAGCTCAGTGGCGGCGTGCTCGGTGACCTGGCGTATGGCTATGACGCCGCGGGACGCCGGACGAGCATGAGCGGAAGCTTCGCGCGCACGCTGCTGCCCCATCCGGTGGCGGTCTCGTCCTACGATCGCGCGAGCCAGCAGCTGCTGTTCGGCAGCTACACGCTGACCTACGACCGCAACGGCAACGCGACCTCGCTGCTCGGCCCCGACGGCCTCGCGACCCTCGAATGGGATGCGCGCGATCGGCTGCGCCGCGTGTCGCTCGCGGACGACACGCTGACGTTCGGCTACGACGCGCTCGGGCGGCGGACGCTCCGTGTCGCGGATGACGTCGTCTCCTTCTATCAGTACGCCGGCGCTGACGTCGTGCGCGAAGATCGCGGCGCTCTCGATGTGCCCTACCTCCGAGGCCTCGGGGCCGACGAGACGCTGGGCCAGGAGCGGTCTCTGGCGTACATGCTGGACGGCACGCGGAGCACGATCGGGGTGGTCGACGCTGCCGGCAGCATTGCCCAGACCTTCGCCTACGAGCCGTTCGGCCGCGCGGAGACGTCGGACGCTCCGGATCGCGTCCGCTATCAGTTCACGGGTCGCGAGCGCGATACCGACTGGCTCTATTACTACCGCGCCCGGTACTACAACCCGCGGCTCGCGCGCTTTCTTCAGCCCGATCCGCTCGGCCGCGCCGGCGGCGCCAGTCCATATGCGTACGCCGCCAACAATCCGCTGTCGTTCATCGACCCGTCGGGGCTCCGGACATATGCGGCACATGGGTGCTGCCAGAGCGCAGAGAGTCTCGAGAAATGGGGCCCCTTCACCACGGCCCTCCGAGACGCCGATCCCGATGTCCGAATGTTCACGTGGAGCGGCATGATCTTCTTCAACGTCTTTCCCTCGACGACGATTCCCAGCGAGGCGCTGCTCGAGACGATCCTCCGCGATCTCGACGCTCAGCCCCTCGCGCCTGGAGAAAAATTGAATCTGATCGGGCACAGCGCGGGCGGTATCATCGTCAACAACGTGGCCAACGCGCTGAGGGCGCGGGGCATCCGGGTCGACAACCTGATCATGCTCGGGACGCCCCTCTATCCGGACATCTTCAACGCTGCCATCCCCTCCGACATGCCGATCACGAACTTCCACGACATCTACGATCCGCTGTCCACGAGCACGCACGGCCCGAACGTCACGAACATCGACAGTGTGCATCGAAACGTCAACGGCACTTTCGATGCCATCACGTCGCACACCAGCTACATAACGGATCCGGTCATCATCAACACGATCAAGAACATCATCGCGAAATGATCTGCAGCCGGCGGACGTTCCTTCGGCTCGGCGCGGCCGGACTCGCGCTCGGTCCCTCCTCGTCCGCCACGGCGGCCGAGCCCGTATGGATCGGCCCGCACGACGTCGACGAATTCGCCGTGCTCGGCGACGACGTTCTGACCGTCGGCTCACACCTGCGAGCACTGGACTCCGCCAGCGGCCAAGAGCGCCGCCGTGCGCGACTACGCAAGCCGCTGGATGCCGCGGGGCCCGCGATCGTCGCGGCAACCGGCTCCGCCATCGTCTTCGGCTGGTACGTCTGGCACGAGGACGTCTACATCGTCGCCGCCGATCCGCGATCGCTTCAGGTCCGGTGGCAACGCCGCATCAAGATCGCGGAGCACGAACGAGAGGGTGGCATCCCCTCCGTCTTTCCCCTCGTGCGACCCGATGGCGTTTTCGTTCTCATCGCGCACAAGCACAGCGAGAACCTCTTTCG
>Ga0134112_10000420_pt1 | contig 11495 bp, 8 predicted proteins | sample 15_D_Rain_40_5_1_FD_128867 | JGI IMG/M metagenome (GOLD analysis project Ga0134112, IMG submission 128867) | Grasslands soil microbial communities from the Angelo Coastal Reserve, California, USA - 15_D_Rain_40cm_5_11112015 | ecosystem: Environmental > Terrestrial > Soil > Grasslands ... | reverse complement strand
GAGCGGGGCAGCGGGATCCGACGCGGTATCCGAACGCCCTGCGCATCGTCGTTGCGGAGCAGACGGCGGAAGCCGGGCGGGTGACGCTGCTCGCGACCGACCTGGACGACATGAGCCCGGAATACGTGGAGCCGTTGCGCCAGGCGCTCACCGCCGCCGGCGCGCTCGACGTGCAGACGTGGCCGGTGCAGATGAAGAAAGGGCGGTCGGGCTTCCGCGTGGAGGTCATCGCCCCCGAGGCGCTGGCGGAGCCGGTGACGGCCGCGCTGTTTCGCCACAGCACCACGGCGGGCGTCCGCCGCTGGGTGGCGGAGCGGGCGACGCTGCCACGCCGCCAAGTGACCGTACAGCTGTCCGCCGACGTTGCGGTGCGGGTGAAGGTGTTGGAGCAGCCCGATGCCGGCGGTGTGCGGGTGAAGCCTGAATACGACGACGTCCTCGCGGCGGCCCGGGCGCTCGGCCGGCCACCGCTCGAGATCGCCCGCGTCGCGGAGCGCGACGCGGAGGCGCTCGTCGCCAAATCCAAGGAGTGAGCATGACCGTCAAGCGAGCCGTTGCAAGGGTGTCCCGCTGCTTCGTGGCCGCGGTCGTGGCCGCCGCCGCCCCCGCCGCCCCCGCCTTCCTCGCCGCGCAGCAGTGGACGCCGGCGACATGCGACTTGAAGCCGGGGCACTTCAAGGTGAACAGCGGTGTGCTGTACCTGAAGAGCGCGTCCGAAACCAGATTCGAGGACAAGCGGCAAAAGGATCTCAAGGACGCCAGCAAGGTCCTCATGGAAGCCCTGACGGTGAACGGCCAGGAGAAGAATCCGGCGGCCTGGTACTATCTCGGCCGCTATTACGCGCTGACCAATGACCTTCAGGGCGCCGACACCGCTTTCACCAAGGCGAGCGCGCTGGCACCGCAATGCCAGAAGGACATCGCCTCCTGGCGGCGCCTGTTCTGGCTGCCGGTATTCAACGAAGGAATCAAGGCGTGGCAGGCGGGGAACACCGATTCCGCCATGGCGTGCTTCCGCCGCGCGAACGCCATCTACGATGGCGAGCCCACCGGGTTCATCTACCTCGGGACGCTGTTCGCCAACTCGAACCAGCCGGACTCGGCAGTTAAGTACTTCAAGCTCGCCGTGCCGGCGGCGCGGGATACCCAGTACGCCAAGGAAAAGCGTGACGCCCTCTTCAACGTGGCCCGCGTGTATCACGCGGCGCAACGCTGGGACGCTGCCGTGGCCGCGTACCACGACTACCTCGCTGTCTATCCGAACGACGTACAGGCGATGGCGGGGCTCGGCGCGATCTATGCGGAGCAGAAGAAGGACGCCGAAGCACAGGCACTGTTCGCGCAGATCCTCGACCACGCGGATTCCGCCAATCCGGAGGACCTATTCGTCGCGGGCCAGGGAATCCTCAATGCGATCCCAGCGGAGCCCGACACGGCGCCCGTGGGCAACAAGTGTCGCGCCGACACGCGGGCCAAGAACCGGACCCTGACCGTGCGGCAGGTCGCGGTCAAGTGCAAGGCCGTCACCGATTCGCTCATCAAGGACTACGACGCGTCGCTCCTCCCGCGCTACCGGGTAGCCGGGCGCGCCTACGAGGCGGGCCTCGCCAGGAACCCCTACGAGCGGGAGGCGCTCTACAAACTGTCGGGGCTTGCCCAGATGCTCGGCGACACCGCGAAGGTCCTGCCGCTCGCCCAGCGGCTGTACGCGGTCGATCCGCTCAGCCGGGCGGCGCTCACCCGACTCGCCGGCGCGTGGCAGATGAAGGGCAGCAAGGACTCGGCGCTGTATTACCTCACCCTCGCCGACTCGCTGTCGCTCGAAGTGACCGTCGGCAGCTTCTCCCCGGACGAGCAGGGAGTGAAGATCGGCGGCCTGTTCACGAACTTGAAAACCAAGCCGAGTACGCCGACGGGCATCACGTTCGAATTTCTCAATTCCAAGGGAGCCGTGGTGGCGAGCGACCGGCAGGACGTGGCCCCGGTCGACCCGAGCGGCAATCGGGCATTCGACATCAAGGCGAGCGGGGCGGGCATCGTCGCCTGGAGGTATCGGAAGTCGTAGCATGATCGGCCGCGCCCTCGCGCTCGCCAGCGTGTCGCTCGCGCTCGCCTGTGACACGCCCTCGGCCCGACCGGGGCTCGAGGCGCGTCCCGCCTGGACGATGGTCTGGCGTGACGAGTTCGACGGCTCCACCCTCGACCCGAAGAAATGGGTCAGGGAGACCGGTGGCGATGGCTGGGGGAACGCGGAGCTCGAGTTCTACACCGACCGCCCCGTCAACGCGCGCGTCGAGGCCGGCCAGCTCGTCATCGAGGCCCGGCGCGAGCCATTCGGCAATCGCGAGTACACTTCGGCGCGACTGAAGACGCAGGGCCTGGCGACGTGGACCTATGGGCGCGTGGAGGCCCGCATTCAGATCCCGCGTGGACAGGGGCTGTGGCCCGCGTTTTGGATGCTGGGCGACAATTGCGGAGCGGTCGGCTGGCCCGCGTGCGGCGAGATCGACATCATGGAGAACATCGGCCGCGAGCCCGGACGCGTCCACGGCACCGTGCACGGCCCGGGATACTCCGGAGCGCAGGGCGTCGGCAAACCCTACGACCTGAGCGCGGGCGCATTCGCCGACGATTTTCACGTCTACGCCATCGCGTGGGACACCACAGCGATCCGGTGGTATGTGGACGACGTGCTCTACGAGACCGTCACTCCCAAGGACCTCCCCGGGCGGTGGGTCTACGACCACGGCTTCTTCATCATCCTGAACGTCGCGGTGGGCGGCAACTGGCCCGGCGCTCCGAACGAGACCACGACGTTTCCGCAGTCCATGCGGGTGGACTACGTCCGGGTCTATCAGCAGAGTCGGAAGTGACCGTCCTCGCCGCGCGGCTGCTCCTGCTCGTGGCGGTCCGAGGCGTGGCGTCGCAGCAAAGTGTGGACGTGTGGATCACGCATGGGCTCGATAATGTGTTTCGAAACGCCATGCCGCCCGAGGGCGCGCCCAGCGTCATCGGGCTGACCACGGCTCGCGGCGAAACCGGCGCGGCACAGGCTGCCCTACTCGCTGTGCTGCCGTCGCTCACCGGCTACCCGCGCGATCCGCGCGTCCTGCTGGCCGCACGCCAGCGAGCGTTGCGCGCGCTTGCGTCGCCCCGGGGACGACCATAGATCTCGACCATGACCTTCAACGCGCGTCATGTCGCCGATGACGCTGGTTGCCAGCCCGCAGCCGGCGCATCGTCGCGCGACTGGGTCGCCCGCATCCGGGCCGGGGACGAAGCGGCGTTCGAGGCGATGTTCCGCGCATACTACGATGCCTTGTGCCGCTACGCGGCGCACTTGCTGGGGAGCCGTGATACCGCCGAAGACGTCGTCCAGGGTGTGTTCGCCCGCATCTGGGGCGACCGCGCACACTGGGCGGTGACTGACCTGCGGCACTATCTCTTTGCCGCGGTTCGACGCCGTGTGATGAGCCAGTTCCGGCAGGCAGCCGTGCGCCGGCGGGCCGAGCCGTTCCTGGCGATCGATGGGGCCTGGGCGCGAGGCGCTGCCGCTCTGGACGCCGAATTCGAAGCCGCAGAGCTCCGCCGGCGGCTGGAGCGTGCCTTGGCGACGCTCCCGCCGCGCACCCGCGCCGCGTTCACGCTCAGCCGCCGCGAGGGTTTGCGCTACGACGAGGTCGCGCTGCGCATGGCGATCTCGCCCAAGACTGTGGGCGTGCACGTGGCCCGGGCCCTGGCCGCGCTGCGCAAGGCCCTGCCGCCGGTCGTCACTCTGCTGCTGAGTATCTCCCGCCTGTCCTGAGCGTCCGGTCGCCTAGGTAAGTAAACCACCCACCTGCGGCGTCTTCTCCTCATGATGCCGCCAGGGTCGTCCCATATCCGACTGGAGCTGCTGGGCCGCTACCTCGACGGGACGGCGTCCCCGGAGGAGCGAACCCTGGTCGAGGCGTGGATCGGCGCCGATCCCGCGCGCCGGGCCGCGGTGGCCGCGCTGGAAGCTGCCTGGCTTCGGGAGCGGGAGCAGCTCGCCGCGCCCTACGACGTGGACGCCGCCTGGACGCGGTTCGCAAGCCGCGCTGCCGGACGGCACGCGGGCCGGCAACGGTTGGCGTCTCCGCGGTGGTTGCCGGCCGCCATGGCGGCCGCGGTGGTGGCGGTCGTGGGCGCCGGCGCGGGGTGGTGGCTCGCCCACCCCACGCGTGCGGCGGCCCCCGCGATGCGGGAATACGCCACCCCGCGGGGGCGGCGCGCCGTGTTCCGGCTGTTGGACGGCAGCGAAATCATGCTCAACGCGGAAAGCAGGCTGCGCGTGCCCGTCGCCTTCAGGGCAAGCCAGCGGGACGCCCAGCTCGACGGCGAGGCCTTCTTCAGCGTGGTGCACGATACGGCTCGCCCGTTCGTCGTCCAGACGGCGCACGGCGTCGTGCGGGACGTCGGGACCCGATTCAGCGTGCATGCCTACGCGGACGCTGCCGTCGAGCGCGTGGCGGTGGTGGAGGGCGCCGTCGCGGTGGCTGAGATCCCGCTCCACGCGGGCGAGGTGGCGACCCTGTCGGGGGACAGCGATGTGAGGGTGCTGCGCGGCGCCAGCGTCACAGCGGAGGTAGCGTGGACACGCGGCCGGCTCGTGTTCACGAGCCTGCCGTTGGGCGAGGCGGCGCAGCGCTTGGCTCGCTGGTACGATCTCGACGTGCGCGTGACCGACTCCGCGCTGGCGCGCCGGCCGGTCACTGGCTCATACTCGAGCGAACCGCTCGGGGAAGTTCTCACGTTGATCACGGCCGCGGTCGGCGCCCGGTATGAGTGGCGCGGACGGACGGTGACGATTGCGACTGGCACCGGAGCACGCTAAACCAGGGGAGGGCAGGATGCGGGTCCGAGCGTGGAAATGGGCGGGTGCGGTCATGCTGGCAGCCGCGGGAGCGTTGCAGGCGCAGGAGCCAGGCCAGGGTGTGGCGCTGGCGGCTGCGGGACCGCGGTTCTTGACGCCGGCCGAGCCCGGGTCGAACGAGGTGGGATCGCGCTGGTCGGACGCAAGCAACGCGGCGGTGCTGCGGCAGCAGATCTCCGTCGACCTGAAGGACGTGCGGCTGGGGGACGCGCTGGCAGAGATCGCGCGCAAAGCCGGTCTCCGCCTGACCTACAGTGCCGCCGTCGTGCCGCTCGACGTGCCGGTGACGCTCAGCGCGGCGAATCTGACGGTGGGCGCGGTGCTGAGCGCGGTGTTGTACGACGCCGGCGTCGACGTGCTTCTCACGTCCCGCGGACGCGCCGCGCTCGTCAAGCGCGGGTCGCTGGGCGATCTCCAGCTGGGAGCGATCGTCGGACGGGTGACCGACTCCCTGAGCGGACAGGGAGTGGCCGTAGCGACGGTCACTGTGGTCGGCGCCGGGCTGGCGGCCAGGACGGGGGACGACGGAGCCTATCGCATCGCGAATGTCCCACCGGGTACACACACAGTCCGGGCGACCCGCATCGGCTACACGTCGGCGACGCGGTCCGTCACGGTCGTGGTAGACCAGGACAGCACGGTCGACTTCACGCTGACGCCGCAGGCGACCCAGCTCGAGGAGGTGGTGGCGATCGGGTACGGCACCACCGAGCGGCGCGATCTCACCGGCGCGGTCTCGTCGGTGTCGGCGGATCAGATCAGCTCGGCGCCGGTCCCGTCGCTCGACCAAGCGCTGCTGGGCACGGCGCCCGGCGTGCAGGTGGTCACGGCGAGCGGCCAGCCCGGCGCAGTCGCGATGGTGCGGATCCGTGGAGGGAATTCGATCTACGCCCGCAACGATCCGCTGTACGTGATCGACGGCGTCCCGGTGACGACCAACCTCGACGAAGCGACGACGGGATCGCTGCTCAGCCAGAGCGTCCGCGGCATCAACCCGGTCGCCGCCGTGAACCCCGAGGACATCGAGTCGATCGACGTCTTGAAGGACGCTTCGGCGAGCGCCATCTACGGCGCGCGCGGCGGGAACGGCGTCGTGCTCATCACTACCAAGCGGGGCCGCGCCGGCCACAACGCGGTCTCGTTCGGGTCGTACTACGGCGTGCAGGAGGTGCGGCACCGCTTGCCGGTGCTCGACGCCACGCAATTCGCGCAGATGGTCAACACCGCCTATGCCAACGTGGGGCAGCCGCCGCCCTATTCTCCGGCCGACATCGCCGCATTCGGCGCAGGGACCGACTGGCAGGATGCGATCTTCCGCACCGCGGCAATGCGCAGCTACGACATGTCGATCTCGGGCGGCGACGACCGGACGTCGTACTACGTGTCGGGGAGCCTGCTTCAGGACGACGGCGTGGTCATCGGGACCGGCATGAATCGGGGTTCGTTCCGGCTGAACTTCGATCGGACGGTCTCCCACCGGTTCCGGTTCGGCAACCGGCTCACCGTCAGCCGCTCCAAAGGACAGGTGCTCCCGAACGCCGGCTTGGGCCAGGAGGTGCCGTCGGTCGTCTTGAACGCGGTGATGGCTCCGCCCACGCTGCCGGTGCGCACGGCGGGGGGTGAGTACTTCAGCGGGGACGACATCCTCACGGGTCGTCCCTTCCCGAACCCCGTTGCGTCGGCGCTGGAGATCACGAACGAGGAGCGGCAGTATCGCACCATCGGCAACGTCTTTGCGGAGTACGACTTGAGGGACGGGCTCACGCTGCGCAGCAGCTTCGGGCTCGACTACCTGACGTCGCTACAGGATTTCTACTCCCCATCCACGACCCTGCCTGGCCGCAACTTCAACGGCCAAGGCAGCCGTGGTGAGGCACAGACCACGAGCTGGGTCAACGAGAACACGCTCCACTTCAACCGGCGGTTCGCCGACCGGTACAGCGTCGATCTGATCGGCGGCCTGACGTTCCAACGGACTAACTCGGCCCCGATCTCGGGCACCGCGAACGACTTTCTCACCGATCGGCTGCGCCAGAACGGCTTGAGTACGGGCAAGGTGTTCCAGAGCATCTACACCGCAGAGCCGCGCTCGTCGCTCCTGTCGTACTTTGCGCGTGCCAACTGGGGAATCTCCGACAAGTATCTCTTCACGCTGACGGGGCGGATCGACGGCTCCTCCAAATTCGGGGCCGGGCACCGCTACGGCTTCTTCCCGTCGGGGGCGCTGGCGTGGCGGGCGTCGGAAGAGGATTTCGTGAAGCGCCTGGGGGTGTTCGACGACCTGAAGCTGCGCGTGAGCTACGGCCGCACCGGCAACCAGGATATCGGCAACTACAACGCCCTCGCCACGCTGTACAGCACGGTCTACGTGTTCGGCGGAGCCCGGGCCGTCGGCTTCGCACCGGGCAATCCGGCGAACCCCGACTTGAAGTGGGAAACCACCGACCAGCTGGACATCGGCGCCGACGCGACGTTTCTCAAGAACCGCGTGACGATCGTTACGGATTACTACAATAAGAAGACTCACGATCTCCTCTACTACACGCCGCTCCCCGGGACGACCGGCTTTTTCAGCTCGCTGCGAAACATCGGCAGCGTGCGGAACCGGGGGTTCGAGCTGAGCATCAGCACCGTGAACTTGACCGGCACGCTCGGGTGGGAAAGCTCGCTGAACATCGGATGGAATAGGAACAAGGTGTTGAACCTCGGCCCCGACTCGTTGATCATCGGGTTGGGAGGCGTCGGGGCGGGCGCGGTGCAGGACCCGACCGTCTTGAAGGTGGGAGAGCCGGTCAACTCGTTCTACGGTTGGGTGTACGCCGGGATGCAGGGCGGGGAGCCCGTGTATCGGGACCTGGATGGTGACGGGGCGTTCAGCCCCGGCGACCGGACCATCATCGGGAATGCACAGCCCGACTACACCGGCGGCCTGACGAACCGGGTCACGTATCACAATTTCGAGCTGTATGTTTTCCTGCAGTGGTCCGTCGGGAACAAGATCTACAACATCAACCGGTCACGTCTCACCACCGCCGCCGGGAACGCGAACCAGCTGCAAGACGTCGTCACCGGCGGTCGAGGCATTCGCGCGCCCAAGATCGGCAACTCGTTCGACGGGTTCGAGTCCGACCTGTTCATCGAGGATGGGACGTATCTGCGCGGGAAGAACCTGCGTGTGAGCTACTCCCTCCCCGCGACCTGGCTGCGGGCCGTCCACTTTCAGAAGCTGAGCACGCTGCAGCTCTACGTCAGCGCGCAGAACTTCTTCACCCGCACCGATTACTCCGGCTACGACCCGGAGATCAGCGAGTACGCCGGCAGCAATCTCGCGCAGGGGTTCGATTTCGGAACCTACCCGCAGCCCCGGCAGATCACCTTCGGGTTCACCGCCGGCTTTTGAGCGATACGGAGGCTCACGTGAAGCATACGATCTCACTGGCTGCGCTCGTGCTCGCGATGTCCTGCGACAGCTTCCTCGATCAGCCGCCGACCGACGTTCTCACGCCCGAGAATTTCTTCAAGACATCGTCCGATGCGGTTGCGGCGGTGAGCGGCATCTACGAAGCCCAAAAATGGGGGCACTGGCTCGGCTACTGGTACATGTCGGATATCGCGACCGACGATATCATCGCCAGCTCCAACTTCGGGTCCGATGGCCATCGGATGAGCAACTACGTGTTCGACGCCACGGAGTGGCCGATGGGCGGCATCTGGGGCGACAGCTACCGGACGATCAACCGTGCGAACGCGGTGCTCGACCGCGTGCCGGGCATCACCATGGATCCCGCGCTGCGGACCCGCCTGCTCGGCGAAGCGCACTTCCTGCGCGCATCGGCGTACTTCGAGCTGGTGCGCTTCTTCGGCGACGTCCCGTTGTTCGAGCACGAAGTGGATGCGCTCCAGCTGAACGTCGCCCGCACGCCGGAGGCGCAGGTGTACGCCCTGATCGTGAGCGACCTGCAGGCCGCCGCCACGACGCTGGGGGCGTCGTACTCCGGCGCCGACCTGGGGCGCGCCACCAGCGGCGCCGCGCAGGCGCTCCTCGCCAAGGTGTACCTCACGCGCCAGGACTGGGCGAATGCCGCTCAGACGGCGGGGCAGATCATTGCGAGCGGCCAATACGCCTTGCTGCCGAACTGGAGGGACAACTTCAAGGTCGCGACCGAGATCACCAACTCGGAAAGCATCTTCGAGATCAACTACGACGCCACGGCCGACCCCGGTGCGGGGAGCGTGCACACCCTGTTCAGCCTGCCCGCCGGCTTTCCGGGGGGGGACGCCTACGGCCTGATGTACGTTCCGCCATCGCTCGTGAACATCTTCGGGTCGAGCGACAGCCGGGGGAATCACGGGACCTTCATGGTCTCGCCGTACACCGACCTCATGAGTCGCGTCGACACCTTCGCCATGCCCCCCGGCCCGGCGTTCGCCAAGTACCTGGACGAGACCAGCACGCAGAACATGACGGCGCGTGCGTGGGTGGGCCAGTCGAACAACTGGATCATCCTGCGCTACGCCGACGTCCTGCTGATGTACGCGGAGGCGGTGAACGAGGGCGGCGCCGCGTCGGGAATGACGGCCGAGCAGGCGCTCAACGCCGTCCGCACCCGGGCCGGCATTGCCGCTGTGTCAGGGCTCTCCCAAGCGGCGTTCCGCGACTCGGTGCGCCTGGAGCGGCGGCGCGAGTTCGTGTTCGAGGGGCAGCGCTGGTTCGACCTCTCACGGTGGGGCCTGCTCGACGCGGCGATCCTGGCCAAGACGACCGAGCTCCAGAGCCTGGCCCCCGGGGAGACGACTGTGCACGGCGCGCCCGGGAACCTGCTTCCCATCCCGCAATCGGAGCGCGATCTGAACCACAACCTCACGCAGAACCCAGGTTGGTGAGGCTGCGGGCATCCGTCCTGGCGATCGCCGCCGGTGTCGCGTGCGCTCCCAACGCACGGGCGCCGGCGGAGCCCGGGCCCGCCGTCGCCGTGTGGCTGACGACGGGCGACGAGACGAAGCTCCTGTCCCGCGAGGCCGACCTCCATTTCGACCGTGCCACGGGCGAGTCGATCGCTATCGAGGTGGAGGAGGAAACGACGTATCAGGAGATGGTCGGTTTCGGGGCCGCGATCACCGATGCGTCGGCGTGGCTCGTGCAGAACCGCATGACCGCCGCGCAGCGGGAGGCGCTGCTACAGGAGCTGTTCGGGCAGGACCCGGGGATCGGCCTCAGCTTCACGCGCCTGACCATGGGCGCGTCCGACTTCTCGCTGCATCAATACAGCTTCGACGACGTTCCCGCCGGCGAAACCGACCCGGCGCTGGCGCGCTTCTCGATCGATCCCAATCGCGCGGACGTGCTGCCGGTGGTACAGCGCGCCCTGGCGATCAACCCGCGCCTCACGATCATGGCGTCGCCGTGGAGCCCGCCGGCGTGGATGAAGACCAGCGGCAGCCTGATCGGCGGCACGCTCCGCCCCGAGGCGTACGGCCCGTTCGCCGAGTATTTCCGGCGCTACATCGCCGCCTACGGCGCGGCGGGCGTCCCGATCTCCGCCATCACCGTACAGAACGAGCCCCACTACGAGCCGCCCGATTATCCCGGGATGCGGCTTGAGCCGCCGGCGCGTGCCCGCTTCATCGGCTCCTTCCTCGGTCCGCTCTTCGCCGGCGAGGGGATCCGCACGCTGATCCTGGAGTGGGACCACAACTGGGACCAATACCAGTCGCCGCTCCAGGTGCTCGCCGATACCGGCGCCGCACGCTACGTCGCAGGCGTCGCCTGGCATTGTTATGGGGGAGACGTATCGGCGCAGCAGATTGTCCACGACGCCCGTCCCGACAAGGACGCCTACTTCACGGAATGCTCCGGTGGCGAGTGGAGCCCCAAGTTCGCGGAGAACCTGCAGTGGTCTGTACGCACGCTGGTGATCGGCGCCACCCGCGGCTGGGCGAAAGGTGTGCTGCTCTGGAATCTGGCGCTCGACGCGAAACACGGACCGCACACCGGAGGGTGCGGCGATTGCCGTGGCGTGGTGACGATCGACTCGGCCTCGGGGGCCGTCACCCGCAACGTCGAGTATTACGCGCTGGGCCACGCCAGCCGCTTCGTGCGCCCGGGCGCTCGGCGGATCGCGTCCACGTCGGGCGTCGCCGGCCTCGAGAGCGTCGCCTTTCGCAATGCGGACGACGGCTCCAAGGTGGTCATCGTCGTGAATACGACGGCTGAGCCACGCGCGTTCGCGGTCCACTGGTCGGGCCAGACGGTGCGGAGCACCCTGCCCGGAGGTGCGGTGATGACCCTGGGTTGGCGGTAATCGCGTTTCGCCAGTTTACTGGCAGGCCGCAGGTATTGGGTCGTGCCTGTGTTCGCCGCCGCCTGCGTGCTTATAGGTAGTCTTCTCAACGACTTACCCACCGTTGCGCTGGCGCAGCATCCGTAACAGCATGGTGCAATTCCACTTACAAGGGCAGAGTGACGTCTGCCACAGTGCTCCGGCGCGGATATTGCCAGAATCGTGTGTGCCCGGCGGTCGGTGGGGGAGCGCGGGTGGCCCAGCAACATTCCCCCAAAATACTGAGGCAGTTCCACTTAAGGCCCGCCCTCCTTGAGTCG
>Ga0134112_10000411_pt1 | contig 11605 bp, 9 predicted proteins | sample 15_D_Rain_40_5_1_FD_128867 | JGI IMG/M metagenome (GOLD analysis project Ga0134112, IMG submission 128867) | Grasslands soil microbial communities from the Angelo Coastal Reserve, California, USA - 15_D_Rain_40cm_5_11112015 | ecosystem: Environmental > Terrestrial > Soil > Grasslands ... | reverse complement strand
TCATAGGCGCGCCTCGGCCGGCGGGACCCCAGCCCCGCGACGGCCTGCAGCGCGCACTGCCAATCATAGGCGCGCCTCGGCCGGCGGGACCCCAGCCCCGCGACGGCCTGCAGCGCGCACTGCGATCAGATGCCGGCGACGAACCGGCCGGGGTTCAAGATGTTACGCGGATCGAGCTGAGCCTTGATGCGCTCCATGATCCGGCCGGCGGCGCCGGGGTCGTCCCACACCGCGATCTGCGACTTCACCGCGAGCGGAGCCCATTCGAGATTCGCGTGGCCGCCCCCGGCGCGGGCCAGCTCGCGCCACTCGGCGAGCACCGCCGCGAGCGCTGCCGGGTCCTTCGGTGCCGGATCCGACGCGAGCGCGCCGCGCACGACGCCGACCCCCGCGTGAGCCGCCCATGCGCTCGAGAGGCCGCGGCCGCGCGCGATGCCGGCGCCCTGCTCCATCGTCTCCGCGACCTGGCTCGGCAGCACCGCGAGCGCCATCGTCGCGGCCGGCGTCGGGAACGCCGTGCGCGCGGCCGGCGTGAGCCGTGACCAGGCCGCCGCGTCGAGCGGCCTCACGTCGCGTCCGCCGAGCGGGCCGGTCAAGCGCGCGAGCTCGGCGCGCTGCCAGTCGACCTGCTCGCGGACTCCGTCGAAGCCGACGACCAGCACGCCGCCCGGCGGCGAGCCGGCCGCCAGTCCCGCGCCCACGGCGGCGGCGCCGTCGAGGAGCTCGACCGCGTTCGGGATCAGGTCGCTCGCCGCGACGGCCCTCACGGCCGCGCCCGCGTCCTTGAGACGATCGAAGCGCACGCGCACGAGCTCTTCCTGCTCGGGCAGCGGGCGAAGCTTCACCGTCGCCTCGACGATGACGCCGAGCGTGCCGTACGAGCCGATGAAGAGCTTGGGCAGGTCGTAGCCGGCGACGTTCTTCACGACCTTGCCGCCGCCCTTCACGACAGAGCCGTCCGCGGTCACGACCGTCACGCCGATCAGGAGGTCGCGGGCCGTGCCGTAGAGATGGCGTCGCGGCCCGCACGCATTCGTGGCGAGCACGCCGCCGACGGTCGCGCGGTCGGCGTCGGGGGGATCGAGCGACAGCCACTGGCCGCGCCTGCCGAGCGCGGCCTGAAACGTCTCGACCGTCATACCGGCCTCGACCGTCGCCGTCAGGTCGCCGGGCTCGTGATCCAGGAGCCGGCCGAGCCGGGAGAGCACCACGACGAGCCCCGCGCGACCCGCGGGCATGCCGACGCTCGCCGCGGTGCCGCCACCCCACGGCGCGACCGGGCTTCCGACTTCAGACGCCAGCACCATCACGGCCGCGACCTCCTCGATCGAGCCAGGAAAGACCGCCGCCTCGGGCGTGCGGCCCTCGACGACGTAGGGCGAGAGCTCGACGCCGGTCAGAACGTTGGCGGCGCCGACGGTCGTGCGGAGCTTCTGGAGCAGCGCGTCGGGCACGGACGCTACGACGGCACGCGCTAGAAGCGCTGGGCGAGGCCCTTTTCTTCGATCGCGTGCGGCCGGTACGCGACGGGCCCGACTTCGACGCAGGACTTCTTGGTCGGGAACACCTTGCCCGGATTGCAGAGCCCGCGAGGATTGAACGCGCTCTTCAAGCGCTGCATCAGCGCGAGATCGGCGACCGAGAAGATGAGCGGCATGAAGTCGGCCTTCTCGAGGCCGATCCCGTGCTCGCCGGAGATCGAGCCGCCGACGTCCGCGCACACCTTCATGATCTCGGCGCCGGCCGCCACTACGCGCGCCTCCTCGCCCGGCTTGCGCGGATCGTAGAGGATGTTGGGATGCAGGTTGCCGTCGCCGGCGTGGAACACGTTGCCGACGCGAAGCCCGGAGGCGGCGACGATCTCGTTCACGCGGCGGAGCACGTACGGGAGCTTCGTGCGCGGGATCACGCCGTCCATCACCATGTAGGCCGGCGAGACGCGGCCGTACGCGCCGAACGCCGACTTGCGCCCCTTCCAGAGGAGCTGCCGCTCGGCCTCGCTGCGCGCCGTGCGGACCTCGCGCGCCCCCGACTCGCGGCACGCCTCGACGATGCGCTCGGCCTGCACGTCCATCCCGACCGCGAGGCCGTCGAGCTCGATGAGCAGCGCCGCGTCGGCGTCGCGCGGGTAGCCGCAGCTGAACGCGTCCTCGACCGCCTGGATGGTCAGCTGGTCGATCATCTCCATCGCCGCCGGCACGAGCCCGCGCGCGATGATCGCCGACACGGCGGCCGAGGCCTGGTCGATCGCGTCGAACACCGCGAGCACCGTCTTGACGGCCTGCGGCTTCCTGAGGATGCGGACGACGATCCGCGTGGCGATCCCGAACGTGCCCTCGGAGCCGACGAAGACGCCAGCCAGATCGTATCCGCACGCCTCGCGCGTCTTGCCGCCGAGCCACACGATCTCGCCGTCGGGCATGACCACCTCGAGGCCGAGGACGTGATTGGTGGTGACGCCGTACTTCAAGGTGTGCGGGCCGCCGGAGTTGTTGGCGATGTTGCCGCCGATCGTGCACGCCTGCTGGCTCGAGGGATCGGGCGCGTAGTAGTAGCCGCGCGGGCCGACCTTCCACGAGAGGTGCAGGTTGACGAGCCCGGGCTCGACGACGGCGATCTGGTTGTCGTAGTCGACCTCGAGCACCCGGTTCATCCGCATCATCGAGACCACGATGCCGCCCTCGGTCGGCAGGCATCCGCCCGAGAGCCCGGTGCCCGCGCCGCGGGCGACGAACGGGAGGTTCTCGCGGTTGGCGAGCTTCACGACCGCCGAAACGTGCTGGGCCGAGGTCGGGAAGACGACGAAGTCGGCGAGCGCGCGGAACAAGGTAAGCCCGTCCGATTCGTACACCATGAGCTCGTCGGGGTCGGAGAGCACGGCCCCCGGGCCGACGATCGACTCGAGCTCGCGCCGGAGCTCGCGCTTCCTGGAGTCCGTCAGGGTGGACATGGGGTTGAGCGAATTATACCCCGCCCACGAGGACCTGCGCCGCCTGGGCGATCGCGGCGGCATCGATCCCGTAGTGGCGATAGAGATCGCCGCGCGCGCCCGACTGGCCGAAGTCGTCCACGCCGAGCGCCTGCTGGGGCACGCCGAGCGCGGCCCCGATGAAGGCGAGCGCGTGGGAATGGCCGTCCAGCACGGAGACGACCGACACGCCCTCTTCCTCGGCGCCGACGAGATCTTCGAGGTACGGGCGCGGCGCGCGCAAACCCCGGTAGAGCCGGTCGGGGCTCGTGACCGCGAAGACGCTCGCCAGGATGCCGCGCTCGCGCAGCGCGCGCGCCGCCGCCACCGCTTCCGGAACGGTGACGCCCGCGGCGAAGACGTTGACCGCGTTCGTCTCGGGGTCCCAGCCCGGCTCGGCGCGCGCGTCCACCAGGCGGTAGGCACCCCGCAGGACGTCTTCCCGGTACGCCGGGCTCGGTGGCAGCGCCAGTGACTGGTCGATCGGTCGCGTCGAGAGCCTGAGATACGCCGATTCGCCCCGGCCCTCGGCGAGACCGCGGAGCGCGTCGAGCAGGATCCACTCGACCTCGCGGCCGAACGTCGGATCCCAGAAGACGATGCCCGGCAGCGCCACGCCGATCCCGGGCGTGATGACCGACTGGTGGGCGCCGCCCTCCGGCGAGAGCGTCACGCCCGACGGCGTCGCGGCCACGACGAAGCGCGAGCCGGAGTAGAGGGCGTGATAGAGGGCGTCGAGCCCGCGGGTGACGAAGGGATCGTAGAGCGTGCCGATCGCGAGCAGCGGCTCGCCCAGGATGTCGCGCGAGAGACCGAGGGCGCCCAGGAGCAGAAACAGGTTGTGCTCGGCGATGCCCAGCTCGATGTGTTGGCCGGCCGGCGACTCCTTCCACTGAACGGCCTGCGGCACGTCGGCGAACGGGTTCCGCCGCGCCTCGGGGTAGTAGACGCCCTTGCGATTGATCCAGCCCGCGAGGTGCGTGGTGACCGCCACGTCGGCCGACACCGTCACGATTCGCTCCGCGGCGGCAAGGCGGCTCAGCGCGCCGAGCACCCGCCCGAACGCCTCCTGGCTCGAGCACTCGGCCGGGTAGCTCTCGTCGAGCTCGGAAGGGATCTCGACGGAAGACGCGCTCGGCGCCGGCGGCGCGAAGAGCGGCGGCAGCCGATGCACGAGATCGGCTTCCTCGCTGCCTGGCGCGAACCCGTCCCACTCGCGACCCTCCTCGATGCCGAGCGTCGCGCGCAGCTCGTCGATCTGGCCCTGCGTGAGGAGCATCGTGTGGTTGAGCGGATCGCCGGCGAGCGGAAGCCCCCACCCCTTGATCGTGCTCGCGAAGATGACTGCGGGCCGGTCGCTCACCTGCCCCACCGAGTTGAGCGCCTCGACGAGCAGCCGGAGGTCGTGGCCTCCGACGTCGGCGACCAGCTCCGCGAGCGCGGCGTCGCTCGTGTCGGAGAGCAGCCGGTCGAGCGTGCGGTCGATTCCGCCGGCCTCGGTCACGACGAGCGCCTTGCGCACGGCGCCGGGCGGAAGGCGCAGGAGGCGCTGGTACTCGGTGTTCGTCATGGTCTGCAGCCGCTCGCGCAGCCGCTCGCCGCCGCGCCCGTCGAAGAATCCCTGGAGCTTACGCCCCCACCGGAGCTCGCTGACGCGCCACCCCGCGGCTTCGAACATCGCCCGCATCTGGCGCCGCCGCCCGTCGGGGACGACGCGATCCAGCGACTGACGGTTCACGTCCACGATCCAGAGCACGTTGGAGAGCCGCGCCACGATCTCCTCGGCCAGCGCCTCGGCCACGTTGCCCTCGTCGAGCTCGGCGTCGCCGACGATGACGATCACGCGCCCGCGCCGCTCGCCGCCGAAGTGATCGACGACGTAGCGCGACGCCAGCGCCCCGAACGTGGCCTGCACGGCGCCGAGCCCCATCGAGCCGGTCGAGAGGTCGACGACGTCCGCGTTCTTCCGCCGGCTCGGGTACGCCTGGAGCCCGCCGAAGGCCCTGAGCCCGCGCAGCGCCTCGGCCGTCAGGCGGCCGCGCAGGTACTGGATGGCGTAGAAGGCGGGCGAGGCGTGGGCCTTCACCGCGACCAGGTCGTCCGGACGGAGCGCGTCGAAGTAGAGCGCGGTCAGGAGGCTGACGATTGAGGACGACGAGGCCTGGTGGCCGCCGACCTTCACGCCGTCCGGGTTCGGCCGCAGCGAGTTGGCGTGGTGGACGATGTAGGTGCCGAGCCACAGCACCTTCTTCTGGATCCGGTCGAGGAGCTCGAGACGGCTCACCGCGGGTCGAAGGGTAACATGGCGTGGCCGTTGAAGAGCCGGCGCGTCGCGTGTACATTGCGCTCCATGTCCGAACGCACCCGCGATCTCAGGATCGAGAGCTTCCGGCCGCTCCTGCCGCCCCTGATCCTGCTCGAGGAGCAGCCGCTCAGCGAGCGGGGCTCCACGACGGTCACGCGGGCGCGCCGGGACATCAGCCGGATCCTCCGGGGCGAAGACGACCGGCTCGTCGTGATCGTCGGGCCGTGCTCGATCCACGACCCGGCCGCGGGGCTCGAGTACGGCCGTCGCCTGCGCGCCCTGGCCGACGAACACGCGCGGGATCTCTGCATCGTGATGCGCGTCTACTTCGAGAAGCCGCGCACGACAGTGGGCTGGAAGGGGCTCATCAACGATCCGCACCTTGACGGAAGCTTCGCCATCAACGAGGGCTTGCGCCGCGCGCGACGGGTTCTGCTCGACCTCGCGGAGCTCGGCCTGCCGGCGGGCTGCGAGTTCCTCGATCCGATCTCGCCGCAGTTCACGTCGGACCTGGTCTCCTGGGGCGCCATCGGTGCGCGCACGACCGAGAGCCAGGTGCACCGCGAGCTGGCGTCGGGCCTCTCGATGCCGGTCGGCTTCAAGAACGGGACCGACGGCGGCGTCCAGATCGCCATCGACGCCGTGCGTGCCGCCGCTCACCCGCACCAGTTCCTCGGCGTCACCGAGCAGGGGCTCTGCGCGATCGTCGCCACGCGCGGCAATCCCGACTGTCACGTCATCCTGCGCGGCGGCGCGAGCGGCCCCAACTACGATGCGGTCAGCGTCCAGAAGACGGCGGCGGGGCTCGTCGACGCCGGGCTGGCGCCGCGTCTCATGGTGGACACGAGCCACGGCAACAGCGACAAGGACTACCGCCGGCAGCCAGTCGCCGCGCACGACCTCGCCGAGCAGGTCGCCCACGGCGAAAACGCGATCTTCGGCGTGATGATGGAGAGCTTCCTCGTCGACGGACGCCAGGATCTGAAAAATCCAGCCGCGCTCCGCTACGGACAGAGCATCACCGACGCGTGCATGGGCTGGGAGATGACCGTGCCGGTTCTCGCCGACCTCGCGCGAGCCGTGCACGCCCGCCGCGCGACGAGCTAGCGAAGCAGCCGCTCGAGGCATCGCACGATGGCGATCACCATTCCCGCGGACCTCACGATCGTCACGCTGCGCAGCAGGGGCGGCGAGCTCGCTCAGCGCTGGACCGAGGAGTACGCGACCTCGGTCCTGCGGCAAGCCAGCGATCTCTTGCGGTCTCGCACCAACATCGAGTTCTCCCGCGGGACGGTCGAGCGGGTCGTGGAGGAGATGCCGTCGGACGCGGCGTCGGAGACGGTGGACGAGGCAGGCTACCACTTCCTCGCCGCTACTCACAAGGCGGGCGCCGGCGTCCGCGCGCTCCTGGTCGACCGCGTGTCGCGGACGGAGCTCGGAGGACAGTCCCGGCAGCAGACGCGGGTCTGTCTGATCGCCTACGGCTCGGACGTGGCCGCGACTTCGCGCATGATGGCGCACGAGCTCGGCCACCTGCTGTCCCTGCCTCACGTCGACGGCGGCCGGCGACCGGGGCCCGGCCAGGAGCGCCTGGCCGCCGCCTGGATGCGGAACCTCATGTACTCCGGCGCGCTCAATCCGGCAGCCGAGCTGACGGAGACCCAAGTGCAGGCGGCGCGGTCGTCCCCGCTCGCGCGCCGCTTCGGCGGGCGCTGAGCCCGAACGGCTCGGCGTTACTGCCCGCGGAAGGTCGGCCGGCGGTGCTCGAGCATCGCGCGCACGCCTTCGCGCGCGTCGGCGCTGGCGCGGGCGTGGCGCGCGACCTCGTCGAGGTCCTTGTGCTCGAGGCACTCGCGCAGCGAGAGCGCACGGCGGATGATCGCCTTCATGCCCGCCAGCGAGAGCGGGGCGTTGCCGGCGATCGTCCGCGCCAGCTCGTAGGTCGCCGTCTCCAGCTCCGCGGCGGGGACGACCGCGTGTACCATCCCCATCTCGTAGGCGCGCCGGGCGTCGACCGGCTGACCGGTCAACAGAATTTGCCGCGTGAACGCCGGGCCGACGATCTCGACGAGCTTCTGGCCGAGCGCGAACGGCGCGACGAGCCCGATCTTCGCCAGCGGCATCGCGAAACGCGCAAGGTCGGCGGCGACGCGAAAATCGCAGTGGAGCGCCAGCTCGCACCCGCCCGCATAGGCCGCGCCGTGGACCATCGCGATCGTCGGGTGGCGCGAGGCCTCGATCTGCTGGAACAGGCTGATCACGTCGGCCTCGGGCTCGAGCCCGTCGTCCTGTCGCCGGCTCATCTCCTCCAGGTCACGGCCCGAGCAGAACGCGGTGCCGGCGCCGCGGATCACGACGGCCCGCACGCTCGTGTCGCGCTCGAGCGCCTCGAAGCGGCGGCCCAGCGCCTCCATCAGCGCGGTGTTGAGCGCGTTGCGGCGCTCGGGACGGTTGAGCGTGATCGTGGCGATCGACTCGGCGACCGCGTACAGGATCTCGTCGGCCATGGCAGCACCCTCGGGTCTAGCGGAAGAGGGAGCGCGCGATCACCATGCGGTGGACCTCGGACGGCCCCTCGCCGATGCGGCGCACGCGCGCCTCGCGGTACCAGCGCTCGAGCGGAAACTCTTTGGAGACGCCGTAGCCGCCGTGGATCTGCACCGCGGAGTCGATCACGCGCCCGAGCACCTCGCTCGAGTAGAGCTTGGCGATCGAGGCCTCGACCCGCGCGTCCTCGCCGCGGTCGGCCTTCCAGGCGCCCTCCCAGATGATCCAGCGGCACGCGCGCAGCTCGACCTCGGCGTCGGCCAGCATCCACTGGATCGCCTGGCGCTGCGAGAGCGGCGCGCCGAAGGTCGAGCGCTGCTTGGCGTGGGCGATCGCCATGCGGTGGCCCGCGACGGCCACGCCAAGGTTGCACGCCGAGTACGGAAACCGGTTCTTGACGAGCAGATCGAAGGCGAGGTCCAGCCCCTGCCCCTCGGCGCCGACGAGATTCTCGGCGGGGACCTCGCAGTCCTCTAGGGTGACGTCGTTCGGGATCGCGGAGGTCCTGATGACCTTGATCGGCTTCGCCGTGAAGCCCGGCGTTCCCCGCTCGAGGATGAAGCACGAGATGCCGCCGCGGCCCTTCGCTCGGTCGGTGCGCGCCCACACCAGGCCCCACGGGGCGTCGTGGGCGCGCGAGGTGAACACCTTGCGGCCGTTCAGCACCCAGCGATCGCCCCGCTTCTCGGCCCGCGTCTGGATCGCGCCGGCCGGATCGGAGCCGCCGGAGGGCTCGGTGATGGCGAAGAACGTCTTCAGGCCGTCGCGGATGGTCGGCACGGCGTACTTGGCGATCTGCTCCTTTCTGCCGGCCCAGATCGCCGGGGGCGGATAACGGCCGAAGACGCCGCAGCCCGGATTGTAGAGTCCCATCCGGTGCTGCGACATCTCCTCGAGCGCGACGCACATCGAGAACGTGTCCAGGCCGCCGCCGCCGTATTGCTCGGGGGCGCCCAGTGCCCAGAGCCCCGCGGCCTTCGTCTTGGCCGCGATCTTCTGATAGTCCTCATCCGGCAGCTCGGGCGCGTCCGGGTCGATGCGCTGCTCGACGGGGATGACCTCGTCGCGCACGACCCGTCGGATCTGCTCGCGCAGGGCGAGCAGCTCGTCCGGCAGCCGAAAGCCGGGAAAGTGGGGCGTGACTAGACCCTCACGGGGCGATAGGTGGGGGTGCGCCACTCCGGGAATCGCGTGTCGACGCCGCGCACGATGTCCATATAGGCCCGCGTGAGACGCGCCGTGATCGGACCGACCTTGCCGTCGCCGACCGGGAACCGGTCGATCGAGAGGATCGGCGTGATCTCGTAGCCGCTGCCGCACAAGAACGCCTCGTCGGCCACGTAGAGCTCGGTGCGATCGATCTCGCGCTCGACCACGCCCATCCCGAGAAGCTCGGGGCAGATCGAGTCCATCAACGTCGTGCGCGTGATGCTCTCGAGGATGTCCGCGGTGATCGGCGGCGTGATGAGCCGGCCCTTTCGGACCATGAAGAACGTGGCGCCGGTGCCCTCGGCGACGTGGCCTTCCTTGTTGAGGAGGATCGGCTGATCGTAGCCGTCGGCGTTGGCCTGCAACGTCGCCAGCCGGCCGTTCTGATAGTTGGCGCCGCACTTCAGGCGGATGGGGATCGCGTTGTCCGACGTACGCACCCACGAGCTCACGCAGCACTTGAGCCCGTTGCCCTCCTCGACGCGCGGCCGGCGCCGCGGGTTGATGTACATCCCGGTCGGCGTCGTGGCGTTGAGGCCCGTGCCGGTGACGTACGCGCACATGTGCATGTGCACGTCCTCGCGGATCTCGTTTCCGGAAAGCACCTGGCGTACGGCCTCGTAGAGATCGAGATCGCTGTAGGGAATCGTGAACCGCATCATCTTCATCGACTCCCGGAAGCGCTGGAAGTGCTCGGCCAGGCGGAAGCAATAGAGCTCGTCGTCGCCGGCGTTCCAGTAGGCGCGGAGCCCCTCGAACACGTTCGTCGCATAGAACACGGCGGCGCTGTTGACGGGCAGGACGGCCTGCACCTGGGGCACGAGCTTGCCGTTCATCCAGATGTTGAGCTCTTTCATGGGCCGGGCTCCTTTGGTGGTCTTGTACCTCGCCGGATGCAGCGAGAATACAGGATCGGAGCCGCGGGCGAAACTAGTCCGGTCCCGGTCGAACCTCGAGCGTGCTGACGACGCGCTTGACGCCGGGCACGGTCCTGGCGACCGTCTCGGCCTTCGTCTTTTGATCCTCCGACTCGACGGCGCCGCTGAGATAGACGGTCGCCTGTCGGCTCACCACGCCGAGACGGGTCAGGTTCGCTTCGTGCTCGGCGACCAGACGCGCCTTCACCTCGGACTCGATCCGCGTATCCGTCCACGGGTCGACGGTGGCGCATCCGCCGATCAGGGCGAGCGTGGCGACGATGAGGACGAGCCGCGTCAGCATCGCGGCGAGCGTCGTCATCCGCGGCGGCGCGGGCTCTCGGGCTCGGCCACGGCCGTCGCCGTTTGCGCTCGGCGCGGACGCATTCGCTGCTCGATCGGTGCCGGGTGTCGCCGTCTCGGACGCGAGCAGCGGGCGCAACGGCAACGCACCGGACTCGGCGCGCTCGAGAAGAACCCCGACGCCGAGGCGGCTCGGCCACTGCAGCTCGAGCCCGTTCACCTCCACTCGCTGGGCCCCCACCAGCTCCTGCTGCACGTCACGCACGCCGAGGCGATTCAACGCGATCGTGCCGCTCACGCGCGTGGGCACGCCGGCGGCGAGCGGCTCGCTGATGCGAAGATCGGCCTCGCCGCGGCCGCTGAGCCTGGCGGCGATCGGTAGAAACCGATTCCACGCGTCCAGGTCCAGGTCTCTGAGCCGCAGCGCGAGCTGGCTCGGCGCAGGCGGCGGCCGCAGCATGCCCGAGACCGCGAGCGTTCCACCGCCGGGAACCGCCGTCAGCGCGTCGAGGCGACCCGGCGTCGTGATCGGCCATGTGACGTCGGCGATGCTCGCGCGAATCGTCGAGAGCTGATACCGCCCTCCCGGCCGCGCCCTGGGATCGCGGACGCTGGCCGAGCCCTTCAGCTCGAGCTGACCGACTCGCACCTGCTCGTTCCGGAACATGAAGTCGGTGATCTTCGCCGTCAGCTTCGGGATCCGGCTCACAGGCTCGCGCTCGCCCGGCTTGACCAGCACGATGTCCTCGAGCTCGCCCGTCATCTCGGCGAGGACTTCCCCGCATCGGCCGTGACCTCGAGGACCGAGCTCACGCGCCCTCGATCGAGCACGACCGGCGAATCGGGCGGCAGGTAGAGCCGAGCGAGCGCCAGGTCCAGGCCCTTCACCGTCACCCGGGCCTTCAGGTGGATCGGATACAGTCTGAATTGCTCGATCTCGACCAGGTTGAGGGCGCCCGCGGTCACCGAGCTGGCCACGACGGTGCCGTCGTCGCGCAAGGTCGACACGTTGTGCGCCTCGATCTGGATGTCGTCGGACGTCCACGCTCGCGGCTCGGGCAGCGCCCGGTCCTCGAAGGCGATCGTTCCGTCGCCCAGCGCGAAGCGATCGACGGTGACATCGAATCGCTTCTGCGTCTGCTCCGAGCCTTCGAAGAGATCCGAGAAATTGAAGTTTTTTTCGAGGCGGACGACGCGCAGGGTCGGCTTGCGGAGCACCAGCTCTCGGACCCAGATGTGACCCCGGAGGAGCGGCAGGAGATTCAGCCGCGCGTCGAGGAGCTCGCATTCCGCGAACGGGGTGGTGCCGTCCGGCTCGGCGACGCGAAGACCGTGTATCGTGAACCGGCCGCCGAG
>Ga0134112_10000386_pt1 | contig 11916 bp, 11 predicted proteins | sample 15_D_Rain_40_5_1_FD_128867 | JGI IMG/M metagenome (GOLD analysis project Ga0134112, IMG submission 128867) | Grasslands soil microbial communities from the Angelo Coastal Reserve, California, USA - 15_D_Rain_40cm_5_11112015 | ecosystem: Environmental > Terrestrial > Soil > Grasslands ... | reverse complement strand
AATGCAAGCGATGCCTTCACGCTACTATTTCCGGATAAACACGCTGAAGACCGACCGAGACATTGTCATCCAATCGATGACTGCCGATGGTCTGCGGGCCGAGCCTCACAATCACCTCAAGGATGCCGGGTTTCTCCACCCTTGTCCCTCCAGGATAGAAACCGATGGTAACGTTGTTGAGGCGGACAGGGTCGCTGCAGAATCTGTTCAACTAGGCGCCCATCTCTACGCTCCCGGCGTGAAACGATGCCATGGGTTGAGACCGGGCATGAAGGTAACTGTGGTCGATGGGACTGGAACCCCAGTCGGGTCTGGGATTTCCCACCAGAGCGAGACAAGTGTCTTGACCTACCGACAGGGAGTGGCAATAGAAATCCGACATAGCAGAACGGGTTTGCCGAGCATCATGGAGACCCTGTGGTACGCTGATGGACAAATCCACCTCCAATCGCTGCCAGCAACCCTAACAAGCCATGTTCTAGACCCGAAACCGGGAGAGACAATTGTCGACCTCAACTGTGCTCCCGGTGGCAAGACGAGTCACATCAGCCAGCTAACCCGAAATCAGGCCCGAATAATCGGGTTCGACCGGAACAAACACAAGATCCAGAAGGCAGAGGAACTCATGCACAGAATGGGCTGCGCCAACTACCAGCTCATATCGCACGACTCCAGATACGTCCACCTTGACTACAACATCAAAGCCGACCGGGTCCTAGTGGACCCTCCTTGCACTGCTCTCGGAGTAATCCCCAAACTTGCAATCGAGACAACGATGAGGAACGTAGAGAACTCAGCAGATTATCAAAAGCAGTTTCTAACTGCCGCTTCAGGTATCACCAAGAAAGGTGGAACGGTCGTGTACAGTGTCTGCACGATTAGCAAGGAAGAATGCGAGGACACTGTCGCTCTCGCTGAGAAGGAATTAGGGCTGAAGCTCGAAGAACAAACCCCGTTCCTAGGTGAAGCCGGGTTTGACCCAGATCATCTCACGCAGAGATTCAATCCTGACATTCATGAGACGGGATATTTCATAGCCCGGTTCATCAAGAACTGAGACTAGGACCTATGGAAGGTCTTCACGGATTCCTTAACAGATTACAAGCAACGGCGTCTGCTATTCGGGAGTCCGGTATCCGAGAAGCGGTTGTTCTCCACCACGACGAAGCAGACGGGCTCACCTCTGCTGCACTGGCAAAACTGGCCCTGTCACGTCTTGGGCTTAAGACGAGGCTAATCTGTCTCGACAAGTTGTACCCAGAGGTTGTCGAGGACATCGAAACAGGTCGTCCTCGCGTCGTAGCCTACGTCGACTTGGGCTCTGGGCATATTGATTGGTTAATCAAAGCAAATAGCGCTAGAAATCTGATCCTCGTTCTGGACCATCATGACACATCTTCGATACATGATCCAAGTCTTTACAACCTCAACCCTGAACTTTACGGTTTTTCAGGCGAGAAAGACGCATCTTCTGCAACAGTAGCCTATTTCTTCTGCAAAGAAGTTGACCCAGGATTGACGAGCTACGCCCACCTAGCAACGATAGGATCGCTGGAGCTACCGGGCGAGACACGAGGACTCAACTTGATCGCCGTGAATGATGCGAAAGATCAGGGGCTGGTCCGGGATTCCGGAAAAGGGGATCTGAAGATCGAGGCCAAGGATATGACTCTCACAAGAACCCGAGCCTCCAGCCTCCTCAACGTCCTAGGCTCAGTCGGATACTACCGAAACGGCCCAGAGATGGGCATCGAAGCGTGTACAACAGGTTTCAACAAACAGACGATGGACGTGGCCAAAGTGCTTGAGGAGGAAAGAAAACAAGCCAACCGGAAGATGCTCTCAACAATAACCAAAGACGGCCTATCGAAGAGGAAGAACCTCCAATGGTTTCACGCCCATGACAACTACAAAGGTATGGGAGCAAAAGTAGTGGGAAGCTTCTGCTCATACCTGCGCTACCAGCGAGTCGTCAACCCCGTCAAATACTTGATCGGGATGATGAATGTCCCACCGGAAATTCCTGGTTGGGGAATATTACCGTCCTCAATGGTGAAAGTCTCAGGAAGAGCACCTCAGATCCTCACGAACCTTATCGAGAAGGGAACGAAACCACCGCTCTCGAAGATTCTTCCTGAATCATGCTTGAAGGTTGGCGGCTTCGGCGATGGACACTCTGTTGCAGCCTCAGGAGTCTTTCCAATGGGGAAAGAGGAAATGTTCCTTGAGGAGATAGATCGTTTAGCCGTCTAGGCGTCCTTGACTACGGTCTGGGCTTGTTCGTGCATGAACTCTAGCAGATAGTATGGTCCGCCGACTCCTTTGCCCGTTGCTCCACTTCCTTTCCAGCCGCCGAAAGATTGTGAGCCCGGCCATGCACCAGTTGTCGCGCCACCTTTTCTGTTTGCATATGTGACCCCGAAGTCGATGTTCCTGAAGAAGCTATCAACCTCGCTCTGGTCATTGCTGAATATTCCTGCAGTCAACCCGAAGTCCGTATCGTTCGCTTTCTTCAACGCTTCGTCCAAGTTTTTGACTTCGTCAACAACGACGAAAGGCAAGAAGAGTTCCTCCTTCAAGAGACGATCATTGGATGGAAGCCCTGTGACCACGATTGGTTTGACATAGTAGCCCTTGGATAGTTTCTTGTCTACAGGCAGGCTGCCTCCAGACAGTATCTTCCCGCCGTCCTTCTTTGCTAGTTCGAGATAACGCTGGTATTTCTTTACCGCCTTTTCGTTAATCACGGGTCCGACGAAAACGTCCTTGTCTCTAGGATCGCCGACTGCGAGATGGTCTACTTTGTCTTTGAGAATCTTGAGAAAATCGTTCTTGATTCCTCTCTCGACGTAGACTCGTGATGTGGCGCTGCACTTTTGCCCGCTGTACCCGAATGCTCCTCGTACAACACCCTCCGCTGCTTTCTCAAGATCTGCAGTTGAGGTGATGAGGGCGGGATTCTTGCTGCCCATTTCAGCGATGAACGGCTTCGGATATGGCTGCTTGTTCACGAAGTCCCGGTAGAGCTTCATGCCGACATCCTTTGAGCCTGTGAATGCGATGCCCGCAACGTCCAGGTTCCCGGTGATTTCGCTGCCGAACGACTCGCCCGGACCCGTGAGATAACTCAGTGCCCCAGGCGGCACTCCGGCTTTGATGAGCGTCTCATAGAGCATTAGCCCTGATAGGGGTGCGGCACTGGTGGGGTGAAATACGACTGTATTGCCTGTAACTAGCGCGGATGCGACCATGCCCGCTGCTAGGGCCAGCGGAAAGTTGAACGGTGAAATGACTGCCCATACTCCGTAGGGGCGGAGAACGCTCTTCGAGACTTCGCCCGGTGCGCCTGGCTGCATGGGCTTCACATATCCGTCACTCTGTTCCATCAGGTCAGCATAGTAGTCGAGCATGTCGATGGCTTCGCTCGCTTCGGCGACAGCCTCGTACCGGTTCTTCCCGACCTCGTATGTGATCAGCGCTGCGAGCTGAAACCGATTCTCCTCCATCAGGTCTGCTGCCTTCCGGATGACCGCGACTCGTTCTCTCCACGGTTTGAGGCTCCATTCTTGAAACGCGTCCTTCGCCGCTTCAATTGCTTTCTTGGCGTACTGCGCCGTTCCTTTCTGGAAATAGCCTAGGAGTATCTTGGTGTCTAGAGGGCTTCTAACATCGAATTCTCCGTTTCCTGCGAGAACTTTTCGGCCGTTGATGAACATCGGATGATGTTTCCCAAAATCAGCTTCCATCTGCTTCAGAGCAGATTCATATTTCGGGTGAATGCTCGGGTCAGCGAGCAAGGTAACATAGGTCAACTTCGTTTCGGGACTCAATGCGATTCCTACCAGCTAGGCAGATTACAGGCCAAAGATAAGACTACGGCTCTGGAGAAGGCTCGCGGTCAAGGAGTTTGCTGAAGACTCAAGATTCGGGAGACTATGCAGGCGCGGTACGGGAGGTTGTTCTGTAGGTAATCGCTAGCAGTCCACCTAGAATTCCTAGGACCGATCCGACCCCCGTGATGAAGTTGCCACCTGCAAAGAGTCCGACCACGGAGAATACTAGGATGACGGTTCCCCACGCGGGGTATTGGTGGGACCTGAAACTCATCACAACTGCGCTAACCAAGACGAGTATCCCGGATAGGATCAGTATGACTGCGGAGATCTTTGCGCTGGATATAGCGAGGCCGAAATTGGTCGAGCGAACGCTGTTCCCCACGAAATTGTTGAAGGTGGCTCCTGAAGCAGTGTATTTGATGATCCCGCTCGTAGAGGCTTTTGCTAATCCACCGATGAAGGTCAATATTCCTGCGAGCAGTGAGATCGCATAGGCTGGAGCTCGGTCCTGAGCCGACAACGGGTATCCCTTCAGTTAGGAATCCCTGGTTTGCTGAGAAATAAGCGTTGCCTGGGCTTAGCGCTAGGCAGTAATCCTGGCTCTAGCTCTTTTGGATGCGTTGCGTGCCGTCCGGGATCTTCTCGGAGATCCGCGGGCGCCTGCGCTTTCATCCTTTTTCATCCAGTCCGGGACGATAACGGCTCTGATCAGTTCCTGCATTGTTATGCCTCTCTCCTTCGCGATCTTCCGCAGCTCGGCGTAGACCATCGGGTCAAGCGACTGCATGAACTTGGTCGGCATCTACTTATGCTCCCCGTATACCGGACGCATCCGCAGGATATAATTGCACGCTTTTGACTCTGAAGAGATCTCTTGCCATCTCAATATTATGCTTGGTTGAGGGTGGCTCATTGTTTTGCCACAGGCAATAGCTCTACGAGAGATCGCAGAGGAACTCCCTCAATACTTTCCTTCCCGCTCTTATTCGCGAGTACGACGACTCCGACAGGTTTTGCCTTTACTCCCGTCAGGGTCTCGATTGCCGCCCTGATGGTCTCTCCCATGCGGAGGATTGTGTCGACGATCAGTACTTTCTTGCCTTCGACGCTTGAGAAGCTCGGGTTAACTGCGCCCGCGACCTTCTTCTCGCCCAGTCTCTGGGGTCGCACTGAGGCGATGGGCTTATTCAAAGATCTTGCAACTATCAGTCCTAGAGCCATTCCGCCGCTCTCGATTCCCGCAACAACCTCAGGCTCTTCCATCAGTCCAGCTTCTATCGCTTCACGGACCGTGTCTGCCATCGCTCGGCCGACGAGAGTTAAACGACGAACGCTAGATCCAATAGGGTTCCAGTTTACATAGACATCGTATGTTTCTTTTGTCTTGACTCCCTCTTTGCCGTGGAGCAAAAGCCAGACAACAGTGTCCGCCTGAACCTTCAACTCATCAGCTATCTCGTACGTCGACAGGCCTTTTTCTTTCAGCTCTCGGGCACTTTTCGCAAGCTCTTCCAGCGATCTCACGTTCTAACTGACCTGTGCTATTGAGGCTCATTCAGCCTAGTTATAACTTGTCAGATGGTCTATCCTGAAATCAATAGAAAACACATCTCACCCTAACATTATAATTCGATCAAACGGACCGTGACAGTGACTAGTTTGAGAAGGTTCCAGGTTGCAACAGATGACGAGATCAAGAACGCAGAAACGACGGACGTCTACTTCACGCGAACAAAGGAGATTCTCGAAAAAGAGGGACTTTATGACCTTCGAGTAACCGCGGAGATAACGACAGGCTCTCTTCCAAGGAATTGGGAATGGGGCATTCTTGCCGGCGTCGAGGAAGTAGCCCATCTTCTAGAAGGTGTACCGATAGATGTTCACTCTTTTCCAGAGGGAACTTTGTTCCATTCAGCGGACACTCAGGGTCTGAGAGTACCTGTTATGGTCCTTGAGGGCCGATACTTGGACTTCTGTCTCTACGAGACACCGGTGCTCGGATTTCTCTGCCAAGCATCCGGGATAACAACCATGGCAGCTCGGGTAAGGAGCGCAGCGGGAAAAAAGACTCTCCTCTCGTTTGGGATTCGTAGGGCTCACCCAGCTCTCTCGCCCATGATCGATCGGTCATGCTATATCGGCGGCTTTGACGAAGTGTCCAGTATCGTTGGGGCGAAGCTTCTCGGAAAAGATCCAGCTGGAACGATGCCTCACTCGCTGATAATAGCGATGGGAAACCAGGTTAAGGCATGGAAGAGTTTCAACATACTCATGCCGAAAAAAGTTCCCCGAATTGCTTTGGTTGATACCTACTATGATGAGAAGACGGAATCGATCATGGCTGCTGAAGCGCTTGGCAAAGATCTCTACGGGGTCCGACTGGATACGCCCAGCTCAAGGCGAGGGAATCTCGCCGAGATTATTCGAGAGGTGAGGTGGGAGTTGGACTCCAGAGGATACAACCATGTGAAGATCTTCGTCTCGGGGGGATTGAATGACGAATCGGTCGCTGAACTATCTCTCGCCGGAGCGGATGGGTTTGGGGTAGGGACATCGGTCAGCAACGCACCCAGCATCGACTTCGCCTTGGACATCGTGGAAGCAGACGGAAAGCCGGTGGCCAAGAGAGGGAAGCTAGGCGGCAGGAAAATGGTCTGGAGATGCAACGACTGTCTGACAGAGATGGTAACGGGTGCAGCCGCAACCGCGCCCAAATGTCCGAATTGCGGAGGAAAAATGGGAAAGTTGCTTGTACCCCTGATTTCGAAAGGGCGATTGTCGAAGGCTCTTCCGCCAGCGGATCATATTCGTGAGAGAGTGCTTGGCCAGCTCAGGCGACTGCGAGTTTCCCAAGGGGGCAGTCATGCGCTCGGCTAGGACTTGTAATTCCGCCTGAACGGGGCCAGGGGCGTGGTACTCTCTACATTCCCAAACTGTTTTGATGGAAAAGCCACCGTGACGATGACCTGGGCAAGCAACGCCCAGGGATAGCGAGAGGGCCAAATGCCTTGTCGCTTTCAAGATGAATATGGATGATTCGATTAATAAGCGAATCGAGACTGGAGTTCAGAAGAGAACTGGGACTCCCAACTTAAGCCAACCGCTTGGGACCCTTCAGTCTGAAGCCAGGAATGAGACTTCGAGTAGCAAGATACTTGCGGGGTAGTCGAAAGTATATCCTCCGGAGGTTAGCCTTTGGTTAAACAGGGCTTAAGAGGGATTTCACCCAATCCTGAATTGTGGTCGTCGAAAAATGAGGAGACTAATGGTCCTCATCGGGGCAGTATTCGTCCTGCTTGGAATCGCGGCTGAGAGCTTGTACATAACCAGTTCCAGGGTCGCCTACAACGGAGCAACGATCTCTACTAATGCGTACATGATCTCGGGGCTTTTCCTTATCGTCTTGGGACTACTTCTGACCTTATCGGGAGCAAGAATCTCTAAGATCCGAATTCCGCATGCTTAACGGCAGATCGCGGATTCGATTCTTGGAATAAGGACCTAGCGCTGCCTCTACGCACTTCGGAATAGGTCTAAACTTTGGTTACAACACCCGGGTCGATTTTGACCGGACGATGCCCTGATATTCCATGGGCAATGTCCCGAACTCCGACCGCAACCAATACTATCGCGATTATGATCGCAAGACTCGTCTGACCCAGGGACGAGTCGAGGATTACGAAAATTGAGAGAATGACGGTCAAGATACCGACTATTCCGATCAATCCTCGCACCCAAACCGGCGGGTGCTTCGCAAAGCCAGCTGCAACGATCTCCACAATCCCGACAACCAAGAGCGCGAAGGCGACGAGAAGAGTGAGAAAGCCGATGGCGAGTTGCGGGTCGATGATTACAACGACGCCGAGGACGAGGGCAATTATTCCGCCTCCAGTGTTGATCTCTCGAAACCAGGGCGCGAAATATCGCCCATAAATGCCGGCAAAGATTCGCGACAACCCTAGAATGAAGAGCCCGATTCCAAGGGTATAGGCGAGGACGGTGAGGGCAAATGATGAGTCAGCCAGCACGAAAAACGCGACTGCTAGAACTAGTACTCCGGCAAGTATCTCCAGAACGCGCAGCCATCCAGGACTTCTCTTCTCTATCAACTTAGGCCTCGCCAGATGTGATTAGCTTGGTATTTTGTGGCTTTCTCTCACATGGTAACGGCTTGGAGCGCCTAGACTCCGAACAGACGTATCAGGTAAGCTGCCAAGACAGTTGCGACTAGAGGAGCACCCAGAATCCCTGTCAGGCGTGCAACCGTTCCTATGTCGAACGGCCAATCGTGCATCTGGTGAATCTCCCGTTTGATTGCATCAATCGCCAAGAGTTCATTCACAAGTCCTTCGCCTAGTGGTCCCTCTCCCACAGCCTCAACCTCACTCATTACACGGCTATGTCGAAGTCCGATCGCGGCAGATTTCTCGGCCCTTACCTCGCTCATCTTCTTGTGAAGTCCGAAGAGTGGAACGAGGAAGAAGAACAGTCCTGGAACGAGAAATATCGTCAAACTTAGTTCGACTGCGAAATTGGGGTATAGAAAGATTGGAAATGTCAGTATTATCGCTATCACATAGATCGTTGTTAGATGCAGGGATGTATTCGCGAAAGGCTTCAGACCCAAAGTTCTGTCTTCAGTGAAGATCTTCAGCCGCAGGGGAAGCTGTCCCATTTTGTATATTGCAACCATTGATGAGAGGAATATCCAGAGAAAGGTCGCTTGGAGCAACCGCATGTAACTATAGAGCAATTCTCTCAACAAGTTTTGAACCAAAGAATATGCCGGGTTGAAGAAGGGTTCCAGCACCACCACTCCTGTTGCCAGGAGTACGACCCAGGTCGCCAGAATCAGGCGAAAGTCGCTAAGATAGCTAGTTCGGATTCGGGATCTGTCGACTCCCATCGACAGCGCGTACTGCTCAAGCTCTTCGACACGGCGCCGGATGTATCTGGACGAGAACGAAATATAGATGACGTTCGCTAAAAGCAGTGGGACACCGAGTGAAACGCCGCCTGTGAAGTCTGTCCTTACGCCATAAGTATAGTATCCTAACAATGTCAGTATCAGAGGTGGGAAAAATCCTACAAGCAGTACTCCTGCCCAAAAGGGTAGACCGACGCGGGTGAAGAGACGTTCAAACCAGAGTTTGGATGAATCATCTAGCGTAGAAATCAATTCGCGTAACGTCGTTCTAGTTATTTTGCGAGCTGGACCAGTCGTCTAAGGTTCGTTTTGTTCTCGACGGAGGTTTCGCTCCTTTCTTCTTTACAGTCTGCAAGAAACGGTGCATCTGTTGCTCTCTCTTCTGGCTTGTCCAGTAGTATGCCTCGTCAATTGTTCCTTCCGATATGAGCACTGTCATCTTCCCTTGCCGTGTTCTGCCGGTGCGGCCTATACGTTGTATCAGACGGATCTCGGACGGAACAGCCTCATAGAAAATTACGTGATCCACATCCGGGACGTGGAGTCCCTCTTCACCTATGCTAGTTGTCACGAGCAGGTTGTGACGTCCTTGCCGAAAATCTTCGAGTATGCTCATCTGCTCGCTCTGGCTCAGACCGACGTCATCAGTGTCCCGAGTCGCCTGACCGACAAAGCGGACGGCAGAGACCCCATCAAGCTTGTTCAGTCTTTCTACGAGAGTTTCGACGGTATCCCTGTACTGGGTGAAGACTATGATTTTCGAATCCTTGTTCAACTTCATTTCTTCCTCAACCAGCTCTCGTAGTCTCTTCTGCTTGGGATGCTCTCTTTCCTCCATCGAGAAAGCGAGTCGTCTAGCTTCGAGAATCTTCGGGTCCCTTGAGAGGCTCTTGCCCGACTTGCTGCTGGCGGTTTCGAGCTTTGCGAGGTACCTTGTGAGATTGTGCAAACCCTGCGTCTCCAGCACATCAACTGCGTGGCTCAACGACATAGCTTGTGCCTGGAGAATGACCGCTCCGTAGAGAGCTCCAGAGCCTCCTCTTCTCAGACTCTTTCGAAGCTTCTCCCCGAGCTCCAAGAGCATGCGCTTGTTGGCCCGGACCCCAGTCGGGAGCTGGTGCATAGCCCTTAGCTTGTCCGTCCTCTCCTCCATGGCTGCCCGAAGAATCTTGCTGATATCCTTGTAGGCTGGTGGAAGTGGAACGCGTTCCCAGTTTATCGTCACGTCATTGACGTACTGAACTACATCCTCATCCTCCTCGGTCCTCATCTCCACGTTGGTGATTGCAAGCTTGTCGCAGATCTCTTGGACCCGCTCTTTTCGAGCGCTCGGCGAGGCTGTCAGCCCTAGTATCAACGGGTTCGATGCCTGACCCTTGTAGCTCTCAGCTACCTCAGAGTAAGCATAGTCTCGGACACACCTATGCGCTTCGTCAAAAACGATCAGACAGACTTTGCTTAGTGAATACCGTTCCCTCACGACATCGTTCCGGATGACTTCGGGAGTAGCAAAGATCAGCTGGGATCCCTCGAAATCCTCAACTCTCACAGATGGAGGGGATTCACCTGTTAACACCGATGATACGACATTCTTGTCGGGAAAGTGTTTTTTGAAAAACTCGGCATGTTGGAAAACCAAGGGTTTTGTCGGGGCAAGGATAACGACTTTGTCTTTCTGATGCTCTGAAAGACGCTTGACGGCTACCAGCAAGGCGATTATGGTCTTGCCTAGACCAGTCGGTAGAACGACTAGCGTGTTAGCTTTGGCAGCGGACTGAGCAATGGTGCTTTGATACTCCCGTGCCTCGATACCTATTGGTTCAGTGACCTGCAGTTTGCCCTTGCGCCTGCTCTTCTAGGGAGAGGGCGGGAGGGGGTTTAAGGGTGCGTGCCTGATTTCCTGGAGGTGTTTCCTGCCGAAAGTAAGCAGTAGCAGGGATGCTGAGACCCATGCGACGAGCGCTGCATTCACGAACATTGCCCGTAATGGCCTGCCGAAGTAGAGAAAGCCCAGCATGGCTAGAACTACCGCGAAGATACTGAGAGTCTGGTACCGATCCAACAATCCAAAGTCTCTGCGTCCAACGCTCCAGAGCTTGTAAATGGTCCCGAGATACAATGCAAGCCCAACGATTGCCAGTGTTGCTAGGGACTCGATGGCCCAGTAAGGCACCTGGAGAATCAGGAGGCCGACTTCATCGGCGATAAGACCAATCCCGGCCCCGAAAACCAAGGCGGTGTCCCATCTCGTCCGGATATCGGTCGCAAAAACCATGATGGTCGACGACGCCAGTAATAACAGGACTCCATAGTAGAGATGATGGATATGAAATCCCTGAACCCTGATAACAGGACATGACTGAGTGCACCTCGCCTCAACAGCAACGAACAATCTCGCCACAATGACCGCCATGGTGAACCCTACAGCAGCAAAAAGGAAACCTACTGGCCCCAGTAGTGGTGCGCCTTTTGGCCGGCTCAATCTTGCCTAGACCTCATCCGTTTGGCCTTCTTTAGTCTATCCCGGCCTTTTGTGATTTTTGACAGGTCTTTTAAGAAAAATCCTCATCTACAACTTTGCAAGGTTATTGAGGATGGAAGACCGGACCCGGCTACTCATACTGGCAACGAGTGAATAGCACAGAAGAGCTTGTCATGGCTTGGAAAGAGCTGAAGCACAATGGCGTGGCGTTTCCGCCCCCTTACGAGCCTAGGCGACTCTCCATCCGAATCCATGGCAATATTGTCCAACTCTCCCCTGAAGCAGAGGAGTTAGCATATGCGTGGGGAAAGAAGAGAACTACTCCCTACATTCAAGACCCAGTTTTCCAGACGAACTTTCTATCTGATTTCCTCAAGCTTCTGCCGGCAAACTTTGCTAATGCAAAGTATTCCGAGGTCGACTTCACCCCGGTCTACGAGTATCAGGCGAAGGAGGAGCTTCAGAAGCAGGATCTTGACTTCAAGAAGAGAGTGGCCGTTCAGCGAAAGCAACTTCGCCTGTCGCTCAAGGAAAACTACGGTTTCGCAGAGATAGATGGGGTCAAGACTGAGATCGCCAACTGGATGGTGGAGCCTCCCAGTCTCTTTATGGGGAGAGGCAGCCATCCCATGAGGGGGCGTTGGAAGCCGAGAATCCACGCCGAAGACGTT
>Ga0134112_10000385_pt1 | contig 11937 bp, 9 predicted proteins | sample 15_D_Rain_40_5_1_FD_128867 | JGI IMG/M metagenome (GOLD analysis project Ga0134112, IMG submission 128867) | Grasslands soil microbial communities from the Angelo Coastal Reserve, California, USA - 15_D_Rain_40cm_5_11112015 | ecosystem: Environmental > Terrestrial > Soil > Grasslands ... | reverse complement strand
GCAGGCGGTGGAACGACACGATGCCGCCGGCCGTGAGGAGCAGGGCCAGCGCGAGCGTGATGAACCGCTGGTGCAGCGCGAACGCGACGACGCGCGCGATCATGACAGTCGCCTTCCTCGGGCCGTCGCGCGCGGCGCACGGGCGGCCCGGGCTCGAGTCCGGGGAGCCGCCGGCGGCGCCGGCGGCGGATCAGGACGGCGGTGTCAGACACGCGGTGGCGCGCGGGTGGCGACGGGCGCGCCCGCGCGGAGCGGCGGCGCGCCGGCCTCGGCCATCGGCGGCGTGCCGGCGACCACGCGGCGCGAGTCGGGAACGGTGGTCGGCGCGTGCAGGGCGGCGGCGGTCGCGCAGACGAGGAGGACGACGTCGTCGTGATCGCCATCGTCCCAGAAGCCCGCGACCCACGTCGGGTCCACCGGGCTCGCGAGCGCGAGCGGCGACAGCGCCGCCACGGCGAGCAGCACCTGCAGCGCGACGAGGGCCCGGGACTTCACGCCTCGGCCTCCGCCGGGGCCGGCGCCGGACCGTGGGCGCCGGCGAGCCACGCGTAGATCGCGGGCAGCACCAGCAGCGTGAGCAGCGTCGAGGAGATCAGGCCGCCGACGACCACGCGCGCGAGCGGGCGCTGGATCTCGGCGCCGATGCCGTGGGAGAGCGCGGCAGGCAGGAAACCGATGACGGCGACGATGCCGGACACCACGATCGGCCGGAACCGGAGCGCGCAGCCGCGCAGGATCGCCTCGCGCTGCGACAGCCCCTCCTCGCGCGCCTGGCGGATCGAGGAGACGAGGACCACGCCGTTGAGCACGCTGACGCCGAAGACGGCGATGTAGCCGACGGCGCCCGAGATGTTGAAGTTGGTGTTCCAGAGCAGGAGCGCGAGGGTGCCGCCGATGAGCGCGAACGGCAGGTTGAGCATGATGAGCAGCGCGTCGGGGACCGACTGGAAGGCGCCGAAGAGCAGGATGAAGATGATGAAGATCACGAGCGGCACGATCACGTACAGGCGCGCGAGCGCCCGCTGCTGATCCTCGAAGCGCCCGGACCACACCATGCGGTAGCCCTCGGGCAGCGTCACCGCCTGCATCTTCTGCATCGCCTCCGCGACGAGGCTGCCCATGTCACGCTCGCGGACGCTCCACTTGATGGCGAGCCGCCGCGAGTTCGCTTCGCGGTCGATCTCGGCCAGGCCGTCCGTCTGGATGAACTCCGCGAGCTGGGTGACCGGGATGCGCTCGCCGCTCGGCGCGCTCACCGTCAGCGCCTTCAGGGTGGCCAGCGGATCGTCGCCGTGGGGCAGCCGCACGGCGAGGTCGAAGCGCCGCTCACCCTCGAACACCTGGGTGACCACGCGCCCCTTGGTCGCCGCCTCGATCCCGTCCTGGACGTCCTGGATGTTGATGCCGTAGCGCGCGGTGGCCGCGCGGTCGATGATGATCTGCAGCTGTGGCAGCCCGACGAAGTGGTCGTAGTCGAGATCGGTTACGCCGTGGATCGGTCGCATGACGCTCACGATCTCCCTCGCCTTGGCGTCCATCACGAAGAGGTCGGGGCCGTACAGCTTGATGGCCAGCTCGCCCTTCACGCCGGCCATGGCCTCGTCCACGTTGTCCTTGATCGGCTGCGAGAAGTTCGTGGTGATCCCCGGCACGGCCGCGAGCAGTGCCGCGCGCATCTTCTCGATCAGCGCCTCGCGATCCTTCGTCGTCGTCCATTCCTCGCGCGGCTTGAGGCCGACGTAGAACTCCGCGTTGTCGGGCGCCTCGGGATCGGTGCCGTCGTCCGGGGCGCCGAGCTGGGAGACGACCGCGTGGACCTCGGGAAACCTCAAGAATTGCTCGCGCATCTCGCGGACGTAGGGCCGGCCCCCCTCGACCGAGATTCCCAGCGGCAGCGCCACGCGCACCCACATGTCGCCCTCGTCCAGCTCGGGCAGGAACTCCTTGCCGAGAAACGTGAAGGCGACGAGGCTCAGCGCGAGCAGCGCGGCCGCGGCGCTGATCGGCACCACCGGCCGGCGCAGGCAGAAGGTCAGGGCCGGCACGTACGGGCGGCGGAGCCAGCGCAGCAGCGGGCTCTCGCGCTCGGAGGGCGGCCGCCGGAAGAGCAGGCTCGCCAGCACGGGGATCAGCGTCAGCGTGAGCACGAGCGAGCCGATCACGGCCAGCGAGATCGTCACCGCCATCGGGCGGAACAGCTTGCCCTCGATCCGCTGGAACGTGAGGATCGGCACGTAGACGGTCATGATGATGAGGACGGCGAAGGTGAGTGGCCGCGCGACCTCGAGGGCGCTGTGCTGGACCTCGCGCACGACGCGGCGGCCGGTGACGCGGCGCTGGGACAGGTGGCGCACGATGTTCTCGGTCATGATCACGGCGCCGTCGACGATGATCCCGAAGTCGATGGCGCCGAGCGACAGGAGGTTGGCGGGGATCGCGTTGAGGTCCATGAAGATGAAGGCGAAGAGCAGGGAGAGCGGGATGGTGAGCGCCACGAGGATCGCGGCGCGGACGTTGTAGAGGAACAGCGAGAGCAGCAGGACCACCAGCGCGGCGCCCTCGATCAGGTTCTTCATGACGGTGCCGACGGTCGCGTTCACCAGCCGCTCGCGGTTGTAGTACGGGCACAGCTCTACCCCGGCCGGGAGAATCTGCTGGATGTCCTCCAGCTTCCGCTTGACGCCGTCGATGACGGCGCCCGGGTTCTCGCCCTTGCGCATGCGCACGATGCCGCCCACCACGTCGTCGTCGTGGTCGCGGCCGAGCACGCCGAGGCGGATGGCGTGGCCGATGCCCACCGTGCCGAGGTCGCGCACGCGCACGGGCGTCCCGCGCGGCGCCGCCACCACGATGCTCTCGACGTCGCGCGTGGACTGGATCATGCCGATGCCGCGCACGGTGAGCGCGTACTGACCCCACGGGATATAGGAGCCGCCGGCGTTGGCGTTGTTGGCGGCGACGGCGTCGAAGACCTGCTTGAGGGTCAGGTTGTACGCGCGCAGCCGCACGGGATCGATGGTGATCTGGTACTGCTTGACGCCGCCGCCCCACGAGATGACGTCGGCCACGCCGGCCACCTTGAGGAACTCGCGCTCCAGCACCCAGTCCTGCAGCGCCTTCAGCTCGACCAGGGGCATGGTGGGCGACCAGAGGGTGTAGCGATACACCTCGCCGATGACGCTCGAGAGGGCGCCGAGGGTCGGGCGCGCGTCGGTCGGGACCTCGGCGCCGGCGATCCGCTCCTGCACCTGCTGGCGCGCCCAGTACTTGTCGGTGCCGTCGGCGAAGAGCACGCGGATGTTCGAGAGGCCGAACAGCGACGCCGACCTCAGAAATGTGACGCTGGCGATGCCGTTCAGCTCCTTCTCGAGCTGGATCGTGATGAGCCGCTCGACCTCCTCGGCGGCGTGGCCCTGCCAGAGCGTGATGACCTCCACGGTGACGTCGCCGACGTCGGGATAGGCCTCGATGGGCAGGCGCGTCCAGGACAGGATCCCGCCCGCCGTCAGCAGCAGCGCCAGCGCCAGCGTGACGAAGCGCTGGTGCAGCGCGAAGGCGACGAGCCGCGCGATCACTTGGTGGCTTTCTTGAGCAGGATGCTCCCGGTGGTGACCACGCGGTCCTCGGGCGTCACGCCCTCGCGGATCTCGACGGAGCCGTTGAGCTCGCCGCCGAGCTGCACCGGCTTCCGCGCGTAGTCGTCCTTGCCCCGCTCGACGAGGACGTAGGTCTGGCCGCCCTCGCGATGGATGGCGCTCTGGGGCAGGGTGAGCACGCGCGCGACGCCGGTGGCGATGGCGACCTTGACGAACATCTCGGCCTTCAGCGCGCGGCCGTGATTGGGCACGACGGCGCGCACCTTCACCGTGCGCGTCTCCTTGTCGACCACGTCGCTGATGTAGTCCACGGCGCCCTCGAAGCGGTCGTGGGGGCAGCACGGCAGCGTGACGGCCACCCGCTGGCCGCGCCGCACGCGCGGCACGTCCGGCTCGTAGACGTCCGCCACCACCCACATCGTCGACACGTCGGCGATCACGAAGAGGTTCAGCGGCGTGTCGGACTGGCCGTACGCGACGACCTGTCCGGGAGTGACGTTGCGCTCGACGATGACGCCGGCGCGCGGCGCGGCCACCACGATCCGGGTGCCGGTGTCCGCCCGCGACGCGATGGCCGGCAGCTGCTCGGCGCCGATGCCGAGCGTGCGCAGGCGGGCGGCCGCGCGCTCGCGCTCGGCCAGGGACTTCCGGTCGTCGTTGTCCGCCTCGCGCACGTCCTTCTGTGGCACCGCCCTCACCTCGAACAGCTCGCGCGCCAGCCGCTGCGCCGCCTCCGCCCGCTCGACGTCGGCCACCGCCTTGGCGTAATCGGACTTGGCGGCGCCGAGGTCCGGGCTGTCGATCACGATCAGGCGGTGGCCGGGCTCGACGATCTCGCCGGGGCGCGCGAGCACCTCGAGCACGCGGCCCGTCACCAGCGCCTGGACCCGCGCGAGCGCCTCCTCGTTGAACTGCGCCTTGCCGCTCGTCTCGAGCGAGGTCGCGCGCTCCTGCAGCTTCGGCGCCGCCACCACGACGGAGACATTCGCGCGGGTGGGCGCCGCCGGCTCGGCCTTGGCCGTCGCGGCGGCGGTGTCGGGGCCCCGATTGCACGCCGCGAGCAGGGCGAGCAGCGGCAGGAGGCTCAGGAGGCCGCCGCGGCTCACGGATTTTCCCACGGCCCGCCCACGGCGGCTTCGAGCTGGTAGAGCGCGCCCCAGTAGGCGCCGAGCGTGCGGAGGTGCTCGAGCGAGGTCTCGCGATACGTGCGCTGCGCGTCGAGGAAGTCGAGCAGGCTCAGGCCCCCGCGCCGGTACGCGAACTCCACGGTGTCCCGCGCGCGCTGGGCCTTGGGCAGGTACGTGTCGCGCAGCAGGAGCACCTTGTCGCGCTGGTTGACCACCTGGCTCAGCGCCGCGTCCACGTCGGCGAGCACCTGCACCGCCGCCGCCTCCCGCAGCGCGTCGGCGCGGTCGACCTCCGCGCGCGTGCGCGCGATCTCGCCCTGGTTGCGGTCGAACACGCGCAGCGGGACGCTGACGCCCACGCCGAAGGTGTTGTCGGGGCCGATGCGCTGGTACTCGACCAGGGGTGTGACGTCCCACCACGCGTTGGCGCGCGCCAGCTCGCGGTCGGCGCGGGCGCGCTGCCGCGCGGCTTCCGCGGCTCTGAGATCCGGGCGGGCATCCAGCGCGCGGCGGCGCAGCACGGAGACGTCGAGCGGCACATCGCGGAAGCCGAGCTCGCCGCTCACCGCGAAGTCCGGCGCCACCGCCTCCGGCCCCACCGCGGCGCGCAGCGCGATGCGGGCCGCGGCGATGGCCTGGCGGGCGTCGGCGGCGTCGCGCTCGAAGGCGAAGCGCTGGACCTGGATGCGCGTCAGCTCGAGCTCGGAGATGTCGCCCTTCTCGGCGCGGATGCGCTGCAGCCGCTCCACCTCGTCGAGCGCCTTGAGATTTTCGCCGGTCAGCGCCAGCGTCGCCTCCGCCACCAGCGTGTCCGTGAACGCCTTCTTGACCTGCGCGACGACCTGCCGCCGCGTGTCCTCCAGCTCGGCCGCCGTTACGCGGCTCGCCGCCCGCGCGCTGTCGAGCCGGCGCGCGCGCTTGCCCCCGAGCTCGATCGGCTGGCCGAGGCTGAAGGTGTATTGCGGGTCGTTCCGGCTGCCGATCTGCTCGGCGAGGGAGGAGGCCGTGGGGTTCGGCCGCAGGCCCGCCGTGATCTCCTGCGCCTGCGTGGCGCGGTACTCGTGCTGCTTGGCGCGCAGCGTCGGGTTCTCGCGCAGCGCCAGCGCGACGGCATCGTCGAGCGACAGGCGGGTGGCGGGGGCCTGCGCCTCCGCGAGCGCCGCAGACACGAGCACCGTCACCACCACGTGAACGACGAGCCTGACCATGACCTCTCCTTGCGTTGAGCCGGGACTGCCAATCAGCGACGGCGCCGGATCCGGCGGCGTCGCGAGAGAGTCGTGGTCAGGCGGAGGGCGCGTCGGCGAGCGTCGCGCGCGCGAGCAGCATGCGCGTGGCGGGCGTCGGCGCGAAACGGCGGACGCGTGGCGCGGCGGCGCGCTCGACGCGGGCGGACCGGGCCAGGGCCTCGGCGGCCAGCGCGGCGCCGAGGGTCAGGCTGATGGCGAGGGCGGCGAGGGCGACGCGCTTGAGGTCGTCCTCGTGGTGCGACTCCGTCGGCTTGGCGTCGACGCTCGTGGTGATGGGTAGGAAATCGGAGCCGTCGACGTCGAGCACCTCGAAGAGGATGAACGAGCATACGAGCCCCAGGCAGGCCAGATAGATGGCCAGCACGAGTCGGGGCCACCGGGCGGTTCTGAGGACCGCTTGCACGGAGCAAGAAATACCACAATTCGCCTTACGGCGTCGATAATTGCGGTCTCATGCCGCCCCTGGCCGTGATCGTCGCCGCCGCGCTGGACCTGGCGCTCGGCGACCCGCCGAATCGCCTGCACCCCGTGGCCTGGATCGGCCGCGCGATCGCCGGCGGCCGACGCGCCCTCTGCCGCGGCGGGCGCGCGCAGCTCGTCGTCGGCGGCGCGCTGGTGACGCTCGCCGTCGCGGCTGTCGCGGCAGCGGCGGGACTGGCCGTCGCCACGCTGGCGGCACGCCTGGGGTCGGCGGGCCCGCTCGTCGAGGGCGCCGCGCTCTCGCTGCTGCTGTCGATTCGCGGTCTCGTCCGCGCGGCGCGCGCGGTGGCGGGCCCGTTGGCGGCGGGCGATCTGGAGGCGGCGCGCGCGGCGGTCGCCTGTCATCTGGTGAGCCGGCCGACGGCGACGCTCGGTCCCGACGAAGTCGCCTCCGCCGCCGTCGAGTCGGTCGCCGAGAACCTCACCGACGCCCTCGTCGCACCCCTCTGCTTCTATCTCGTGTTCGGGCTGGCCGGTGCCGCCGCCTATCGTGCCGTGAACACCGCCGACGCGATGCTCGGCTATCGCGACGGCTCGCTCGAGTGGTTCGGCAAGCTCGCCGCGCGGCTCGACGACGTGCTGAGCTTCGTGCCCGCGCGGCTCGCCGCGCTGGGCCTCGTCGCCGGCGCCGTCGCAGCCGGCGAGGACGCGCGCGGGGCCCTCCGGATGCTCCGGCGCGACGGCGCGCTCACCGCGAGCCCCAACGCGGGCCGGACGATGGCCGCGATGGCGGGCGCGCTCGGGCTCACCCTCGGCAAGCGCGGCGCCTACCGGCTGGGCGAGGGCGGGCCGCCCACGGCCGGCGACGTCGCGCGCGCGGTGCGCGTGTTCGCCTGGGCGGCGGGGCTCACCCTCGGCGCGCTCCTTCTCCTCGATTCGCTTGCGCTTTTTCTTCGTGGCGGTCGCGGAGCGCTGGGTATCATCTAATGCAATCGCCGCCGAGGAGGGCGGCGGACTTGCGCGCAATGACGGTCACCGATCGGCTGACGGACGGGGTGCGCACGGCGCTGGCGGCGGCGGGGCTGCCCGCGGCCGAGGACTGCGCGTGGGAAGTGCCGCGCCAGGCCGAGCACGGCGACTACGCGACGAACGTCGCGATGACGCTGGCGCGCGCCGCGAAGCGCCCGCCGCGCCAGATCGCCGACGCGCTGGCGAAGAACTTCCCCGCGATGCCCGAGGTCGCGCGTGTGGAAGTCGCGGGCCCCGGCTTCCTGAACGTGTTCCTCGCGCCGGCATGGACCGCGGCCGCGCTGCACGAGATCCTCGACGCCGGCGCGGCCTATGGGCTCGGCACGAGCCACGCCGGCCAGCGGACGCGCCTGGAGTTCGTGTCTGCCAATCCCACCGGCCCGCTCGTCATCGTGAACGCGCGCGCCGCCGCCGTCGGCGACTCGCTGGCGCGGCTGCTGCGCTCGCAGGGCGCGCGGGTCACCACCGAGTTCTACGTGAACGACGCCGGCACCCAGTTCGAGGCGCTCGCGCGCTCCTTCGAGGCGCGGGTGCGCCAGGAGTTCGGCGAGACGGCCGCGCTGCCCGAGAACGGCTATCCCGGCGAGTACCTGATCGACCTCGCGAAGGAGTACCGCGCCGGAGGCGGCGCGCTCGACGTTCCCGGCGACGAGCGGGCGCGGCTCGAGCACTTCGGGCGCTGGGCCGTCGAGCGGATGGTCGAGCAGCAGCGCCGCACGCTCGCCGCCTACGGCGTGGACTTCGACGTGTGGTCCTCGGAGCAGCGCGACGTCCGCGACCGCGGCCTGCCGGAGAAGGCCGTGCAGGAGCTCGCCGCACGCGGCCTCACGTACGAGGAGGACGGCGCGCTCTGGTTCCGCTCGACGGCGGTCGAGGGCGCCGGCGACGACCAGGACCGCGTGCTGCGGCGGCGCACCGGGGAGCTGACCTACTTCGCCGTCGATATCGCGTTCCACCACTACGTGAAGTTCGCCGGCGTCGACCACGTCATCGACCTGCTCGGCCCCGACCATCACGGCCACGTGCCGCGCATGCGCGCCGCGATGCAGGCGCTCGGCCACCCGCCCCAGGCGTTTCAGGCGCCGATCATCCAGCTCGTGACGCTGCTGCGCGACGGGCAGCCCGTCCGCATGTCCAAGCGCCGCGGCGAGTTCGTGTTGATGGAGGAATTGCTGGACGAGGTCGGGCGCGACGCCGCGCGGTTCACGTTCCTCACGCGGCGGCACGACAGCCCGCTCGAGTTCGACCTCGCGGTGGCGACGCGGCAGTCGAGCGACAACCCCGTCTACTACGTGCAGTACGCCCACGCGCGCATCCGCTCGATCCACCGGCAGGTGGCGGAGCAGGGGATCGCGATCCCCGCCTGGCGCGACGTGGACCTCACCCCGCTCACCGGCGCCGAGGAGCAGGCGCTCATCAAGCGACTGCTCGAGTATCCGAATCTCGTGGCGGGCGCCGCCCGCGCGGCCGAGCCGCACCGCGTGGCGTACTGGCTGACGGAGCTGGCGGGAGTCTTCCATCCGTACTACAAGAACCATCGCGTGATCCAGGACGACCGCACGCTGATGCTCGCGCGTCTCGCCCTGTGCACGGCGGTGGGGCAGGTGATCGCCAACGGGCTCGCGCTGCTGGGCGTGAGCGCGCCGGAGACGATGTAGATGGCAGCGCGCGGGCGCAGCTCGAGCGGCACCGCGCGGCTGCTGGTGCTGGTCGGCATCCTCACCGTTCTCGGCGCGACCTTCGGCGTCGGCGTGTACACCGGCCGCATCTGGTCGGCGCGGGCCGCCGTCGTCGCCGCGCACGCGCCCGAGACCGAGCCGGCCCGCCGCGGCCCCGGCCGCGGCGGCAGGCTGCCGGAGGCGCCGGCGCCCCAGCTCACGTTCTATCGGGAGCTGACCGCACCGCTCACCGCGCCGCCGCCACCGCCCCGGCCGGCGAAGACCGCGCCGCCGCCGCTCGTGACCGTGCCGCCGCGTCCCGGCGAGCAGGCCGACACCCTCGGCGCCGCGACTCGCGCGCCGACCTCGGGCGCGCGTGACGGCGCCACGACCCGCTTCACCGTCCAGATCGCGTCCTACCGCGTGCGCCCGCCCGCCGAGGCGCTCCGCGAGTCGCTCGCCTCCGCCGGCCACGACGCGCGCGTGGTGGAAGCCGACGCCAACGGCCCGGTCTACCGCGTGCAGGTCGGTGACCTCCCCACGCGCGAGGCCGCGCGCGCGCTGGCGGTGCGCCTCAGCGGCGAGCGGTCGTCGGTCACACCCTTCGTCACGACGCGCTGACGTGACGACGCCGCGCCCCGGCCGCGTGCTGATCAGCGAGCCCGAGCTGCGGACGCGTATCGGCGAGCTGGGGCAGCAGATCGCGCGCGATTACGCCGGGGAGACTCCGGTGCTCGTCGGCGTGCTCCAGGGCGCCTTCCTCTTCATGGCCGACCTCGTGCGCGCGATCCCCGGCGACATCACCACCGACTTCATCGGCCTCGCCTCCTATGCCGGCGGCAACCGCTCTTCCGGCCAGGTTCGCATCGTGTCCGATCTCGCGATGCCGGTCGAGAACCGCCACGTGGTCGTCGTCGAGGACATCGTCGACACGGGGCTCACGATCTCGTATCTGCGGCGTAACCTCGAGGCGCGCCATCCGCGCACCCTTCGCGTGTGCGCGCTGGTGGACAAGATCGAGCGGCGTCAGGTGGACGTCCGCATCGACTACGTCGGCTTCACGATCCCGAACGTGTTCGTGGTCGGCTACGGCTTCGACTTCGGTGGCCTCTACCGCAACCTGCCGTACGTCGCCGCGCTCGACGAGACGCCGCCGTGACGCGACGTGTCAGCCCCCGTGCAGCCTTCGACGCTGTGCTACACTGGCAGCGATGAACCAGGTCTATAAAAACCTCGCTCTCTGGATGGTCATCGGCCTGATCGTCATCCTGCTGTTCACCGTGTTTTCCAACACGCAGCCCGGTGGGCAGGAGTCGCCGAACTTCTCGGAATTCCTGAAGGCGGTCGAGCAGGGCCGCGTCGAGTCGGTGGTCATCCGCGGCAACCTGGTCACCTACAACCTGCGCGACGGCTCGCCCACGCAGCGCACCTACATCGTCGACTATCCGGACCTGATCAAGATGCTGCGCGAGAAGGGCGTCCGCATCGCCGTGAAGCCCCCCGACAGCAACCCGTGGTACGCGATCTTCCTCCAGTGGGTGCCGATGCTGCTCTTCATCGGCGTCTGGATCTTCTTCATGCGCCAGATGCAGGGGGGCGGCGCCAAGGCGCTGTCGTTCGGCAAGGCGCGCGCGCGGCTGATCTCCGAGAAGCAGAACAAGGTGACCTTCCAGGACGTGGCCGGCGTCGACGAAGCGAAGGAAGAGCTGCGCGAGATCATCGACTTCCTCAAGGACCCGCAGAAGTTCCAGAAGCTCGGCGGCAAGATCCCCAAGGGCGTGCTGCTCGTCGGACCGCCGGGCACCGGCAAGACGCTGCTCGCGAAGGCGATCGCGGGCGAAGCCAACGTGCCGTTCTTCTCGATTTCCGGCTCCGACTTCGTCGAGATGTTCGTCGGCGTCGGCGCCTCGCGCGTGCGCGATCTGTTCGAGCAGGGCAAGAAGCACGCGCCCTGCATCATCTTCATGGACGAGATCGACGCCGTCGGCCGGCACCGCGGCGCGGGCCTCGGCGGCGGCCACGACGAGCGCGAGCAGACGCTGAACCAGCTGCTGGTCGAGATGGACGGCTTCGAGACCAACGAGGGCGTCATTCTCATCGCGGCCACCAACCGGCCCGACGTGCTGGATCCGGCCCTGCTGCGCCCCGGGCGCTTCGACCGCCAGGTCGTCGTCCCGCGGCCCGACGTGAAAGGGCGCGAGGAGATCCTGCGCGTGCACGCGCGGCGGATTCCGCTGGCGCCCAACGTGGAGCTCAAGACGCTGGCGCGCGGCACGCCCGGCTTCTCGGGCGCCGACCTCGCCAACCTCGTCAACGAGGCGGCCCTGCTGGCGGCGCGGCAGAACAAGAAGCTCGTCGAGATGCCCGACTTCGAGAACGCCAAGGACAAGGTCCTCATGGGCGTCGAGCGGCGTTCGATGATCATCAGCGACGCCGAGAAGCGGACGATCGCCTACCACGAGGCCGGCCACGCGCTCGTGGCGGACTTCCTGCCCGGCGCCGACCCGCTCCACAAGGTGACGATCATCCCGCGCGGCCGCGCGCTGGGCCTCACCATGCAGCTGCCGATGGACGACAAGTACAACTACTCGCGCGAGTACCTCCTCAATCGCATCACCATCCTGCTCGGGGGACGGACGGCGGAAGAGCTGGTCCTGCAGCAGCAGACCACCGGGGCCGGCGACGACCTCGAGAAGGCCACCGAGATGGCCCGTAAGATGGTGTGCGAGTGGGGGATGTCCGACAAGCTGGGCCCGCTGACCTTCGGCAAGAACGAGGAGCACATCTTCCTCGGCCGCGAGGTCGCGCGCGCGAAGGACTACAGCGAGGAGACGGCGCTCGCCATCGACGGTGAGAT
>Ga0134112_10000379_pt1 | contig 11995 bp, 9 predicted proteins | sample 15_D_Rain_40_5_1_FD_128867 | JGI IMG/M metagenome (GOLD analysis project Ga0134112, IMG submission 128867) | Grasslands soil microbial communities from the Angelo Coastal Reserve, California, USA - 15_D_Rain_40cm_5_11112015 | ecosystem: Environmental > Terrestrial > Soil > Grasslands ... | reverse complement strand
TCCCAGCCTCTCGGATGCTCTTCGCCGAAACCTTTCTGACACCTCCTTTCTTCATCTTCATCTAAGAAGAGAGCGGACAACATTTAATAGGTCATCGAAAACGGCGCTGACCGCCCCAATTGTCCCAGGAAGACCAAGAGCTCGAAGAGGATTTCGACGAGGAATTAGAGGACGACGGCTGGGAAGAGGACTCCGAAGAAGACGAGTTCTAGCGAGTACCTCCCTCACTAGCGCCGAGGGCTGACCTCGACGGGAGGCGACGGTCCACCCTTTATAGGGGCGGGAGGACCAACTGCCAGTTGTGCGAGACAGAAGGACACTAATCCTAAACTTCAAGAACTACGCCGAGATATTGGGTGCGAAGTCTCTCGAGCTGGCGCGTGCGGCAGAACGTGTTTCTAGTGTCGTCGACGTCGAGATAGTGTTGGCGCCCCCTACACCTATGATCGGCGCTGTCGCATCCGCGGTAAATAACCGAGTCTTCAGTCAGAAGGCTGAGGTCGGCATTGTGGGGCAGAGCACGGGCGCCCTCATCCCTGAATCAATCAAGGCGGCAGGGGCGGCGGGAAGTATCCTTAACCACAGCGAGGCGAGAGTTCCCCCCGCCGGGTTAGTCACGACGGTTCCTCGTCTCAAGTCGCTGGGGCTCGAGGTCTGCGTCTGCGGGCAGACCCCCCGCGAGGTAAGCAAACTAGCCAACCTGTCGACGGAGTACCTGGCTGTCGAGCCGCCTGAGCTCATCGGGAGTGGAGTCGCGGTCTCGAAGGCGAGACCTGAACTGATCGAGGACACTGTGAGAGTGGCCAGGTCTGCGGCCTATCATGGAAGGATACTCTGCGGCGCGGGAATAGTAAGCGGAGAGGATGTCAGGATGGCGGTGAAACTGGGAGTCGATGGTCTCCTCGTGTCAAGCAGTGTTGTAAAGGCGAAGAACTGGGATGGTAAGATGACGGAGCTGGCGCTCGCTCTTCAGGCCTCTAGAAATCCGTAAATAGACAAGTCGGGCGCGCGGGCAATACGAGCGAGTCCAAGCCGAACCCGTTTGACAATGCCCTGGAGCAACTAAAGATAGCGGCTGAATATCTGAAGCTTGAACCATGGATCCACCAGATACTGGCGAGCCCGAGGAGAATCCTCACCGTATACCTCCCCGTGAGGATGGACGACGGCGGAGTGAAGGTCTTCACGGGGTTCAGGGTCCAGTACAACGATGCCCGGGGGCCTTCGAAAGGAGGGATACGCTACCACCCCAATGTTACTCTCGATGAAGTCAAGGCTCTGGCCTGTTGGATGACCTGGAAGTGCAGCATCGCGGACATTCCTTTCGGAGGGGCGAAGGGGGGAGTGATCTGCAACCCGAAGGAGATGTCGAATACGGAGCTGGAGAGGATGACGAGAAGGTACGCCTCGGCGATTGCTGACTTCATCGGGCCGTACAGGGATATCCCGGCACCCGACGTCTACACGAACGCCCAGGTAATGGCCTGGATCGTCGACACCTACAGCCAGCTGAAGGGGTACATGGTTCCCGAGGTAGTCACGGGGAAGCCAATCCCATTGGGAGGTTCCCTGGGGAGGGATACCGCTACGGGGAGGGGTGCCGTCTTCTGCACGCGGGAGGCCGGGAGGGTAAGGAAGATGACGCTGAAGGGGGCGAGCTTCGCGGTCCAGGGGTACGGCAACGCCGGCTCGAACTATGCGGAGATACTCCAGGAGCTGGGGGGAAAGCTTGTGGCAGCGGCCGACTCGCAGGGCGCTGTGTTGAGCAAAAAGGGAATCGACGCCGTGAAGCTGCTCAAGCACAAAGAGAAGGTCGGGACCGTCGTCGGGATGCCGGGGACCGAGAAGATAAGCGAAGACGAGCTCTTGAGAACCGAGTGTGACATCCTCGTCCCCGCGGCCCTCGAGAACGCGATCACGAAGGATGTGGCGAAGGGCGTCAGGGCAAAGGTCATCGTGGAGTGCGCCAACGGGCCGACGACGCCGGAGGCCGATAGGGTACTTGATGCCAACGGTGTCTTTGTCGTACCCGACATTCTCGCGAACTCGGGGGGAGTCATCGTGAGCTACCTGGAGTGGGTCCAAAACTTGAACAGGCTCCGTTGGACCGAGGAGGAGGTGAACACCAAGCTCGAGGACAAGATAACGAGGGCGTTCAGCGACGTCCACGAGACTTCTCAGAAGGAAAAAGTTTCGATGAGGACCGCAGCGCTCATCGTTGGGGTCGGGAGGGTCGCCGACGCGATAAAGACGCTCGGACTCTGGCCGTAGCCTAAACGGAGCCTGACGAGACCGTCCTTTCCAGCTCCTTTGTAATGGAATAGCTACCTGTGTACACGGGAGTCGTCGCGGAGAGCTCTCCCGCCTCGACCTTGAGGAGGTCGACAAACCCGTCTGTCGAGTAACCCCCTGCAGCCTTCGTGACGAAAGCCATCGGGGCGGCCTCGTATAGGAGCCTCAGCTTCCCGTGCGGTCTGCTCTTCAGGGCGGGATACCCGAAGATACCACCGTGCTTGAGTACCTGATTGTAGTCCCCCACGAATGTTCCACAGTACCTGACCCTCGAACCGAGCTGCTCAAGCTTGGCGACGAACCTCTCGACGGGGGGAATCCACTCCCTTCTCAGGCCGCCGAAGCCGTAGACCTCCGGCTTGTCGGGTATCTTCAAGTCCTGGGCGGTCAGCTCGAAGACGAAGTTCGAACCCCTTCGGACAAGGCCAAACCGGTTCACCCCCTTCCCAGTCGAGAAGGTCAGAGTGACCATCGGCCCATAAGTCACAAAGGCAGATGCGATGATCCTCTCCCCCGAGCAGGGGAGGGCGGAGTCGTAGATTCCAAAGATGCTGCCGAGGGGGTTGTTTGTCTCGATGTTGGAAGAGCCATCAAGGGGGTCCATCGCCACATGAAGGGGACCTCTCCCCCTCAGAGGCTGGGCCTCCTCCTCGGAGGCGAGCTCCGCGACCGCACCGGTGGCCATAAGTGAGTTCGAGAACTCTCCGTTGGTGAAGAGGTCCAGGGCGGCTTGCCTGTCACCCGAGGGGTTCGTTCCACCCGATACCCCCCTCTCGGTGGGAAGAGCCTCCCAGACCCTCACGGAGGACTTGGCGACCGCAGACAGAACCCTGGAGACATCTGCTGCAGAGCTTTCTTTCAGGAACTCCTCGAGGCGCAACGAGCCTGACCTCGACCCGTCTTCACCCTTAAATATTCACGGTTGAGTTTGTTTTCATCCGGAAATGAAAGGGGAGAGGATGGAGGCGTTTCTGAGGAACGGGAGGAGCCTACTGCTCGCGTACGACCAGGGGCTGGAGCACGGGCCTTCGACCGACTTCGACGAGAGAAACGTCAACCCCAGCTTCGCCATGGACATCGCGGTCAAGGGAGGTTTCAACGGGGTCGTCTTTCAGAAGGGCGTTGCCGAGAGGTTCTACACGGGTAAGGTGCCGCTCATAGTGAAACTAAACGGGAAATCGAACATCCCGAAGGGCGAGCCGCTCTCGAGGCAGGTCTGCTCGGTGGAGTACGCGGTCTCTCTCGGCGCGAAGGGTGTGGGATACACGATCTACCTCGGAAGCGCCCACGAGCCGGAGATGTTCGCCGAGTTCGGGAGAATACAGGAAGAGGCTCACGAGAGGAACCTTCCGGCGATGGCGTGGGTCTATCCCAGGGGGGCTGCGGTAACCAACGATATCTCCAAAGAGACCGTCGCCTACGCGGCGAGGGCCGCATTGGAGCTCGGGGCCGATGCGGCGAAGATAAAGTACACGGGAGACCCGGCGAGCTTCTCCTGGGCCGTCAAGGCGGCGGGCGGTGTGAAGGTCTTCATGTCGGGGGGTCCGAAGGCCCCCACAGACGAGGCCTTTCTCAGGCAGGTCAAGGGTTCAATGGACGCCGGCGCGACTGGTCTGGCGGTCGGAAGAAACGTGTGGCAGCACAACGACCCCCTCGCGATGACCAATCACATTCGGCAGATCATCTTCGAGAACAAGCCGGTTGAAGCGATCCTGCCTAGCCTGACGGTGTAGTCACTCCTCAGCCTTCAGGTGCTTCTCGAACCATCCGAGGTAGTGCTTGATCCGCGCGACTCTGTGCTTTGGCTTTCCGGTTCTGGACAGGTCATGGTTCTCCCCGGGGAAGAGGATCATCTCCGCCTCCTTCCCCAGGTACTTCAGCGCGGTGTAGAATTGAAGTCCCTCGACCATCCAGCACCGGTAGTCCTCGAAAGAATGTACGACGAGGAGAGGTGTCTTCACGTTCTTCGCGTATCGGAGAGGTGATAGGGCGAGCAGCTTCTCCTCGTCGGCCCAGGGATCTCCCGCCATCTGGTCCTCCGTGAAGTAGGTCCCGATATCAGAGGTGCCAAAGAAGCTCGTCCAGCTCGCTATGCTCCTGTCTGTTACTGCCGCGCGGAACCTGTCGGTGTGCCCGACGGCCCAGTTGGTCATGAACCCACCGTACGAACCGCCCGCGATGGCGACTCGGGCTCCGTCGACGAAGGGGAAGTTCTCGATGACGTGGTCGAGCGCCTCCATCAAGTCCATGAAGTCCCTCTTGCCATACTCGCCTCTGATGTCTGCAAACTCCTCGGTGTAGCCGTCGCTCCCCCTCGGGTTAGTGCAGATGACCGCGAAGCCACTCGCGGTGTAAACCTGGAGCTCATGCATCAACGAGTAACCAAAGGCCGTCTTTGGTCCGCCATGCACGTAGAGAATCGCGGGTATCTTCTCCTTCGAGAGGTGAGGAGGAGGTTGAAAGACCCACCCATCGATGCGCACTCGGTCGCTGGCATTGAAGGAGAACTCTCTCGGTGGGAGATGGTCTACCTCCTTTTGGACCTCCGAATTCAGAGAGGTCAAGGCACGCTCACTCGTCTCCTTGAGATAGAGCTCCTCAGGGTGGTGTGAGTCCATCGCGACGAAGGCAACTCCGTTCCCCTTCACATCGAAGCCCTCCACGCTCCTCTCACCTCCAATCACGAGCTCTGCTTCCTTTCCCGGCCTCAAACGAAGGAGGTGGACCGCGCCTCCCTCGGCCTGAAGGAAGTAAACGAAATCGCCCTCCCACAGTATGTGTGTGGGTCCGTGCGACTTCGTCCTCACGTCGCTGTTCAGGGTGTTCGCCTTGTTTCGGTCAGCCCTCTCGACTTGGACTGGCCGGGAACCGTCGCCCGCGCGGACGACCCACACATGGTCGTGGGAAGCGAAACCATGCGCAAGCCTGTTCCCCGTGAAGGTAATTTCTCCGTCGTCGGGACTCCAGGCAAGAGTTGTGACCGACATGTCGGAGCTCGTAAGTTTGATTTCATCCCCCGTCTCGAGTTCTCTAACGTAGAGGTCGACGATGTACGGCTTCATGTCGTCCAATGCGGCGAGGTAAGCGACCCTCTTGCCATTGTGGGAAGGGCGGACTTCGGTCACGTCGAAGTTTCCCGCCGTCAGCTGTCTTGCCTCGCCCGTCTGGAGGTTCACAACGAAGACGTGTGTTCTCGAATTGTACGTGAAACCCTTCCCGTTGTACCAAAGCCCGATCCGCCTCACCACGTGAATATCGTCCTTCTCCTCCTCAGTGACCGGAGAGACGAAGTAAATCGAGTTGGAGTCTCCGGCCCATTGAGGTCCTTCTATCCCTTCCTTCCTTCTGAGGATTCTTCTGGCCTCGCCTCCGCCCGCCGAGACAACATAAAGCTCGTTGCCTTTCTCATCCTTGGCGAGAGACCTCCTCGAAAGAAAGAGAATTTGGTTCCCGTCGGTCGACCAGACAGGGTCGTAGTCTCTTCCTCCGTAAGTGAAACGGGTGAAGGTGGAACCGTCTGAAGAAGCAATCCATACGTCTGAGGTGTAGGCGTCGTCTTCGAGATTGGCCTGGTGCACTGAGACGGCGATTTTCTTCTGGTCGGGGGAGAAACTCGGGTTGGAGATCATCTTGTACTTCGATATGTCTTCGGGAACTACAGGGCGCCCCAACGCCGGGGGTTGCCTTCGGTGCGAACTTATGCGTTGTCGAGTTGAATTTTTCTAAGCGCGGCTAGGTTTCAAATTGTGGTGCTCCTCGCCCGCACTTGTCGGGATATCATCGCGTCGTGGGTACGTGATGACTAGGGCAGATCGACCAACGTGAGGCCGTTTCTGTTGTCATCGCAGGAGTACGTGACCAAGGAGGGACTGTGGTAGGTGCCTTTGTTGATCTGCTTGGCCTGTAACAAGTCGAGGAGTTTCGGTCGTTCTTCGGGTGCGGCCTCGCAAGTGGGTTGTCTCTCTTGTCGTCTTCATCAAATCACGGCGTAACCACACGAACCGAATTATCCTTCGCGCTTTTCCTGAGCTCTTCGTCAAACGTAAAGAGCGCCAGGCCGAGTCTTTTGGCCGTTGACAGAACTATGAGGTCATTGTACTGTGCGTAGTCCTTCATGCGGGTCACGGCAAATCGGATGTCATCGGCGACGCACGGCGAGAACGAGGCCTTCTCGTTGGCGACGTACTCCTCAACTTTTGTTCTGGCCCGGGAAAGCTCAATCTTTCTCGCCTTGAAGAACCAAATTAGCTCATGGAAGACGATGCCTGGAAGGGTCCATCTTTCGAGCGAATCAAGCGTGGAGGAAGCCTGAAGGTGGAATTGACTATCCTCGAAGGTGTCGAAGATGAGGACGTTGGTATCCAGGACCGCGCTCAGCCGTGTTGACCCCTCTCTATGTCAGCTTCAATTTCTTCGATGGTTAGCCTTCTGCCCAACCTCCACGTTTTCCTCCTGCCCCTCAAGGGCGGTCTTACTACCACGAGGCCTGCTTCCTCGTCGTATTCCACCATCACTGTGTCTCCCCTATCGATCTTGGCCTTTCGCCTAACGTCTCTGGGGATGGTCATCTGATAGTTTCTGTTCACCTTGCTAACAGGCATATTAGGCCTATCAGTGCTGTTGGGATTTAAGCGTTTCCGCGCGGAAGGCCCACATCGGCGCTGATCACTGACACAAACTGCCGGGCGACTTGGAAATCGCGCGCGACCAGACCCTTCAGCCAATGACCAGAAAAACGTCCTCATGTGTGAATTAGGGGCAGAAATGAGCTTTGTTTAGGTAGCCCGGCGAGGATTCGAACCTCGGTCGAAGGTGCTGGCGCGTGTGGCATCGCGTCTCCAGAGGCCCCCATCCTTGACCACTAGACGACCGGGCTTCAGATGTGACCTCGCTCGAAGTTGCTGAAGATAAAAGCATTATTTGTCCGATACTGTAAACGCGTACTGCACACTTTTTTTCATTCTTGAAAACGAAACTCGTGATGTACCAAGGTGAATCCTTCGTAGAACAACTGGCCCAGGTAAGCTAGCTGAGACCCGCTCACCCTCTCTGAGAGATTGTTGTGCCGGTTATCATTAGCTGTGGTTCTTCCAAAATTCGGACTTGCCGACCTGAGAAAGGAGTCTAGAGCTTTCCTTCGAGGTGCCGGAATATGTCCGTCAGCCGGCCTATGGGAATTAGGGAGTCGTCGGGCACTTTTCCCTTCTCGGTTAGATAGAAGCCCATCCTCGCCGACTTCAAGAATCGCAGGTCGTATATCGTGTCCCCGACCGCGATTGTGTTTTCGCGCCGAATGCCTAGCCGCCTCAGCAACCTAAGGTAGGCGATGTCCTTTCTGGAGGGGTCAACCCTGCCTATCCCCGTACCGGCGAGCCTCCCGCTCGACGTGGTCTCGAGGCCGTTCGCGACCCATGATTCTATCCCGAGGTCTCGGGCCACACGCTCGGCGAGTATGTCTATCCCGGAAGTCACGAGGGTGACCTTCGCCCCCAAATCTTTCAGTCGATTCACAGTCTCGGGCGCCTCCTTTCTTATTCTATATTTGGAGAGAATTCGGTCTACCTCATCTATCGCCAGGTTCTTTGGCCATGAAGCTATGTCTCGCCTCATGAACTCCGTGTAGTCAATCTTGCCGTCAGTGTAGAGTTTCAACCCCCTCTTCCCAGTCCGCGTAGTTCCAAAGTGTCTGTGCAACGCGACCCAACTACTATCCTCTTCAAGGATCGTCCCGTCCATATCGAAGGCCGCGAGGGCGAGTTTCAACGTTTCAGATCCTGTCGGGGGCAGAAATCCCTATGAGCAGCAGCGCCTGGTTGAGAGTCCTGCTGAAGGCCTCCACGAGCGCGAGACGGGCGCCGCGAAGCTGCTGATCCTCGGCCTTGATGACCGGGAGCGCCTCGTAGAATTCGTTGAAGAGAACCGAGAGCTTGTAGGCGTACCTCGCCACCTCCTTCGGCGAGAGGTACTCGCCCGCGGTGAGGAGGGAGATATCAAACATCGCAATCTTCTTGACTAGTTCTTTCTCCATCGGATGGGAGAGCATGCTCGCTCCCTTTGAATCCACACTCGGCCTCTCGCCAGACTTCTCGATTATTCTCCTCGCCCTCGCGTAGCTGTAGAGAAGGTACGGTCCCGTCTCCCCTTCCAGCCTGAGCGAGTCCTCGAGGTCAAAGACGATGACCTTGTCCGGGTCTTGCTTGACGAGCTCGAACCTAAGAGCGGCAACCGCGACCGCCTCTGCCACCCTCTCCACCCAATCAATGGGATCGTCTGGATTTCTCTTCTTGGTCTCCTCGGTTGCCTTTTTCTTCAGTGCCTCCAAGATGGTGTCCGCGTTGACGTAAATCCCCTTCCTTCCCTGCATCGGTACGAACTCTCCTTTCATCTCAACACCCAGAGACGCCGCAGTCCTCTTCGAGAGTGCAACCACCTCGTAGCTTCTGTGATGGTACCTATCGCTCGAGCCTTCCTTTAACCCCTCGAGGACTCTCCTGACAATCTTCTGCAGGTAACTTTGTCTCGAGTCGATGACGGAGATGGCCTTATCGGCGGAACCGAACTTCGGATGTTTCTTCCTGTCAGCCCCGTTCACCGCCGACGTCCAGAGCGGGCTGCCATTGGGTTGGGTGGCGTAGACGTCGTATGAAAACGGGTCCCTCACGAGCCCAATCTTCCAGGCCGCGTATGGGATGTCTTTCGCGACGTAGACTGCGGTACCGTCGGACCGCACAAGCACCTTCTCTTCCTTCGTCTCGGGGTCGATGATCACCCAGCAACCCTTGTTCTCCCCCTCTTGCCTCAGGATGGCGAGTCCCCTCTTCTTCATCTCCTCGAAGAGGAGCTCCCACAACTTCGACTTCAGAAAGTGAGACTCCCAATTCAGGAGGTCGTAGGTCGCGCCCAGACGCCAGCAGGTCTCAAGCTGCGCTCTGAGGATGCGATCCACGATTTTTCCCGAATACTCGGCGATCTCCCCCACCCCGCTCTCTATCTCCCTGAGGACGAGGCTCTGCTTCTCCTTCAACGCCTGGTTCTTTTCGTACTCTTGATTCACCTTGACGTAGACGTTGTCTCCGCAGTACGTATCGAACTTCATGCCTGGGGGCGGCTCGTCCTTCATCCCGAGGAACCTGAGTCCTACGATGACGTCGGCTACCTGGGCGCCTGAGTCATCGATGTAGTCGAGGACCTGGAGGGAGTAGCCAAGGTGCCTGATTATCCGCGAGAGGGAGTCGCCAAGCACAAGGTTTCTGGCGTGTCCGACGTGCAGAGCCTTGCTAGGGTTGACGTTCGTGTGCTCTATGGCGAGACTCTTTCCTTTCCCGACCTCGAGGCGACCCACCTCCTTCTCGATGAGTATCTCCTCGAGCGTGTCGTGCGTGAAATTGGCGAGGTTCAACGTAGAGTTGAGGTAGCCCGCTGGGTGCGCCGCGAGGTCTGCGACATACCTCTTCCCCTTTGTCTTGGCTTTCTCCTTGATCCTGGCGGCTATCTCGCCGGGCTTGACCGAAAGTGTCTTCGCGAGCTTAAGCGCAATTGTGCTCGTCGCGTCCCCGAAGGATGGGTCGGTGGGGAGGGAGACGTCGACATCGATTTTCGGATAGCCCGCCGACTCTACAGCGTCCGAGAGAAGTGAGCGTACCTCCTCCTCGAACTCGCGAAATTTCAAGTATCTGCGTCCTCAGCGCGTCACTTCTAAAAGGTATGTTAACCAAAGTGAAAATAATTCATGATCCCAATTAAGGCCAATTTCCAAGGAACTTCGTTCGCAACCCAGACATTTACACGGTCCTCCAGATGCTGCAGAACCCGTGAACCTATTCCTTTACAAGAATCATCGTACCTTCGTGACTCCCGATTCCGAATGAAGTACCGACTCCAGATGCAACAGTTCTTTCGGCGGCATAGAATGCGGCGCGTGGTATCTCTCGGTTTAGAGTCATCTAACATATTTATAGGAGTCTAACTTCTCCTACGCGCATGAAAAAGAGCAGGCGCGATTTCCTCAAGATAGCGGGGGCCACCGGGATAACGACAGGGCTGGCGGCAATAGGGGTCTTAGGAGGTCAAAAGGCGCAGGCTGAATCGTTTACTCCAATCGGTTCTACCCCGGCACACGGGGTTCATGCAGGCCTCACAGCGGGAGTCAAGGCGCCGCAATCTCAGGCCCCCAACGTCATAAATCCTACGAGCTTCCTAACAAATTTTGAGCAAGGTAAATTCGTCACACTTGAAAACGGTGAGAGAGTCAGGGAGTTTAACTTAGTTTCGTATCCGAGTCTCATAGAGGTGGCTTCTGGGGTGAAGTTTCCCGCCTGGACACTGAACGGCACGGTTCCCGGCCCGACGCTCAGGTGCATTGAAGGCGAGACTGTGCGGATAAGATTCCGCAACGGGGATGCACATCCACACACGATCCATCTTCATGGAATACACCCCGCAAGGATGGACGGCGTCTTTGAGACCGTGGAACCTGGCCAGGAATACGTTTACGAGTTCACCGCCCAGCCCTTTGGCGTCTTCCCGTACCATTGCCATATCATGCCGCTGACCAAGCACATTAGCAAAGGACTCTACGGCACTTTGATAGTAGACCCGAGGACGCCTCGCCAGTCGGCCAAGGAGATGGTAATGCTGATGAACGGCTTTGACGTCGATTTCGACGGCGAGAACGAATTCTACACCGTAAATGGCATAGCCAACTATTACACCGACTATCCGATACAGATCAAGGTCGATGAACCAGTCAGAATCTATCTCGTTAACATGACCGAATTCGACAAGATAAATTCCCTGCACCTGCACGCGAACATGTTCTGGTACTATCCCAACGGGACTATCCTAACACCGACCGAGTACACCGATACCGTGATGCTCTGTCAAGGGCAGAGGGGCATACTCGAGTTCTCATACAAGTATCCGGGTCGATATCTATTCCACGCGCACCAGAGCGAATTCGCTGAGCTAGGATGGACTGGGATAATTGAAGTTAGCGAATGAGTTCTTCTGGTGAAATACCTTATCCAAACTCACTCGGACGGTCGGGGCAACCCTTCCGATAGCCGTACTTGTCCTCCTGATTTACTCCTTCGAGTCTGGAGTCTTGCTCCAAGTTCCGGTTTCGTCGATTCCCGTTGAGAGAGTCGACATAGAGAGGATTTCATTCCGGCCGGGTGAAATTACCGCGAACCTTGTAAATAGCGGTGCCACAGACGTAGAGATAGCGCAGCTTCAAGTTAACGATGCGATCTGGGGAGGCACAGTATCTCCAAGCAGCGTAATTCCGAGGCTGGGAAAGGCTACCCTAAGCGTTCTATACCCCTGGATAGAACTGGAACCAATAAAGATCTCGGTTATCACCTCCAACGGCATAAAGTTCGAGCGCGAGATTGCTGTTGCAGTTCTTACCCCGGAGTTCAGCCTCCAACTCCTCTACGTCTTTGTGCTGATAGGCATCTATATCGGTCTCCTGCCGGTTTTCTTGTGATTAGGATGGTATCCTATCCTCAAGTCTCTGAGCGCGAGGTGGTATGATTTCTTCCTAAGCTTTACAGTAGGCCTGCTGGTTCTGCTTGGAGTAGATTCGGTCAAGGAAGCGCTACAGACATCAGCTGAGGCTCCCGCTGGGTTTAACGTTACTCTCCTGGTAGTCATCGGCCTCTTCGCCAGCTTTATCAGCCTCATGACAATAGGAGGGTCTGCT
>Ga0134112_10000373_pt1 | contig 12030 bp, 6 predicted proteins | sample 15_D_Rain_40_5_1_FD_128867 | JGI IMG/M metagenome (GOLD analysis project Ga0134112, IMG submission 128867) | Grasslands soil microbial communities from the Angelo Coastal Reserve, California, USA - 15_D_Rain_40cm_5_11112015 | ecosystem: Environmental > Terrestrial > Soil > Grasslands ... | reverse complement strand
GCGCAGCGACGGTCCTCATCGAGGATGAGGAGGTCGCTCGCGCCCGCGGAGCGTCCGTCTACGCTCGGGTACTTGGGTTTGCGAGCATCACCGAAAGCGCGCATATGCGAAATGTTGATGCAACTGGTGAACCTGCGGCCCGGGCGATGACTATGGCCATCGATTCTGCAGGTCTCTCACGACGCGATATTGACTACATCTGTGCTCATGGTAACTCCCTCATTGACTATGACGCTTCGGAGACAGCGGGTATCAAACTGACCCTCCAAGAGCGCGCCTGGTCTGTGCCGATCTCTTCGATCAAGTCCATGTGCGGCCAAGCGTTGGCTGCGAGTAGCGCGATGCAAGTGGTCGCTAGTTGTCTCGCTATCCGAGACAGTATTGTGCCACCGACGATCAACCATCGTGTTCCTGATCCAGTCTGCGACCTTGACTACGTTCCAAATTTCGCTAGACCAGCGCGTGTGCGCAACGTCCTGATCCACGCCCAAAGCATCGGCGGCTCACATGCCGCCTTAGTCTTGGGCGCACCCTGCTGAAAGCGTGCGCGCACTTTCACTCCTAGCACTTGCTTCTCTGCTACTAGGACTCGCCGCCTACATTTGGCAAGCTCGCCGCGGCAGCAGGATAAATCGGCGATTCGCGATGCTTACTCTATCAATCGCTGGCTGGGTCCTCGGTATTGGAGGCGTTGAGAGCGGCATTCTGACCGAAATATGGGGCCGCGTGACTTTCACCGCAGCCTGCATGATGCCGGTCGCTTTCCTTGCCTTCTCTCGAGTCTTCCCGGCCACGAGTAGATGGCCGTCTACAACCATTCTCTGGATCACCTTCACTATCGGTGGTGTGCTGGCCGTGCTATCCGCAACAACTCGGCTCATTGCGTACGACATCTCGCAAACCGACGCCGGCATTCAGCGCACGTCCGGTCTTCTGTTCCCTCTTTTCACGGCCCACTTCTTGGCCTGTTCGATCGCCGCCCTAAGCGTGTTCATAAGCAAGTGGCGAAGCGAGCGAGGCTTAGCTCGGGCGCAGCTCCAATATCTTGTTATCGGGCTGCTAATTCTAAGCGTCGGAGGAATGACAACTAACCTAGGCATACCAATTGTGACGGGACGATCCACACTAAGCTGGGTAGGTCCCTACTTTACTCTGCCCTTCGTCGCGCTCGTGAGCCATGCGATTATTCGCCACCGACTAATGGATCTAAGGATCTTCGTCAGTCGGGGATTGGCTTACGCGCTGGCAATGGCAGCTGCATCTGCGGTCTTGATCGTGAGTGCACGACTGTTCTTCCCGGTCTGGGCGGCTAACACAGCGTTCGTTCATCCGAATTTCGTTATCATTACAACCGTCGCTCTCCTTATGCTCTCAAGCCCGGCTCAACGCTTCTTCAGTCGCGTCCTCGACCCGTATCTCTATAGAGGCATCGAGCATCCTGTGGCTCTCGCCGGCGCAACCCGACGCTTGAGTCGTCTTATGCAACCGGCGGAGCTCGCCACCGAGCTTCGGCAGGTTCTCTCTGAGGTTCTTGTCCCCGAATCCTTCACAATGCTTGTCACATCATTCGAAAGCGATTCGTTTGAACAACTATCGGGCGAGTCATCTCCAGAAGTTGATCCCTACGGTTTGGCCGCGTTGCACGCAGGGCAGCCTAACACCACGGTTGTGATGGTGAATCCATCTGAGGAGATCGGGGAGGCGAGGCAGACACACGCCGCGCTGCGGGCCGCCGGCGTCGAGATTCTAGTGACCCTGGGCCGGCGCGGCCACTTACTCGGGTTCGTGCTTCTTGGCCCTCGCCGTAGTGGGGATGCTTACTTTCGAAACGATCTGGTGTTCATCGAATCGCTCGCGGATCTGGCCTCTATTGCGCTCGAGAATGCTCTGCTATACCGACAGCGCATCCATATGCTCGAATACTCTGAGCGACTTCTCGAATCCCTCGATCCCGCAGTAGTCGCCGTCGATGTCGGCGGCAGAATCACGAGCTTCAATCCGGCGGCGACCAAGCTGCTCGGCTTGAGTGATGAGTATCGTGGCGCCCTAATGCATGTCCTCCCGTCTGAAATCGGCTGGGCCTTGGTTCTCGCGGCGAGCGGAGGCTGGCATCCACGAGAAGTTGAGGTCACAATCGATCATGCCGTTCGCGGCATACTGCATGTGATCCTATCGACTGCAGTTCTGCATGATGACGAGCAGCGCATATCCGGAGCTTTGGTTGTCGTCACCGACCTCTCAGCCGTCAAGGCGCTCGAAAGAAATCAACGCAGGGTCGAACACCTTGCGATCATGGCTCGCTTCTACGCGGGCATTGCCCACGAGATCCGCAACCCTCTCGCCGCTATATCGAACTTCATTGCGATGCTCCCTGACCGCTTCGACGATCCCGAATACAGGGACACAGCCGTTCGACTCCTCCCGTTGGAAGTCTCAAGGATTGTCCGACTGGCCGATCGCCTGCGTCTGATGGCTCCGAGTGAGGGTGGAAAGCTCAGTGACGTCTCCATAGCGCCGCTGCTTCACGATATTGTCGCGATCCATTCCCCGACCTCGCACGAGCAAGATGTCAAGATCGAACTGCACTGTCCGGATAATCTCCCGAAAGTTCAGGGTGACCCCGGTCAGATCGTTCAGCTTTTTGTGAATCTGCTTAGAAACGCTGTTGAGGCGATGCCGGATGGCGGCACGGTAACGATCGAGGCCGATCACACGCCGAGCAGAATTGGAGCAGGCTCCGTCGTTGTCCGTGTCCTAGATGAAGGAACTGGTGTTGATCCCGCGGTCCGAGCAAAGATATTCGATCCGTTCTTTACAACAAAGCCCGCCGGAACGGGCCTGGGGCTTTCTATCTGTCGCGAAATTGCTGATTTTCATCGTGCGCGATTGACGCTCGTGCCTCGCTCCCTCGTCGACGGTGGAACAATCGCTGAAGTTGAGTTCCCATGTATAGTCTCGGATTCTTTGCCGACATGATCCAAGTCTCGATCTATCTCATCTCCTGTTCGCTTCTGGGGCTCGCATTTCTTGTGTGGCGAGCTCGACCGAGCAGCGCCACGAATCGTTCATTCAGCGTCTACACGCTCTTCATCGCAATCTGGAGTTTTGCGATCGCCTCGATGCAGTCCGGGGGACATTTAAATCTTGCATCTCGCCTGACGTTCGCCGCGGCCAGTCTGATACCTGCGACCTTCCTTGCTTTCGTCTACTACTACCCAACCCCATCTAAGTGGCCTGGTAAGGCTGGACTCTGTCTGAACTTCGGAGTGGCATCCGTCCTCGTCACTGTATCGCTTACTACACGACTCATAGTAGGTGATGCAAGGATGACAGCTGCGGGGCTCACCCGCGAGACTGGCCCTCTCTATCCGCTGTTCGCGACCTACTTCCTTCTAGCTTGGCTCACGGCACTGGTGGTCATCCTTGCGAAATGGAGACGAGCACGTGGACGAGCGCGGGTGCAGCTTCACTACCTCGCACTAGGAGCGATGATTTCGAGTGCAGGCGCCATCACGACGAACCTCATCCTCCCGCTGCTGACGGGAAGATCGATTTACGCCTCGATCGGACCGCATTTTGCCCTCGTTCTGGTCGCCATGGTGGCGCATGCCATTATTCGCCATCGCCTCATGGACGTCCGTCTCGTAATCCACCGTAGCCTAACATTCACCCTGGCACTCCTGCTCTCCCTGATCCCCGTGGCCGTCTTGCTCGCGTTAGCCTGGCCGAGACTTTCGGATCACCTCGCCCCCGACGAGCTTGTTGCTCTCATATTGGCGGTCGTCGCTGTTGGCGTGCTGATCCCGCTGACCCGCGATGTCACAGGGCGACTGCTCGATCGTTACGTATACCGCACGCACGTGAATTACCAACGGACTCTCCGAACGACAAGTGAGACGCTCACCGGTGTTCTCGACCTCACAGTCCTTTTGCCGATCCTCAACCATACTGTAGGCGCCTCGACGAACGCAGAGGGAGCGTCAGTCTACCTCTGTACAGGCACTGTCAGATCAGGCCCAGGATTCCGAAGAGCGATTACCGAAAAGCGCGACACTCAGAGCTCGTTCGATACGCCTGACGAGGCGCCCAATGAGATCGTTACCGCGCTGACAAGTACGAGGGATCTCCTCCTCACCGATGAAATCGGGCGTGATCGGTTGAGCGGGGGCCGCGAACGACTCCACAACGCGCTCACGCAGCTCAACTGGGCCCTCGTCCTCCCCCTCGTCTCCGAAGCCACCGTCATCGGCGCCATCGTGGTGGGACCCAAGCTCTCCGGCGATCCGTTCTACCCCCAGGATCTCGATCTCCTGATGACGCTCGCCAATCAGGCCGGCGTCGCGGTGAAGAACGCTCAGCTCTATGCCCAGGTGCTCCTGGCTAATGAGCACCTCAACAACATCGTCTCCACAATCGAGAGCGGGGTGGTTGCCGTCGACGCGACCGGGCAGGTCAGCCTGTTCAACCGGGCCGCGGAGCAGCTCACGGGGCTCTCGGGCGAGCAGGTCCGGCTCCAGCCGCTGAGCGCGCTGCCGGCGAGCGTGGGCTCGATGCTGGCCGAGACCATCGCCGGCGGCGGTGCCAGAACGCAGCCGGAAGTCCAGATATCCGACGGCGCGACGACACGGCCGATCATCTGTACCACGTCACCGCTGCACGATCAGACGGGCGCCGTCCTGGGAGCCGTCGCCGTCTTCAGCGATCTCACGCCGCTGAAGGCGCTCGAGGTGGAGCGGCAGCGCGCCGAGCGGCTTACCTATTTCGAGATGCTGGCGTCCGGGATCGCTCACGAGATCAAGAACCCGTTGGTGGCGGTCAAGACGTTTGCCCAGCTCCTGCCGCGGCGGCGAGGCGACGACCGCTTCGTGGCCGAGTTCGGCCGCGTCGTGGGTCACGAGATCGCGAAGATGGAGCGGCTGCTCGACCGGCTCCGGGCGCTCTCGCGGCCGGGGGAGCGGCCGCGTCATCCGATCGACCTGAGAGCGCCGATCGGGGATGCGATCGAGGCGATGCGTCAGGTCTTCGCCGAGAAGAGCGTGGTCCTGTCGGCGGCCATGGGTCCGTCGCCCTGCACCATCCTCGGCGACCACTCCGAGCTCGAGCAGCTCTTCCTCAACCTCTTGATGAATGCCCACGAGGTCACGGCGCCCGGGGGAATGGTGCGAGTTGAGGTCGCGACGACGGCGGACCGTGCTATCGTCGCCGTCGTGGACACTGGCCCCGGCGTCCCACCCGCGCTCCTGGAGCGGGTCTTCGAACCTTCTTCTCCACCAAGGAGCGCGGCTCCGGGCTCGGGCTCGCCATCTGCGCCTCCATCGCCCAGACGCACGGCGCCCGCATCAAAGCGACCAATCGCGACGCGGGCGGCGCCGTCTTCACCGTCGACTTCCCCGTCGCCGTCACGGCGACCGCTCCGGTGTCGGCATGAACACGATCCTGGTCGTCACGTCCGACGACGCGCTGCGGGCGCGCCTGATGGTCGCGCTCGGCGACCATTCCGTCTTCACCGCGCCCAACGACGCCGAGGCCCTGAAGACCCTGCGGCTCATCGAGATCGACGTAGTCGTCCGCGGGGGCGTCGGGATCCCCCGCGACGTCGAGTCGTTCGTCGCCCGGGTGCGGGCGATCGCGCCGACGGCACTCACCGTCGCCATCGGGGTGACGGCCGGGGACCCCGAGGCCGCCGACTTCACGCTGCCGGTGACGTTCACGCAGCGCGAGCTGGACGGCATGCTGCGGCGGGTGATCGACAAGCTCCGCCTGACGCGTGAGATCACGGCCCTGCGCTCGAGCCTCGCGCCCGAGGCGCCGGGCACGACGGCCGACCCCGACGAGCCGTGGGAGGGCGCCGCGTTCGCCCGCGTCCTCAAGGAGTTCACGCGCGGGTTCGCCGCCGGATTCGATCTGCCGCGCGCGCTCGAGATGTTCCTCGACGCGATCGGCGAGCTCGTGCGGCCCACGCGCATGGCGCTGCTCCTGCCCGACGCGGACGCTCAGGAATACCGTGTCGCGACCCATCGCGGGCTGGCGCGGCCGATCGTCGAGTCGGTGCGCCTGCACGCCGAGCAAGGCCTGGTCCGCTGGCTTGCCGCCCAGGGGCGGCCGGCCCGGCTCAACGACCTCACCGACCCGGAGATCGTTCGCGAGCTCAAGCTGCTCCAGAGCGTGCTGGCCGTGCCCCTCCTCGCTCACGGCGAGCTCGTCGCGATCCTCACCGTCGGGCAGCCGGTCGTCGGCTCGATGTATCGGCGCGGCGAGACCGAGACGCTGTTCGACCTCGCCTCGCACCTGGCCACGGCCATCCGCGACATCGCGCTCCACAACCAGCTCGAGCGCGAGCAGCAGTTCAGCGAGCGCATCCTGGCCCACATGTCGAGCGGCGTCATTACCATCGGCCGCGACCAGCGCATCGGCACGATCAACCGGCGGGCCGAGGAGATCCTGCAGCTCTCGTCCGGTGAGGTCCTCAAGCAGGACCTGCGCGCGCTGCCGTCGCCGCTGGGGGACATGCTCTTCGACACGCTGAAGACGGGGCGCGCCGCGGGCCGGCACGAGATCCAGCTCGCGCTGCGCGGGCTCTGGCTCGAGGTCTCCACCTATCCCGTGCGCGGCGAGGACGGCGCGCCGCTCGGCGCGGTGCTCGTCTTCGAGGACCTGACCGCGCAGAAGGAGCTCCTGACGCAGAAGCGGCAGGTGGAGCAGACCCAGCTCCTCACGCGCGTGGTCGCGCGGATCGCCGACGAGATCAAGAATCCGCTGGTCTCCATCAACACGTTCATCGAGCTCATCGGTGAGCGGTACGACGACCCCGATTTCCGGCGGCATTTCTCGTCCGTCGTCCGCCGCGACGTTCGCCGACTGGTCGAGGTGTTCGAGAAACTTGCGGGGCTCGTGACGGAAGGTGAGTTAAACTTCACCACCGTGGATGTGCACACGGTCGTCGACGACGTGGTGACCGCCATCGAGCTCGTCGACGAGGTGCCGGCCCGGCCACTGCAGCTCGACGTGACGCGCGAGACGACACCACAGGTTGTGAAGATCGATCCGGCTCAGCTTCGAAAGGCCCTCTCGTATCTCATCTGGTATCTGGCGCACAACTCGCCGCCGGATCAGGCGCGCGTGTCGGTGTCGGTCGCGCGGCACGCGGAGCGCGAGGGCGGCGAAGGCGTGCGCATCCTGGTCGGCTCGCGCACAGCGGTGGTGCCGGCCGAGAAGCTCCATCGCGTCTTCGACCCCGTGCAGATGGTCCAGGAAAGCCTCATCGACGTGGGGCCGGCCGTGAGCCAGCGCCTTGTGGAAGCCGTGGGCGGACAGCTAGCGGTGCGGCAGGGCCGCCACGAGCTCCACTTCCTGGTCACGCTCCCGCTCGCGAGCTTATGAGCACGACCGCCACCACGCTGGGCCGCGTTCTCGTCGTCGACGACGAGCTGGGGCCCCGCGAGTCGCTCCGGATGCTGCTCAAGCCGAGCTACGCCATCCAGACGGCCGAGAACGGGCGCACGGCGCTCGACCTGCTGCGCCGGTTCCAGCCGGACGTCGTGATCATGGACATCAAGATGCCCGAGATGGACGGCCTCGAGCTGCTCCGGCACGTCAAGCGCGCCGACCCGTCGATCGAGGTCGTGATGATCACGGCCTACGCGTCGCTGGAGACGGTCCGGCACGCGCTCACGCACGGCGCGTTCGAGTACCTCATCAAGCCCTTCTCGCGGCAGGACCTCGAGGACGTCGTCCATCGTGCGCTCGTGCGCCGTCAGGCCGACCTCGGCGCCCGCGGCCAGGTCGCACGGCTCGTGGAGGAGATGCGCAAGCTCTCCGCCAAGACCCGTGAGCTCGAGGAGGCCGAGGCCACCGAGCAGTCGCTCCGCGTCACCCAGCTCTCGATCCTGCGCGAGATCTCCCGCACGATCGTCGGCCACCTCGATCCGCAGAACGTGACCGCGGCGGTGACCGAGCAGCTGCGCGCGGCGCTCGGCTACGACTGCGTCGAGATCGTCCCCGAGATTCCGGTGGACGTCGACAAGAACGATCCGTTCGTCGTGGCGTGCGTCATCCGCGACATGCAGGGGCCGCTCGGCCACCTGGTGATCGACAACCGATCCTCGCAGCGCGCGATCGACCCGCGCGAGCGCGAGCTCCTCGAGATGCTCTCGGAATACCTGGCGATCGCCCTCCGCAATTCCCGGCTCTACGGCGAGATCGCCGACACCAAGCAGCGGCTCGAGCAGACCATCTCGTCGGCCGGCGAGGCCATCATCTCGGTCGCGCCCGACGATCGCATCGAGAAGTGGAACCCGGCGGCCGAGCGCATCTTCGGCTACGGGGCCGCACAGGCGATCGGGCGCCCGATCACGGACATGCTCCCGCGCGGCGACTACGCCGACGCGCGGCGGCGACTGGCTGAGGGCCCGTCGCGCAGCGAATTCCAGACCACCGCGACCGCCGGCCAGCCGCGGCCGGTCGAGCTGGCGGTGACCCTCTCGGCGCTGCACGGACGCCACGGCCGGCTCGAGGGCCTGATCGCGATCGTTCGCGACATCACGGCCCAGCGCGAAGTCGAGAAGCAGCTGCACCAGTCCGAGAAGCTCACGGCCCTGGGACAGCTCGCCGGCGGCATCGCGCACGACTTCAACAATCTCCTCCAGGCGATCCTCGGCTACGCCCAGCTCATGAAGCAGAGCCTCCACGACCCTCAGTTCGTCAGCCGTTCGCTCAACGTCGTCGAGGCCGCGGCGGTCGACGGCGCGGAGACGGTCCGCCGGATCCAGCAGTTCGCGCGGCTGCGTCCGGACGGTCCGCCGGTCGGCGTGGACGTGAACCAGAGCGTGCACGACGCGGTGGCGATGATCCGCCCGCGGCTCGAGGAGAAGATCGCGCGCGACAACCGGCCGCTCGATCTCCGGCTCGACCTCGGGACGATCGAGACCATCAACGGCCGCCCGGCGGCGCTGACCGAGCTGATGACGAACCTGCTCCTCAACGCCCTCGACGCGATGCCCGACGGCGGCACCTTGACGGTGTCGACGCGCGGCGAGCCCGGCCGCAGCGTGGTGCTGACGGTCGCCGACACCGGCATCGGCATGCCCGAGGCCGTCCGCCGGCGCATCTTCGAGCCGTTCTTCTCGACCAAGGGCGAGGGCGGGTCGGGGCTGGGCCTGTCGATGGTCTACGCGATCGTCCGGCGGCACAGCGGCGACATCCGCGTCGAGAGCGAGCCCGGACGTGGCGCCACCTTCACGCTCACCTTCCCCGTCGCGAGCGAGCCCGTCGGCGCCGAGCCCGACTCCGCGCTGCCGCGGGCGCGCCGACCGGCCCGCGTGCTCCTGGTGGACGACGACCAGAAGGTGCTCGGCACCCTGACCGAAATTCTCCGGAGCGTGGGTCACATCGTCACCGCGGCCGCGAGCGGCGGGGCCGCGCTCACCGCCTACGAGCCGGGGCGCTTCGACGTGGTGCTGACGAACCTCGGGATGGCGGGAATGAACGGCTGGGAGCTGGCCGAGCGCGTCCGCCGCGTCGATCCGGACATCGCCATACTACTGATCACGGGCTGGGGGCTGCGTGACGAGGAGCACGGACGGCTGAAGACGCTCAAGATCCGCAAGTGCCTCTTCAAGCCCGTGCGGCCGGCCGAGCTCGACTCAGCGATCCAGGACGCCCTCGTCCCCGCCTGAGGTCAGGCGCGCTTCATCGGGCGGCCGCAGCAGATCTTCTGCGCTATCGCGACTTTCCCGCACTTCGCGCAGCGAAACCCGGCCATATCCCCTCCTGTATTGCGTCGAGCCGGCTAGAGCCGCTCGATGATGGTCGCGATCCCCTGGCCAAAGCCGATGCACATCGTCTGCAGGCCGTAGCGCTTGCCCGTCCGCTCCAGCTCGTGGAGCAAGGTGGTCATGAGCTTGGCGCCCGAGCAGCCGAGGGGATGGCCGAGCGCGATCGCTCCGCCGTTGACGTTGACCCGGCTCATGTCCGGGTGATACTCGCGCTCCCAGGCGAGGACCACCGACGCGAACGCCTCGTTGATCTCGACCAGGTCGATCTGGTCGAGCGTCAGGCCGGCCTTGCGGAGCACGCGCTGGGTCGCCGGAATCGGTCCCGTGAGCATGATCGTCGGATCGACTCCCGCGAGCGCCGTCGCGACCACGCGGGCCCGCGGCTTGAGTCCGAGCACCTTGGCCCGGTCGGCGGACATGAACATCAACGCCGCGGCGCCGTCGGAGATCTGCGACGAGTTCGCCGCCGTCACGACGCCGTCGGGCTTGAACGACGGCGCGAGCGTCGCCATCTTGTCGCGATTCACCGGGACGCGGACGCCCTCGTCGGTGTCGAAGACGGAGCCGTCCGGCAACGTCACCGGGACGATCTCGCGCTTGAAGCGGCCTTCGGCGATGGCGCGGCCGGCCTTCTCGTGGCTCTGCGCCGAGAACTCGTCGAGCTCCTCCCGCTTGAGCCCCCACTTCTCGGCGATCATCTCGGCCGAGATGCCCTGCGGCACGATGTTGAAGCGCTCCTGGAGCTTCGGCGAGAGCGGCCCATCGCCCGGCCCCATGGCATTCGAGCCCATCGGCACGCGCGTCATGTGCTCGATCCCGCCGGCGATGACGACGTCGTACTGGCCGGCCATCACGCCCATCGCGGCGAAGTTGGCGGCCTGCTGGCCGGAGCCGCACATCCGGTCGAGGGTCGTGCCGCACACTTCGACGGGCAAGCCCGCGATCAGCGCTGCGTTGCGCGCGATGTTGAACCCCTGCTCCCCGAGCTGGTCGACACAGCCGAGGATGACGTCCTCGATCTGGGCCGGATCGACCTTCAGCCGCGCGACCAGATCTTTCAACACCAGCGCCGCGAGATCATCCGGGCGAATCCCCGAGAGCTTTCCACCTTTGCGTCCGACGGCCGTCCGCACGGCCCCGACGATGACTGCATCCCGCATGGCAACCTCCCCGACGGACTGAACAGTAATTCATCTTACCGGGGCCACGGGGGATGGCGCAAATCGCGCCGCGCGCTATCGAGGGGCGCGCCGTGGATGGCCGTCCAGCGACGTGCCCAGGCCGCTGCTGCCGCTGAGCCCGGCGAACGGAGGCGCTCCCGGGATCGACGGTAGCGCCGCCCGAACAGGCGTGGGTGGTCCACTCTCGCTCGGGGTCGGCGGAGTCTCCGGCGCCGGCGGCGGTGTCTCGGCGACAACCGCCGGGCGCGCGACGAACGGCGCGGGCTTCGCAGGCTCGTCGGGACGCGACTCCTGAGCCCGCGGCTCGATGACACGGTCGCCGACGGGAGCGCGGGGGGCCGGCAGATCGGCAACAGTGCTCGGCGGGATCGGTTTCGCCGGCGCGATGGGTTTCGCCGGCGGGAACGGTTTCGCCGACGGGATAGACTTCACCGAGCTCGATTTGGCCGGCGGCTTCGGCAAGTCCGACGCGGGAGCGAGCGGCGCGGGCTCAGGCGCCGGCGGCGGTAGATCTGGCGCAGGGCTCGGCGCTTCGATTCGCGGTTTGCGGACGGGCGCGCTGTCGTCGGCGTCCGGGCTCCGGAGCATCGTATAGCCCTTGAGCACGACCGCGATCGACAGCAGCACGGCCGCGGCGATTCCGATCGAACGAGCGGGTAGCCTGACGCGAGCGCCGATGCGAGCGCCGATAGCTCGTGCGCCGGTTGACGGAGTCGCCGGGGAGGGCGCTCGTGTCTGCACATCGCGTCCGGTCGGCGGGCTAGCGCTCCGGCAACCCGGGCACTCCGAAAGCGCCGCACGAAGGGGCGCGGAGCACCCGGTCGCGTGACGCCAGTTCTGCCCGCATTCCGCGCAGACGTGGAAATGCGGACCTGAGCGGGCGCCCGGCAACGGCTCGGCGTCGGGCTTCGGAAAACACCAGGGACAGCACGCGGCGAGACTGTCGAGACAGTGGCCTTCGTGACTCCAGTCTCCGTCGCAGATGTTGCAGTAGTGCGAATGGGGCTCTCTGATCAGCAGATCGCTCCGGCCGGAGCACACGGGGCAATCCTCGGGACCTACGAACGGCAGATCGC
>Ga0134112_10000372_pt1 | contig 12033 bp, 10 predicted proteins | sample 15_D_Rain_40_5_1_FD_128867 | JGI IMG/M metagenome (GOLD analysis project Ga0134112, IMG submission 128867) | Grasslands soil microbial communities from the Angelo Coastal Reserve, California, USA - 15_D_Rain_40cm_5_11112015 | ecosystem: Environmental > Terrestrial > Soil > Grasslands ... | reverse complement strand
GGCCGTGAACTGCCGGCCGTTGTGCCACTTCACGTTGCGACGCAGCCGCAGCGTCCACGTCTTCAGATCCGGTCTCGCTTCCCATTTCTCGACGAGCGAGGGCCGGGTGACGTTGTCGACCCCGGTCGTGGTCAGGTAGTCGAGGACCTGGCGCGCGGAGTTCGAGGATTCGACCCAGCTGTAGGTGTGCGGGCTCTTGAGGTCCTGGCACCGCATGCCGATGCGCAGCACGCCGCCCTTCGGCAAGGTCTGCGCGGCCGCCGGCGCGACGAGCGACTCGCCGGTCACCTTGCCCGCGAACGCGTAGGCGGCCGTCGCCGACATGCCGAGCAGCGCGGCGTAGCGTACGAACTCGCGCCGGTCGATCAGGCGCTCGGCGAGCTGGCGCTTCAGGGTGGGGATCAGGACGTGCTCGTCAGCGTGGCGCATGGTCGGTTCCTCCGTTGAGATCTACGCGAGCCGGGTGTAGCCGGCCGCTTCGGCTTGCCGCTGGCGCTCGAGCATCACGTCGAACGCCGCGCCATCGGCGGGGACGAACCGCGCGATGAGCAGCTCCTCGAGCGTCGGCTTGAGCTCCGGCGCCGCGTGGGCCGCGAGCAGCGCCTCGGTCAGGCGCTTGCGGGTCGCCGCATCGACACCCGGCGAGGCCACCAGCGGCGCGCTCGGCGCCTCGACGGTCGTCGCGACGACCCGGACGCGCTTGGCCCGCTCGGCGCCGTGATGACGGAGCAGGTCGAGGCCGTAGGCGTCGACGGGCCCGACGTCGGCCCGGCCGTCGAGCACGGCGTCGATCACGGGAAGCTGCCGGTGCAAGGGGCCGATCACGTCCGAGTAGAACGTGGCGCGGTCGGGGCGCCGGTAGCCGAGCAGATGGAAGCGCGCGGCGTTGTATCCCGAGTGCGAGTGCTCGATCGAGTACGCGATGCGGCCGCCGAAGGTGTCCTCGAGCATGCGGTAGGCGCTGTCCGCGCGCACGACGAAATCGGTGAAATAGATCGGCCGGCCCTGATAGCGGGGTGGCGACGGAACGGGCGCCGCCAGCAGGTGGGGCCGCTCGGCGCGCATCGCCCACGGATAGCCGCACATGAACACACAGCCCAGATCCTCACGGGCCCACAGCTTCTCGAGCGGATAGGGATCGGCGAGCTCGAGCACCTGCAGCCCGCCGCCCGAGCGCGCGGCCACCCACTCGAGCAGCCGACGCCAGGCCGCGGTGAGCGTGGGAGACCACGAATACATGCGGGCGGAGGCCACGGGAACCATGCGATCTGGGACCCTAGCCCTCGGAGCCGCGCAAGTCAACACGGTCCGGCGTTAATCCTGCGAACGGAAGGGCCGCGGCGACTCCGGCAGTCAGAGCCGCGCGGCTCGGCGTCTGCCGGACCAGAGCGGCCGGCGCGACCGGCTTTGCGGCGCTTCGCGAAGGGCGAGCGGAACGTCCTCGCCCGTCTGCGCTTGGTCCGCCTGGCCAGCCGCTGACTCCAGCACCGGGTCCGGCGTGCGGAAGAGCGCGCCGACGCAGAAGACGACGAGCGCGCCGATCATAGCCCACCACGTGAACGAGACCTCGGGGATGACCGCGGGATGCTGGAACGTCCCGTCGAAGCCGAACAGGGGCGCCACGCCGTTCACGATCATGACGTCGAGCTTGCCGACGATGACGGTCGCCAGCAGTCCGGCCGAGATCGCGATCAGGTTGCCGGCGTCGGAGCCGCGCCGCTCGGTGAACATCCCGATGAGGAAGACGCCGAGCATGGGGCCCAGGATGAAGCCGGCGATGCCCAGCACGACCGGAATGATCCTGAGATCCGGGTGCGTCACCTTGGCGTAGGCGAAGGCGCCGGCGATGACGATCATCAGCGCGGCGAAGAGCACCGTGAACCAGCGCGCCGCCTGCACGTAGTGCGCCTCGGACCGGCCGCGGACCCAGCGCAGATACCAGTCGTTGGTGGCGCCGGTCGCCAGCGCGTTGAGCGCCGCCGAGAACGAGCCCATCGCGGTCGCGAAGATGCCCGCCAGCACGAGGCCGCGGATGCCCACCGGCATCACGTTCAGGATGTACGAGCCGAACACGTCGGCCGTCGCGGCCGGCCGGTAGGTGGGATCTTGTTGATAGTAGACGACCAGCAGGATGCCGATGAAGACGAAGGCCGAGGCGATCGGCAGGTCCATGAACGCGGCGGTGATCAGGCTGCGGCGCGCCTTCTTGTGGGTCTCGGCGGTCAGCATCCGCTGCACCATGTCCTGATCGGTGCCGAACGCGGCCATGTTGCCGAGCGTCGCCCCGATCAGCGCGGAGAAGAGCGTGTAGTCGCTCGCCAGGATCAGCTTGACGTAGTCCCACACGCCCATCGCCGAGAGATGATGGCGCGCCTGCCACTGGGCGACCACGCTCGCCTCGAAGCCGTGCAGGAAGTAGCCCTCGTGCGTCGTCAGCTGCGGGACGGCGCGGACCACCTCGCTCAGTCCCCCGACGTGATAGAGCAGGGTGCCGATCGCGATCAGCGCGCCGCCGAACATCAGGCAGGCCTGGATCACGTCCGTCCAGATGACGGCCTTGATGCCGCCGACCGCGGTGTAGAGGCACGTGACGATCGTGAGCAGGACGATCGCGACGAGGTAGGGCCCGACCGTGGTGACCGCCTGCTGGCTGAACTGCACCTGGCCGCCCGCGACGAACATGCGGTAGGCCAGCACCATCACGAGCGAGGGGATGAACAGCCGCGTCCCCGACGCCAGGGTGCGCATGAACAGGAACAGCGCCGAGACGTAGCCCTTGGTCCACGGACCGAAGCGGATGCCGAGATAGTCGTAGACCGTGTAGACCTTGTAGGCGAAGTAGGGCTTGAGGAAGACGTGACCGACGATGACGCGGCCGATGATGAGGCCCAGCACGAGCTGCACGTAGGCGAGGCTCTGCTTGGTGTAGCCCTCGCCGGGCGCTCCCAGGAACGTCGCCGCGCTGGTCTCCGCCGCGATGATCGAGGCCATCACGGCCCACCACGGCACGCGCCGGCCCCCGAGGGCGAAGTCGTTCAGAGTCTTCTCGCGGCGCCCCATGTAGAGCCCGATCGCGGTGATGACGACGAAGTAGAAGAGGATGATGACGCCGTCGAGGACGAGCCCGTCGCGGCCCATGCTTCTAAGGTATCCCACGGGGTCCGTCCGGGCGGAGTTCCCTGGAAGGCGGGTCGCGCCGGCTAACTGCGCGCGAAGTCGATGAAACCTCGCTCGACGTCGACGTGGACGAGCTCCACCTGCACGTGATCGCCCACGTCGAGGCCGTCCCCGCCTCGCACCAGCCGGCCCTCGACCGGCGGCCGGACCACGCGGACCCACGTGCCCTTCTCCGCGGCGCCGGTCACGAGCGCGTCGAACCGCTCGCCGATCCTCGACGCCAGGAGGAGCGCGGCCGCCGACTTCCGCACCTGCCGCTCGACCTTCGTCGCGTTGTCCTCCTGCTGGGTGCAGTGGCTCGCAAGGCCGTCGAGCTCGGCGTCGCCGTACACTGGCGGGCCACCGGCGAGCGCTGACTTGAGCTGCCGCTGCGTGATCAGATCAGGAAAGCGCCGGTTGGGCGCGGTCGAGTGGGTGTAGTCGCGCACGGCGAGACCGAAGTGGCCGTCCGGAGTCTGGCCTGGCCGCAGCACGGCGTATTCGCCCGAGCCCAGGAGCTTCACGACCGAGAGGGCGAGATCGGGGAACCGCAGGGCGTCGGCGCGCTGACGCTTGACGAGGAACTCTTCGAGCGCGCCGGCATCCGCCGCGGCCGGCAGGCGCTCGCCGAGCGTCGTCGCGAGCGCGACGATGCGCTCCCAGCGCTCGGGCGTCCTTAGGATCCGGCGCAGCGACGGCACGCCCTTGCTCTCGAGATACTTCGCGCTCACGCCGTTCGCCGCGATCATGAAGTCCTCGATGAGCTCCTTGGCCCGGTTCTTCTCGTCGGGCAGGAGGTCGGCCAGCACATCGCCGTTGAAGAGGGCCCGGGTCTGGATCGTCTCGAGGCTCAAGGCGCCCTGCTGGTGCCGGCGGCTCTTCATCGCCTGCGCCGTGCGATCTTGAAGACGCAAGAGCTCGTCGAGCCCGCGCACGGCGGCGAGCTTCGGGGGCGCCGGCGCCGTCCCGTCGAGCCAGGCGGCGACGCTGTTGTACGCGAGCTTGGCGCGATTGAGCACGACGGCGCGGTACACGGCGGAGTCGCCGACCCGGCCGTCCGGGCCGACCACCATCTCGACGACGATCGCCAGGCGCCTCTGCCCTTCGCCGAGAGACGTCAGGTCGGTCGAGAGCTTCGCGGGGAGCATCGGGAAGATCTGGGCGGCCGTGTACACGGACGTCGTGTTGGTCCGCGCGTGATCGTCGATCGCCGAGCCCTTCTTCACGGTCGCGTCGACGTCGGCGACGGCGACGAGGATCTTCACCGCGTCGCCGGCCAGCAGCTCGGCGACGGAGAGCTGGTCGAGATCGCGCGAGTCGTCGTTGTCGATCGACGCCCAGAGGAGCCCGGTCAGGTCGCGGATGGAGGAGCCCGACTCGGAGGCCGGCTTGGTGAGCGCGTCGGCCTCGGCCACCGCGGCCGCCGAGAAATCCGGCAGCAGGCCGCGCTCGGTCATCACCCGGCGCGCGATGGCCCCCAGCTCCTTCCGGTCCTGCGCCGACGGCCGAGTCATTCCGGCCAAGCATACGATGCTCGAGTGTATGCGCCCAATATCGACCCGCCACGCGTCTTGACCCGGGACTCACGTTCCGCCACCATGGGCCGTGGTCTCCGCACGGCGTTTCTTGACCGTGTTCCTGGTCGCGCTCCTCGTCGGCGTCGTGCTGGCGGCGTTCGCGGATCCTCCTGATCCCACCTGGATCGGCGGCTACTGGGATGACGACGACTTCGACACCGTGGTCGCCTACACCGCCAGTGCACTCGCGACCGTCGCGAGGACTGATGATGTGGATGCAAAGCCGTGCCTCGCGTGGATCCAGAGCACGGATCCGGCGAGTCCCGGCTTTGTCACTTCACCCCTCCGGAATGCCAGCCGCCCGCGCGCTCCGCCGGTAGTCTCGCTGCCGCTCTGCTGATCCACCCCTGAAGGGCCGGCGTCGATCCGCATTGACGCGTCTGTCCACGCCCGCTGTGTTCGCCGACGTTCAGGAGGCCAGCATGAGGAGCGCGCGACTGTGGACCTTCTCGATAAGCGTCGCGATGATCGCGATGATGCCCGGGTCTGGGCAGACCCAGACTCTCGGCGAGGCGACTTCCGAAGCCCCCGCGCCGCTCGAGCGATGGGAGCTCAGCTTCGGTACCCGTATCGGCGCGCCCATCGGCCGACTCCAGGTCGGCGAGAGCTTCAACGGGAGCAGCACGCCCGGCACGCGCCTGAGCCTCGGCACGCTCGGAATTCATGTGTCAGAGACCATCGAGGCCGGCGCGGCGTATCACTTCACGCCGGACGATGCCCTGCGCGTCTCGGCTCTCTACACGTTTCTGCGGGGCGACAGCACGCCCGGCCAATCCGTCGTCTACAACGGCCTGGAGTTCAAGCCCGGTCCCCTCGACGCCAACGCGGACTTCTGGCGCGTGGACCTGGCCTACGAGCGCGTCCTCGCGCGCTCGACCGCCGACGAGCTCGTCGGCAGCCTCGGCCTCGCCTACGTGTTCTTCAACCCGACCCTCACCAGCCCCGGGCAGAAGAGCGGTGAGAACAGCGAGGACTTCTACCTTCAGGAGCTGCCGATCCCGATCGCCGGGGTGCGCTGGAGTCACGTGCTGGGCGATCACTGGCTACTGCGACTCGGCGTCTCGGGTGGAGGCCTGCCGCGGGTCGACAGCCTGCGCAAGGAGGGTGGCACCGTGTATCTGCAGCAGAGCCACGCCGACGCCGACGCCGGCCTCGTGTACCGCTGGCGCGGCGGGGCCGAGCTCGAGATCGGCTACCACTTCACGTACTTCTTTCAGCACGAGAAGAGCCACGAGGACAATAATCTGTTCGAGCTCATCGACAACGGCGTGCGCGCTCGATTCAGCGTGCGATTCTGAGACCGACGGACCGGGTGGGCTTGACCTGTCGGGGCACACCGGCGATAGTTCCGGCTAATCGAGCTGGAACGATGCGGGCACCCAAGGAGACGATCATGAGGCAGCCGCTCGGGCGCCGCGAGTTCGTCAAGACGTCGTTGACGGCAGCCGGCCTGCCGCTCGCTTCGACATGGTGGCCGGCCTTCGCTCACGCGAAGCGCCTGGCGGGAGGACCGGCGATGAGGACCGCGTACGATCCGGCGGCGAAGTTCGATCTCAAAGTGACCGAGACCGAGTTCCGGCGCGCCGCGAGCGGGCGGATGCTGATGGCCCGCGTGTATCAGCCGCAGGGCGTCGGGCCGTTCCCGACCTTGCTCGACCTGCACGGTGGCGCCTGGAACAACAAGGACCGCGGGGCGAACGAGCCGATGGACCGCGCGGTGGCGGCCAGCGGCGTGCTGGTGGTCGCCGTCGACCTGACCCTGGCGCCGGAGGCCCCGTACCCCGCGTCGGTCCAGGACGGCAACTACGGCGTCCGCTGGCTCAAGGCGAGAGCGGCCGAATGGAACGGCGACGCGGCGAATCTCGGCGTGCTCGGCAGCTCGAGCGGCGGCCACGTCGCCGAGCTCCTGGGCATGCGTCCGCGCGACCCGCGCTACAACGCGATCCCGCTCGCCGGCGGCGCGAAAGTCGACGCGACCGTGGCGTACGTCGCGACGCGCTCGCCGGTCAGCGATACCGTCGCGCGCTACCAGCAGGCCGAGAAGATGAAGCGCGAGAGCATGATCAACAACAACAAGACCTACTTCCGGCCGTGGGAGACGATCTCCGAGAGCAATCCCCAGGGGATCCTCGATCGCCGCGAGCCGGTGACCTTGCCGCCGCTCTTGATCATGCAGGGCGCCCTCGACGACAACGTGCTGCCGGCCGTCCAGGAAAAGTTCGCCGCGTCGTACCGCGCCGCCGGCGGCGAGTGCGAGCTCTCCGTGTTCGAGGGCTGCGAGCACGAATGGGTCGCGAAGCCCGGACCGCAGACCGACCGCGCCCACGAGATGGTCAAGGCGTTCATCGCCAGGAGCCTGGCGGGGCGCCGGGCGTCGTAGGCCGACCGCCCGGGCGCGCGCGCGAGCTGGGCGAAGGGGCTACGATCGGGCTGTGAGCCTGCCGTTCGATTCACCAATACAACCCATGCTGTCCAGCGCCGCCGAGCGCCTGCCCGGCGGCGACGGGTGGCTCTTCGAGCCCAAGTGGGACGGCTTTCGCACGCTGGTGTTCCGCGACGGCGCCGGCATCCTGCTGCAGAGCCGCGACGAGAAGCCGATGAACCGCTACTTTCCCGAGCTCCTGGCACCGCTGGGCCGCGCGCTGCCCGAGCGCTGCGTTGTTGACGGCGAGGTCGTGATCGTCGGCGCCGGCGGGCTCGACTTCGAAGCGCTGCTCCTGCGCATCCATCCCGCCGCGTCGCGCGTGAAGCTCCTGGCCGAGCAGTCGCCCGCCTCGTTCGTCGCCTGGGACCTGCTGGCGCTGGGCGACGAAGACCTGCGCGAGGCGCCGCTCGCCGAGCGCCGCGAGCGGCTCGAGCACGTGCTGGCGGATGCCGAGCCGCCGGTGCACCTCTCGCCGGCGACGCGCGACCGCGCCCTGGCCGAGGACTGGTTTCGCCGCTTCGAGGGCGCTGGCCTCGACGGCGTCATGGCCAAGCGTCTGGACGAGCCGTACCGCGCCGGCGAGCGCACGATGGTCAAGATCAAGCACTCGCGGACGGCCGACTGCGTGGTCGCCGGTTTTCGCTGGCACAAGAACGGCGCGGGCACGATGGTCGGCTCGCTCCTGCTCGGCCTCTACGACGACGACGGCACCCTGCACCACGTCGGCGTCACCGCCGCGTTCAGCAACGCTGCCCGCAGAGAGCTCGTCGCCGAGCTGGCGCCCCTGCGCGAGAACGCCCTCGAGGGCCATCCCTGGCGCGACTGGGCCGACGCGCCGTCCGAAGCGACGGCGACGGGCCAGCGCATGCCGGGGGCGAGCAGCCGCTGGAATCGGGGCAAGGACCTGAGCTGGGAGCCGCTCCGGCCCGAGCGCGTCTGCGAGGTGGCGTACGACCACATGCAGGGCACCCGCTTCCGCCACGCCGCGCAGTTCGTGCGCTGGCGTCCAGACAAGCGGCCGCGCGACTGCCGCTACGATCAGCTCGAGGTGACCCCCGCCTACGAGCTGGAGCGGGTCTTCGGCGCGCGCGACTCGCGCCGCTCCGGGTCGAAGTCGCGCCAGGGATCGTAGTCGGGATCCGGCGGCTCCTCGGCGGGCCGCTCGCGCTCGGGCACGTGGCGCAGGTTCAGCCGGATCCGCGTCCAGGTGGACGAGCGGCCGCGCATCGAATCGACGAGGACGTCGTCGACCTCGAGCAGCGCCGCGGCCACCGGATGACGCGTCTTCCACCGCTCCAGGCCCGCGAGCGCGTCCTCCTTGTGCTGCGCCTTGGCGACCGTGATGAGGGGCTGAGTCGACCGGCGCCTGCCGCTTCCGGGCTTCCCGGTGTCCGCGCTCGGCCCGGCGTCCGGGCGGTCCGCCGCGTCGGCGCGCTTGCGGCGTGACGGCATCACGCGCGGCGGCTCGTCGCGCTGCTTCTTGTAATGCGGCGGCCACGGTGCGTCGCCGAGGCCCGCGGCCTCCTGGGCGGCGGAGAGCTCGAGGAGCCTGTCGAGCGATCCCGGCGCCGCGTCGATCGCGGCCGCGGCGTCGCCGCGCTCGGCCAGACGCGCCGGCGCCGTGACCAGGGTGAACGCCGCCGGGTCGCAGTCGGCGACCTCGTCCCAGGCGAGCGGCATCGACACGCGCGCGTCCGGCGTGGGCCGTACCGACCAGGCCGAGGCCACGGTGCGGTCCTTGGCGTTCTGGTTGTAGTCGATGAAGACACCGTGGCGCTCTTCCTTCCACCACTTGCTGGTCGCGAGCGCGGGCGCGCGCCGCTCCACCTCGCGCGCGATCGCCAGAGTCGCGCGGCGCACCTGGTCGAAGCTCCAGCGCCGCTCGAGGCGCACGTAGACGTGGATGCCCCGCGAGCCCGACGTCTTCGGCCAGCCGCGCAAGTGGTGCTCGCCGAGCACGTCGCGGACGATCAGCGCTACGCGGCGGACGTCGTCCCAGCTCGTGCCGGGCCCGGGGTCGAGGTCGACGCGGAGCTCGTCCGGATGCTCGAGATCGTCGGCCCGCACGGGATGCGGGTTCAGGTCGATGCAGCCGAGGTTGACGATCCACAGGAGCTGGGCCGCGTCGCGCACGACGACCTCGCGCGCCGTCCGTCCCGAGGGAAAGCTGAGCTCCACCGTCTCGACCCACTCGGGATGTTGCTCGGGCGTTCGCTTCTGAAAGAACGGCTCGCCCTCGGCGCCGTTCACGTAGCGCTTGAGCACGATCGGACGGCCCGCGATGCCGCGCAGCGCCCCCTCGGCGACCGCAGCGTAGTATTTCGCCAGGTCCAGCTTCGTGTGGCCGGCTCGGGGAAAGAACACCTTGTCCGGGTTGGTGATCGCCACCTCGCGCCCGGCGACATGAAGGATGGTCTGCGGCGTTTTCCCCACGACAGACAGTGTTGTCAATTCGTCGCCGCCGCGCAAGGCGGCGAAATGCGGGGGAGGGGACGCACCGGGCGCGCTCCGGGATGCGAGCCTCGTTTTACGATTTCGGAGTCGACTGAGCGTCCCCGCCCTCACTCGAACGGGCGCCCGTACCGCTCGAGGTGGGCGACCTCGCGCAGCGCCTTGCGCTGCTTCTTGCCCCGGCCCACGGCGCGCGCCGGGTAGCCGAACGGAAGGATTGCGAGCACTTCGAGCGCGGCCGGGATGTCCAGCAAGGCCTTGACCGCCTCGAGCCCGCCGAAGCCCACCCAGTTCGAGCCGACGCCGTCCGCCCACGCCGTCAGCAGCATCGACTGGATCGCGCGGCTCGCGTCCGAGACGGCGAAGCGCGTCTTGTCGGTGGCCACGACGACGGCCAGCGGCGCCTGCGCGACGTACGAGCCGCTCGACGCCAGCGCTCCGAGGCGGCGCAGCATGTCCCGATCGCGCACCACGATGAAGTACCACGGCTGCCGGTTCATCCCGCTGCCCGTGAGCCGTCCCGCTTCGACGATCCGGCGCACCACCGCGTCGGGCACCGGCTTGTCCTGATAGCTGCGCACGGCCAGGAGCGTGCGAACGGCCTCGAATGCGTCCATGGATCCTCCCCGATCGTCGTCACCAGTGTGCTCCCGAACGGCGGGGCGCGCTGCACCGCTGCCCCTGCTCGATTAACCGACAGTTTTAAACGTGTGTATAATTAATTCTAGTCAGGGTGAATGATCGTGATCAGGAGGAAGGCCGTCTCGACCGTCCGCCGCGCCCGAGGGCGCCCGCGTCGCGCCCACGACTCGCGGGCGACGCGGAAGTCGCTGTTGAACGCGGCGGCCGCGCTCTTCGCGGCGCGCGGCTTCGACGGCGTGTCGGTTGCCGAGGTCGCGCGGCTGGCCGGCGCCAACAAGGCCCTCATCAACTACCACTTCGGCGGCAAGCTCCAGCTCTACCGCACCATCGTGCGCGAGATGTTCGCCGAGCTGCTGAGCCGGCTCGAGCCGATGCGCTCCGATCCACGCCCGCCGGACCAGCTGCTGCGCGAGCTCATCGCCATCGTGGGCGACTCCGCCAACCGCCGTCGCCCGCAGCTGTCGCGGATGATGCTCCGGGAGGTCATCGCCGGCGGGCCGCATCTCGACCACGAGGTGCTCGTCTATCCGATGCGGGTGTTTTCCGTGGTGCGCGAGATCATCGAGCGCGGGGTCCGAGAACGGGTGTTCCGGCCAGTCGATCCCATCATGACGCACATGAGCCTGCTCGGGAGCCTCGTCTTCTTCTTCGCGACCGCCGACTTCCGGCGCCGGATGGCGGCCGAGGCGTCGATGCCGTTCGCGAAGACTCCGCCCGACGCGTACGTCCGGCACATCCAGGAGCTGATCGCCCGCGGGCTGGCGGTGGACGGCGCATGACACGCCGGCGGATCGTCCTGGCACTCGTCCTCGTCGTCGCGCTGCTGGGCTCGGGCGCCTACTACGTGATCGCCTCGCGGCCGGCCGTCCTGGTCCTCACCGGCATCGTGACCACCGACGACGTCGTCGTCAGTCCTCAGGTCGGCGGCCAAATCGGCCGACTCCTCGTGAAAGAGGGTGACACGGTCGTGCGCGAGCAGTTGCTTGCCGTCATCACTCCGGACGAGCTCGCTGCCGACCGGACGTACTACGCGCAGAGCGCCGAGGGCGCCACGTCGCAGGTGAAGGAGAGCGAGGCGGCGCTCCGGTATCAGGAGCAGCAGACGCGCGATCAGATCCGTCAGGCCGAGGCCACGCTGGCCTCCATCGAGGCGCAGCGCGCGGCGGCCGAGGCCGATCTCGAGATCGCTCGGCTGAGTTTCGAGCGCAACCAGCGGCTCGTCAAGGAGCAGCTCATCTCCGTGGAGCAGTTCGATCAGGCCCGGACGAGCTATCAGGGTGCCGTCGCGAAGGTCGACTCGCTGAAGAAGCAGGCGGACGCGCAGCGCGCGGCGGTGGCGCTCGCGCGCTCGACGGCCGAGCAGATCGCGATGAAGCGCCACCAGCTCGAGGCCAACCAGCGCCAGGAGGCGGCGGCGACGGCGCAGCGGACGAAGGCCGAGGTGCGGCTAGGCTACACCGAGATCCGGGCGCCGATCGACGGGATCGTGGACGTCCGCGCCGTCCGTCCGGGCGAGGTGGTGAGCGCCGGCCAGCCGATCGTGTCGTTGATCAACCCCGACGATCTGTGGGTGCGGGTCGACGTGGAGGAGACCTACATCGATCGGGTGCGTCTGGGCGACCGGCTGACGGTGCGGCTGCCGTCGGGCGTCGAGCGGCGGGGCGTCGTGTTCTTCCGCGGTGCGGACGCCGCGTTCGCCACGCAGCGCGACGTGAGCGCACGAAGCGCGACATCAAGACGTTCGAGGTGCGGCGACCGGCCTCGATCCGGTGTCGCGCGTCG
>Ga0134112_10000364_pt1 | contig 12091 bp, 10 predicted proteins | sample 15_D_Rain_40_5_1_FD_128867 | JGI IMG/M metagenome (GOLD analysis project Ga0134112, IMG submission 128867) | Grasslands soil microbial communities from the Angelo Coastal Reserve, California, USA - 15_D_Rain_40cm_5_11112015 | ecosystem: Environmental > Terrestrial > Soil > Grasslands ... | reverse complement strand
CGTCGGATCCTCGACGAACGACAACGGGTGGAGGATGCGAAGGCGCCGACGCCGGAGATCGACGATGCCCGCGAAGGGATCCAGGAGCTCCCAGGCGTCGGAGGTCACCTCCACCGCCATCGCGTTGACGCTGAAGTCGCGACGCTGCAGGTCCTGGCCGATCGGCGCCGGCAGCACGCGCGGCAGCGCTCCCGGCGTGTCGTAGCGCTCGGTGCGAGCGGTCGCGATATCGATGCGGCCCTGGCCCGGCGCGCGGACCGACGCCGTCAGGAAGCGCTCGTGCTCGACGAGCGTGCCCTCGAGCGCGTCGGCCAGGGCCCGCGCCACCGCCGGCCCGTCGCCCTCGACGACAACGTCGAGATCCCCGCCGGTGCCGATCGCCCCGCGCCAGGCGTCGCGCACGAGGCCGCCGGCGATGAACGCGCGCGCGCCCTGGCCCGCGGCCACGCGCGCGACCTCCGCGAGCAGTGCGCGCGTCGCCGGCGCCAGCGCTGTTTCGAGTCGCGCGCGAACCGGGAGGGCGCGCGGCGCCGCGGCGCGGGCGACCGAGCCCTTGCCGGAGACGATCACGACGGGCGCGCCTTCGCTCAGCCGGCGCCGCACCGCGAGCTCCGGCGTGCGTGCGGCGACGATGGGCAGCGGGCGGGCGAGCTCCCGCGCGGGCCAGTCCCCCAACCCCAGGCTCTCGGCGCGCGCGAGGTCCTCGGCGAGCACGTGATGGGTGGAGCCGCACGCGAGCACGCGGACACGGCGGCGCCGCGCCAGCCGCAGCGCATCGGCGGCGGTGATCCCGGACGGCGCCGCGAGCACCTCGCCGTCGACGAGCTCGGCGGCGGTGAACACGATCTGAGGATACGCGTGGGCGCGGCGCGCCATCATCACCGCCACGAACCGCGCTCCGCCGACGGCTTCCGGGAGGCTCCGCCCCGCTGCTGGCGGGGTCCCCGGGACACGCCGACGGCGGTCGTCATCTATCCAGTGAGCGGGGGCGTGATGACCGGGGTGCGGGTGAACGACGGAACGCCGTTGGAGTGCACGACGGACTATAGCACGACGCGCGCGCGGCTGGCAATTTACGCCGCGCGCAGCGGCTCTCAGCGAGGAATCGGGCCGCTGACGGTGCTCCGAAAACTCGTGAGCGTCGTGCCGGTCGCCGATTCGTACACCGACTGCATGTCGGCGGGGCTCGCTCCATATTCCGCACCGGTGCTCGAGCGCCCCATCGCCGTCAGCCAGCACGAATACGACCGCGCCTGATCGGCCGTGAGAGTGCCGCTGGCGTCGACCTCGACGGTCACCACGCCGGAGTAGCTGCCGTCGGAGACGGGGACGATCGTGAAGGCGGTGCCGATGATGGTGCCGGCGGCGGACGCGACCCCGGTCCAGACGCCGCAATCGATGCGGATCGAGGTGACGCTTGGGACGTTGGTGAGCGTCACCGGGACGCGGAACGTGAAATCGGCGGCCAGCGCGCTGGCAGGGGCGAGCGCGAGCAGCGCGAGGCTCAGCGGGGCGAGCCTCCGCCGCGCTCGCCTCTTCGGCGGCGCCATCAGCGAGCGCCCACCATGCTGAGCTCGTCCGTGGTGATCGTTCGGGGTTCCGACGCGCGCGAGGGTGCCGGGGACGACGACGAGGGCGACGATCCCGGCGTGACGACGATCGGCGCGCTGCGCGCCTCGTCGTTCGAGGGGCGGACGTCCCGCGGCGTCCGTCGCCTCGCGCTGAGCCCCGCGATCTTCGCCCGTAGCTCGTGCTTGCCCTCGGTCGCCTTCCACTGGGTCCTGACGGTCACCGTCTCGCCCTGACGCAGCGTCACCGTCTGGGTGCTGATAGGGGTGGTGGCGTCATCGACGAAGAGCTGCACGAGGACGTCGACCGGCTGCGTGTTGGCCGGGCGCGGATCGAGGCGGCGCAGCGTGGCGATGATCGTGACGATGTCGTTGACCTTCACGGCCGTCGGCGTCACCTGCACCATCTCGACGGCGACGTCCACGTTCTGGGCCCGCGCCGGCGCGGCCCCGACGCACACGAGCGCGAGCACGACCGCCGACGGCGTGAGAGCGACCTTGATGGCCGACACGAAGTTGGCGTAACACGGCGCGATTCGGTCCGCAAACGCGAGCCTCGCCTGCGTTGCGCACCCGCGCGATGTGGCAGCCGGAGACTCAAAGCTTCGCATCGGTGGCGCGCCTAGCTCCCGCGGCGAGCGGGCAGCAGCCGGCGGAGGGCGCCGCGCTCGGGTGAGCGAAGCGCCGCGCTCCCGAGCCAGAAGACGAGCGCGCCGACCGCGATGGTGGCGACCAGCAGACTCGCGTCCAGGGCGAGCCCGCGGCGGATGGCGAGGATCGGGAGCGCCAGCCAGCACCACGCGGCGAGCGGCGCCGACGCGGCGGCCGTGCGGAGCGTGGAGGCGAGCAGCGCGCGCCCGCCGAGGCGGCCGAAGCGCCGCCGCGCCGCCCAGAGCAGCGCGAGCAGGTTGACGAAGGCGCCGACCGACGACGCGTACGCGAGCCCGGCGTGGCCCACGCCGAGCCCCATCAGCACGAGCGCGGTGAGGACGTTGGCGGCGACGGCGAGCACGCCCAGACGCACGGCCACGCCGGGCCGGCGGACCGCGTAGAAGGCCTGGGCGGTGATCCGCGCGGCCGCGAAGGCGACGAGGCCGACGGCGTAGCCGCTCAGCGCCTGCGCGGTGGCGAGCGTGTCGGCGGAGGTGAAGCGCCCGCGCTCGAAGAGCACGCGCGTGATGGGCGCGCGGAGCACGAGGAGGCCGATCGTGGCCGGGAGGCAGATGTAGACCGCGAGCCGCAGCGCGAAGTTCAGCGTGCCCGCCAGCGCGCGCGTGTCGCCCGCGGCCGCCTGCCGCGACATCGCGGGCAGCGCCGCCGAGGCCAGCGCGATGCCGAAGATGCCGAGCGGGAACTCCATCACCCGGTCGGCGTAATAGAGGAAGGAGATCGAGCCGGCCGGCAGGAACGAGGCGAGCAGCGTGTTGACGAAGACCATCACCTGCACCGCCGCCAGCCCGAAGACGGCCGGGGCGAGCAGGCGCGCCATCCGCGCGAGCGCGGGGTGCCGCGGCTCCCACGACGGGCCGACCAGCAGCCCGGCGCGTGCCAGATCGGGGACCTGCACGAGCAGCTGGCCCACCCCGCCCATGAGCACGCCGAGCGCCAGCGCCAGGATCGGCGGGTCGACGTGGCGCGCCAGCAGCAGCACACCGGCGATCATGCCGACGTTCGACACGGCGGGTCCCAGCGCCGAGGCGAAGAAGCGGTTCTCGGCGTTCAGCGCGCCCATCGCCAGCGCCGACAGGCCCACGAGCACGAGGTACGGGAACATCACCCGGGTGAGCTGGACCGCGAGCGCCTCCTGCGCGGGATCCGACGTGAAGCCCGGGGCGATCGCGCGGAGCAGCCACGGCGCGAGCGCGATGCCGACGAGCGTCGTCACCGCCAGCACGACGAGGGCCGTGCCGAGGGTGGCCCGCACGAGGCGCCACAGCTCGTCGCGCGAGCGGACGGCCGCGTACTCGGTGAACACGGGGATGACGGCCGTCGAGAGCGCGCCCTCGGCCAGCAGCCGCCGCAGGATGTTCGGGATGCGGTAGGCGACGAAGAACGCGTCGGTGACGGGGCCGGCGCCGAACACGAGGGCGACGACCGCGTCGCGCACGAAGCCCAGCACCCGGCTCGCGAGGGTGGCGGAGCCGATGGAGCCGAGCGCGCCGACGACCTGCCGCTCGACGCCGGGCGTCTCGGTCACCTTGTAATCTCCGCCGAACTGCGGCAAGATTCGGGACGTTGTCCGCGCGGACGGCCACCGTCGATTCGCCGACCGTCGGGCGCGCAGTGCGAGCCGCAGGCCGCTCGACGGCCGAGGCGAGCGGTGAAATGATCGAAAGAAGGAAGGACTGAGTGGCAAATACCAAGTCGGCCATGAAGCGCATCCGCACGAGCGAGAAGCGGCGCGTGCGCAACCGCACCATCCGCTCGCAGGTCCGCACCGCCGTCAAGACCGCTCGCGCGGCCGGCGGCGACGCGCTCCGCACCGCCGTCGCCGAGGCGATCCGCGCGCTCGACAAGGCGGTCACCAAGGGCGTCGTCCACCCCAACACCGCCGCGCGCAAGAAGTCCGCGCTGGCGCGCCGTCTCGTCGTCTAGGACATGGGGGGGCCCGAGATGGCCCCCCAACCCCCCCGACGCTCGGGGCGGCCCGGCGAAGCCGTGCCACCCCTCGATACCCGTAGGGCTCATCGTCCGCCTCCCGCCGCGTGCAGCTCGCGCAGCAGCGCGCTCGCGCGCTCGGCGAGGCGGTCGCCGGTGTCCGCGCCGTAGAACGAGCTGCACGTCACGTACGTCGGCCGCCCGTAGTCCGTCGCCGTCACGAGATAGCCGACGTAGTCGTTCGACACGCCCGCGACGAAGGCGTGACGAAAGCTCCGCCGCGCCTCGGCCTTGATGCGAAGACCGAGGGCGGTGGCAGGCTCGCCGGGCAGCGCCACCCACGCCGTGTCGCCGAGCGCCACCGCCGTCAGCGTCGTCTCGCTCGGCAGGGCGCCGTCGAGCGGCACGGTGAGGGCGGCCGGCAGCCACCCGCCGAGGCAGTTGCGGAGCGAGAGCCGTGGCGCCGGCAGGTCCACCCTGACCACGCGCGCGACGAGTCGGCCCGCGCCGACCGGCGTCGCGCGCTCCCACGCGACGCGCACGGCGTCCGCCAGCGCCGACGCGACCTCGCCGAGCGCGCGGCTGCCGTGGCGGGCCGGACTCACATCGCCCACGGCGCCGTTCACGAAGAGCGCGGGCGCGTGGACCGCGTGCTCCAGCGCCTCCGAGGCGGCGCCCATCACGTCGCCGGACAGGCGGAGGTTCCGCGCGCCGAGCATCGTGCCGTGGATCGCGAAGTTCCAGACGAGCGCCACCGGCGCGCCGTCCGCGCGTCGCACGGCGAGCACGGCCACCTCGGGATCGAGGGGTCCGCCGAGCCGGCTGCGCACGACCGGGGGCGCGGCGGCGACGCCGAGGGCGACGCGCGCGGGCCCGCGGCCGCCGTCGGCGCGGCGCACGGCCTCGACCACCGCCGCCACCAGCGCCTCGCGCACGGCCGCGTCCTCGCGGTCCGCCGCGACGAAGCCCATGAGCGCGGACTCCACGAACGCGCCGGGGCCCGAGTGCGTGTGCGAGGCCGAGACGATCAAGGCGTCGGGTCGCGCGCCGGCGCGCGCGAGCCGCGTGGCGACCGTCTCGGTGAACGCGCGGTCCACCGCGACGAGGTCCACCGTCACCCACACCACCCGCGTGCCATCGCGCTCCAGCACGAGCGCCCGCGCGGCCAGCGGGTCGCGCTCGGCGCGGCCCGGCTTGAACCAGAACGCGTGCGGATAGCGATCGAGCACGTCGGGCACGACGAGGCGACGGTGAAAGCCGCCGTAGCCTGCCAGCGGCGTGCCCTCGGGCACGGTGAGCGGTACCTTGCCGGCGCCGGCGACGACGCAGCCGGGACACGCGCCCTGGGCGGCGGCGAGGCCCGGGGCCGCGGCCGCGGCGCCCGCGGCCGCGAGCGCAGCGAGCGCGACGGACGCCGCGAGCGCGCGACGCGCCCGGGCGCTCACCGGCAGAGGTCGAGCACGAGCGCGGTGAGCTCGGCGTGCGGCTCGCCGCTCGACTTCAGACGCCGCTCAGCCTCCCAGCACCGCTCGAGCCGACGCGCCAGGATCGGCGCCGGCGCGGCGGCGGGCCCGCGCGCGATGGCGTCGACGACGGGCGCCGGCTTGCGCACGACGCGTGCGATCTCCTCCGCGCGCTGCCCACGCGCCGTGAGGTCGGCCACGGTGAGCGTCGCGCGCACGTCGGCGGTGAGCAGCGCCAGCAGCCGCATCGGCTCCTCGGTCGCGAGCAACCGGTCGAGCGTCCGGAGCGCGACGCCGACCTCGCGGCGCTGCACGGCGCGCGTGAGATCGAAGACACCGCTCAGGCGGTGCTCGCCCACGACGGCGGTGACCTCCTTCACTCCGACGGCGGCGTTGTCGCTGCCGCCGGCCAGCGCCGCCTTGCGCGCCTCGCCGAGCAGGCTGGCGCCGTCGTCGCCCACCCACTGCACGAGCAGTCGCGCGGCCTCGTCGCTCACCGTCAGTCCCTCGGCGGCCGCACGCTGCCGCAGCCAGGTCTCCGCGGAGCGGCCCTCACGCGTCGGCAGCGTCACCACGGCCGCGGGGGGCACGGCCGTCAGCAGCCAGTGGTCGGCGCGGCGAACGCGGGATGCGGCGAGCGACTCGTCGGCGAGCAGCAGGAGACAGCTCGACGGGTTCGGGTCGCGCGCGTACGCCGCGAGCGCGTCGGCGCCCTTCACGGGCAGCGCCTGGCCGCGGCGGACGATGACGAGCCGCATCCCCGTCATGAAGGGCAGCGTGCTCGCGGCGCGCACGACATCGTCGACGGAGGCCTCCGCCCCCTCGAAGACCTCCCGGCCGAGCGCGGCCTCGCCCGCGGCACGGAAGAGCCCGCGCGTGGCGGCGGCCAGCGCGTCGTCGAGCAGCTGGGGGTCGGGTCCGTGCAGGAGCGCGATCGGCGGCGGCTGGCCGCGGCCGGCGGCCTGGACGAAGGCGGCGTAGTCCATCGGGCCGCCGGTCAGAAGCGGTCGATCGCGAGGCTCACGATCGAGCGCGCGATCTCGGCCGCCGCCTGGCTCAGCGCCGTCTCCTCGCGCGCGATCGTCGACGAGACCGGGCCGACCACGCGGAAGTCGGCCTGCTCCGTCACGCCGGTCTGCTGGAAGAGGACCTCACTGCGCCGCACGTCGCGCATCCGGAGGTTGAGGACCACCAGGAGCCGATACTGCTGGACGTTGAGCGTCTCGTCGAAGGCGATGCCCTGGACGCCGTAGCTCGTGATCTCACCTTCGAGGATCGCGTCGGCGTCCGCCGGCCGCGTGACACGGAGCCGGCCGTTGGTCGCGAACGCCTGGACGACCGCCCGCGTGATGATCGACTCTACGCCCGGCTCCTGCGTGCGGTTGAGGAAGATCGGCACGGCGACCGTGCGGACGTGGGACGGCAGCGTGCCGCGGAACGAGTAGCCGCACGCGCCGAGACCCAGGGCCGCGACGGCCAGCACCAGCACGCCGAGGCGGGGAGGCGTCACGCGCGCGTCACGATGTTGACGAGGCGATTGGCGACGACGACCACCCGCTCCACGGAGCGCTCGCGCACCCACGGCTGCACGCGGTCATCGGCGAGCGCGAGACGCTGGATCCGCTCCTCGGGCGTGCCGACGTCGACCTGGAGCCGGCTGCGGACCTTGCCGTCCACCTGCACCACCAGCGTCACTTCCTTCTTCACGAGCGCGACCGGATCCGCCTCCGGCCAGGGCCGCATGAAGAGGCTCTCACGGTGGCCGAGCTGCGCCCACAGCTCTTCCGTCACGTGCGGGCAGAACGGGCCGAGGAGCAAGAGCGTCGTCTCCACCGCCTCGCGCATCAGGGCGGCCCGCTCGGCGGCCGGCATCCCGTCGTGGGACGTCGCCTCGAACGCGTAGAGCGCGTTCACGAGCTCCATCACCGCGCTGATCGCGGTGTTGAAGTGGAAGTCGCGCTCGATGTCCTGCGTCGCCTTCGCGATCGTCTCGTGGATCTGGCGGCGGAACGTCTTCCCGGGCTCGGTGCTCGGCGCCGACGTCGCGGGCGCGGACTTCAGGGCGTCGGCGTGGGCCACCACGAAGCGCCACACGCGGTTCAAGAACCGTGAGGCGCCCTCGACGCCGTGGTCGTTCCAGTCGAGGTCCTTCTCGGGCGGCGCGGCGAAGAGCGAGAAGAGCCGCGCGGTGTCGGCGCCCAGGGTGCGGATGAGGTCGTCGGGGTCGACGACGTTACCCTTCGACTTCGACATCTTCGCGCCGTCCTTGATGACCATGCCCTGGCTGAGGAGCGCGGTGAACGGCTCGTCCACCTTCACCATGCCGAGGTCGCGCAGCACCTTCGTGTAGAAGCGCGCGTAGAGCAGGTGCAGCACGGCGTGCTCGATGCCACCGATGTATTGATCGACCGGCATCCAGTATTCGGCAGCGCCGCGCTCGAACATGCCTCGATCGAACCTCGGCGAGCAGTAGCGCAGGAAGTACCAGGACGACTCGACGAAGGTGTCCATGGTGTCCGTCTCGCGGCGCGCCTTGCCGCCGCACCGGGGGCACGTGGCGTTGACGAACGAGGCGACCTCCGCGAGCGGCGAGCCCCCCTTGCCGGAGAGCTGCACGTCTTGCGGGAGAACGACGGGCAGGTTCTTCTCGTCCTCCGGCACCATGCCGTCCTTCTCGCAGTAGAGCACCGGAATCGGCGCGCCCCAGTACCTCTGGCGGCTGATGCCCCAGTCGCGCAGGCGGTAATTGACCGTGGCCACGCCCAGCCCGCGCACGACGAGCCAGTCGATGGCCTTGCGCTTGGCCTCGGCCACGGTGAGCCCGTCGAGGAAGCCGGAGTTGATCTTGATCCCGTCGCCGCCGTACGCCTCGCCCACCCACCCCGCCGGTCGCTTGACCGTCTCGATGATCGGCAGGCTGTGTTGCCTGGCGAAGTCCCAGTCGCGCTGGTCCTCCCCCGGCACGGCCATGATGGCGCCGGTGCCGTAGCCCATCAGCACGTAATCGGCGATGAAGAGCGGGATCTCGGCGACGTTGAACGGGTTGACCACCTTCGCGCGGAGCCGGCGCCCGTGCTTGGGGCGATCGGCGGCGAGCCGCTCGATCTCCGACTCGCGCGCGACCTCCGCGCGGAACTCGGCCACCGCGCGCCGCTCTGCCTCGTCGGTCACGAGGCTGTCCACCAACGGGTGCTCGGGGGCGAGTACCGCGTACGTCATGCCGAAGGCGGTGTCGGGGCGCGTGGTGAACACGCGGATCTTGAGGTCCGGGCGGCCGGCGACCGGGAGGTCGAACTCCGCGCCCTCGCTGCGGCCGATCCAGTTGCGCTGCATCGTGATGACGCGCTCGGGCCAGCCGGGAAGCCGGTCGCACCACTCGAGCAGCTCGTCGGCGTACGCGGTGATCTTGAAGAACCAGCCGTCGATCTCGCGCGGGGTGACCTCGGAGTCGCAACGCCAGCAGCGACCGTTCTCCACCTGCTCGTTGGCGAGCACGGTCTGACACGACGGGCACCAGTTGACCGTCGAGCGACGCCGGTACGCGAGCCCGCGCTCGAGCATCTTGATGAAGACGAGCTGCTCCCACTTGTAATAGGACGGGTCGCAGGTCGCGAGCTCGCGCTCCCAGTCGTAGGAGATGCCGAGCTGCTTGAACTGGGCGCGCATGTAATCGATGTTCTGGTAGGTCCAGATGGCCGGCTGGACGCCGTGCTCGATGGCCGCGTTCTCGGCGGGCAGGCCGAAGGCGTCCCACCCCATCGGATGGAGCACGTTGAAGCCGCGCATGCGCTTGAACCGCGCGAGCACGTCACCGATCGCGTAGTTGCGGACGTGGCCCATGTGGATGCGGCCCGACGGGTACGGGAACATCTCGAGGCAGTAGAACTTCGGACGGCCGGGATCCTCGACGGCGCGGAACTGTTTGCGCTCGTCCCAGATCCGCTGCCACTTCACCTCGATCTCACGGAACGGATAGCGGTCGGACGACATCGGACTGAATTTTAGCAGGGATGCGGCGAAAAGCCGCGCGTGACCGCAGGCCGGCGCGCGGCCCAATGTGTGCCGGGCGTCGCGACGGGCGCGTGGCTGCGTGCAGGGTGGCTGCCCGATATTGGAATGGGGGGCCTCGAAGGGCCCCCCATACCCCCGGACAGTTGCCGAACCGTTACTGCTTTTTCACGCCGAGGTCGGCGAGGGCCTCGTTGGCCTTGGCCATCGAGTCGGCGTGCTTGCCGCCGTCGTGCAGCTTCTGGGCCTCGTCCAGCTTGGCGACGGCCGCCTTCACCTTGGGATCGTCGGCCTTCATCGTGGCGGCCGCGTCGCGGCCCTCCTTGATGATTTTCGGACAGGAGCTGGCGAGCGCGACGCCACTCGTCAGCGCGAGACTCACGGCCACGGCCGTGACGGTCAGGAGCTTCCTCATTTGGACTCACCCCCTCGGAACACAGCGCAACATTCTAGCAGTCAACCGCGGATGGCCTGCGGCGGTTCCCCTGCCGCCGGCGCCGCGGGCTCGGCCTCCGCCGTCTCAGGCGGGTGGAAGTGCTCGTAGATCTTCTGCGCCATCTTCGGCGTGACCTTCGGCACGGCGGCCAGCTCGGCCACCGACGACTCCCGCACGCGGCGCGCCGAGCCCAGCGTCTTGAGCAGGCTCGTGCGGATGGTCGGCCCCACGCCGGGGATGGCGTCGAGCGCGGACTGGATCGTGCGCTGGCCGCGCAGTTTCTTGTGATAGGTGATCGCGAAACGGTGCGCCTCGTCCCGGATCTTCTGCAGCGTGTGCAGCGCGGGAGACGTCGGATCGAGCAGCAGCGGCTCACGGCTGTCGGCGGCGTAGACTTCCTCCTGCTGCTTGGCGAGCGCGACAACGGGGATCCAGTCGAGCCCGAGATCCTGGAGCACCTGCAGCCCGACGTTGAGCTGGCCGCGGCCGCCGTCGATGAGGACGAGGTCGGGGAGCACGCTCCCCTGCTCGAGCGCGTGGCCGAAGCGCCGGCCCAGCACCTCGCGCAGCGACCCGAAGTCGTCGGCGCCGCTGACGGTGCGGATCTTGAAGCGCTTGTAGTCGTCCTTCTTCATCCCGCCGTTCTCCCACACCACCATGGAGCCGACCTGCTCGGTGCCCTGGATGTTGGAGATGTCGTAGCCCTCGATGCGGTTGGGCAGGCCGGGCAGGCTCAGGGCGCGCGTCAGCTCCTCCTGCACGAGCTGCTGGCGGTTGCCGCGCGACAGCAGGTGGTTCTGGAGCGCGATGGCCGCGTTGGCCTCGGCCATGGCCACGAACTCCCGCTTGCCGCCGCGCTGGGGCGCCAGCACCTGCACGCGGCTCCTCGCGACACCGCTCAGCCACTGCTCGATCAGCTCGCGCTCCGGAATCTCGTCGGAGACGAGCACCTCGGGCGCCGGCGTCACCGGCTTGGCGTAGAACTGGCGGACGAAGGCCGACAGGATCTCGCCGTCGCTCCATCCCGCCACCTTGTCGAAGAAGAACGCTTCCTGGCCGACCAGCCGGCCCTTGCGCACGAAGAACAGCTCGACGCACGCGTCGTTGCCCTGGCGGACGACGCCGAGGACGTCCTGGTCGACCTCCTCGGTCGAGATGATCTTCTGGCGCTCGCGCACCTTGTTGAGCGACTGGATCTGGTCGCGCAGCACGGCGGCGCGCTCGAACTTCTGCTCGGTGGCCGCCTCCTCCATCTGCCGCGTGAGCGTGAGCGCCAGGTCGTCGTTCTTGCCCTCCAGGAAGCGCTGGACGTCGCGGGCCGTCTGCGCGTAGCCCTCGCGCGTCTCCCAGCCCGTGCACGGCGCGTTGCAGCGATGGATCGCGTACTGGATGCACGGCCGCGGCAGCGTCCCGTCGATCTCGATCGAGCACGTGCGCAGCGGAAAGAGCTGGCGCGTGAGCCGCAGCGTCTCGCGCATGGCCGTGGCCGGGTAGAAGGGACCGAAATACAGCGCGCCGTCGCTCTGCACCCGCCGGGCGACCAGGAGCCGGGGAAACGCCTCGTTCGTCGTCAGTTTCAGAAATGGGTAATGCTTGTCGTCTCTCAGGATGATGTTGTAGCGGGGCCGGTGCTTGCGCACCAGGTTCGCCTCCAGCATCAGCGCCTCGAGCTCGTTGTCGGTCACGATGTACTCGAGGTCGGCGATCTGGCGGACCAGCGCGTCGGTCTTCGCGTCGCGCGGCCGCGACTCCTGGAAGTAGGAGCGGACGCGGCCCCGCAGCGAGGCCGCCTTGCCGACGTAGATGACCTGGGCCTTGGCGTCGCGATACAGGTAGACGCCAGGTCGGTCGGGAAGGCGGGTGAGCTTGTCGTCGAGAGTCGTCGTACTCACGTATTTATTGTAGCGGGGTCCGCGAGATCGGGTAAGAACGTGGGTGGCCTGATCTAGATGGGCGTGGCTCCAACTCGCCCGGTCGACCGTCGCCCGATCTTCTGGTGACGGCTCAGCTGACCTGCT
>Ga0134112_10000361_pt1 | contig 12103 bp, 10 predicted proteins | sample 15_D_Rain_40_5_1_FD_128867 | JGI IMG/M metagenome (GOLD analysis project Ga0134112, IMG submission 128867) | Grasslands soil microbial communities from the Angelo Coastal Reserve, California, USA - 15_D_Rain_40cm_5_11112015 | ecosystem: Environmental > Terrestrial > Soil > Grasslands ... | reverse complement strand
GATTCAACACTGGCGCGCTCGAGTTAGTAGGGATTCATGGAGGGCCCGTAGTCAAGGACCTAGAACTGGAGAAGTTCGGCCTGACCTTCATTGAGATGGACCCTCAAATTTTTGCGCCATTTCCTGACGGGAAATCCCTCTTCTTCTACAAATCGGTTTCAAAGACGGCCAAAGAGATTGAGAGACTCTCTCCTCACGATGCCAAGGCTTACGTTGAATACGTCGACACATGGTCCGAGATTAACAGCCTGATTGGGATGACGATGCTCATTCCACCTCCTCCTTTGAGAGAACTCATTCTTCTCGCAGAGGGAGCCGAGGCCGAAGAAGTCATCCGAAAGCTAGTAACCAGTGCCAAACAGATACTCGAGGAAACGTTCGAGACAGAATATCTCCGCGCACCGATAGCGTTGCTCGGCCCGGGTGCTGCCGCGTTGGACCCGGCGAGTGTTGGAACAGGTTTGCTGGCGGGGTGGCACAGTGTTTTCCACCAGCTGGGAGTGAAACACGCCGCCGGAGGAAACGGCATGCTCTGCGAAGCCATGGCCAGGTGCGTGAGACACTATGGTGGGATCATAAGGACGAACTCTATTGTGAAGCGAGTCGTAATCCGGGACAATACTGCAGTTGGGGTGGAATTGTCGAACGGAGAGCTGATCGAGGGCAAGATTGTTGTCAGTTCCGCCGACCCAAAACAGACCTTCTTACAAATTGTCGGTCCCGACCACCTCGACTCCAATTTTGTCAAGAAGGTCGAGGCAATACGGAGTGCTGACGGGATAACCCTTAGAATCGATGCCGCGGTGAGCGAGTTGCCCCGATATACGGCGTGTCCAGAAGGGATGGCTGCGGAAAGCAGCGTTGGACCACAGCTCATCTGCCCTTCCATCGACTACTTGGAGAAGGCGTATCGGGAATATCGAGACGGCCGTCCCCCAGAAAAACCTGCACTCTGGATATCCACTCCGAGCACAACTGACCCGACACTAGCTCCTCCGGGTAAGCACGTCTTAACAATCGAGACTCGATATTCACCGTACACCCTAAAGAACGGAAAATCATGGGATCAAATTCGCGAGCAAGAAGGGGAGAAAATAATCGACCTTGTCGCCGAGTACGCCCCAAACATACACAGGTCAATCGAGAAAATCAGGGTCGAATCGCCGGTTGACCTCGAAAAGCGTCTCATGCTCAACAAAAGCGACTATTATCACATGCACATGACAATCGACCAACTATTTTCATTTAGGCCCATCCTTGGCTATTCGGGCTACAAGTCACCTGTGAAGAACCTGTATCTGACGGGCGCCGGCACGCATCCAGGGGGGAGCGTCACGGGTTTCCCCGGTCACAATGCGGCCAAGGTGATTCTAGAAGACCTTCAGCCGACGCCATCGTGAAGAAACCGGGTTGCCGACGGCTGTTGAATACGAACCCCTGCCTCTTCGGCCAGAGCAGCTTACGAAGACGTCCTCCCGTGGCTTCTTTGGGTTATTTTTGGGATAGGCTCTTAAGGATAGACTGCCTGACCATCCCTAGAGATTGAAGGATTCTACCTCATCGGTGCACGCCGCCGAACCCCTGGACGAAGAAACCGGCTCGGTTACGACACCGATCTACCAGAGCTCGACCTTCGGCTTCACGAAAGCGGAGGAGGTCATGAAGGCCGCCAAGGGTGAGGGCTCCTCCTTCGTCTATACCAGATGGGACAACCCGACTGTCCGTAGGCTGGAGAAGAAGCTCGCCGAACTCGAGGGGGCGGAGGACTCCGCCTTCTTCTCTTCGGGGATGGCGGCGATCTCGACCTCCGTCCTCTCTTTCGTGCGCGAGGGGTCGCACCTGTTGGCGGTCAGCGACCTCTACGGCGAAACTTACAGGCTGATTCACGACTTCCTACCGCGGCTGGGAGTTGAGACCACGATGGTCGAGACGACGGACATCGTACAGATGCGCCGAAACCTGAAGAAGAACACCACGGTAGTGTACATTGAGAGCCCGACGAACCCGACCCTCAAGCTCGTCGACATAGCGAAGGCAGCCAGGCTCGCGCACGGCGTTGGCGCGCTCCTCCTTATCGACAGCACCTTCGCCTCCCCGATCAATCAGAAGCCCCTGAGCTTGGGCGCCGACGTTGTGCTCCATAGCGCGACGAAGTACCTCAACGGTCACGCCGACGTAATCGCGGGAGCGGCAGCAGCGAGGCGCGACCTGGTGGAGAAAATCAAATTCGTGAGGAGGACACTCGGAGGGACGCTCGACCCTCACGCGGCGTGGCTGACATTGCGCGGCATCAAGACCATGGCTGTGAGGGTGCGTGCGCAGAACAGGAACACCCAAGCCCTTGCGGAGTACCTCTCGCGCCACAAGAAGGTCGCGAAGGTCAACTACCCCGGTTTGAGGACCCACCCGCAGCACGCTCTCGCTCGGAGGCAGATGGACGGCTACGGCGGGGTGCTGAGCTTCGAGATACGCGGCTCGATGAAGGACGCGATGAAGTTCACAGAGTCGCTTAAGGTGGCAATCCTGGCGGCGAGCCTCGGAGGGGTCGAGACCCTTGTGGCACAGCCCGCCATACTGACTCACACGCAGCTCTCGGCGGAGGAGAGGGGGAAGATAGGCATCAGCGAGACCTTGGTGAGGGTCTCTGTGGGGATAGAGGACGCCGAGGACCTGATCGAAGACTTCGGGCAAGCTCTGGCACGGACATAGAAGTGCCTAGCCACCCATCGATCAGCGGGTAACCCCCTGTCGGCCGCCCTTCGCATCAAGGAACCGAAGCCGTGGGCAGCGAATCGAGAGACTGCGAGCGCCTGAGCGGGGGCATCCCACTGGAATTTTCGGAGTCGAACACCGCGGTCCTGGCACAAGTCCAGATCGAGCATATCGGGCGCGTCGGGCTTGGGTCACCGGGAGCAAGAGCGCCGCTGTCGATAGATATTCAACACTAGGCGTCTTGCTTTGTCCTCGCCACGTAGATGATCCACACACCGCTAACTACGGCTAGAAGTGAGAGTGTAATCACGTAGTTTCCTTCCACGGCCGTCGCTGGCAAGAGTCGCCCTACCTGCTGCTCGATCACGTACGCCCTACCCGTAACCGGGTTAAGCAACGTCTCGACAGGAGCGTAGTTGTCGGTGAGCAGAGGGATATCGTCGGTATTGATGCTATCTCGGTAGAGGTAATCCAGATACTCGCCTGCAGAAGCAGTCCTATTATTCAACAGCGCGGTCAGCCGCGGGGAGGCGGCCTTGTCGTAGACCAGGATGACGTTCTGCACGAAACCACCGAACTTCTGGGTCGCGAAGACGATCGAATTCGGAAAGACGTCTGATGCCGTCTTGTAGGCGGCCCGAACCAAGTTCGAGGTATCTCCCACCAAGGATCCGATCAGGTTCGAAATCACGACTCCGTTGGGCGAGAGATGAGAGGCGACCAGCTGCATGAACTCCCTCGTAAGCAGATGAAAAGGCACGTAGCTCTTCGCATAGGCATCGAGTACAATCAGGTCGTAGGTCTTGCCAGTCTCCGACAGATAGAGCCGACCGTCTTCGTTGAAGACGTTGAGGCGGGGGTCGGGATTGACTGCGAAGTACTTTCGCGCAGTCTCGATGACGTCGGGGTCAATCTCTGCTACGTCCACTTGCACCCCGGGATGGGTGGAAAGGAAGTACTTGGGGCCCGAGAAGCCACCGCCACCGACGAACAAGACGTCTTTCAGGTCGGGGTTGATTACGAAGCCGAAGTTGAAGAAGGCCGTGTAGGCATAGACGAGGCGAGTGGGGTCGTTGATGTCCATCGCGCTCTGGGGAAGACCGTTGAGGTAGAGCGTCCGCCGAGTGTCGAGGTCGACGACATCGAGGAGGCTGTAGGGGGTCTCCTTCTCGTAGACGACGGAACCCGAGCGGGCAATCACTTGCGTCAAGGTCGAGGTTGCGGAGGTGGCGAGCAGCAGGATGAAGAGCGCGGCGATGATCACGGAGAACCTGGGCAGCCAGATAACCGCGACCAGCATCAGAATCACACCAAGCCCGAAGATGATGCTACGAACGTCCCAGAGCGGTATCAGGACGAAGACCGTCCCAAAGGTACCCAAGATGCTGCCGACCGTGGAGATCGAGTAGAGGTTCCCGCTCAGGTTCCCAAGCGAGGCGAGTTGCTGCGCGCCCATCCTGAGCGCGAAGGGCGAGGTCATCCCCAGTAGGAAGGTCGGCAGCCCCAGGATCAGGGTGGTTGCGAGCACGGGGCCGTATCGGTCGCCGAGGCCGAGGGAGAGTGAGAGGGCGAGCGCTGAGGGGGCGATGAAAGGAACCAGGATGACGAACACGGCGCCTGTGAAGAGGATCATCGAGAACCTCACGCGAGTCGGCGAGCGGTCGGCAAGCTTTCCTCCGTACTGGTACCCACCGGCCAGCCCCGCCAAGACGACTCCTATGAGGCTCCCCCAGGTCGAGGTGGAGTTGCCGAAGACCGGGGTTATTAGACGACTTCCAAGCAGCTCGAGCGCCATTATGGCGAAACCTGAAACGAAGACCTGCACCCTGAGCCATGCATTGAACCGGATGTTCTGAAGCATAACCTTGCCGAGTGCAGAAGGGCACGCAAGCGCGATAAGAGCTTTCAGTTTCATCGAAGATACGATCGGGCCTTCCTTCTCATCCTGGAGTGGACGAACACACGGATCCTGCGCCGCGCAAGAGCGAATCAGTTCTTGCGCAAGTTTCCTCTTTCCAGACCGAAAAAGTGCGCGAAGGTGGCAGAGTCCGTCCCTCCCTCCGCTACCTATCGCCCGACGAACGGCTGAAATCCCGGCGGAGGCACATCGATCCCAAACTTGTCATTCTTTTCTCTCGCGAAGAGTTATTACCCAACTTACGAAGCATCCTTCGAATACCTCCTGAAGAATTCGACGATTGCTTACTTTTCTCTTGTCAGTGGTTCGATCCCGACGGGAGTTCTCATAAGCTTCCTTCCACTCTACCTTTTTGGGATCAGCAATTCGGAGTTCCTGGCCGCTTCGGTTGCCTCCGTCCCGGCTCTCAGTGCGATATTGGCCTCGCCAATTTGGGGTGCATTGAAGGACCGCAGTTCGAGGAGCAAACCGCTGATGCTGGTCGGATTACTTCCCTACGCGGCCCTCAGTTTCTTCCTGGCCTTCACGCGAGACCTCACGCAGATCTTCTTGGCATGGTCCGCCGCCGCGCTTCTAATCGCTGCGACAACACCGGTATTCGCTTCCTTCGTGACTGCCGGCGTTGAGAGGAGGGGAACCTCGCTCGGTCTCATGGCTGCCTCAACAGCATCCGGAGGAGCCGTTGGGGCTTTGGTGGGTGGAGTGACGTACCAGTGGTACGATCTGAGGGCGGCTTTTCTTATTGGTGGTCTCGGTTCACTGACCGCCGCTCTGATCATCTTGTTCGCGCTGAAAGAGAACCCGCAGCCTCCCGACCCTGACCCCTCCGCGCGCAGGATAGCGACCCTTGAGATCTTGAGCAATAGGCGAGTTCTGATGCCCTGCATCTCCTGCTTCAGCTACATGGTCGGGATAACAGCCTTTTCTTCGCTGGCCGCGATCTACATCGTCGAAGTACTCGGAGGGTCGAGGTTTCTCTGGGGCATTTCAGCTACCTTGGGATACGTATTGGGGGCAGTCACGATAGCTCCTACGGGAAGGTTGAGCGATAGGGTCGGTAGGAAGCCGATAATCAGGGCAGGTCTACTAGCGCAGATCGTGCTCTTTGTCTCCTTCTTCCTCTTCTTCCGGGACCCGTTGCTTGTCGCCCTCCTTTACGTAGCCCCACTCGTTTACGTAGTCTGCACAACGATTACGACTCTGGTCACGGATGTTACATCGGAAGGGGAGAGGGGGAAGGCAGTAGGAATTCAGAATTCTTGGCTGAACGCTGGCGGTGTCGCAGGGCCACTCCTTGGCGGGGCTCTCGCGCAGGGGCTCGGCATAGGCGTCGTCTTCCCCTTCGCAATAACAATGGTTCTCTTCTCCGTCATCTGGGCTCAGCTGACCGTGGCCGAAGCAAGCCCAAAGCTAGAGCGGTAAGAAAGCTCTCAATGGTCGAAAGTCGCGAAGACTGAACCAGCCGTTCGCATCCATAGAACACTGTTCGAAGCACTAGGCTAAAGAACAGCGAAATCGTAATCCTGACCTGTAAATGAAAGGTCGAACTGCGCTCTTGGCAGCGGGGGTCTCTTTGTCGTTACTCCTTACTCTGGCCGTCTCGACTCTAAACACCCCGACGGCCTCAGGCCTTGCACTGGAGTTCAGGAAGACCGGGGGGATAGCTGGAGTCATGGATACACTCGTCATAAGTCAAAACGGAAGCGTTGTCTTCACCAGCAGCCACTCCGGTTCATTCTCTGCCGCTCTCCGCACCTTTGATTTCCAAGAGTTGAAAACGACAATCTCGACGAACATCGGACCCATTTCCAACGCGAAGTATCCGGCGAAGCAGGGCGCAGCAGACTACTTCGGATACGCCCTCGTATCGCATCTCGAGGGCAAGAACGTCAGCGTAGCCTGGGTCGACGAATGGGCGACAGACGGACCTTTTCCTGAACAGCTGAAACAGATTCAAAAGGGACTAGATAAGACTCTACAACTCCTCTCGGCCGAATCTCAGTATCGGAATCGGGTCGTCGCCCACGCAGATCTAAAGTGCGACGGGGGCGGCGTGTGTGGAGCGCTTGAAGTGGAGCTTTTCACGGACAAGACCTCATACAAACTCGGAGAACAGGTTAGAGTCTTCGTCGCACTGCGAAACTCAGGAACCAAGGACGTCAACTACACATCACCAACTCCTTGCGACCCTGACTTCAGAATCACGGTCACCGGAAAGGCATCAACTCAGGACGTTTCGTTCTCAAACCTTCCCGTCGTTGCGTGCATACAGGTCCTCCAATCAAGAACTCTCCACCATGGAGAATCATTGATTCAAACCGCCACCTGGGATGCTTCGTTCGACCAGAATGGCATGAAGATTAACGCGCCCCCAGGGGCCTACACAATGAGCGCAAGATTCCCGCTCGCAACTTTTGAGCCCTCCCTTCTGGAAGCTTCCATTCAGATTACTCTGAGTGCGTAGAAACTTCGGCGGAAGCCCTCCGGGAGCGGCCGCAGCACGGTGCTATCACTCGGTTCGGTGATGTTAACGAGGGCGACGTGCTCAGCCCGTCCGCCACCTACACCCTACGCCCAGATGATAGTAGCCGGAGGCGCAATGGACCCTATGTGCGGCCATAGATGCCCGCATGAACGTGACCGATTGTATCTTCTGCAAGACTAGGAGGTCAAACAAGGAGGAGTGTGGCGCTTCGTTCATTCGCCTTCCTTCCTCTGAAACTTCTCCATGGGACCAAAGTACATGTGCGCCGGCGGGTCCTTGGGCAGCACAAAACGAATGTACTCGTGCCCTGTCTTGTCGTGATACCTGTCCGAGCCTTTCATTCCCTCGAAGTACGCGGCTTCGAATTCGCTCCAATCCTGTTTCTGAATAGCCTTGAGGACTGGCGTCAGGTACTCGCCTTCGAAAGCCGTCAGGTCCTCGGTGAACTTCGGCCGCGTCACCTTCGCTACCCCCAAGGCGACCCTAAGGTACTTGAGTTCGTGCGCTGCCAGCTTCCAGTTCCCACCCTTGGCAGCGTAATAGGTGTAGTAATATCGGTGGGCGACCTCCTGCATGATCTGCGCCATCCCGGGTTGAATCTCAGCCAGCTGGTCAATCGTAATCTCACCGTGCTTCGTTTTCGCCTTTATCTCTCCGTTCACTGGGGAAGAGGCCCAAACTCCTCTTTCTTAAGCACGATTTTCGCGCCTCAGGACGGCCGGGTTAGTTGAAACAGCGACAAGAGCGAGACGCAATGAACCCTAACAAGACAAGATATCTAGCCAAATCAGCTTAGTATGGTCCTGATTCGTCGATTTGATATCGAACTCGCCCCCAGCCGAGCTGGAGTCTTTCAAACCTGGCACAGGAGCGATCGACCGTGGCCTCGAAGCAGAGACCGATTCGGGAAACGGAAGTTCACGGCTGGTTACGGGTGTGCGCTCACTGGGACTGTTAAAAGTCAGCATATCGCTGGCTTGGAGCCGGTTAATTGATCATAGCCGTGATAGGTGGGGGTAAGATCGGGGAGGCTGTAGCAAGACGAGTCTCTGAGCTATCCGACGTCACCAAGGTCTTCGTCACGAAGAGAAACATATCAACCATTGAACATCTTCAGTCAGGAAAGACGCACGTGACTCGAATCAACAAGGACGCGGCGCGGAACGCCGACGTGATCATCCTTGCGGTCAAAGCGGCTGACGCGAAGGGTGTCCTGGAAGAAATCGCTGATCTCGTCGAGGGAAAGCTGGTGATTTCCTTGATGGCAGCGATCTCAATCAGAAAGATCCAATCATCCCTTCCTGGGGCGAAGGTCGTGCGAGCCATGCCAAACATCGCAGCCACGGTCGGCGAGGCGATCACGGCCTACTCAGTTGGCGACGGACTGACGAAAGACGATATCAGAGTGACGCAATCGGTGTTTGGCTCATTCGGAGAGTATCTCGAAGTTCCTGAGAATCTCATGGATGCGGTGACGGCCCTCAGCGGAAGCGGCCCAGCCTACATCGCGATTCTGATTGAGGCGATGGTCAGCGCGGGTCTCAAGGTGGGGATGCCTCGCGATATTGCATCCAAGCTTGTGATAAAGACGCTCACGGGGACCGCAAACCTCCTTGACCGGGTGAAGATGCACCCGGCGGAACTCAGAGACGCTGTCACCACCCCCGCAGGCACCACGATCGCAGGGATCTACGAACTCGAGAAAGGTTCGATTAGGACGAGCATGATGAACGCTGTGGAGGCAGCCACTCGTCAGGCAAAGGAAGTTGCTGGAAAGTTCGATGAAGAGCGCCACTAAAGCGCTTATCCAGTGTTGACGGCATCACCGGTGCGAGGGGCGGCTTGGCTCACAACATGACAACTATGTCAATAGGAGCAAAAGGGAACCGTCGAAGTTGATGGTCTGGTGCTGAGGAAATAACAGACATGGCGGGCGTCTGGACGCCGCTTTTCTTCTAATAACCTAGGTTCTGTCATTATGTCCCACAGTTATGACTACATTTCCCTTTTTTTGCCCTGTATCGACATACCTGTGAGCTTCGGCAATTTCTTCCAACGGATAGCGTCTATCTATCGCCGATTTTAGCTTCCCCGCCTCAATAAGCTCTTTGAGGAAGATCAGATCTTCACTCCTATATGACACCATCCCGCCCATTACTTTCTTGCTGCTCCTCATCAAAGTCCATAGCCCTCGAGCCTGCTGCGACAACCCAGGGTTACCCAAAAGATAGAATCCTTTTTCCTTCAGGGACCTCATGCAGCCCGAGAACGAACTCTTGCCTACCACGTCAAAAATAACATCATAGGTCTCCCCGCTTTTGGTAAAATCCGCTTTGGTGTAATCAATGACCTTGTCTGCACCAATGGAGCGCAGCATGTCTAATTTCCTCGTGCTATCCACGCCGGTCACTTCCGCCCCGAATGATTTGGCGAGCTGCACCGCAACAGTGCCTACTGTTCCGCCTGCACCATAAATCAAAACCTTCTGTCCGCTCTCGATGTTTCCTTTTCTAAGACAGTGCAATGCATGAAGTCCCCCAGCAGGGACGGCGGCGGCTTCCTCATATGTCATGTTGGCCGGTTTTATTGCCATCCACCCATTTTCAGGCAGACAGTTGTACTCAGCCCAAGCACCAAGACGAAGACCGGTAAATGCAAAGACTTGGTCACCTTTCTTAAACAGTCTTACAGCTTTGCCTACTGATTCAATTTCCCCGGCTAGCTCTTGCCCTAGTATTTTTTTTCTTGGTCCCCTGAAACCAAATCCTATTCGCGCAATGAGCTGCCACGATAGAGGAAGTTTGAGACTTCGCAGCTCACAGTCCCCTGCTGTTACTGTTGCCGCATGGACTCTTACGAGTACTTCATCGTCCTTGGGAGTAGGTTTCTCCAGCTCTCTGAGCTGAAGAACTTCCGGAGGCCCGTATCGTGTGCATACAGCCGCTTTCATTAGTGGTTCCCCCCTTTTTTGGTTGACCATAGCCAAATTCATCTGCCTCCTATCGGGGAGAGAGTGGGGAGGGGTTAGGCTCATATCTTTACTCCCTCCAACGTTTCCTTAATCCAATCTACGAACCTGTGGTATGAATCAATCCCCTTGGGTGTTAACATTATTCTCTCCGCCTTTTCTTCGTCAAGGCTCACTGCGACGAGCCCGCGTTTCAATAACCATTCGAGGTACTCCACGAAGCGCGGGTAGTTGACACCCAAAAGCATCTGAATATTCGTCTTTTTCATCGACGAACTGTTCCTGTACATGATGTCAAGAAAGCGAGCTACCACGTAGAGGTCCGGCTTTTCCAATCCTAGAATCACAGAGTCTCTATGAAATCCTTCTTTCGTTGCTCAAAGACTCTCTTCTGTTCTTCGAACTTTGAGATCTCCTCTTCATACGTCTTCCTGGCCTCGTAACTGAAGTATAGCCAGACCATTGCTCCAACCAGGATTGCCACCGCGAGATTACGACCGACAAGGGCTGCAACTATGAAGGCGACCACGCCGAAGAGCAGAGAATCCTGATTTCTCCTCCTTACCAATTCGGGAAGCAGCGTCACGATCTTATCTGCCAAGGAAAGTGCGTCCTCCGTGATCCCTTCACCACCCCCACCGTTCACCTTCTTCTGCTGCTCTTCCTCTATCTTCTTCATTTCGGTTATTAGAGAGGATAGCTCCTTCAGTCGCGCGTCGTGCTTCCTCTTCAGTAAGAAGTATGTTGCAAAGCCACTGATCAGTCCCGCGAGAAGGACGGTGCCCGCGAGTGAATAGGCGAGATTCCGGTCCTGAAAAAGAACCATGAGATACGGCCAGCCGTATTGGCTTACAACAAAACCTAGGACAGATGCGCCAACTGTCACAAAAACCAGAATTGTGGTTAAGAACGAACTGGCCAGTCTGACCCGCGATTCTCGTCCTCTAAGACGCCCTAACCACTTGTCGGAACTTTCAACAATTGACTTGAAGCTAAACTGTATCTCTTGCCGTCGGCGAGTATCGTCCGCGGAATCCAAATCTGAAGACCGTCCCATTCGTTAATCCGAGAAACAAATTATCGTGATCTGCTAATAAGGGAAACGTGCCGTCAATACGTGTCGTCGACACGCGAGCCCAGCCAGCCTACCCGATCCTGTTTTCGCAGATGCGAATCAAGTGTTATGACACTCTACGATCGCCAATCATCCGCTGCGCTGGCCTGCTCCTTCCATCGTTGAACGTTCACGCCGATCACGATGAGCGACAGGGTGAGAGATCCTTCCCCGATGAGGCTGGGCACCTGGATGTAAGGGAACAGACTGGCCGCGAACCCAGGTGCAAGAAAGTATGCGAAACTGTTGGTCAGGTAGCAGAGACCCCCGATCGCCATCAGGACACCCACTATTCGGGGAAGGAAGGTCGACCTGAACACCAGGTATCCGATCGAGAGGCAGTAGAATCCAAAAAATACGAGGGCGAGGTTGAAGCCGATCAACTGCAACTCGAGAGGCATGTACGCCAGAGCTTGCAACTGTTCAGCACTGAATACGCTCGAGTAGCGCCCGCCCTCCAAGAGGATCAGAGGCGCGAATTGATTGAGCAAATTGGCGCCTTCAATCGCAGTCCCCACAAGGGTGAAGAACGCCACAAGCAAGGAGAGGCGCCTGTTCACCACCTTGAACAAGCCATAGAAGATGACCGCCAAAGGCATGTTGAACGCGAGAATGATGATGTGAGCCACGAGGCCCAACCGATAGAGCAGCTCGTTCCCCAGGATGTTGTGCGCCGTAGCTGCTGCATCGCCAGGCACGACAATCGCGGCGGGAACGAAGCCCACGGCGAAGATGCCCCCGACTATGACGGTCAAGTACAGGCCGCCGGCAATTCTCGCCCAACGTCGCGGCGAAGCTTCCGCAATCCGTTCCATCATATCATAGCCTCCAGGAGGGCCGGGCGGCGATGTCGTTCGGCAGATTCAGGAACGAGATGGGGACGGAGACCAGCACGAAGGTTACCAT
>Ga0134112_10000359_pt1 | contig 12106 bp, 10 predicted proteins | sample 15_D_Rain_40_5_1_FD_128867 | JGI IMG/M metagenome (GOLD analysis project Ga0134112, IMG submission 128867) | Grasslands soil microbial communities from the Angelo Coastal Reserve, California, USA - 15_D_Rain_40cm_5_11112015 | ecosystem: Environmental > Terrestrial > Soil > Grasslands ... | reverse complement strand
CGTGGCGGACGGCTGTGAGCTGCTCGACGTGGGCGGCGAATCCACCCGGCCGGGCGCGGCGCCAGTGCCGGTGGAAGAGGAAGTCCGCCGCGTCGCACCGGTGATCGAACAGCTCGCGCACCGGGGGCTGGGACCTGTGTCGGTCGACACCCGCAAGGCGGCGGTGGCGCGGGCCGCGATCGCCGCCGGGGCCGCCGTCGTGAACGACGTCTCCGGGCTCGCGTTCGATCCCGGCCTGGCCCGGGTCGCCGCCGCGGCGGGCGTCGGGGTCGTCGTGATGCACATGCGGGGGAGCCCCGAGACGATGGACTCGCTCGCGGTGTACCGGCACGTGGCGGCGGAGGTCGCGGCCGAGCTGCGCGCGGTGGTGGACGGCGCCGAGGCGTGCGGCGTCGCCCGGGAGCGGCTGGTGGTGGACCCGGGCTTCGGCTTCGCCAAGACCGCGGAGCAGAACTTCCGACTGCTCGACGAGCTGGCAACCGTCGCCGGCTTGGGCTATCCTGTAGCGGTGGGGCCGTCGCGCAAGCGGTTCCTCGGGGCCGCCACCGGGCGGCCGGTGGAGGACCGCGACCGGGCGACGGCCGTGGCGTGCGCGCTCGCCTGGCAGCGCGGGGCGCGCTTGTTCCGGGTGCACGATGCCGCGCTCGCGCGCGAGGCGCTGCGGGTGGCGGCGGCGACGACGACGAGCCCAACGTGAACTTCGAACCGTACCACTTCCTCATCCCGCGGCTCTGGCCGGACGTGGTCGAGATCCTCCTCGTCGCGTTCGTGATCTACCGCTTCCTCCTCTTCCTGGTGGGCACGCGGGCGATGCAGATCGTCGTCGGCGTGATGATCCTGTCGGTCGCGTACTTCGCGGCGCTGCTCGCGAAGTTCCAGATGATCAGCTTCCTACTGAGCGTCGTGTTCACCTACGGGGCGTTCGCGGTGGTGGTGGTATTCCAGCCCGAGCTGCGGAACGCGCTCGCACGTCTCGGGCAGTCGCGCTTCATGCGCCGCTTCTCGCAGAGCGAGCGCCAGTCGGTGGCCGAGGAGATCGCCGAGGCGATGGACCGGCTGTCGCGCGCCGGCACCGGCGCGATCATCGCCGTGGAGGGCGACATCGGGCTCGAGGAATTCATCTCGTCGGGCGTGCCCATGGAGGCCAAGGTCTCGGCCGACCTGCTCACGACGATCTTCACCCCGTACTCGCCGCTGCACGACGGGGCGGTGCTGGTGCGGGGTGACCGCATCATCGGGGCGGGGTGCGTGCTGCCGCTCACCCAGTTCAAGGTGACCGACAAGTCGCTGGGTACGCGCCATCGCGCGGCGCTCGGTCTCTCGGACGAGACGGACGCCACCGTCCTCGTCGTGTCGGAGGAGACCTCCACGATTTCGGTCGCGAGTCACGGCCTGCTGCACCGCCATCTGTCGCCCGAGCAGGTGCGTGACCTCCTGTCCGGTGCGATCTCCCACCTCGAAGGTGGCGAGCGCGTCATCGCGGTGACGTAACTCCCCACAGCGCCGCCTGTTCCACGCACCCCCGATTGTTTCAGACCGGACAGGGGGCTACTTTTTGCGGTTATGAATTTTGGCGCCCTCTCCGAGCGGCTGGCCCATGTGCGGGGCGAGATCGCGCGGCGGCAGGCCGCCATCGGCTGGACGCATCCGGTGACGATCGTGGCGGTGACCAAGGGCTTCGAGCGCGACGCGGTCGAAGCGGCGCTCGCCGCCGGCCTCACCGACCTCGGGGAGAACCGGGTCCAGGAGGCGCTCGCGAAGATCGACACGCCGGCCGGCGGGCGCGCGACGTGGCACTTGATCGGGCACCTGCAGCGCAACAAGGCGAAGCACGTGCCGGGGCGGTTCGCGCTGGTGCACTCGCTCGACGCCGCGGCGCTCGCGGAGGAGCTCGACCGGCGGGCGGCGGCGCACGGCACGGCCGTGCGCGTGCTGCTGCAGGTCAACGTCGCGGGTGAGACGCAGAAGAGCGGGTGCGCGCCAGGCGACGCCGCGCCGCTGGCGCGGCGGGTGGCGGCGCTCGCGCACTTGAAGCTCGAAGGGCTGATGACGATCGCGCCGTTCACGGACGACGTGGATGAGCAGCGCCGCACGTTCCGCGGGCTGCACGCGCTGCGCGATGGACTGCAGGAGGAGGGGTTATGGCTGCCGACGCTCTCGATGGGCATGTCCGCCGACTACGGGCCGGCGCTCGAGGAGGGGGCAACGGTGATCCGCTTGGGTACCGCGCTGTTCGGCCCGAGGGGGACGACGCCGGGGCCGGCAGCGGGGGCGGGGGCGGGGGGGGGCGGGGGGAGCAGCGACGCCGCAGTCGGGCGCGGGAGTGGAGGCGGCGTGACCGAGGCCGCGTTCCATCTGACGCCGCTCGACGTCCGCAAGCAGGAGTTCCGCCGCAGCCTGCGCGGTTACGAGACGCTCGGCGTTGAGGATTTCCGCATGCGCGTCGCCGACGAGCTGGAGCGCATCCTGCGGGAAAAGTCAGTGCTCGAAGAGCGGCTCGCGGCGCTCGCGGAGCAGCTGGAAGCCTATCGGGAACGCGAGCGCGCGATGAACGACGCGCTGGTCGCGGCCCAGCAGTTCCGCGAGGAGACGCGGACGGCGGCGCAGCGCGAGGCGAAGGTGGTCGTGAAAGAAGCGGAGGTGGAGGGCAAGCGGGTGCTCGAGGAGGCGCGCGCCGCGAAAGCCGAGGTCGAACGCCAGACCGCGGATGTGCAGCGCCAGTTCCAGGTGTATGTGGCGGGGTTCCGCACCCTGCTCGAGCGGCAGCTGGCGGAGCTCCGTGCGCTGGACGGCCAACAGGGCGGATGATTCCCGATGCGGTCCGCGCCGTGCAGGCGCGGACGAAGCTCGTTCCCGACGTGGCCATCATTCTCGGCACCGGGCTCGGGGCGCTCGCGGACGAGGTGACGGTCGAGACGCGGATCCCCTACGGGGAAATCCCCGGCTTTCCGCTGTCCACGGTGGAGAGCCACGCCGGACAGCTGCTCGTCGGCACCCTCGCCGGCCGTCGCGTCGCGGCGATGCAGGGACGGTTTCACCGCTACGAAGGGTACTCGCTCGAGCAGATCGCCTTCCCCGTGCGCGTGCTGCGCCGGCTCGGCGCCCGGACCCTCGTCGTGTCGAACGCGTGCGGCGGCATGCACCCGCTGTGGAGCCCCGGCGATCTCATGCTCATCGCCGACCATATCAATCTGCTGGGCGACAACCCGCTCGTCGGGCCGAACGACGACACGCTCGGCCCCCGCTTCCCCGACATGTCGCAGCCCTACGACGCGGTGCTGCGCGCGCTGGCGCGTGACGTGGCGTTGGCGCACGGCATCCCGCTGCGCGAGGGCGTGTACGTGGCCGTCGCGGGTCCCAACCTCGAGACCCGGGCCGAGTACCGGATGCTCCGGGCCCTGGGCGCGGACGTGGTGGGGATGAGCACGGTGCCGGAGGTGATCGCGGCGGTGCACCTGGGGATGCGCGTGCTCGGCGTCTCGATCATCACCGACCAGTGCCTCCCCGACGCGCTCGCGCCCGCCTCCGTCGAGCAGATCATCGCGGTCGCGCGGGCGGCCGAGCCCCGGCTCACCGCGCTGATCCGCGGCGTGCTGGAGCGGTTGAACTGATGGGCTACCCACCGCTCGACCCCACGCTCACGGGCGACGCGCTGGAGCGCCAGCTCCTCGCGACGTGGAAGCACGAGCGCCTGTTCGAGCGGACGCAGGAGGCGATGCGCTACGGCCCGCCCTTCGTGTTCTACGAGGGCCCGCCCACTGCGAACGGCCGCCCTGGCATCCACCACGTGTTCGCGCGCACCATCAAGGACCTCGTGTGCCGCTACCACACGATGCTCGGCCAGGGCGTGACGCGGATCGCGGGCTGGGACACCCACGGCCTGCCGGTCGAGATCGAGGTCGAGCGTACGCTCGGTATCAACGGCAAGAAGCAGATCGAGGCCTACGGCGTCGAGAAGTTCAACCGGCTGTGCCGCGAGAGCGTCTTCACCTACAAGACCGACTGGGAGTCGCTGTCCGAGCGCATCGCCTACTGGCTGGACTACGCGCACCCCTACGTCACCTACACCAACGAGTACATCGAGACGGTGTGGTGGCTGCTGAAGCGGCTGCACGACAAGGCCCTGCTGTACCGCGGGCACAAGGTGCTGCCGTACTGCCCGCGCTGCGGCACGGCGCTGTCCTCCCACGAGCTCGCGCTGGGCTACGAGGAGGTGCAGACCAACTCGGTGTACGTCACGTTCCCACTGGCGCAGGACCCGAAGCGCCAGCTGCTCATCTGGACGACCACCCCGTGGACGCTGCTCGCGAACATCGCCGTGGCGGTCCACCCCGACCTCGAATACGGCGAGTACGACGTGAACGGGACCCACTACATCGTCGCCGTCGAGCGGGCGGGCGACGTGCACGTGGCCGGCCGGCCCCTCGGCCAGGCGCCGCGCGTGGCGGGCTATCACGGGCGCGACCTCGTGGGGCAGAAGTACGTCCGCCCGCTCGAGGTCGTGCCGCTGCCGCAGGAAGGCCAGCGGGCCATCGTGGTCGCGGGCGGGTTCGTCTCGGCCGAGGAGGGGACGGGGCTCGTGCATATGGCCCCCGCCTTCGGCGCCGACGACTACGCGGTGGGGCAGCAGTACGGCCTCGCGTTCGTGAACCCCGTCGCGCCCGACGGCACGTTCCAGGGCACGCGCTGGGAAGAGATCAACGGCCGGCTGGTCACCGACAAGGAGACGAACCGGCTGATCATCGAGCGCCTCAAGCACGAGGGGCGGTGGGTGGAGACCAGGCCCTACACGCACAGCTATCCCTTCTGCTGGCGCTGCGACTCGGCGCTCATCTACTACGCCCGCAGCTCGTGGTTCGTGCGCACGACGGCGGTGAAGACGCGGATGCTCGAGGTGAATGCGGAGATCGGCTGGCACCCGCCGGAGGTCGGGAGCGGGCGGTTCGGGGAGTGGCTCGAGAACAACGTGGATTGGGCGCTGTCGCGCGACCGCTACTGGGGCACGCCGCTCAACGTGTGGGAGTGCGAGCGGGAACGCGAGCACCGTGAGGTGATCGGCTCCTACGCGGAGTTGGCGGAGCGCTGGGGGGGGGGCAAACGGCTGCCGCCTGACTTCGACGCGCACAAGCCGCACATCGACGGCTACACCTGGCGCTGCCGCGAGTGCGGCGGCACCATGCGGCGCGTGTCGGAGGTGATCGACGCCTGGTTCGATTCGGGCGCGATGCCGTACGCCCAATGGCACTACCCGTTCGAGCACCAGGCGGACTTCAAGGCCCACTTTCCGGCGGACTTCATCTGCGAGGGCGTGGATCAGACGCGCGGCTGGTTCTACTCGCTGCTCGCGATCGGCGTGGCGGCGTTCGACGCGCTCGTCTACAAGCAGGTGATCGTCAACGAGCACGTGCTCGACGCGCAGGGCCAGAAGATGTCCAAGAGCCGCGGCAACGTGGTGAACCCGTGGCAGGTGATCGAGGCGTTCGGCGCCGACGCCGTCCGCCTGTTCCTCCTCGGGCAGAGCCAGGTGTGGGTGCGCAAGCGCTTCGACAAGGCGCAGATTCCCGACGTCGCCGGAGGGTTCCTGAACACGTGGCGCCACACCTACAAGTTCTTCGCCGACTACGTGGGCGATTGGACGCCGGAGAGCGGCGCGCCGCCCGTGGCGGAGCGCGCGCCCGCCGACCGCTGGGTGCTGGCGCGCCTCGACGAGGTCGTCGCGACGGTGCGGGAGGCCTGGAACGGCTACGACGTGAGCGTGGGGGTGCGCGCGGCCATGGACTTCGTGGTGGACGACCTGTCGAACTGGTACGTGCGCACCAACCGGCCGCGCTTCTGGGCGCCCGATCGGGCGGCGGACCCGGCGTGCCTGGCGACCCTGCACGAGGCGCTCGTCACCACCGCGCGGGTGCTCGCGCCGGCGGCGCCATTTCTTGCGGACTGGCTGCATCGGGCGCTCACGGGAACCTCGGTCCACCTGGCGTCGTTCCCGGCCGATCAAGGGCGGCGCGAGCCGGAGCTGCTGCAGGCCATGGCCGCGGTCCGCAAGCTCGCGTCGCTCGCGCGCGCGGCGCGCGAGACGCGCGGGCTCGCCGTGCGCCAGCCCGTCGCGAAGCTCCAGGTGGCGGTGCCGGCCGCGGTGAAGGGCCGGGCCTTCGCGGACCTGTTAGATATCCTGGCCGCCGAAGTGAACACGAAGGGCGTCGAGGTGGCGGGATCGGACCACGAGCTCGTGCGCCTCAAGGGGAGGGCCGACTTCCGCAGCTTGGGCCGGCGCTACGGCAAGGACACGCCTCGCGCGGCGGCCGCCGTGTCCCAGCTCACGGCGGAGGCGCTGCAAGCCTTGGAACGTGGGGAGCTCGTGCGGGCGGGGGAGTTCGAGCTGCAGCCGGAGGACGTCACCGTGACGCGCGAGGTGGTGAGCGATTGGGCCGTCCAGGCCGACGGCCCGTACGTCGCGGCCGTGGATCCCCGGCTGTCGGAGGACCTGATCCAGGAAGGGCTGGCGCGCGAGCTGGTGAACCGCGTGCAGCGGCTCCGCAAGGAAGCGGGGTATGAGTACGCCACGCGCATCGAGCTCAGCGTGGCCGGCGCCGACGACATCGTGGCGGCCGTGTCCGCGTTTCAGGGCTTCGTGGCCGGCGAGACGCTCGCGCGCAAGGTACTCCTCGGCGCCGTGCTGCCGGAAGCGGATGTGACCCGTGAAGTGGATATTGAGGCGCGCCGGGTGACGATTGCGCTCCGGCGCCATGACGGACGAAAGGGCGGTACCCGATAATGCCGACGAAATCGAAAGCGAAAGCGACCAAGGGCCTCAACAAGAAACAGCTGGCCCATCTCGAGAAGCGGCTGCTGGAAGAGCGGGGCCGCGTGATGAAGGAGCTCGGCTACTACGACGAGTCCTTCAACTCGAGCCTCCAGGCGTCCGACGGCGACCTGTCGAGCTACTCGTTCCACATGGCGGACCAGGGGACCGACGCCATGGAGCGCGAGAAGGCGTTCCTGTTCGCCTCCCAGGAGGGCCGCTACCTGTGGCACGTGAACCAGGCGCTGCGGCGGCTGTACCAGGCTCCCGAGAAGTTCGGGAAATGCGAGCAGTGCGGCGAGGAGATCGGGTTCGAGCGCCTCGACGCGCTGCCCCACGCGCGGCTGTGCATCAAGTGCAAGGCCAAGGAAGAAGATGGCAAACGCCGCTGACCGTCGGCTGTTCTGGGTCACGGCGGCCGCGGTCGTCGCGGCCGACGTCGTCACGAAGCTGCTCGCCGAGTCGCTGCTCGCGCGGCATCTGCCGGTGCGGCTGATCGGCGACTACGTGCAGCTGCGGCTCGTCTACAACCAGTGCGCGGCGTTCGGGCTGTGTCTCGGCGCCTACTCGCGCTGGATTTTCTTCGCGCTCGCCATCGCCGCGCTGTTCGTGCTGCGCTCGATGGTCCGGTCCGCCCGCCCGGGAGACCGGTTCCGGCTGTTCGCCCTCGCGCTCGTCTGCGCCGGCGCCGTGGGGAACGTGGTCGACCGCATCCGCAGCGCCCAGGGCGTCGTGGACTTCGTCGACGTCGGCATCGGCGCGGCGCGCTGGCCGACGTTCAACGTCGCCGACTCGGCCATCACCGTCGGGGCGATCGCGCTCGCGGTCTCCCTCTGGCTCGAGGGCCGGCAGCAGCCCCGTGGGGAGGAGGCCCGGGCGGCGGAGCCGTGATGGCCGCCGTCACCTTCTGCATCGCCGTCCCGCAGACCGAGCGCCTCGACCGCTTCCTCGCGGACCAGCTCGCCCTTTCCCGCACCGTCGCCGCCCGCCTCATCGCTGACAAGCGCGTCACCACCGCCGGTCGGCCGCTCCGCGCGTCCGTGCAGCTCGAGCGCGGCGCCCTCGTTTCCGTGGAGCTCCCCCCGCCGGACGAGCCGCCACCCAGGAGCTACGCCCCCGCGCACCGCGACCTGACGTTCGTCTACGAAGACGCGCACCTCGCGGTGCTCGACAAGCCCGCGGGCCTCGTGGTGCACCCGGGCCCGGGACACTGGGACGACACGCTCGTGAACGTGCTCGTGGGGCGGGGCACCGCGCTGTCGCAAGGCTGGGCCGAGGGGGCGGGCCGGGGGGGCCAGGGGGGCCGGCCCGGCATCGTGCACCGCTTGGACCGCGACACGTCGGGGCTGCTGCTGGTCGCGAAAACGGACGAGGCGCACCGCCGGCTGGCCCGGCTGATCGAGCGGCGCCAGGTCACCCGCGTCTACGCCGCGGTGGCCTGGGGCCACGTCGCGAAGAGCCCGGTGACGATCGAGGCGCCCATCATGCGCCATCCCAAGGACCGCAAGCGCATGACCGTGCTCGCCGGCGGGCGCCACGCCGTCACCCATGCCGTAGTCGTCGCGCGCTGGGCCCAGACCGATCTGCTGCGCGTCGCGCTCGGCACCGGCCGCACGCACCAGATCCGCGTGCATCTCGCCCATGTGGGGCACCCGATCGTGGGGGACCGCGACTACGCCTTCGGAGGTAGCCGGCGCGTCACCCCCAGCGAGCGCCGCGCCGCAGAGCGGCTGGAGGCGCGCGCCCCGCGACAACTGCTGCACGCCGCGCTGCTCTCGTTCCCCCACCCGGTCACGCAGCAGCAGGTCGTGCTGCGGTCCGAGTGGCCCGCCGATTTGCTTCCGGCGCTCGCGGAAGCGGCGGCCGATCCGAGTTTGCTTGCTCAACGCAACCCCTTGCAGTATCTTGGCTTCTTCGCTTCGGATGAGTGACGCCGGGGTCGTCCGACTGCTCATTTTCCGGGTGGGCCAGCTCCTCTGCGCGACCGAGGCGGAGCGGGTTCGCGAGATCCTGCCCCGGCTGGGCGCGACCCGGATTCCCGGCGCCCCCTCGGTCGTGGCCGGCCTGGTGAACGTGCGGGGGACCTTGGTCACGGTGGTGGAGGGGTGGCGAGCCCTGCGCCAGCCCGAGCCGGCCGCCGGCGGGGTGGACGGCACCACCGTGCTGCTCGAGGTGGACGCGGGGAAGGTCCTCGGCTTCACCGTGGACGAAGTGGTGGACCTCCTCGCGGTGAGCGGGGGGGCGCTGGAAGGCCGGCAGGCGCTGCCCGGCATTGATCCGACGCTGGTGCGGGCCGTCGGGCGCCGCGCCGGGCAACTCTTCGTGGTCCTCGATACCGACGCGCTGCTCAACCCCATTCTGTCTTCCTAGGGAGGGTGTGTGAGCCACACTGTCCTCGTCTGCGACGACGCCATCTTCATGCGGACGATGATCAGCGACATCCTGGCGCAGGCCGGCTTCGAGGTCGTGGGAGAAGCCGAGACCGGCTCGCAGGCGGTCGAGCGGTACAAGCAGCTCAAGCCCGACCTGGTCACGATGGACATCGTGATGCCGGACATGGGCGGCATCGACGCGGTGCGGGAGATCGTGAAGCACGACCCCGACGCGAAGATCCTGATGTGCAGCGCGATGGGTCAGCAGGCCCTCGTGGTCGAGGCGATCCAGGCGGGCGCGAAGGATTTCGTGGTGAAGCCGTTCCAGCCGTCGCGCGTGCTCGAGGCCGTGCAGCGCGTCCTCGGCTGATTCCATGGATCTGTCGCAGTACGCCGACCTGTTCCTGGCCGAGAGCCGGGAGCACCTGAGCGCCTGCAACCAGCTGCTGCTTGAATGGGAGCGCGCCCCCGCCAGCCACGCGCCGGTGGCCGGGGTGTTCCGCGCCGTGCACACCGTGAAGGGCATGGCGGCGACGATGGGCTACGCCCGCGTCACCGACCTCGCGCACCGCACCGAGAACCTGCTCGACCTGCTGCGCCGCGGCGCGCGCCCCGCGACCGACGAGTTGTTGCAGCTCTTGTTTCGAGCGCGCGACGCGCTGGAGCGCGCGGTCGAGCTGTCGGTGGTGGGACGCGAGGACGAGCTGGACGTGGCCGAAGTTGTCGCGGACCTGGACCGCGCCGCCACCCAGGTCGCCGGGGCGGGTGGGGCGGGTGGGGCGGGTGGGGGGGGTGGGGGGGGAGGGGGGGGAGGCCGCGGCCGCGCCATACCCGTACCGGATGCTCCGCCGGTGGGCGAGGCGGCTCCCCCCCCGGTCACACCGGGCGCCGCCGGGCGGCTGGTACAGGTGACGCTGCGCAGCGAGGCGCCGCTCAAGGGCGGGCGTGCGTTGCTCGTCCTCAAGAAGGCGCAGGCGCTGGGGCCGGTGCACAGCGTCACACCCGCCCCCGCGGCGTTCGAGGCGGAGGACTTCGACGGCCGCTTCAGCTTCCGGCTCGACGCGGCGGCGCCGCCGGCCGAGGTCGAGCGCGCGGTGCGCGCGGCGGGGGACGTCGACCACGTCTCGGTCGGCGGGGGCGGGGTGGAGGTCCGCCCCGCGGCCCCGGGCGCGGCCCCGCTCGAGGAGCCTGTTCCTCCGAAGAGCCGCCACATCCGAGTAGACCTGCGGCGGCTCGACGGGCTGATGGATCTGATCGGCGAGCTCGTGACGGCGCGGGGGCGGCTCAACCAGGTGGCCGCGGAGCGCCGCGATCCCGCGATCGACGACGTGGCGATCCACATCTCCCGGCTCTCCTCCGACCTCCAGGCGGAGATCATCCAGGCGCGGATGACGCCGGTGTGGCAGGTATTCGACCGCTTCCCCCGCCTGGTGCGCGATCTCGCGCGGGAACTGGGCAAGCAGGTGGCGTTCCGCGTGGAGGGCAAAGAGATCGAGCTCGACCGCGCCATCCTGGACGAGCTGGGCGACCCGCTGCTCCACCTGCTGCGCAACGCGGTGGACCACGGCATCGAGGCGCCCGCCGAGCGACGGCGCCACGGCAAGCCCCCGGAGGGCGAGATCGTGCTGGCCGCGGTGCGCGAGCGGGCGAGCGTCGCCATCACCGTCTCGGACGACGGGCGCGGCATCGATCGCGCCAGGATCCTGGAGCGCGCGCGGCGCGAGGGCGTGGTTGATGCGCACGCCGACGCGCTGTCCGACGACCAGCTGCTGCGGGTGCTTGCCCGGCCCGGGTTCTCGACGGCGGAAGCGGTGACGAGCGTCTCGGGCCGAGGAGTGGGGATTGACGTGGCGGCGACGCGCGTCCGCGCGCTGGGCGGCTCGATCGACATCCGGTCGGAGCCGGGCAAGGGGACGGTGTTCGTGCTGCGGCTTCCCGTGACGCTCGCGATCGTGCGCGCGCTGATCGCCGGGGTGGGCAAGGAGCGCTACGCGCTGCCGCTCACGTACGTGGCGGAAACGGTGGAGCTCAGCGCCCAGGCCACGACTACGGTGGAGGGCCGCGAAGCGATCGTGCTGCGCGACCGGGTGGTGCCGCTCGTGCACCTGCGGCGGCTGCTCGGCGTGGCGGGCGATCCGCCGCTGCGCGCGCCCGTCATCGTGCTGGAGATGGGGGAGCGGCGCGCGGGGCTCGTGGTGGACGGCATGCTTGGGCAGCACGAGATCGTCGTGAAGGGCTTCGACGCGCCCCAGGGCACGCTCCCGGTGTTCAGCGGAGCGACCATCATGGGCGACGGGATCCCGGCGTTGATCCTCGACGCCGGCGGGCTCCTGTAAGGGGGGGAGGCGAGATGGAGGACGTCCGGGACCTGAAAGAGCTCCAGATCGACGCGCTGCGCGAGGTGGCGAACATCGGCGCCGGCCACGCCGCGACGGCGCTGTCGCAGCTCACCAACCGCAGGATCATGATCAGCGTGCCGCAGATCAACATCGCGCGGCTCGAAGAAGTCCCGGACCTGCTCGGCAACCCGCAGGACGTCGTCGCCGCCGTGCTGATGCACATGCTGGGGGATTTGACGGGACGCACCCTGCTGCTCTTCCCGGAGGCGGTGGGGCGGCGGCTGTGCGACATGCTGCTGCGGCGGCCGATCGGCACGACGAACGTGTTCGACGCGCTCGAGCAGTCGTGCCTCAAGGAAGCCGGCAACATCCTGTCCGGCGCCTACATGAACGCGCTGTCCGACTTCATGGGGATGCTGCTGCTGCCGTCCGTGCCGAGTCTCGTGGTAGACCTCTCCGCGGCGGTGCTCACGACCACGTACCTCAACTTCGGGCACGAGCGCGACTTCGTGTTCTGCGTCGAGACCGAGTTCCACATCGACTCGGCCGAGGGGCTGCGGGGGCACTTCCTGCTGCTCCCCGATCTGGCGTCT
>Ga0134112_10000358_pt1 | contig 12112 bp, 13 predicted proteins | sample 15_D_Rain_40_5_1_FD_128867 | JGI IMG/M metagenome (GOLD analysis project Ga0134112, IMG submission 128867) | Grasslands soil microbial communities from the Angelo Coastal Reserve, California, USA - 15_D_Rain_40cm_5_11112015 | ecosystem: Environmental > Terrestrial > Soil > Grasslands ... | reverse complement strand
TTCACCCTGTACGAGCAGATCGGCCGGCGCGCCCGCGCCCTCGGCAAGAGTCCTGTGAAAGTCCCCGTGATCGGGTTCGGCGATAGCTCCCCGTTCGACTTGACCGTGGCGTTCCCGGCGCCGGACTCCCTGACGGTCGGCTTCGGGGACGAGGCACCGACCCGCATGAAGCTGGACGCCACCGGCCGAGTGCTTGGGGCCGACGGCCGGCTCACGACCCAGAAGGTGATCGTCACCCGGCTCCCCACGCTCGACCTCACCGCGTTCGCCGCCCGCTTCGCCGGCCGCGCGCTCGGCACGCTCTCGCCCCCCGACTCGATCCGCGCGGAGGTCGCAGGCGCCCGGATCGCCATCGACTACAGCCGGCCCGCGATGCGCGGCCGGAAGATCTTCGGCGCCGTGGTCCCGTGGGACAGCGTGTGGCGCACCGGCGCCAACGCCGCCACGCGGTTCACGACGTCTGCCGATCTCGTCATGGGCGGGACGACGATCCCCAAGGGCGCCTATACGTTGTGGACCGTGCCCTCGGCCTCCGGCTGGAAGCTCATCGTCAACTCGCAGACCAAAGCGCCGTGCCAGGGGTCGGCTTGCATGCTCCCGACACGACGCCCCCTCTGGGGCACCGACTACGCCGCTGATTCGGACTTCGTGCGTCTCGACCTGCACGTCGACCAGCTCACCCGGCCGGTGGAGCAGTTCACGATCGCCGTTGCGCCGCAGGACAACGGTGCCGTCTTGCGCATGGAGTGGGAGACGACTCGCGTCTCGATTCCCTTCACCAGGAAGCCGCAGCCATGAACCGCGCACTTGCGTGCTGTCTCGTCGCTTCGCTCATCGCCCCCGGGCCCGTCGCGCTCGCCGGCCAGAGCGGCTCGTTCGTTGTTCGTCTCGGAACCGACACGCTCGGTCTCGAGCGCTACACCCGCACCGCCGACCGGCTCGAGGGCGAGCAGGTCTGGCGCGCGCCGGTCACCGTGCATCGCCTCTTCACGGCGACCTTCGGCCGTGGCGGGAGGGTCGACCACTTTGAGCTCGTCACCCACAACGTGACCGGTGGATCCGGGCCCGCCGAGACCAAAGCCACACTCGATTTCTCCCGCGATTCGGCGATCTCCGTCGTGCCCGAGGGTGACTCCACCGTGCGACGCAGCGCGCGGATCGTGTCCGGAGGGGGAGCATTGCCGTACTACTTCCAAAACTACGCCCTGGTCGAGGAGATCACCCGCCGCGCGCGGGCGGCAGGCGGTACGCGCTACCGGACGACGATGGTCGAGCTCGGCGGCTCCGAGCCGTGGAACGTGGAGGTGAACCGGGTCGGTACGGACTCGATGACCCTCATGCTGGGCCCGATCGGCCCGCTGCGCGCCCAGGTGGATTCGGCCGGCACGCTGCTCGGGCTCAGCGGGATCGGCAGCACCGTGCAGGTGACCGTGGAGCGCACGGCGGACTTGGATCTCGCGACGCTCGGAAAGGATTTCGCGGCACGATCGCTCGGCCCGCTCTCGCCCGCCGATTCCGTGCAGGCGACGATCGGCGACGCCACCCTCACGGTACACTACGCCCGACCCTCGATGCGAGGACGCACGATCTTCGGGGGCGTGGTGCCGTGGAATCAGGTGTGGCGGACCGGCGCGAACGAGGCCACACTGCTCGAGATCAGCGCCGACTTGGTGATCGGCGGAACGTCAGTCCCCGCCGGCAAGTACAGTCTGTGGACGATCCCGGGGCCGCGCGGCTGGAAGCTCATCATCAACAAGAACACCGGCCAGTGGGGCACCGAATACGCCGCCCAGCACGACCTGGTGCGGCTGGACATGACCGTCGAACCGCTGGGCCGGCCGGTGGAGCAGTTCACGATCGCCATCGAACCGCAGGGCGATCGCGGTGTGCTGAACCTGGAGTGGGCACGCACGCGAGCCTGGATCCCTCTCAGCCGCACGCCTTGATCCTCGACTTCGCGGTTATCGCGGACTACGCGCTCGTCGACCAGGCGGGGAAGCTCTCCGTCCTCGGGATGTTCCAGCACATTTGGGTGCAGCAGTTCCCCGCGATGCACCCGCGCCTGCATCTGGTGCTGCGGCTCAAGGGCAAGCGCACCGAGGTGGGAGAGCATCGGGTGCAGATCCGCCTGCTCGACGAGCGGGACACCGAGGTGCTCGGGGGCAACGGCAGCGTCACCTTCGCGGAGCCGCCGGCAGGGGTCACGGAAATCGAGGCCGGAGCGATTCTGGTGTTCGACGTGCCGTTCCCGCACGCGGGCACGTATCGTTTCGAGATCACGGTCGACAGCGACGTGAAAGCAACGGTCCCCGTGACCGTGTCGCAGCTGCCCGCTCAGGCGCCCGGCGGCCAGACGCTTCACTGAGGACGCGGCTCAGGTCGGCTCATCCCCGGCGGGCGAGCGCCCGCGATGCAACAGGCCCAGCACGACACCGAACAGCGTGTACTGCACGGCCGCAACGCCCGTTTCTACAGCGACCCATGACGGGATGGACGGGATGGCGTACTTCCCCGCTTCTCCGAGCACGATGTAGGACGCGAGGAAGCCGCCGAGGGCCCACGAGAATACGAGCCCATTCCGCACCGTCGCAGGCCTCCGATTGAACACCGGGAACAGCAGGGCAAAGATCGCGCCCTGAATGACCATCGAGGCCAGGCCCATGGGGATGACGGGGTCGGGCCGCATGATCGAGATCGCGGCGTAGTGCTGCGCGTTCACCCCGAAGTGCGAGCCGCCCTGGACGGCGAACGTGATCACGATGTAGGCGAGAATGGTCAGGACGATGGTCGCGGGCCTGCGGGCTTCCATGGGATCCCCCTCACGAGCCGGAGTTGTATTGCGCTGCGAAGCTGGCGTTTGCGAAAACGTACTCGCTCAGGGCCCGCCCAAGGCTCGGGCGATCAGGCCAGCCCCCGTCAGCATGACGACTGCGCCGCAGGCGCGGGCGGCCCACTCGGGTCTCGGGGCGAGCCGTTCCACAGTGATCGCCGCGGCGACGACGGCGATGGCCGCGAGATTCATCATCCCGGTCACGAGCAGCAGGATCATGTAACCGGAGCAGCACAAGCTGCAGTGGACGCCCAACCAGAGGCCGTGCCGCAAGGCTCCACGGGCGGCCGCGGGCACCGACCCCCGGCAAGCTTGCACCTCCCAGCAGCGCTGGAGCTGGCTGGCCTTCCAGGCTGTGAGCTGCACGCACCCCGCCAGCAGCAGCACGATGCCCGTCGCGGCGGGCGCGAACCGCGCGAACGCCGACCACCGGAGCTCGACCGCAGTGAGACCGACGCCGAGCGCGTAGGCCACTGCCCCGTACACGGCCCACACGAGAAAGTAGCCCCCGCCCACGAGGGCGGTCAGCGTGCCCAACTGGGGCTTGCCGGGCTCGCCAACGGCGCGACGGTAGCTCGACAATACCGGCACGAGCGACGGGAGCATCATCGCCATCATCATCCCCATCCAGGTCGCCAGGAAGCCGATGGAAGCGCCAAACCAGGTCTGGCCGGGCATCCTCAGCCACGTCATCGACAGCGTCCAACCGCCGGGCATCGGCATGCCGCCGGACATCGACCCCGACGAATAGATCGTCCCGGCCGCGCTCGCAAGGAACACGAGCGCGCTGGTCCCGAGAAACGACCACTCGCGCGCGGCGCCGCGCTCAGTCCTCGTACCGATCGTGGTACTGGACCCAGGCCTGAGGGAATTCGAGGTCATCCTCGTCTCGCCCCTTGGGGACGAGGTCGAGATAGTGATAGGTGCCGTTCAGCATGTCGATTCCACGAGCGTAGGCCGAGTACGTGTGAAACACCGTGCCGCGCTCGTCCCGATAGAACACGCTGACGCCCTCGCGGTCCTGGTCGGGCATGTCGGTATTCTCATAGTTGTAGAACACTGTCCCACTCTTGAGCGCTTCTGGAGTGAACGAAACGCGATGGTCGTGGTTGAAGTCGTTCTCGAACGAGGACACCCACTTGAAGCCCCACCCCATCCGCTTTCTGAAGGTCTCGATCCTGGCCAGCGGCGCCCGAGAAACGGCGACCAGACTGACGTCGCGGTGGCTCAGGTGCACGCCGAAGGCGTTGAAATGGTCGGCCCAGAACGAGCAGTGCTTGCACCCCTCGTCCCACTCGGGACTGAACATGAAGTGATAGACGACGAGCTGGCTTCGGGCTGACGCCGCTGCCGACTCAGCTCGTCCCGCAGCCGCGTGAACTCCTTTTCCTTCGCCAGGAACGCCGTTCGCGCCGCCAGCCACTTCTCACGGGACACTACCGCGTGATCGTTGATGCTGCTGCCCTTACTGGTCATACGTTTGGGTCTCCGGCCGCCGACTCGCGGCCCTGTATGGGTGGCGAAACATCGCTCGGGCTGATAATATTCTACCATTCGGTTGAATAATGCAAGACATGGAACGCTACCGCGGATCACCGTTGGATCAGGTCTATGGAGCGATCGCGGACCCGACGCGCCGCGCGATCCTCCGCGTCCTTGCCGATGGGGACGTCAAGATCGGGACCCTGGCCGACCGGTTCCCGATCTCGTTCAACGGCGTGTCCAAGCACGTCAAGGTGCTGGAGCGGGCGGGACTGGTGGCGCGCAAGATCCGCGGTCGCGAGCACTGGCTGCGCTTGAAGCCCAGGCCGCTCCGGCAAGCGGCGCGCTGGCTCGAGCATTACGGCGCGTTCTGGGAGACACGGCTGGACGCGCTGGAGCAGTTTCTCGTCGAGCAGCAGCGCCCACCCAAGGTCGGCAGGTCACGCGAATGAGCGCGACCGATCACCCCGGCGACGCCCTCGTCGTCCGCCGGCTGCTGTCCGCCTCGCGTGACCGCGTGTTCGCCGCGTGGCTCGATCCCGCCAGCCTGGCGCAGTGGATGCGCCCGGGAGAGATGAGCAGCGCTACCGTCGATGGCGACCCGCGCGTGGGTGGCAAGTTTCGGATCGTGATGCGGCATGTGGGCGGAGCCGTGGAGCACTGGGGCGAGTATCTCGCCATCGAGCCACCGGCACGCCTCTCGTTCACCTGGATTTCGGTGCACACCGACCTGCTGCCCAGCATCGTCACGGTCGAGCTTGTCGAGAAGGGCACCAGTACCGAGCTCACCCTGACGCACCGGCGCCTGCCGGCGGCGCAGGTCGAGGCGCACCGGAAGGGCTGGACCGACATCCTCGGGATGCTCGACGTACGGCTGATGGCCGGTGACGGGGTCGAGCCACTGAGCAACTAGCAGTGTTGCGCGCGCTCGAATAGCTTTAGCGCCCGAGGTCGTTCACCCACACACCAAGCGTATTCACACCACTCCCTCCTCCTCGCCGCGCCCCACAGTCGTCGGGCTGCCGCTGCTCCTGCTCCTCGCCTGCGTCGCGCTCGGCTGGAACCTCGGCGGCCACCACCTGCTCGATCCCGACGAGGGGCGGAACGCGGAAGTCGCGCGTGAGATGGCCCACACCAACAACTACCTGGTGCCCCACCTCGACGGGCTGCCGTATCTCGACAAGCCGATCGTGTATTTCGCCGCCGCCGCCGGGGTGATGGAGATCATGGGCCCGAGCGAAACCGGGGCGCGGCTGCCGGCCTACCTCGCGACGCTCCTCACCATCGCCCTGCTCGTGGCGTTCGCCGAGCGTAGCTGGGGGAGCGATGCGGCCGGCGACACCGGCTGGCTCGCCGGAATCGCGTACGCGACGATGGTGCTGCCGCTCGCGTACGCGCGCACGGCCATCTTCGACAGCACCCTCACGCTCTGCACCACGGCCGCGATACTCTGGTTCTTCGAGGAGCGCCCCGTCGCCGCGTGGGCCGCGATGGGCGCCGGGGCGCTCGTGAAGGGACCGATCGCGCTCGTGCTCCCGCTCCTCGTCACCGTCGCCTACACTCGCGCGCGCGGTGCGCCGCTGCGCCCCCTCTTCCCGCCCCGCGGCCTCGCGGTGTACGCATGCGTAGCCCTCTCCTGGTTCATCGCGGTGTCGGTGCTCCACCCTGAGTTCCCTTACTACGTGTTCGTGCGGGAGACGCTGCAGCGGGTGACGACCGGGAGCTTCCACCGCACCGCGCCGTTCTGGTACTATCTGCCCATCGTGCCCATCGCCGCATTCCCCTGGATCGTGCCGGCACTCGCGCGGATCGGGGGCTGGCGCAGCGGCTGGCGTGCCCGGTTCGCGGCCGAGCTGCGGGAGCCGTTGCTGCTCGCAAGCTGGGTGATCGTCCCGCTCGTGTTGTTTACGCTGAATCAGTCCAAGCTGCCGCAGTACGTGCTCCCGCTCATGCCCGCCTTCGCGCTCGCCGCCACCCGCAATATCGCCCGCGGCGGCGTGGCCACCGGGGCGCGCATGTACGCGGGCGTTGCCGCCGCGCTGGCGGTGGCGCTGGCGTCGCTCACGTATTGGATGCCGCCTCCCGCGCCGCTGACGCCCGCCGAGAAGGCGGCCATCCCGCCGACCGCGCTCGCCCTCGGACTGGTGGCGCTCGGCTCGGCGGCGCTCGTGCTCATCGGCGTCTTGGGGCGGCGACCGCGGATCGCGGTCCTCGGCTACGCGGTCGTGGGAATCGCTATCCCGTTTGCCGGCGCCCGGCTGCTCGCCGCCGTGGGGGAGGACCGCTCCGCGGCCGCCATTGCGAGCGCCACCGCGGCGGCGCTCGAGCCGACCGGCGGCACCGGCGCCGTCCTCGGCGTGCACGCGTACCCGCCCTCCCTGCCATTCTACTTGGGGCGACCGATCGCCGTCGCGACGGCGACCGGCGCGGAGCTCACCAGCAACTACATCGCGGACTATCAGGAGCGTTACCGCGACGTGACGGGATCGCCGCTACTCCCCGAGGGATACTGGCGCGAAGCGTTGGCGCGCTGTCCGGTGCCCACGGTGTTCGTGACCCAGGCCGGGAGCCGCGCCGTCCGCGCCGCGCTCGCCGCGTTGCCGCTTGTCGCGGCTGACGGCCACTACGCCGTGTATGGGCCCTGCCAGCCGCCCCCACCACCTCCACCTCCCCACCCTCCACAACCTCCACGCCGGAAGCCCGGACGGCGGGTGCGGTAATGTGCGGAATCTTCGGCGTCGTCTCGCTCACCGAGCGACCGCTCAAGCACCCCGGCTGCCTGGCGGCAATGGCCGCGTCGCTCGCGCACCGCGGACCGGACGGCGAGCGCGTCGTGGGCCACGAGCGCGCGCGGATCGGCGCGCGTCGTCTCGCCATCATGGACTTGACCACTGGAGACCAGCCGTTCGAGAGCCCCGACGGCTCCGTGTGGATGGTGTGCAACGGCGAGATCTACAACGCGCCTGAGCTGCGCCGCGAGTGCACCCGGGCGGGCTATCCGTTCCGGTCCACGGGCGACATCGAGACGATCGTTCCGCTGTACGACCGCTACGGTGCGGACGCCGTCAGCCGGCTCGAGGGGATGTTCGGGCTCGCCGTGTGGGACGACCGATCCGGGCGGCTCGTCCTGGCGCGGGATCGCGCCGGCGAGAAGCCGTTGTTCTGGACTCGCGTGAACGGCGAGCTGCGGTTCGCGTCGGAGATTCAGGCACTGCTGGTGTTCCCCGACCAGCCGCGCAGCGTGGACGCCACCGCCGCCGCGCTGTATGCGTCGCTCGGTTACGTGCCCGCCCAGCGCACGATGCTGGCCGGCATCTCGAAGGTCCCGCCGGCCCATCTCCTCGTCGCGGATCGGGCGGGCGTGGCGGTGCGCCGCTACTGGGATGCGGCCGCGGCCGCGGCCCGACCGACCCGGCTCGACACCCCGGACACGCTGCGCGGCGTGCTGCTCCGTGCGGTCGAGCGCGAGCTCATGTCCGACGTCCCCGTGGGGGTGTTCACGAGCGGCGGCCTCGACTCTTCACTGCTCGCAGCCGCGGCGGCGCGGGTGATGCCGGGGGAGCGCATCCACACGTACTCCGTGAAATTCCTCGAGCCGGGCTACGACGAGAGCCCCTACGCCGAAGCCGTGACGCACGACATCCGGACGCAGCATCACGTCGTCACCGCCGACGACGGCGCCCTCGGACGGGCGTTCGAGGCCGTCACGCAATCGCTCGGCGAGCCGATCGGCGACCCGGCGGTCCTGCCGACGTACCTGCTCGCCGAGGCGGCGCGCGAGCACGTCAAGGTGGTGCTGTCGGGGGAGGGTGCCGACGAGCTGTTCGGCGGCTACCCGACCTACCTCGGCCACCAAGCCGCGCGCGTGTATCAGCGCCTGCCGCGGGCGCTGCGCCGCGCCGCCCGCTGGGCGGCCGAGCTCGCGCCCACGTCCACCGGCAAGGTGACGCTCGAATTCCTGGTGAAACAGTTCGTCGCTGCCGCCGAGCTGCCGTGGCTCGAGCGGCACCTGACCTGGTTCGGCGCGCTCGGGCCGGACGCGGGCACCGTAGCGGAAGTCACGGCCGCGTTGGCGGGCTTCCCGGCGACCGATCCGCTCAACCGGATCCTGTGGCTGGACCTCGTCACCTACCTCCCGGACAACCTGCTCGTGAAGGTCGATCGCGGCACGATGCTGGCTTCGATCGAAGCCCGCGCGCCGTATCTGGACCGCGAGGTGATGGAGCTGGTGTTGCCGGCCCCGTCCGCGCTCAAGGTGCGAGGCCTCACCACCAAGGTGATATTAAAGGAAGCGGCCCGTGGGCTCGTACCGCAGGCGGTGATCCGACGCAAGAAGCGCGGCTTGTCGGTGCCCGTCGCCCGGTGGCTGAACACCGGTCTCGCGAGCACGGCCGACCGGCACCTCGCGGCCCCCCGGCTGTATCCCGGCGCCGCGACGGCGGGTCTCCTCGCCGAGCACCGCGCCGGTCGCCGCAACAACGCCCGCAAGCTCTGGCCCATACTCATGGCGGAGCTGTGGGCGGAACGCTGGAACGTGGAACTCGAACCGGGCGCCCGGGTGCACCAACCCCGGGGCCTTGCCCCGGGGTGGACATGAGGCGCGACGAAGCGCTGCAGCTGATGCACGAGCACACCCAGTCCCCTTCGCTGCGCCAGCACATGCTGGCGGTCGAGGCCGCGATGCGCGCCTATGCGGGACGCGGGGGCGGCGATCCCGACGCGTGGGGCCTGGTGGGGTTGCTGCACGACTTCGACTACGAGCGCTATCCCAACGCCGCCCATTCACCGACCGAGGAGCACCCCAGCTGGGGCGTACGGCTGCTGCAGGAGCGCGGCCTGCCGGATGACCTGTGCCGCGCCATCCTCGGCCACGCGACGTACACCGGCGTGCCGCGCGACAGCGCGATGGCCAAGACATTGTTCGCTGTGGACGAGCTGTGCGGCTTTCTCGTGGCGTGCGCGCTGGTGCGACCGTCGAAGAGCTTCGCGGGTCTGGAGGTCGCCTCGGTCAAGAAGAAGCTCAAGGACAAGGCGTTCGCGCGCGGTGTGAGCCGCGACGAGGTGCGCCAGGGAGCCGAGGAGCTGGGCGTACCGCTGGACGAGCACATCGCCTTCGTGATCGGCGCGCTGCGGCCGGTCGAGGCGTCACTCGGGCTGGGCACGTGAGCCTTCCCGCCCCGCGGGCGACAGGCCCAGGCCCCTCGCCCGAGCGCGACGAGCTCGGCCTCGCGATCGACCGCGCGTCGGGCGCCCGTCCGATCGACGGCAACCGGATCGAGCACTTCGCGGACAGTCCCCGCGCCCTCGACCAGATGCTCGAGCTGGTGGACGCGGCCACGACGTGGGTGCACTTCGAGAACTACATCATCCGGAACGATCGGACCGGGCGTCGTTTCGCCGACGCGCTCGCCGTGCGGGCGCGGGCCGGCGTGCGCGTGCGGGTGTTGTACGACGCGCTCGGCTCGTTCGGGACGTCGCGCCGTTATTGGCGTCGCCTGACGCGAGCCGGGGTGGACGTGCGCGCCTTCCACCCCCTGCTCTCCCGCAACCCGTTCACCATATTCGCGCGCGATCACCGCAAGCTGGTCGTGGCCGACGGCGTCCGCGCGATGGTCGGCGGACTGTGCATCGGGGACGAGTGGGCCGGCAATCCCGAGCGGGGGCGGCGGCCGTGGCGGGACACCATGGTGCTGGTGTGCGGCCCGGCCGCGGTCGCCCTGGACCGCGCCTTCGGCCGCTCCTGGGAGGCCGCGGGCGAACCGCTCTCCGCCGATGAGCAGACTGCGGACCCCGAGCCGTGTGGCACGTGCGCAGTGCGCGTCGTGGCGGGCGTGCCGCGGCGCGCCCGTGTGTATCGCGCCGTGCAACTGCTCGCAGCCAGCGCCGCCGAGCGCCTGTGGATCACCGATGCGTATCTCATCCCCCCGGCGCCGCTGTACGCCAGCCTGCTCGATGCGGCCAAAGGCGGAGTAGACGTGCGGCTGCTCGTCCCGGGAACGAGCGATCTCCCCGTACTGCGCAACTTCACGCGGGTCGGATATCGCGAGCTGCTGCGCGCCGGCGTGCGCGTCTTCGAGTATCAGGGCCCGATGATCCACGCCAAGACGATGGTCGTGGACCGTCGCTGGAGCCGCGTCGGTTCGAGCAATCTGAACGTCTCCAGCCTGCTCACGAACTACGAGCTCGACGTGCTCGTCGAGGGCGAGGACCTGTGCGAGAGCCTCACGGGCCAGTTCCGGCACGACCTCGCGTCGAGCCGCGAGATCGTCTTGCGGCCCCGGCGGCGGCTCCCTCCTCGGCTGGTCGACGCGCCGGCCGCGCCGGAAGTGGATGCCGAGCACAAGCGTTCCCGCTACGAGCTGGGCGCCGTGGCCGTCGTGGCGCTACGCCGTGTGGCCGGGGGGCTGCGCCGCGCCATCGCGACGACCGCCGCGCTCGCGTGCGCCGGAATCGGGGCGCTGCTGTTGCTCTTCCCCAGAGTGATGAGTATCACGCTCGCCGCCGGCGCGTTCTGGCTCGCGCTCGTATTCGCGGTGTACGCCTTCGAGCGGCGGCGCGCGCACGGCTCCGATGAACCCTGATTCCCCCCCCCAACCCCCGGACCCCGCTGCGCGTATAGCACAGCAGGACGAAGCCGACCTCGTGGCCCGCGCCCGCGGCGGGGACCGCGCGGCCTTCGGCGTGCTGGTGGAGCGCTACGCGGGAGTCGTGCGCCGGGTCGCCCGCGTGGTGCTGGCGGATCCCGACGACGCGGACGACGCCGCGCAGGACGCGCTGCTCTCGGCACTCGTCAAGCTCGACCAGTACGATCCGCGGCGGCCGTTCGGCCCCTGGCTGTTGCGCATCGTGGCGAACGCCGCCACCGACCGCCGCCGGCGCCGCCGCGTGCGGCGCACCGAGACGCTCGACCCCGGGCTGGTCGCGGGTGGCACACGGCCCGACACCGCCGCCGAGCGACGCGCCTTGTCGGACCGGCTGCGGCAGGCGCTGGCGGAGCTGCCGGAGCGGCGTCGCGTCGCGGTGGTGCTGTTCGACGTGGAGGGCTACTCCCACGCCGAGATCGCCGCGGTGCTGAGGATTCCCAAGGGGACGGTACGCTCGGAAGTGTTCCATGGGCGCCGCCGACTGCGGGTGTTGCTGGCCGACTGGAAGGAGGACGAGTGAATCAGGAGGCGTTGCCGTTCGACCACCGCCCCGACCCGGTGCTGGGCGCCGCGTTGCGGCGCGCCCTCGATCCGGGCGACCACACCGCGTTCGTGGCGCGCGTGCTCGCGGGCGTGGACGGGGCTCGCGCGGCCGTGGGGACGTGGGACGCCGTGCTGGCCCGCTGGGCTCGCGTAGGCGTCGCGGCCGCGGTGCTGACCGCGCTGGCGGCGGGCTATCTGGTGGGCCGCGCCACCGCGAGCGGGGGCGCGCCGGCGATCGCCCGCGCCTCCGTGGCCGACGTCCTGATCGCGCCCCGGCCCCAGACGCCCGAGGTCGAGGTCGTCCTGGCTTCGGTACTCGAACACTAGCCGTGGAGACGATGTGATGCTCGACCGCTCCAAGACTTGGGCCGCGATCCTGCTCGCGGCGACCTTCGTCGCCGGCGTGGCCGTGGGCGTCGGTGGCCGCGCGCTCTGGGTCCGCGCCGCCTACGGCGGCGCCCCCGAGCGCGGGCGCGGCGTGGACCGGCTGATGACCGACCTCGAGCGGGAGTTGGCGCTGACCCCGCAGCAGCGTGACTCGGTCCACGCCATTCTCGAGCGGCACTGGACCCGGATGAGCGCGGTATGGGACACGATCCGCCCGCGCTTCGAC
>Ga0134112_10000349_pt1 | contig 12190 bp, 10 predicted proteins | sample 15_D_Rain_40_5_1_FD_128867 | JGI IMG/M metagenome (GOLD analysis project Ga0134112, IMG submission 128867) | Grasslands soil microbial communities from the Angelo Coastal Reserve, California, USA - 15_D_Rain_40cm_5_11112015 | ecosystem: Environmental > Terrestrial > Soil > Grasslands ... | reverse complement strand
CTCTTCGCCTTTGTTCCTCGACACGCGCGACAAGTTGCGGGAAAAGATCTTTGGGCCCAACGTTCAGAAGTGATATCTCCAGCCTCGACGCCTCATGAACCATCTTACTTCTCTCCTTCCATTGCTGCGAAGCATTGATCGAATAGATCATTCTGTCCAATCGTTTGAGATGATGTGCTTCGAATAATGGGGAGTACGGTGAGACGATAATGACCTCATGGTTCATCGCCACGAGCTGTCTAAGCGCGGCGAGATCTCCGCGAGTTTCTAGATCGGAAACGACAAAGAAAAGGGTCCGGCTCTTTAGCCTTCCCAATTGGACAGCCCGTCTAACCCCTTGATCTAAACGTCCCTTGTTGGTTGGGTTTGGAGCTAGACGACCCAGTTCGAGGAAGACCCTTCCAATCTGCAATTGTGCTCTGGCGATCGGAATCACTTTGGCCGGCCCGGTTCCTTGGACCAAAGTGAATCCGAAAAAGTCGCCTCGTCTTGAAAGATACGCCACCAACGACACTACGGCCCTTGCGGAATAGTCTAGTTTCGTCTTTCCCCTTTCCCCGTACGCCATTGACGGCGCAGCGTCGAGTAGTATCATCACATTCAACGGCGTTTCCGCGTACAATTCCCTGACCATCAACTGGCGGGTCCGGGCGGTTGACTTCCACTCTATCCTCTTGTACGGATCACCGTACGTATACTCACGAATGTCCGTGAACTCCATACCTTCTCCTTTCTTCTTCGAGGTCTGGGGACCAGCATAGTCGGAGACTGCGATAGCAGTCAAAGAGCCCCGCACGGCTTCCCGTGCTTGTGGAATGACCTCTACTGTTGAAGATAGGGGAATGTCTCTTTCATAGAACAAGAGCCCGGCCAAGTCCCTAGTGGTAAGGTGAACTTTGCCGAAGTCATTCTTTCCAATTGAGGTGGGTTCGACGTCATATTCCAGAATCGATTGACCGTGCCCAGGGACCCCAACGATCACCGAGTTGGAGCCGGTCTTGAGCTTGAAATAGTTCGGATACGAATCGAGCAATTCCGTGCGGACACCAAGGAATGTTGAATTCTTTATCGTCAATGAGACATTCATCGTGTCTATCTCGCTGATTCGATTTGAGTGCTCCCTGAGAACTTCCAACCGGTTCACGCTTACCATTTGTAATTGGAGGACGAGCCTCGCGGTGTAATAATAGAGAAACAACCCGACTCCGGCATATACGAGTGCTAGGCCGGAACCGTTTATCTCGACTAGGCCTAGGGTCACTAATGCCGACGCCAATAGGAGGATCGTTGTTCCGCGGGGGGTCCTCTTGAAGACCAAATGTCTACACTATCTTCCTTATGGTGTCTTGACGGACTTGACGGCTCTATCTGCAACTGTTGCCTGTGTTGTGCCATCCAGAACGGCCTCTTGTGTCAATACGATCCTATGGGGTAGAACGTGTGACGCGACCCTTTTCACATCATCCGGAACCACGTAATCTCTCCCATCGATCAATGCCACCGCGGCCGCTGCCGTCTGAAGCGCGGTTGCAGCTCTAGGTGATCCTCCTAGCCTCACGCCGGCGATCTTTCGTGTTGCTTCAACGATATCTGCAATGTACTCTCTGATCGTATTGTCGACGTTGACACTCCAGAAGAGGTTAGAGACTACCCTGATATCGTCTTGATTGACAACCGGGCTGATCTTCCACTCATAGATCTCTCGGAGCCTTCTCAACATCTCAATTGTCTCGGCCCTTGATGGATATCCGATCTCTATGCGCATTAGAAACCTGTCGACTTGTGCCTCCGGGAGTGGATACGTTCCTTCGAACTCTATCGGATTCTGCGTAGCAAGCACCATGAACGGATTGGGTAACTTGAGCGTTGAACCTTCGATTGTTACTTGTCGTTCCTGCATGGCCTCAAGCAGAGCTGATTGAGTCTTGGGCGAGGCTCGATTGATCTCGTCCGCCAAGACTATGTTGGCAACGATTGGGCCCTGCCTAAGTTTGAAGTCAGAGGTCTTCTGATCGAAAACGAAGGTGCCCACGATGTCTGATGGTAAAAGGTCTGGTGTGAATTGTATCCGGCGAAAATCCAGGCTCGTCGAGTTCGCGATCGCCTTGGCCATTACGGTTTTGGCAACGCCAGGCACTCCCTGAAGCAGAACGTGCCCACCGGCAACCAGTGATGCGACAAGCATCTTCAACTCTTCAGTCTTCCCTACAACTACTTTTCCAACCTCGGCAAGAATCTTATCGCAGACCTCTTTCCCCTGAGAACGTTCAGTCTCCGTCTCCGTGATCGCCAATTCTCAATTCTACCTCCGAAGCCTGTACTCGAGCATTGATCTCGCGTCTCCTTCTCCAGTGATCGTTAGACCTAGCTTGTTGAGGAAATCTTCGAGCTCTTCGAAACGTTTTCTGGTCGACCTTTTCCAAAACAGTACCGGAGGAAATAGGAACCTCCTCTTTCCGAGAGCGTACTCGTGAATCTTCGACAATCGAGCGAGCATAGTCTCAGCCCGAAGAGCTTCCTCTAATCCTATGTGAGGAGAAAGTTGCTCTTTCGTGACTGCGTCTATTGGGGTTCCGAGTTCTCGTTCAAGGAGGTCCCCCAAAGTAGTGTACAGCTGGCTTAGCCTAGCGACATAGAATCCCTTGTCTCTTATGATTCGTTGAAAGTCGAGTCTTCCGGGCGACTGGGCCACAATCGATTTTTCCACGCTGGGTACTGGTTGGTCATCTTTGCCTCGTGGCTCGGACGCATACCATTTTGTGAGCGATCCGTACATTGCGGAAGCGAGGAAGATACCGAAGAAGGCGCCAAGGTATGGTCCGAGGTTGGACACGAAACCGTCGTAAAGGTTCCCTGTATAGGAGATGTAAAGCTCCAGAAGGTGTGCAAATAATGGTCCAACCCTGAGGCCGACGTTGGTTCCAACGCTAAGATTCTTGGTGGCATAATGGGAGTTGTCGTAGATTATGCGGAGGGATTTGTCCGATTGCGTAACCCAGTCCACAAGCTTGGATGTGAATGTGCTTTCGATCTCTCCGACTGTGGAGTTGTAGCCGAAGAAATTTGCTGTAGAGTTGTAAGCATAGTTAGTGAAAGGCCCCGAGTCGGATATCAAAGCCGCCCTTGAATTCAGAGATTGACCGGTGGCTAGGACCGTCCTTGAACCGACGGTGTCGTTGATTGTGTCATACGAGGCAGTTGTCGTTCTGCCTGACGAATTAAGCGAGTCAGAAAGAAAAAGTACGGGTTGGGTGTTGTTGACTATAATATTGGAATGGAGAAGTGTTATTGGAGAGGCGATATCGAGAACAACGGGAATCCTTTCAGCGCCGAGGGTAGCGTTTACAACAAAGACTTTTTTGTTGCGGAAAGATGAACCTGGCTCAACGATGGCCGCTCCAGAGATTGACGCGTGAAACATTTGCAGTAGAGTGGTGTTGTCCGTGAAGTTGCCCTCGGCCATCAAGAAAGACATTGTCCCATTCTCGTACCGTTCTCTAAGAAGATCTAGATTATTTGGGCGGAGTGGATTACCGCTTTCCTTCCCTGTGAATAAGTTGTCTGCCCCGATTAGGAAGAAAGCGGCTCGTCCAGGCTTGTCCAGTTCCTGATCTAGATCACTGGAGCTGTTTGTCAGGACCAAACTGTAACCGGCATGTCTTAGGGAATTGAAGAATAGAGACGTGCCATCCTTTGACGTCTCCAGGGGACTTGATGTGCCTCTGATCGTTGTCGTGTTATTCTTAGGAATTCCGATGACGGATGGAGAGAAGATGATTGCCACGAGTGCAACGATAAGTAATAATCCCAGAAAACTGCCCAGACTCATGGAATCTACTGAGACCCTTGCCTTGCCTGGGTCTCGTGCTCTCCTTGAGACCCTCAGCTCGTTGAGATATACGATGACTAGAGAGACCAGACCATCCACTATGACTCCGCCGACTATGCCAAGCCCGGACTGGAGGCTGAGGGTGAACAGAACCAGAATCAGAATGAACCAGGCGAATTTTGACAGGAATCCCAATTCTACCCTATCCAGAACAAGCCAATGAGAGACCGAGAAATGGACGTGTTTTGGGGTCCGTTTATTCCTTCTTGGGTTCGCACTCTTGAATCAGCGTAACCTGCTTGCGAGCATCCTCTACATGCGTCTGGTTTACATTGCGCCCTGAGAAGACAGCCCTCTCGTAGATGGAAGATATTCTGCCGACGAATGGTTTCTCGGGTCTAGTCTCACACTTCGTGGAAAATTCTCTATGGGTCTCGAAGGGCATCTTCGGGACTCCTCTGCCAAGCATCAATCCCACCGCCCTTCTAAAACTTAGGATAATTGCATGCCGCGGATTCTCAGGGTCCAAATTGGCCGAAGGGTTTAGGCCGCCATCAAGTTCCAGGCCTCCCAATGTCCTCTTCTTCCACAAACGGACAACTGGCTTTTTGCGGAATACCATGACAGCGACGAATCCTGATAATATCGCGACTATGGGGATCAGCACCAGTCCATTTGGACTTCCGATCCCTGAGAAGATGTTTGGCAGGCCTCCCAGAGCATGGGGAGCAACCCCGAATGCGCCAGCTGTGCCAGAGACAGGGGGTAGAGAACCAATACTAGGTGCAGTCAAGGGAGGAGCCGGCGGGAGACTTTGGAATGGACCATTGTAGTTCGATGATGAAGAATTCAAAAATTGGAGGATCTGGCTGGCGTCAGATCCGAAAAGCAGGGACAGATTGGGATCATCGTGTGCGCTCATTGTCGACAGGGCGGCTAGCTGGTTTGCTGCAGAGGCCGGGGTGGTGCCATCAAGGCCCTGCGGGGTGCCTGTCGGGTCCGTGGAGTAGGGCTGGATCATGTTAGACACGCTTGACCAATCGACTGAGCATCCCGCGGCCGTGCAGGAAGCGGATTCGAGAACGTCCTTTAGCCCAGTGGGAAGTTGGGAAACAGCGGGTGAGTTTGGATTTCCCAACTGCGTCTTGAGCGTATCAATTGTTGATTGTGCGCCGGTGTAGTTATGATTCTGCAGATCGTGAACGAGCTTGTTCACGTCGGTATTGTTGACCCCTTGATTCAATTTTTGGAGTCCTTTTACGAGGCTCTGGTCATTCGGATTCGGGTTTGTCTGGGATGATGGAGGAGGTGTTGAAACTGATGGCGGGGCGGTTGGATTTCCGGAGAAATCGCCAGAGTTGGAATCGTCGGCGGCATGACCTATCTGGATGAAGCCAAGAAGGGTGATGAAGACCAATACCCAAACGACCCCCTTAAGTGGCAAGACATGTGAGTTTGGTCTGTTTGGATGCAATCGAACCGAGCAAAAGGAAAATTCTGTCAAAAGCTAATTTAACATTATCGGAACAATAAATAGGGGTCAGAATCGAAAATGGAGCGTTCAATCAGAGTCGCAGCGCTCTCAGACAGGCTCGAAATGGTTTCTGCGGTTCGGATGGAAAATGGATCGCGCCCTAGCTTCTGCAAGGAATGGTTAGCTGGATATCAACAGTCCAGCCATTATAGGAACAAGAGATTCGCGCTTATCCAAACTCTCGGGGCCTAGCCTAACCTAATGTTCTTCTACCGTAGCAAAGCGGAAGAAAGTCAGGATGGATGGGAGCCGTCAGCGAAACGAGTAGCGTAGAACCTAGGCTCAAAGTCTTTCATCTCTCGAAGAGTTACGGGTATATTCCTGCCCTCTCCGACGTGACTCTTGATGTAGGGGCCGGTGAGGTTAGAGGCCTGTTAGGTCCCAACGGGTCCGGAAAATCGACCCTGATGAAAATCGCTGTCGGCCTTCTCCGACCAACTTCCGGAAGCGTTCGAGTTCTAGGAGTGGACGTGGAACAGGACCCTATGACGGTCAAGAAAATAGTGGGTTATGTTCCAGAGTCCCCTAGGCTGTACGAGTTTTTGACGGCTACTGAATATCTTGATTTTATTGGAGATGTTAGGGGGCTTGGGCTTGATGAGAAGAAGAGTCGCATCAAACGATTTATCGATTCACTAGATTTAGAGGGTAAAGAGGGTTACTTGATCAGTAGCTATTCTCAAGGGATGAAACAAAAAGTTGCGATCATGGGGGCCCTACTTCACAAGCCGCGGTTTCTCGTTTTAGACGAACCTTTGAATGGACTAGATCCAAAATCGGCCAGGGTGGTGAAGGAATTATTGCACGAACTTGCACGTGAAGGAGTTTCGACTATATTCAGCACTCACGTGTTAGAGATCGCGCAAGCCATCTGCGACAGGGTCACCATTCTTCAAAACGGCCAGATCATAGCTGAGGGCACTCCGGATGAACTTAGGCAAAAGGCTGGACTACCTGGTTCTGGATTGGAAGATGTATTCATGAAGCTCACCGGAACGAGTGGTGTTGAAGAGATCGTCAGAGCGCTAGTTCGATGAGACCTCGAGTACTTTGGAAGTTTGCCACCGTCCTGATGATCTCGCGCCTAAGAAGTATTCGCCAATCCGTCGTCACCAAGGCCCTGTCAGGACGACCCGTTCTCGTCCTGCTAATCGGCTTGGCCATTTTCATCGCTGGAGCTTTGGCGGGTCTGGCGGCGTCAGTGTTGTTCGTCTCGGCGCCAAGATCATTTGTCACCATTCAAGAGGTGGCTCTCTCGGTAGCGGCTGCCATTCCCTTCTTTCTAGTCTCATTCTACTTCTTGACTGGTCTACTTTGGGAGGTGAACGCTTCCTCAGAGGCGGAGAGCACAGATGCCGTGAACTGGCTGCCCATCTCGGCGGGTGAGTATGTAGCCGCTTCGTCTTTGTCGACGGCTTACACCTACTCGCCGTTTCTCTTTGGTGCCTTAGGCTTCGCTCTGCCGATTCTCTTTTACGCTTCTGGACCGTTGGCATTTCTTGCCCTACTACTTGCGGCCGTTGTCTCCTGTGGGATCGGTGCCGTGAGCGTTGAAATCCTCCGCTCTGCATTAAACCGGGCATCCTCCTCATTCAATCGTCTCGGTGGGAAGACCACCGTAGCACTCAGGTTAGTCGCAGTGAGCCTAGTCATAATCCTGACCCAGGCTTTGTTTAGCGGTTTCCTGCTTTTCAGAATCCTCTCATTAGCTGGATCAGGGAGCAATCTCATACCGATACTCTGGTTGAGTCTGAGCGTCACATCGTTACTGTCAGGTGACATCTTAGGATTCTTGCTCTATCTGACACTTGGAGTCGGATTCCTGGCCCTACTAGGTTTCATTGCCCTCTTTCTGAGGGGAAGATACTGGGTGCTCGCGCCAAGTTCTCTTCGACTCTCGAGTTACGGCAGCATAACCGTCCCAGGAAAACTTGGAATCTTTAGAATGAAACCAATCTCTGCAGCATTGCTTAGGTACGAGTTTAGATCGGCAACTCGCCGACGCGAAACAACGAGGTTGATTGTGCTCCCTGTCCTGATTCCATTGATAATGATCCTGCCTCTGTTGTTTGCAACAGCATCGCCCTTTCCCTCTTCAACTAGAACTTCGGGTCCGCCTCCGACGGCTATTCTAGGGTTCTCATTCTTCGCCACCTTGATCCTGTTTGGGATAGGCTTGGGAACAGTAGTTCTCGGAATGAGCTCGATGGGCAGGGAAGGAAAGCGGATCTGGAATCTTTGCGTTCTGCCAATAACCGCGAAAGAGTTAGCTAGAACCAAGATCCTGTTCACCTTTCTCATCGCTTTGATCGGTCTCGTCATTGGAGGTGTTGTCGCATCATTCTTTGGAGGACTGAGCACGGCGCTGTTCGTCTACTTCGCGGCAGGAATCGGGTTGCTTCTTGCCGAATCTGGGCTGGGACTTGCGGTAGGTGCGAGATATGCTGATTTTGCTGAAGGACCACGCCCCAGATTTGTGACGGTTGCTGGAGCGATAATCGGTTCTTTCGCAGGGATGCTTGTAATGGGCCTCGTTCTTGCGCCCATCTTAGTCTCCCTAATCCTGTCATTTGTACTCGGAAACCAGTCGTTAACCTTGATCGCTGCAGTAATCTCCACGGCTCTCGGAGTCTCGATCGGATGGGCTGGCTACAAACTTTCCATTGGACCGATAGTACAGATTCTGTCCGAACTGCCGGCATGAGAAGGATTCTCTCCCAAAAAAGAGAGAAAAAAAGAGTGAGGGGAAGACTCCTTAGTTCCGCGCGCGTAAGTCTTGCATCATCTGGTCGAACTGTTCCTTCGTTATCTCTCCCTTCGCATATCTGGATCGCAGTATAGTGACTGCATCATCATCGCCCCAATGGCGATGATATCCGTATCCATACCAGTACCTTGACCGCCAAGGCCAGAAGATCCAGCGTAGTATCCAGAATAGGAAGAACAGTCCGAAGATCGGCCACAGGAATCCGAAGCCGAACGGGTAGAAGGGATAGGGTGCAATCGCGGCCGGGTTCGCTAATCTGTAGTATAGACTAAGCACTACTGAGACGCCGATCAACATTAGCAGAGCTGTGAATCCGTAGGCCATTATCCTTCGTGTGCTACGCCATTCATCCACATGTGCAGATTCAGTTTTCACTTCTCGTGTTACACCTCCCTATTTTGTCAATGCAGATAGTCTGTCGGTCAGTGTGCGCATTTTTTCTATGTGGGGTGCAAGTTTCTCTTTGCCGGTCTTGGCCATGTCTTCGAAGTAGGAGACGTATCCGTTGATCTCGTTCAACATATCCTCGATACTTCTCGACCCTCCAAATGATGGTCCGAAGGGGTTCATGAATCCCGGGCCAAAAGGCCACTCTGATTCTCGACGAGTAGTCTCTGTCAACTCATAGCGTCCGTCGTCCATCTTTTTGATTAGTCCGTCAGTGACCATTCCGTCGAGCAGTGGATAGACAGAGCCTGGTGAAGGTCTCCACCATCCTTGAGTCATCCCTTCGATCTCGTCCATTATCTCCGCGCCGTTCTTTGGGGAACGTCGAAGGATTGCTATGATCCAGTGTCGGAGGCCGCGTTGACCTCGGTGTTTCCAGCCGTGCCACATATCGGTTTTCCGATATCGGATATCCGATAGTATTATTTAAGCTCATGGCTCAAGAAAGAGAAAGTTCGGGTGTGCAAGTAGTGAAGATTGGACTGTTGGTCTTTCTGGCGAACGACCGCGAGGATAACAGCAAGCGCCCATATGGTGCGATCCGTGCAGTCGCTCAACAGGCGGAGACGGATGGCTTCGATAGTATCTGGCTCCCTGACCACCTCTTCTATCGCAATTCTGGTCAGCCGACTCGAGGAATCTGGGAATGCTGGACAATGCTGTCGGCACTGGCCGAAGCCACAAAGCGCTTAGAGATCGGTACGCTGGTGACGTGCAATTCCTTCCGCAATCCAGCAATCCTGGCGAAAATGGCGACGACCGTTGACGAGGTGAGCCACGGGCGCTTGATCCTGGGTGTAGGCGCGGGATGGAACGAGCCGGAGTATCACGCGTTCGGGTTGCCCTTCGATCATCGCGTGGACCGCTTCGAAGAAGCCTTGCAGATCCTCAAACCACTACTACATGAGGGCCATGTCGATTTCGTAGGACAATATTACCAAGCGCGAAACTGCGAGATCGTGCCACGCGGTCCTCGGTTAGAAGGGCCACCGTTGATGGTGGGAAGCGAAGGGGGTCCTCGCATGCTCAAGCTCACCGCACGATACGCCGACCTCTGGAACACCGGCTATATGGGCAAGCCTGAAACACTGGCCGCGAGACGCGCAAAAATCGAAGGCGCTTGCCGTGAGATCGGGCGCGACCCGGCGACACTAGGCATCACAGCGCTCATCGGTCTCTGGTTCCCGGATCTCCAAGAAAAGAAACCGAGTTTCTTCGAGAATCCCTTAACAGGTACAGTGGAGGAGATCGCTATGGCCATGCGTGGCTATGCGGAACTCGGCGTGGAGCACATAATGTTTCAATGCGAGCCTTACATCCCCGAGGCGCTCCGGCGGCTGACCAAGGCGTTCCAACTTTATCGTGGCATGCAGCAACAATTAGAGCCCCTGACAAAATTCTAGCCGACCGTCGATCAAAGCTAGGAACGTTCGAGGTGGTTCTTAGGACCCTTGAGAAGGTCTATCCTGGTGGACCGGGCGGGATTTGAACCCGCGGCCTTCCGGTCATCTGGCCATTCTATCATTCGATAGTTGGCTTGCAAACCGGACGTTCTTCGGCCTGGCGCTTTTCACCAGCGACAGTATACCAGGCTGAACTACCGGCCCACTTGAGTGACGCAGTTTGTTGGACACCTGTTAAACCCTTTCTTCTTATAACAGCCCGAACTACAGTCCAACGTTTTCTAGAACGCAAATAGTTTCAGCCAGATCTATCCATCTTAAGAATCGCCGAGCACTCGATTAGAATTCCATACCATTGCACATTTGCCCAGTTTGTTCTCATTAACTCCAGCCGTAGCCGCCGATACTGGAATACATGTTGGCGATGGTTATCTACGGATTAAGCGTGGAAGCTCTCACGGCAGTAATCAATACCAAGTGACCGTACATGCGCTCGAAGATCAGCTGTATCTGATCGGCACCGTAATGCCAACGATAAAGGCCGCGTACGGATTGGATCGGCCGGGACTCTATGTCAATCCCCGACAAACGTGGATCTCTGCCAGCTATCAGAGTAAGGATGTCGCACTCTTCAAACATGAAATCCTTGGACTTCCTAATGGGAGGAAGAACAACATTTCGATCCCAGAGCCGATTATGTCTGATGCTAACCTCATGAAACAGTTTGCAAGAGAACTCCTCTCCACAGATGGGCTCCTAGGATTCTACAGTGCGGCGAGCAATGCAATCCACAAATATCCTCGCATTCAAATCAAACTTCGCGCTGGACCTCTAATTGGAGAGGTAGCGAGCTTCTTGAGAGAAGAACTTGGGATGTCGGTTTCACAAAGGTCCGAATTGGTAGCTCATGAAGGATGGGGCATTAGTAACCAAGAGATTCTGCAGATAAGCAACTCGCAGGACATCGAAACTTGGAGAGAAGAAATTGGTTTTTCAAATCCATCTCACATCTCGCGCTTTATGGTCTTCGAGAATATCGGAGAATGCAAACCTCGGACCTGCGTAGTCGACCGTTTATCGTTTCTATCTGGGCAGTCAACCGAGCTTGTTCCATCAGATCCGATCGCCCCTGACGACTTAGTCTCAGTTGTCAGTCGAATGCGGAAGAACTTCGGATTTCCACTATTAGAGGGGAACGAGATACTCCGTTGGATCACCAGGATAAACGCACATTTAGCGACAAAGCGGAGCCGAAACTTGCCTATGCTCGTCAAACAATGAGGGGCCGCCGGTGGGACGTTCGCACCTGAAATAGGTGATTCGAACCCACCCCGAAGGCTCCATTGGCCAAGGCGTCTTGAGTCGTGTGCCTTTCAGGCCTTTACGCTACCAGGTTTCGCGAGGCTGGTAGCCGTCACGCTATCGCCTCTCTACGCTACGGCGGCCACGATAGTTTTGGGTGCTCTCAGCCATATGTAAGTATAAGCTCAAGCGGTCGAAAAACGGTCAAAAAACGACTCTAGACTCAGATCTCGCTCACCAATCTGCTATCAATCAATGCATTTGCAAGGGCTCGACCCCGGGAATTTGCACAATCGTGACATCAGCATTGCTGATCGAGGGGCTTTGCAGAATAGATTCCTCTTCTTTCGAGAGGAGATCATGACGATTGACCTGCAAAAGTGCTAATTTGTGCATGAGCCTTCTATGGCGGCTCTACACAGGAGAACCAGTTTGGTCAGCGTGAAAACAGAGATCGGGCTTGTCAAGACCTTTCGATTGATCCTTCCAGTAGCGTTCCTTGCAATATCCTTCTGGACGTTCGAAATTGGTGCGGATGGACAGCAGGCAGTCCTGAACTATCTCGGTCAAAGTGCGAGGCACTTATTCTTCTTCGGAGCATTGGTGATTACTGCGGGCCTGTACCTCTTCCTAGGTGCGTATGAGAAGAGAATATTCTTCGAGAACAGACAGCAGCACTCGAAGAGTCTGTTCATGAAACCAATCGAAGACTGAACCAGGATAACCAACCAATTTTCTTACGTGAACATTAGAGATCTGACTACCAGCAGCTTAGCAGTGCGGTAGCACGATTTCGTCATCAGCAATCAATGTCGGCCAACTTGGTGCAGGAAAAGAGTTTCTGAAACCGTCTTCAAAAAGAATAATTCACAGAAACTCGTTCCTTACACTTTGAAAGGGCGAACGTG
>Ga0134112_10000347_pt1 | contig 12201 bp, 13 predicted proteins | sample 15_D_Rain_40_5_1_FD_128867 | JGI IMG/M metagenome (GOLD analysis project Ga0134112, IMG submission 128867) | Grasslands soil microbial communities from the Angelo Coastal Reserve, California, USA - 15_D_Rain_40cm_5_11112015 | ecosystem: Environmental > Terrestrial > Soil > Grasslands ... | reverse complement strand
GTTCTCGCGCACCGTCCGGCCGAACTCGGACATGGTGAGCACGACGACGTCGCGCAGTCCTTCCCCGAGGTCCTGCGCGAACGCAGCAAGCGTCTGGCCGAACTCATCGAGGCGGCCGGCCAGCTGACCCTCGCTCGCGCCCTGGTTGACGTGCGTGTCCCAGCCGGTGACGTCGGCGAAGGCCACCTGCAGCCCGACATCCGCCTTGATCAGCTGCGCGATCTGCAGCATGGCCCGGCCCAGCCGGCCGCGAGGATACGCGGCGCCGTTGGCCGGTTGATAGCGGCCCGGGTCGGCCTGCTTGAGCAGCTGCACGGCGGCGAACGCCTCCTGCGACGAGCTGGAGAGGAGCCCCGTCGCCGCTCCGGCGTACAGCTCCTCGAAGGCGCGGGTGAGCCGGTCGCGTGCCGCTTCACGCGGTGCGCGCAGACCGAACGCCTGCAGGTCGTCGATCGCGAGCGAGGGCGCGGAGCCGGCGAGGATGCGCGGCAGTTGCGGTCCGAATGCCACGGCCCGGAACGGCGTTTGCTGGTGCTCGCGATCGTGCTGGCAGTAGCGGTTCAACCAGCCGTCGAGCGTCGTCTTCGCGCCGGGTGTGGCGGTCTCCATGTAGTCCTGGGCGTCGAAGTGACTGCGCGTCGCGTCGGGGGACCCGATGGCGTGAATCGCGGCGAGGCTGCGGTTGTCCCACAACGGCTTGAGCGCCGCCAACCGGGGGTGCAACCCGAAGTAGCCGTCCAAGTCGACGACGTCCTGCTCCGCCACGGCGATCCGGGGGCGGTCCTGGTAATACAGGGGGTCGCCGTGCGGCACGATCATGCTGAGTCCGTCCACAGCGCCGCGCTGGAAGAGGCAGACCAGAACTGGACGGATAGACGGATAGACGGATAGACGGGTAGTAGCGAACGCCGCCCGTGCAAGGAAGAGCGGGTCGAGGCCGAAACTCACTAGCGCTAGGCCACCAGACTTCACGAATACGCGTCTCGAAATCGTCATTCGCCGGTCTCCCGCTGACCGCCTATCCGTCCAACCGTCTATCCGACTTACTGCCGTTGAAACTCCGGCCCGCCGAGCGCCAACCCAACCGCCAGGGCTCTCGCCTGCAGCGGATCGCTGACGTCTGAGATCTGACGTCTGATGACGCTTTTTGTGTGCTCCGACATCTCCCCGCCGAGGATCCGATCGTCGACGGCGGAGATCAGCCGCTCCGGGTCGGGCGTCGCCGGGACGACCGCGTCGAGATCGCTGGTGACGCCGGGGAGCTTGCCGGCGGCGAGTGCCACCGCGGCGTTCATGCGGTCGAGCAGCGCACCGCTGTTGACCCACGCGTCCTCGCGTTCGGCATATCCGTCGGGCGCGACGTGCAGGAACAGCGGCTGTCCCAGGCGCGCCACGACCTGCGCGAGGCGCGGTGCCGTGTCGGGGTCTGCGTCCACGGCCCGCAGCGCGCTCACTACGAACTCGAGCGGCGTTTTCACCTTGGCGCGCGTGTTCTCGGGAGCCCAGAAGTCCGGCCCGTGAACGATGGCGCGTATGACCGCTCGCATATCGCCATTGGTGCGTTTCCATGCGGCCACGGCGTCGTCGACGCAGCCGTCGGGTGGGTCGTCGTTCACGAACCGCTGGCACAGCTTGCGGCTCACGTGCTGCATGGTCGCCGGATGGTTGGCCAGGAGCTGGAGCAGCCGGATGCCTTCCTCCATCCTGCCGCCTGCCTGAAACCTGACACCCAACACCTGCTTTTCACCCCGGTCATGCGCCCACTCGTGGAACTCGAAGCCCGCCCCCTGTTGCGGCCGCCGGATGCTCCAACCGGTGAAGATGCGCGCGACTTGCACGACGTCTTGCTGGGTGTAGCCTCCGTCCACGCCGAGGGTGTGGAGCTCGAGCAGCTCGTGGGCGTAGTTCTCGTTGAGGCCTTTTGGGGTTCGCCCGTTCGTTCCCCTTCTCCGCAACGCGGAGAGGGGGCCAGGGGGTGAGGACCCTGGGGCGACGCTTTGCCAATTGTCCAAATAAAACAGCATCGCCGGGCTTTGCGCCGTCGCGATGAGCAGGTCCTGGAAGGGCCCGAGTGCGCGCGGCCGGATGGTGTGCTCGACGTAGTCGGGCGTAAGGAAGCGGTCCGCTCCCTTGCCGAAGAACACGTTGAAGTGATTGGTCCAGAAGTCGACCATCACCTCGTAGAGCTGTCGCTCGGACAGCGCGGCCCGCACGATCGCGAGCGCCTGAAACTGTCCCGCCATGCGCCGGCCACGCTGCGCGGCGGCGGCGTCCGTCGCGGTCGTGTCTCGACGGCGGGCGCGGCGCTCACGCTGCGCCTCGACATGCAGGCGCGCGAGCTCGGTGCGATCGTAGTCGAGGATGCGGAACCCGCGCTCGCGCTCGGCGAGGCCGCGGTCGGCGAGCGTCTGCGGGTCGAGTTGGCTGTCGATCCACGCCATCACGCCCGAGGCGGCGATCCGGTCCACCTCACCCGGCCGGGGCCCGTACGCGAGTCGGTTCAGGGCGTGCAGCGCGGAGTCGCGCGGCGTGAGCGGCCGGGCCTCACCTCTTGGCCCCTTCTCCGCGACGGGGAGAGGGGGTACGGCGGCGACCATCCACAACGCGAGAGCGCCGATCAAGACCCGGTGTTGCATGCGGTTATATTGACCTCTACGCTCTCGAGAAGTTAAAAGCTGTGACGGCACCACCACGCTTCGTCTCACACGGCATGCTCCAGCGCCCCAGAAGCTTACTCTCGGGGGGCGACGGCACGCCGCCCAGCTGGGGAGAGCGACTGCAGGCGCTCAAGTACGTCCCCCCCCTTCTCAAGCTGGTGTACGACACGCACCGCGGCTACACGATCGCGATCCTCGCGCTGCGGGCGATGCGATCGTTCATCCCCCTCGCGGTGCTGTGGGTCGGCAAGCTGATCATCGACGGCGTGATCGCGGGGGTTCAAGCGCGCGCCGCGGGCGGGGTCCTGGACTGGTGGCACCTTGGCGGGCTGGTCGGGCTGGAGCTGGGCATCGCGGTGGTGGGGGAAGGTCTCGCGCGCCTCTCGTCCCTGCTGGAGAGCCTGCTCGGCGACCTGTTCTCGAACCGGATCAGCGTGCGCCTGATGCAGCATGCGGCCACGCTCGATCTCGCCCAATACGAGGACGCCGAGACGTACGACCACCTGGAGCGCGCCCGGCGCCAGACGGTCGGGCGGCTGGGCCTGATCGCGCTGCTCCTCTCCACCGCCCAGGACCTCATCACGCTGGTGTCCCTGGTCGGCGTGCTGGTAGTGCAGCTGCCCTGGCTGCTGCTGCTGCTGCTCGTCGCCGTGCTGCCCTCGTTCGTCAGCGAGACCCATTACGCCGCGCTCGGCTACTCGTTGCTGTTTCAGTGGACGCCCGAGCGGCGGCTGCTCGATTACCTGCGGTACGCCGGCGCCTCGGATGAGATGGCGAAAGAGGTCAAGCTGTTCGGCCTGTCGGATTTCCTGGTGGGCCGCTACGCCAAGCTGTCGGACGAATTCTACGACGCGAACAAGCGGCTGGCGGTGAAGCGAAACCTCGTATCGACCCTGTTCGTCACTGTGGGCACGCTGGGTTACTACGGCGCGTACGCCGTGACGATCTACCTCACTGTACTGGGGCGCTTCAGCATCGGTGCGCTCACGTTCCTCGCGGGCTCGTTCCGGCAGAGCCGCGACCTGATCCAGCGGGTGCTCCTGTCCGTGTCGCAGGTGTTCGAGCAGAGCCTGTACCTTTCGGACCTGTTCAGCTTTTTCGACGTGCGGCCGCGCGTGGTGTCGCGCCCGGGAGCGCGCCCCGTGCCGGTGCCGATCGCCCGGGGCTTCGAGTTCGAAGACGTGGGGTTCCGCTACCCCGGCTCCGACCGGTGGGCGGTGCGGCACCTGACGTTCACGTTCGAGCCCGGAGAGCGCATCGCGCTGGTGGGGGAGAACGGGGCGGGGAAAACAACGCTCGTGAAGCTGCTGGCGCGGCTGTACGACCCCGATGAGGGGCGTATCCTGCTCGACGGCGTGGATCTGCGCGAGTACGATCTCGAGAGCCTGCGCCGCAACATCGGCGTCATTTTCCAGGACTTCGTGCGCTACGACTTCATCCTGAAGGAGAACATCGGGGTGAGCCAGGTCGAGGCGCTCGACGACGACGCGCGGGTGCGCGAGGCCGCGCGGCGCAGCCTCGCGGATGCCGTGGCCGCGCGGCTGGGAAAGGGCTACGATCAGATGCTGGGGCGCCGGTTCGACGGCGGCGTCGACCTGTCGGGCGGCGAGTGGCAGAAGGTCGCGCTGGGACGGGCCTACATGCGCGAGGCGCAGGTGCTGATCCTCGATGAGCCTACCGCGTCGCTCGACGCCCGGGCCGAATACGAGGTGTTCCTGCGGTTCGCCGAGCTCACCAGGGGGCGCATGGCCGTGCTGATCTCGCACCGGTTTTCGACCGTGCGGATGGCCGACCGGATTCTGGTGCTGCAGGGAGGGGAGCTGGTCGACCAGGGGAGCCACGAAGAGCTGGTGGGGCGGGGCGGGTTGTACGCGGAGCTGTTCAGCTTGCAGGCGGCGGGGTATCGGTAGCCGCCGGCGTTCGCATTCGACGTACGGAGGCATCGACACGGAGGCACAGGTGTTCGCAACCACGCGGATTCTCGTGCTGCTAGGTGGCATGGCTGTCGCGGCCTACCCGCTCGAGGCACAACGGCGCGACAACAATGTGATTACGGCGGAGGAAATCTTTCGGGCGGACCCCAAGCTCAACACGGCGTACGACGCCGTGCAGCCATTGCGGCCCCGCTGGCTGAAGCGGGGTGGAGAGCGTCCTCAAGCGTCGCAGCTGCGCGTGTACGTGAACGACCACGACGTGGGCGAGGCGGACTACCTGAAGACCATCCCGGCCGACCGCGTCGCCGAGCTGCACTGGTTCAGCGCCAACGAGGCGGGAGTCGTTATGGCCCGAGCGAGGGCCCGGTGATAGTGGTGACGCTGATGCGGTAGGGCGGGCGTCGTCGATGCACACTCGGTGTGCGGAGGCATCGCAACGGAGGCTCAAATGTTCGCAGTCACACGGACACTGTTGGTGCTGGGCGTGGTGGGACTCGTCGCGGCGGCAGGGGTCCAGGCGCAACGGCGGGACAAGAACGTGATCACGGCGGAGGAGATCGAGCGGGCGCAGCCCAATGTCAGCACCGCATACGACGCCGTGCAGACGTTGCGGCCCCGCTGGCTGCAGCCGCATGAGCTGAGCCGGCTTCCCGGAAGGCCCGGCGATCCGCTTCAGAGCAACCAGGCGCATGTGTATCTGAACGACCATGACGTGGGCGACGTGGACTACTTGAGGTCTATTCCGGCCGTGCGCGTGCTCGAGCTGCATTGGCTCAGCGCCAACGAGGCGGCCAGTCGATTCGGGCCCACGGACGGGCAGACGGCGATCGTGGTGACGCTCAAACGGTAGCGGGCGGGGTGCCTAGCCGTCCGGCGAGAGCGTGTAGCACCACGCCTCGCCCTCGAGCACCGTCTCGCCCGTCTGCCGTGTGACCCGGACCCGCAGCTGGCACACGGGCTTGGTGTCGTGCACGCTCATCACCTCCGCCTCCGCGGTGATCGTGTCGCCGATGAATGCCGGCGCTGTGAATTTCCAGTTCTGACTCAAGAAAACGGTCCCAGGGCCGGGCAGGTCCATGGCGACGAGCGCGTGCAGCAACCCCGTCGTGAGCCCCCCCTGGACTACGAGCTGCTTGAACCTGGTCCGCGCCGCGAAGCGTTCGTCGAAGTGCAGCGGGTTGTGATCGCCGCTGAGCGCGGCGTACCCGGCGACGTGCTCCGCCGTGAGTGTGAGGCTGCGGCGGGCCCGCTGCCCCACCGCCGGTTTCATATCCCGTAGCGTTCGCGCAGGATTGCCACGTGATGCCGCTCGTGGCCGGCGATGATGTAGGCGAGGGCACGGACGGAGACCTCTTTGCCGTTGGCCGTGCCGCGCCGCCCGAGCGCCTCGGCGTCGAAGCTCCGGAGCAGCGCGATCGTGGCGCGCCGGACGGCGTCCAGCTCGGCCGCGAGGTCCGCCACCGGGCGCGCGTCGAACCGGCCCGCCGGGGCGTACAGCTTCTCGTCGAACCCCGGCAGCGGCGTTTGATCGCCGCGCGCGAACCGCATGGCGCGGTAGCAGAAGACGCGCTCGGTGTCCGTCACGTGGCCGATCACTTCCTTGATGCTCCACTTCCCCGGAGCGTAGCGGTGCAGCGCCCGCGCCTCCGTGAGGCCGGCGACCAGGCTCTGGGTCTCGCGCCGCTGGGCTTCCAGCGTCGCGACCAGGTCCCCTTCCGGCACGCGGGATACGTACCCGCCGAAATACGGATCGTACTCGGTCGCGTCGGGGCACGGAATCGCGACGGTCATCGGTGTGCCTGCTGCCCTTCGGGTGTGCCGGCGCGCCCGCCTCCAGCCTCCAGCGAGTCCACGAACGGCGCGAAGTACTGCTTCCAGGCGGCGGCGACCATGTGGGTGCCGTGGCCACGCGTTTGCTCGCTCGTGGGGATCAGCACGAAGCGGGCGCGGGGGACGCGCGCGATCAAGCGCTCCACCAGCCCCAGCTCCGGCGGGTTGATCAGATCGTCGGCGGAGTTGATCGCGAGCACCGGAGCGGTGATCCGCTCCAGGTCGGCGCTGGGATCGTAATCACGCGAAGCATCGAACTGGTACAGCATGTCGTTCGCGTCCGCGGTGGCGAGCCGGTCGTGGAGCCAGCGCGCGATGTAGGCATCGGCCGAGTCCCGCGTCGGCGCGGCGCGCAGCAGCTGCAGCGGGCTCGAGCCCATGAGGAACAGGACCTGCAGTGCCGCAGCGAGCCCGGGCGGCTGCTCCGCGTAGTCACCCCCGCGCCACGCCGGATCGCCGCGGATGTCCTGGATGATCATCTTGCGCATCATGCGGTTACGGCCAGCGATCTGCGTCGGGGCGCAGGCCAGCGGCACGACGCCGTCCATGAATCCCGGGTGCCGCTCCGCCCAGAGCCAGGCGTGCATGCATCCCATCGACGTGCCCATCACCAGGAGCAGGTGGTCGACGCGCAGTCCCTGCGTCACGAGCCGGTACTGGGCCGCGACCATATCCTCGTAGCCGTAATGCGGGAACCGCGCCCGCAGCCCGTCGCTCGGCTTCGAGGAGCGGCCGTGACCGATGTTGTCGGGGAGAATGACGAAGTGCGTGGCGGTGTCGAGCGGTTGTCGCGCCCCGAACAACTCGCCGGCGAACAGCGGGGACAGGAACTGGGCGCCCGATCCGCCGGTCCCGTGGAGGATCAGGACGGCGTTGCGCACTACACCCTTGGCGTCCCGCCGTGGCCGGCCCAGCGTGCGGTAGTGCAACCGCACGGCGGGCAGCGTTTCGCCGCTCGCGAATCGGAAGTCGCGCGCGACGAAGCTGGCCGTGTCCCCTTGCAGCGCCGCGATCAACAGCAGGACGTTCACCATGTCGAACTTACCCGGCCGTCGGTTGGCTTGCCACGGTCAGCTCCCGGTCGAGAACCGCACGGCGCCGAGGTCGATCAGGCCGAGCAACGTCTCTTCCAAGGCGGCCCGATCGAGCCCGGCGCGAGTGGCGAGCTGGTCCAACGTCCGCTTGCCGTCCGCCAGCGCGACGACCGCTGCCACCGCCTGGTTGCCGCGCGCGACCGCGACGCGTCCATGCGGGGAGCGAGCGACCAGCAGCGTCGTGGCCCGCCGCGGCGCGACGGGCGGCTCGGACCAGGGCTGGAGCAGTTTGGGAAGCACGGCCGGGAGGTCGTACTCCAGTTCCAGGAGCACCGTACCCTCCACCCTCTCCGGAAAGGCCCTCTCCCTCCTCCCTTCTCCCTGCTCCCTCCAGATCCTCGCCCCCGCCTCCGCCACCATCATCGCCGCTTCATACCGGAGCAAGTCGGAGCGATAGGGAATGGCTGACTCGCCCTCGGAGAGGTAACGCGCCACGAGCGCAGCGACGGTCCGCGCGCTGTCGCGGCTGCCGAGTACCAGCGTGGACAGCAACGCGTCGAAGCCCGGTTGCCTGAGCACCGCCTCGGGCCGCCGGCCGGTGATCCGCGCCAGGGCGCGCGAGTACTTGAAGAAGTTGACGATGCGCTCGTTGTAGAAATGGCGTGCCAGGAAGCGGGCGTAGCGCTCCACCCGCGAAGCATCGGCGAGACCACGTCCCCGCCACTCGGGCGAGGCCCGGTAGGGCGCGTCGGCCAGCGCACGGATCACCGCATCCTGCAGGGCGCGGTCGCTCACAGCGCGCGCCGGATACGCTCGACACTGCGGAGCAGCACCTCGGCCGCGAGCGAGGGGGAAAACGCGTCGAAGGTGACCGCCTTCGCCCGGGGGCAGCGACCGACCGCGTGGGCCATGAAGTCGAGCATCGCCTGCGACGGCTCAGCGGGCGCGATCCAGGGACCGCCGAGGTCGGCGTCTTGCTCGACGCCGGCCACGTGCAGCTCGACCACGTGCTCGAGCGGGAACTCCGCGAGCCAGCGTTCGGGCTCGAGGTCGTGGTAATGGGCTTCGAGCCACACGTGGGGCAGGTCGAGCAGGAACCCGACGCCCGTGGCCTCGAAGAAGCGACGCAGCCACACCGGCTCGGGCAGCTGGCTCGCCTTCACGTCGAAGAAGCCGGGGATGTTCTCCATCACGAGCGGCTGGTCGAGCCGGTCTTTCAGCGCCTTGGCGTTGCGCACGAAGCGGTCCAGGAACTCCTCGGTGTAGAGCGGCGGGAATACGTAGTTGAGACTGTACGCGCCGTCTTCCGTGTGGAGACACTGGAAGTGCTCGGCCACCCAAGGCGAGCGATACAGCTGGGCGAGCGACCGGGCGCGCTGGATCGACCGCTCGTCGAGCGGTTCCGAGAGCTGGCCGAGGTAGTCGTGGAGCAGCAGCGTGTAGCGCTCGCGGATCTGCGGGAACCAGGGATCGCCGGCGGACGGCGGATCGGCCATGGCGAGGTGGTCGATGCCATCGGCCGCGGCGAGCTCGCGACCGAGGTGGGGATTGTAGAAGGCGCCGACTGAGATGTCAGACATCAGACGTCAGACCTCAGCGAGACCCTGCTCGATCAACTGGTCCACGAACACCTTCACCTGCGCGGCGATCATCGCTGTGTCGCCCGTGTCAGTCCACTCGGCCGCGATCGCCTCGTAGGGCGTTTTCCCGTCGAGCCGGGCGACGATGAATCGCTCCCTTTCTCCCCAGGTCGCCGCCAGCGCGGGCAGACTGGGAGTGGCACGGGCGGGGCGGAAGACGTCGGCGACGATGGTGTCGACTTGGGACAGGGTGCTGGGTGCTAGGTGCTGGGTGCTCGTCAGATTCTCCTCCACCTGTGCTCTGTTGCGGGCTCCGGCGAGCACGACGCTCACGCCTGGCTGCGCCAGGACCCAGGCGAGCGCCAGGCCGGCGAGCGGCATGTCGAGGCCACGGGCGATCGGGCGGAGCCGCTCCACCACGGCCCGGCGCCGCTCGAATTCATTCCCCTTGAACCAGTAGATCGTACGCCGGTGATCTGCCTCGGGAAACTCCGGCGGCGCCGCGTATTTGCCCGTCAACATCCCGGATGCAAGCGGCCGGTAGGCGAGGAAGTCGAGTCCCCGGTCGCGGCACAGCGGCAGCTCGCGCTGCTCGACGTCGCGGTCGAACAGGTTGTACGGTCCCTGGTAGGTGGCGACCGGCGCGATCTCGAGCGCGCGTGCGATCTGTCGGTGCGTGGCGTTGCAGAGACCGACGGCAACTGCTTTTCCGTCCTCCTGCAGCTTGTGCAGCGTCTCGAGCTGCCATTCCCAGCCCTCGAGCGCTTCGTGCAGCTGCACCAGGTCCACGAAGTCCGAGTCCAACCGTCGCAACGACGCCTCGAGCGAGCGGCGGGGGTCGTCGTGTGGTCCGACCTTGGTCGCGATGGTGACGCGGTCACGGGCTGGCTTGAGGGCGCGGCCCAGCAGGACTTCGGAGGCGCCGTTGCCGTAGGTGGGGGCGGTGTCGAAGAACGTGATGCCTTGCTCGACGGCGCGCTGCACCGCGGCGACGCGCTCCTGCTCGTCTTCGGGTGCTCCCCACCCGGAGCCGCCCACCGCCCAGGCGCCGAACCCGAGGGCTGGCGCGAGCGTTCTGAAACGCGAAGGGGGCCCGAAGTCAGTCCGGGCCCCCGGGCGCATCAGCCGCACTCCTCTAGGAGTGGCAGGTCGGCTGCAGCTCGCTCGTCTCGACGATCTCGGGACGATGACAGCTGGGCACCAGTTCCTGCGTCTCGACGATCTGCATCTTGAATCCTCCAGCGAGAAGGTGAATCACGACGGCTGTTCTGACAATCCTACGGGTTGCCGTCCGACCCGTCAACCGGTAAGTCTGGGGCGACGTTATTGTGATGTCGTCACGTTTGTTCCCACGCTAAAGCGTGGGCTCGGCACTGCACTACGCTTAAGCGTAGTGTTGGCCGAGCACACCCTTCAGGGTGTGAACACTACAACCAGCTGCGGACGCCTTGTGATCCCGATCGACGCGCTGCTCACGGAAAATGACCTCGCGAACGACTTTGTCGCCTCGTTCGCAGCGCGCCGCCTCGCCGAAAAATTCTTCTACTGGTTTCCGCTCTCCGTCCGCGCCTGGCTGGCGCTCTGCTCGGACGGCGCCTATCGCAACTTCGTGCGTTCGCGCTCGCTGATCGCGCGCTCCGCGGCCGAGCTGGCGCGCTTGTTCGCTCCCGCGCCGCTCGAAGTGCTCAGCCTCGGCTCGGGGCAGGGCGACAAGGACCTGATCCTGCTCGCTGCGCTGCGCGAGCGCGGTGCGCGCGTCTCCTACGTTCCTGTCGACACCAGCCAGGCACTGCTCGAGATGGCCTGTGGCGGCGCGCTCGCCGCGGGGCTCCCCGCGCACGGGATCAAGGCCGACTTCACGCTGCCGCAGCACCTCGCCGCGCTCGGTCCCGAGCCCGAGACGCCGCCTCGGCTCGTGCTGCTCATCGGCAATACGCTCGGCGCATTCGATCCGATCGCCGAGGCCGGCGCGCTCGCCTCCTTGCTGCGACCCGAAGACCGGCTGCTCGTGGACGGCGAGCTGTACGCGGGCGACACGACCCTCGCGGGCTACGACAACCCGCTCAACCGCCGCTTCGCCTGGGCGCCGCTCCACGCTGTGGGCATCCGGGACGACGACGGCGAGCTGGTGTTCGAGGCCAAGGACGACACACGCCTTCCCGGCCTGCACCTGATCCCCAAGCATTTCCGAGCTGGCCGCGATATCGCCGTCCAGATGGGCGGCGAGCTGCTGCGGCTGGCGGCGGGCGACCGCCTCCTCATGAACCACTCCTACAAGTACGCCGCGGCCACCCTGCTCCGGATTCTTTCCCAGGCGGGCCTGGCGCCCCGGTGGCAGGGCACGAGCGACGACGGCCGCTTCCTCATGACCTTGGCCGGCCCCGCATGAGCGCTGTGTTGGAAATGCGGGGCGTGGGCTTCGGGTTCCCGGAGGGCCGCAAGCTAGTGGCGGACGTGAGCTTCAGCGTCGCCGAGGGGGAAACGCTCGTGCTGCTGGGCCGGAGCGGCTCCGGCAAGACGACGACCCTCAAGTTGATCAATCGCCTGCTCGAGCCGACCGTGGGAGAGGTGCGCGTGGCCGGGGCGCGGGCGGCCGATGTGCCGGCGACCGCGCTGCGGCGCCGCATCGGCTACGTCATCCAGGAGGTCGGCCTGTTCCCGCATTTCACGGTGGAGCAGAACGTGGGCCTGGTGCCGCGGCTCGAGGGGTGGAGCCCCACTCGCACCGCCGCGCGTGTGCGGGAGCTCCTCACGCTGGTCGGTCTCGACCCGGACACGTTCCTGCGCCGCTACCCGCATCAGCTCTCCGGCGGGCAGCGCCAGCGGGTCGGCGTGGCGCGCGCCCTCGCGGCCGATCCACCGCTGCTGCTCCTAGACGAGCCGTTCGGCGCGCTCGATCCGATCACGCGAGTCGAGCTGCAGCGCGAGTTCCGGGCGCTGCAGGCGCGGCTCAAGAAGACGGCGGTCTTCGTCACGCACGACATGCGTGAGGCGGCGCTGGTGGGCGACCGGATCGCGGTCCTGGCGGGCGGGCAGCTCCGCGCGGTCGCGACGCCCGAGGCGCTGCGCGAGAGCGGCGATCCCGAGGTGCGGGCGCTGATGGACGCGTGATGCTGCACGAGGTGCTGGTGGAGACCGGCCGGCACGTGATGCTGGTCGGCGTCTC
>Ga0134112_10000346_pt1 | contig 12211 bp, 9 predicted proteins | sample 15_D_Rain_40_5_1_FD_128867 | JGI IMG/M metagenome (GOLD analysis project Ga0134112, IMG submission 128867) | Grasslands soil microbial communities from the Angelo Coastal Reserve, California, USA - 15_D_Rain_40cm_5_11112015 | ecosystem: Environmental > Terrestrial > Soil > Grasslands ... | reverse complement strand
GGGCATTGTATGGCGGGGCCGGAAATGAGAGCGCACGGCGACGGCCTTTTTAGGTGGCTCATGGTGTGGTCGGAGCACATTTCGTTATTGACAGATCGAGAGGGAAGCCTTAGGTTCGACCCATTTCGCCACCCTCACATGGTCGTCGAGCGGGGCGGCAGGGGCGTTTGGCGGGAGATCTGCAGTTGACATTGGCGCAGGCTGAGGTCGGTGGCGAAACGAGGCGAGACAGAGTGCAGCTGAGTGTATTCTTCTGGGAGCGGTGATGCTCGACGTCGGCGCGGTACTGTCAGAAACCCGAGAAGCTCCTCCGTGCGGACCCAATCTCGAGCACGACCTGTCCTTCTTCGAGCTCGAGGAGGCGGCTCGGGGAAAGCCGGAGCAGCGCACCGGTGACGCCGTCAAGCCGGCCGAAGATCCGAACTGGCCCAAGGTCGTCGACCGCTCGCAGGCCATCCTGCACCGTAGCAAGGACCTTCGAGTCGCCGTCCACCTGACCCGGGCCCTCACGTGCACCGAAGGTATCCCCGGGCTCGCCACCGGCCTCAGCCTGATCCACGGACTGCTCGAGCGGTACTGGGAGGGAATTCATCCCGTGCTCGAGGCCGACCGAGGAGACGACCCGACAGAGAGGCTGAACGCCCTGGCGCCGCTCGTCGATCCCGAAGTGGTCATCAAGGACCTGCGCGATGCGTACCTCGTGAGCTCCCGTGAGCAAGGACAGCTCCGGGCGCGCGACATCGAAGTCGCGATGGGGCGACTCGCTCCCCGGGCGGCCGACGCCGACGCGAACCGCCCCATCGGTCAGATCCATGCGCAGATCGCCGCCGCGTTCGCGAGCGACCGGTCAGTGCCGTCGGCCGTGCGGGAAGCGCACGACCGCCTGACGGCCATCCAGGCGCTCATCAACGAGCGCGTCGGCGGTTCCCGAGCGCTCGACTTCTCTCCGCTGATTCAACCGCTCGAGTGCCTCCTGGGCACCTGCGACGCCGCGCTCGGGACGAAGGGCGAGGCAGCCCAGCAGGACGGTCGGACGGAATCCACAGACGGAGCTCGGCCGGCGGTCGCGGGCGAAATCCGCAGCCGCGACGACGCGGTCCGGATGCTCGAGCTGGTCTGCGCTTACCTCGAGCGGCACGAGCCCAGCAATCCCGCGCCGCTGTTCATCCGGCGTGCGCAGCGGTTGATCAAGAAGAGCTTCCTGGAAATCGTCCGGGATCTGATGCCCGACAGCCTCTCGCAGCTCGAGAAGCTGGCCGGCGACGTCGAGAAGACCTAGAGGAGGGTTCGACATGGCACGAGCCAGCAGCCAGAAGTTCATCGCCCGAAACCGCGCGCCCCGAGTCCAGATCGAGTACGACGTGGAGCTCTACGGCGCCGAGAAGAAGATCCAGCTTCCGTTCGTCATGGGCGTGATGGCGAACCTGTCCGGCAACCCCGCCGAGCCGCTGCCCGACGTCGCCGACCGGAAGTTCCTCGACATCGACATCGACAACTTCGACCAGCGGCTCAAAGCGATGAAGCCGCGGGCGGCCTTCCAGGTGCCGAACACACTGACCGGTGAGGGCAACCTGATGATCGACGTCACCTTCGAGAGCATGGACGATTTTTCGCCCGCCGCGGTCGCCCGTAAAGTCGACGCGCTGAGCAAGCTCCTCGAGGCGAGACAGCAGCTGGCGAGCCTGGTGACCTATATGGACGGGAAGAGCGGCGCCGAGCAGCTGATCAAGAAGCTGCTGCAGGATCCGGCGCTGCTCAAGGCCGTCGCGGCGATGCCGAAGCCCGACGAGGCCGCGGCCGACGCCCAGCCCAAGTCCTAAACCACTATTGACGAGGACACATTATGTCGACTCAGCAACAGGCCGACGGGCAGAGCGCAGGGTTCGAGGCTTCTGAGCTTCAGACGCTTCTCAACAAGGAGTTCAAGCCGCGGTCGGACGCCGCCAAGGAAGCGGTCGAGACGGCGGTGCGGACCCTGGCCGAGCAGGCGCTGAGCGCGACCACGCTGATCTCGTCGGACACGATCGGCACGATCGAGGCCATGATCGCCGTGCTCGACCGGAAGCTCAGCGAGCAGGTCAATCTGATCATGCACCACAAGGCCTTCCAGGAGGTGGAGAGCGCCTGGCGGGGGCTCAACTACCTCGTCACGAACACCGAGACCGACGAGATGTTGAAGATCCGCGTGATGAACATCTCCAAGGCCGATCTGGGTCGCACGCTCAAGCGCTACAAGGGCGTGGCCTGGGACCAGAGCCCGCTCTTCAAGAAGCTCTACGAGGCGGAGTACGGGCAGTTCGGCGGTGAGCCGTTCGGCTGCCTGGTCGGCGACTACTATTTCGACCACACGCCGCCCGACGTCGAGCTGGTCGGTCAGATGGGGCAGGTCGCCGCGGCGGCGCACTGTCCGTTCATCGCGGGCGTCTCGCCCTCGGTCATGCAGATGGAGAGCTGGCAAGAGCTGGCCAATCCGCGGGACCTGACCAAGATCTTCACGACGGCGGAGTACGCGCCCTGGCGGTCGCTGCGCGAGGCCGAAGACTCGCGCTACGTCGGGCTGGCGATGCCGCGGTTCCTGGGCCGCTATCCCTACGGCAAGGCGAACCCGGTCGAGGAGTTCGACTTCCAGGAGGACACGGAAGGCGCCCGGCACGACAAGTTCACCTGGGTGAACTCCGCGTACGCGATGGGCGTGAACATCACGCGGTCGTTCAAGCTCTACGGCTGGTGCTCGCGCATCCGGGGCGTGGAATCGGGCGGGTCGCTGGAGGGCCTGCCGGTCCACACGTTCCCGACCGACGACGGCGGCGTGGACATGAAGTGCCCGACGGAGATCGCCATCAGCGACCGGCGCGAGGCCGAGCTGGCCAAGAACGGCTTCATGCCCCTGCTCCATCGAAAGAACACGGACGTCGCGGCGTTCATCGGCGCGCAGTCGCTGCAGAAGCCGTTCGAGTACACGGACCCGGACGCCACCGCCAACGCCAATCTCTCGGCCCGGCTGCCCTACCTCTTCGCGGCCTGCCGGTTCGCGCACTATCTGAAGTGCATCGTGCGCGACAAGATCGGCTCGTTCAAGGAGCGCAACGAGATGGAGGCGTGGCTCAACAAGTGGATCTCGCAGTACGTCCTCAGCAACCCTGCGTCGGCGGGCGAAGAGACCAAGGCCAAATACCCATTGTCGGCGGCCGAGGTCACGGTCGAAGAGGTGGAAGGCAATCCCGGCTATTACACGTCGAAGTTCTATCTCCGGCCGCATTATCAGCTGGAGGGCCTGACGGTCTCGCTGCGGCTCGTGTCCAAGCTGCCCTCGGCCAAGGGCGGGAAGTGATGTTCTGATTCGGGCGACTCACGATTCACTGGAGCAGTCACGATTCACTAGCGGGGAACGCGGTGCGAGCGGAAGAGGAGACGATCGATGGCCGTTGACATGTTCATCAAGATCGACGGAATCAAGGGCGAGTCGGCCGACGACAAGCACAAGGACGAGATCGACGTTTTGTCGTGGAGCTGGGGCATGTCGCAATCGGGCTCGGCCCACATGGGTGGGGGGGCCGGCGCGGGCAAAGTCAACGTGAACGACCTGTCGTTCACGAAGTTCATCGACGTGGCGTCGCCTGACCTGTACCTGTCGTGCTGCAACGGCAAGCATCTGAAGGAAGCAAAGCTCGTGGTGCGCAAGGCGGGCGAGAACCCGCTCGAGTACCTGATCGTCGTGATGGAAGACGTCCTCGTCAGCTCGGTCTCGAACGGCGGGTCGGGCGGTGAGGATCGGCTGACGGAGAACGTGACGCTGAACTTCGCCCGGGTCAAGGTCGACTACGCCGCGCAGGACGCGAAGGGCGGGGCCGGCGCCAAGCCGAAGATGGGCTGGGACATCGCGGCCAACAAGAAGATCTAGGCGGGCGAGGGAATCCACGATGCTGGCCGAGCAGAGTCTGCGCGAGGGACGCGTCGAGGAGGCCCTGGCCGAGCTGCAGAACCACGTTCGGAAGGCCCCCGACAACGCGGAGTATCGAGTCTTCCTCTTCCAGCTCCTGTGTGTGCTCGGAGACTGGGAGCGGGCGCGCGCGCAGCTCAAGGTCCTGGGCGAGCTGAACCCCGGATCGCTCCCGCTGGTGCACGTGTACGGTACGGCCATCACCTGCGAGCTACTTCGCGGTGAGGTGTTCGCCGGAGCCCGCACGCCGCTGATCCTGGGCGAACCGCTGCCCTGGGTGGCCCTCCTTCTGCAGGCGTTGTCCGAAGCAGCGCACGGCCGTGGCGCCGCGGCCGCTGCGCTGCGATCGGAAGCTCTCGAGAAGGCCCAGGCGGTGCCGGGCTCCATCGACGGTGAGAAATTCGAGTGGATCGCCGACGCCGACTCGCGGCTGGGGCCCGTGTGCGAGGCGGTCATCGACGGTCGGTATTACTGGGTGCCGTTCGAGCGCCTGCGGTCGATCTCGCTCGAGGCGCCGTCGGATTTGCGAGATGTCGTGTGGATGCCCGCGCAGCTGCGTCTCGTCAACGGAGGCGACACCGCGGCCCTCATCCCGGCCCGATACCCGGGCTCGGGAGCGGACCCCGACAACGGCATTCGCCTGAGTCGAAAGACCGAGTGGGACGAGGTCGCGCCGGAGACATTCCACGGTCGCGGCCAGCGGATGTTCGCCACCCCCGGCGGGGAGTATGCCCTTCTGAGCGTGCGGCGCATCGAGCTCGGAGGCTCGGAGGCGTGAGATGGTCGAGGTCGGCGCGCGGGATGCGCTGCAGCCCGCCCTACTCGACCGACTGACCGACCACGACCCAGGACGCTAGGTCGAGGGCCGGGACGAGCGCGTGCTCAGCCGCTCGCAGTTGAGGGCCTCCGTGCTGCGAGATCTCAGCTGGCTCTTCAACTCGACCAACCTTTCGAGCACGGTCGATCTGGCGGCGTACCCGCACGCCGCCCAGTCCACCTTGAACTACGGCCTTACCGCGCTGGCCGGTAACCCGGTCGCCGGCCTCGAGTTCGCCGAAGTCGAGCGGCTCCTCAAGGAAGCCATCCTCCGCTTCGAGCCGCGGATTCTCCCGCAATCGCTCTCGGTCCGCGGCATTCCCGCCAAGGATCCGATGGGGCATCACAACGTCATGTCCCTCGAGATCACGGGCGAGCTCTGGTCTCAGCCCTACCCGCTCGAGTTCTTGATCAAGACCGATATGGATCTCGAGAGCGGCGAGATCCGCCTGGCCGAGGGACGCTGATGGACGCGCGGATGCTTCGCTACTACAACCAGGAGCTCGCGTACATGCGGGAGATGGGGTCTGAGTTCGCGGCCGCATTCCCCAAGATCGCGGCGCGCCTGGCGCTCGACGCGACGGAGGTGGCCGATCCGTACGTCGAGCGGCTGCTCGAGGGCTTCAGCTTTCTCTCCGCCCGCGTGCGGCTCAAGCTCGACGCCGAGTTCCCGCGCTTCACCCAGCATCTGCTCGAGTGCGTCTACCCGCACTACCTTGCTCCGACGCCGTCCATGGCGATCGTGCAGCTCACGCCGGCCATGACGGAGGGCTCGCTCACGGCCGGGTTCACGGTGCCGCGGGGCACGCTGCTGCGCGGCCAGATTCCGCGCGGGGAAGTGACGGCGTGCCAGTTCCGGACGGCCCACGAGCTGACGCTCTGGCCCGTCGAGCTCGTCGAGGCTCGGTACGCGCCGTTCGCGCCGGACCTGCCCCTCAACACGCTCGGACTGGCTGAACCGGTCCAGGCCGTGCTCCGCCTGCGCCTGCGCGCCGCGTCGCCGAACGTCTTCAACCAGATCGGCATGGACCGGCTGAATCTGTTCCTCGCCGGTGGCGACGAGGTGGCGCTGAAGCTCTACGAGCTGATCCTCGGCAGCGGGCTCGGCGTGCTCGTGGGACCACCGGCCCGTCCGCTTCCGTGGTTCGAGTGGCTCGGCCGCGACGCCATCCGGCCCGTGGGCTTCGAGCGGGACCAGGCGTTGATCCCGTACACGACGCGCTCGTTCAGCGGCTATCGGCTCCTCCACGAATACTTCGCGTTCCCCGAGCGATTCCGGTTCCTGGAGCTCGCCGGCCTCCGCAAGGCGCTCGGCCGTCACGCCGGGGACGAGCTCGAGCTGGCGATCCCGCTGGCGCGCTCGGACGGCGCGCTGGGCGCGCTCGTCGACAAGAGCGCTTTCGCGCTCCACTGCACGCCGGCCGTCAATCTCTTCTCGCGGCGCGCCGACCGGATCCACGTCACCGATCAACAGGCCGAGCACCACGTCGTCGTCGACCGTACGAAGCCGATGGACTTCGAGGTATACGGCGTGGAGCGCGTCGTCGGCTACGGGGAGGGGGGGCTCGAGGTCGAGCAGGAGTTTCGCCCGCTCTACGCCTCGGTCGACGCGGACGCGATCCATCCGGCGCACGGCTACTTCACGCTCCGGCGCGAGCCGCGCGCCCTGTCCGAGCGGCAGCGCCGCGACGGTTCTCGGACGAGCTACGTCGGCAGCGAGGTGTCGCTGTCCCTCGTGGATGCGCACGAGGCCCCGTATTCGGCCACACTCCGGCAGCTGGCCGTGGACGTGCTCGTGACCAACCGCGACCTGCCGCTCCTGATGCCGATCGGGAGCGACCGGGATTTCAGCCTGGCGATCTCGGCGCCCGTCGAGGGGATCCGCTGTCTGCGCGGACCCAGCCGGCCGCGGCCGGCGGTCGTCGACGGCGAGATCCCCTGGCGCCTCACGAGCCACCTCTCGCTCAACTACCTGACCGTCTCGGACCTCGACGACGAGCAGGGCGCGGCGGCCCTGCGTGAGTTCCTGGAGCTCTACGCGGATCTGGTCGATGCCGACATGGCCGACGCCGTCTCGCGCCGGCAAGCGCAGGGCGTCCGCCGGGTGTCCGTCGCCCCGCGTACGCGCCGGCTTCCGGTGCCCGGCCCCATCGTCTTCGGTCGCGGCCTCGAGATTCGACTGACCGTGGACGAGACCTCGTTCGCGGGGGCGAGCGCCTTCCTGCTGGGTGCGGTGCTCGAGCAAGTGTTCGCGCGTCTGGCGTCCATGAACACGTTCACCGAGCTGGTGCTGATATCCGAGCGCCGGGGGGAGATCAAGCGGTGGCCGCCACGAATGGCCGCGCGTCAGCTCGTGTAGCGCTGTTCGAGGCGCTCGCGCGGGCGCCCTGGACGTTCGACTTCTTCCAGGCCCTGCGTCGCATCGAAGGCCTCTTCGCCGACAAGCCGAGGCTCGGACGAGCCCTGCGCCCGGGGGACGAGCCGGTGCGTCTCTCTCAGGAGGCTTCGGTCTCGTTCGCGCCGTCGACGTTGTCCGCGTTCGATCGGAAGGACGGGCGACCGCCCAGACTGGAGCAGCGGTTCTTCGGTCTGCTGGGCGCCAACGGGCCGCTGCCGCTGCACATCACCGAATACGTGCGCGAGCGACTGCTGCACAACGGCGACGCGACCCTGGTGCGCTTCCTCGACCTCTTTCATCACCGGATGGGGCTTTTGTTCTATCGGGCGTGGGCCGAGGCGCGGCCGACCGTTCACCAGGACCGCCCCGACCAGGACCGATTCACGGGTTACGTCGGCTCGCTCGCCGGACTCGGCCTGCCCGGCACTCGGGCTCGCGACGTGGTGCCCGATCACGCCAAGCGGTTCTTCGTCGGCCATCTGGCGCGAAACCCGAAGAATGCCGAAGGCCTCGCGTCGATCCTGGAGGGTTTTTTCCGGCTTCCCGTGCGTGTGGACCAGTTCGTGCTGGGCTGGCTCGAGCTTCCCCACGACCAGCGGACCGTCCTCGGCGGCGAGCCGAGGCTCAGCGGGGTGCTCGGCCGCGGCACCGTCGTGGGCGAGCGCGTGCGTGACGTCCAGAGCCGATTTCGAGCGGTGATGGGCCCGATGGATCTCGACCGTTTCTGCGACTTCCTGCCGGGCGGCCGGAGCCTGGAACGGCTCAAGCACTGGGTGCGAAATTACGTCGGGTTCGAGTTCGACTGGGAAGCTCAGCTCGTCCTGGAGCGCGACGAAGTGCCCGGTATCCGCCTGGGCCGTGAGGGCCGGCTGGGGTGGACGACGTGGCTGGGCGCCCGGCAATCGGACACCGATGCTGACGATCTGACCCTGGCCCCGGAGCGCACGCGGCCGCCGCGGACCGATCTGGCGGCGGCGTAGGAGAGGACGACCAATGGCCGAGATCAGCCGTGCGACCCTGTTCGGCAAGCTCAACCCGCTCATGTTCAAGGCGGCCGAGGGCGCCGTGACGTTTTGCAAGCTCCGGGGCAACCCGCACGTCGACCTCACGCACTGGCTCTTTCAGATCGTCAATCTCCCGGACTCGGACCTGCACCGCATCCTGCGCCGCTTCGAGGTCGACAGCGCCCGGCTCGTGCGCGACCTCCAGGCGGCGCTCGAGCGGCTGCCCCGCGGGGCGTCGGCGATCGAGGACTTCGCCGAGCATTTGCCCTTCGCGGTCAAGGAAGGCTGGATGTACGCCACCCTCCTCTTCGGCGAGACGCAGGTGCGCAGCGGTTATCTCCTGGTCGGGCTCTTGAAGACCGATCGGCTGCGCGAGATGCTGCTGCGGATCTCGCGCGAGTTCGAGAAGGTCAAGGTCGAGACCCTGACCGAGGACTTCGCGCGCATCGTCAAGGGCTCTCCCGAAGAGGCCCAGGGCGCGAGCGACGGCTTCGCGCCCGGGACGCCGGGCGAAGCGAGCCAGGCCATCCCGCCGGCGGCCATGGGCAAGCAGGAAGCGCTCCGGCGCTTCGCCTCCGATCTGACGGCACGGGCACGCGCGGGCCAGCTCGATCCCGTCACCGGCCGCGACGAGGAGATCCGACAGGTCGTCGACATCCTGATGCGCCGGCGCCAGAACAATCCGATCCTCACGGGCGAAGCCGGCGTCGGGAAGACCGCCGTAGCCGAGGGTTTCGCCCTGCGGATCGCCAACGGGGACGTGCCGCCGTCGCTCAAGGACGTGCAGCTCTGGGTGCTCGACATCGGGCTGCTCCAGGCCGGCGCCAGCATGAAAGGGGAGTTCGAGAACCGGCTGCGCTCCGTGATCGACGAGGTGCAGGCCTCGGCGAAGCCGATCATCCTGTTCATCGACGAGGCCCACACCCTGATCGGCGCAGGCGGCGCTGCCGGCACGGGAGACGCGGCCAATCTCCTGAAGCCGGCGCTGGCGCGCGGCACGCTCCGGACCATCGCCGCCACGACGTGGACGGAGTACAAGAAGTACATCGAGAAGGATCCGGCCCTGACTCGCCGGTTCCAGGTCGTGCAGGTGCTCGAGCCGAACGAGTCGAAGGCGCTGCTGATGCTGCGCGGCGTCGCCTCCACGCTCGAGAAGCATCACCGGGTCCAGCTGCTGGACGAAGCGCTCGACGCGGCGGTCAAGCTCTCGCACCGCTACATCCCGGCGCGCCAGCTCCCCGACAAGGCGGTGAGCCTGCTCGATACGACGTGCGCCCGGGTGGCGGTGAGCCAGCACGCGACGCCGCCCGAGGTCGAAGACTCGCGCCGGCGGATCGAAGCGTTGCAGACCGAGCTCGACATCATCGCGCGCGAGGAGGCCGCGGGGTTCGCGATCGGCTCGCGCCGCGCCGATGCCGAGGCGCTGATGGCGACCGAGAAGGAGCGGCTGACCGGCCTCGAGCAGCGCTGGACGGAGGAACGCACGCTGGTCGATCGGATCCTGGAGCTGCGCCGCCAGCTTCGAGACGAGACCGAGACCAAGGAGCCCGCGGCGCGCGAGGCCAAGCTGACCGAGCTGCGCGAGCTGCAGGCGACGCTCACCAAGGCGCAGGGTGACGCCCCGCTGATCCTGCCGAGCGTCGACGGCCAGGCGGTGGCCGCCGTGGTGTCCGACTGGACGGGCATTCCGGTAGGCCGGATGGTCAAGAACGAGGTCGAAGCCGTCCTGCAGCTCGTCGACACGCTCGCCGCGCGCGTCGTAGGCCAGCGCCACGGGCTCGAGATGATCGCCCGGCGCATCCAGACCTCGCGGGCGCGCCTGGACAATCCCGACAAGCCTATCGGCGTGTTCCTCCTGGTCGGGCCCTCGGGCGTGGGCAAGACCGAGACGGCGCTGGCGCTGGCCGAGTCGCTCTACGGCGGGCAGGACAACGTCATCACCATCAACATGAGCGAGTTCCAGGAGGCGCACACCGTTTCTACGCTCAAGGGCGCTCCGCCCGGCTACGTCGGCTACGAGCGGGGCGGCGTGCTGACGGAGGCCGTGCGCCGGCGGCCTTACAGCGTCGTGCTGCTCGACGAGGTCGAGAAGGCGCACCCGGACGTCCACGAGATCTTCTTCCAGGTCTTCGACAAGGGTTTCATGGAGGACAGCGACGGCCGTTACATCGACTTCAGGAACACGGTGATCCTCCTGACCTCCAATACCGGAACCGATCGGATGATGGCGCTCTGCAAGGACCCCGATCTCCTGCCCGATCCCGAAGCGCTGGGGCGCGCGGTGCGGGAGCCGTTGCTGAAGGTCTTCCCGCCGGCGCTGCTGGGGCGCCTGGTGGTGATCCCGTACTACCCGCTGCCCGACACGATCCTGGGCAGCATCGTGCGCCTGCAGCTCGACCGGATCGCCCGCCGCATCGGCGAGCAGCACAAGGTGCCGTTCACCTACGACGACGCGGTCGTGAAGCTGGTCGTCTCGCGGTGCACGGAGGTGGAAAGCGGAGGCCGTATGATCGACGCCATCCTCACCAACACGATCTTGCCGCGGATCAGCGAGGAGTACCTCGGCCGCATGGTGGCCGGTCGGGCACTGGGCGCGATCACCCTCGGGGTCCGGAACGGCGACTTCGCCATCGAGATCGCATGAGCGCCGTGATGCCGCGGATGATGGAGCTCTCGAGCCCGCTGGGGAAGGATCTGCTCTTCCGCTGGCTGCGCGGGCGCGAGGAGCTGGGCCGTCCCTCGGAGTTCGAGCTGGCGGCGCTCTCGACTCGCAACGACATCAAGCCGAGCGATCTGCTGGGCAAGAAGATCACCGTGAAGCTGGAGCGCGTGAAGGGCGGAACGCGCTACTTCAACGGCCACGTCACGCGCTTCGCCCAGGGCGACACGCTCGGTCGCTACTACGAATACCGGATGACGGTTCACGCCTGGCTCTGGTTCCTCACGCGCACCTCCGACTGCCGGATCTTCCAGGAGAAGACCGTCCCCGACATCATCAAGGAGGTCTTCGCCGACCACTCGATGGCGGTCTTCGACGACGGGCTCACCGGGACGTACGCGAAGCGCGAGTACTGCGTGCAGTACCGCGAGACCGACTTCGACTTCGTGAGCCGGCTCATGGAAGAAGAGGGCATCTACTACTACTTCGAGCACGGCGACGGTAAGCACACGCTCAAGCTGGTCGACGCCGATTCCGCGCACAAGAAGCTCGAGGGCAAGGAGAGCATCGCCTGTCATCTGCCCGGCCGGACGCTGCACGGCGACGAGGAATTCATCCAGATCTTCCGGCAAGCCCAGCGAATCCAGCCGGGTATGGTGGCGACCCGGTCGTACGATTTCACCAAGCCGAAAGCCGATCTAGGAGTGAAGTCGCAGAACATCGAAAAGCACGAGACCGCGGACTACGAGATCTACGACTACGCCGGCGACTACGTTCAGACCGACAATGGCGACCACCTGGCCCGGGTCCGGATCGACGAGCTCCACTCGGAGTTCGAGCTCGCCGAGGCCGAGTCCAACGTGCGCGAGATCGCCGTGGGCCACACTTTCAAGCTCACCAACGCGCCGCACAAGGACCAGGAAAAGGACTATCTGATCGTCAAGGCCGAGTGGGATCTGCAAAACAACACGTACGAGACCAACACGGACGAGGACGCGATCTTCCACTGCACGATGCAGGTGCTCCAGGCCAAGCAGCAGTTCCGCCCGGCCCGGATCACGCCGCGCCCGACCATGGGGGGACCCCAGACCGCGGTGGTCGTGGGGCCCGGCGGCGAGGAGATCTACTGCGACAAGTACGGCCGCGTCAAGGTGCAGTTCCACTGGGACCGCTACGGCAAGAAGAACGAGAACTCGAGCTGCTGGATCCGCGTGTCCAACCCGTGGGCCGGCGGCAACTGGGGGGGCATGGCGATTCCGCGCATGGGCCAGGAGGTGATCGTCGACTTCCTGGAGGGCGACCCGGACCGCCCGATCATCACCGGCCGGGTGTACAACGGGGACAACAAGCCCCCGTACGACCTGCCGGCCAACGCGACCATGTCGACGATCAAG
>Ga0134112_10000343_pt1 | contig 12248 bp, 10 predicted proteins | sample 15_D_Rain_40_5_1_FD_128867 | JGI IMG/M metagenome (GOLD analysis project Ga0134112, IMG submission 128867) | Grasslands soil microbial communities from the Angelo Coastal Reserve, California, USA - 15_D_Rain_40cm_5_11112015 | ecosystem: Environmental > Terrestrial > Soil > Grasslands ... | reverse complement strand
CTGCAGGAAGGCGCCACCAAGGCCGCCGAGCTCGGTCTCTACGGCCCCGGCCAGGACCTGGTCGCCGACGCCTTCACCGGCAACCTCCGCGGCGCCGGGCCGGCCACGGTGGTGCTGCCGTTCCCGGTCCGCAAGGACAACCCCTCGCAGACCGTGCTCGTCTCCTTCGCCGACAAGACCGAGCCCATGGCGTTCAACCACTACGCCACCGGCGCCTACATGCTGCCCCGGTTCAACACGGGTCTGGTCATCGCCGCGTCCAAGATGAAGCGCGGCTACATCTTCGAGATCGTCGACCTCGACACGAAGGCGCAGGCGGTCGAGGCGGGGGCCCACCCGCGCGACCAGCGGGCGCTCGACAACAAGATGGAAGAGCTCGCCAAGGGGCTACAAGAAAAGGTGATCACCCTGCGGGCGCCCGAGGACCTCTACGACATCGAAGGGCTGACGCGCGCCTCGCGCTTCGTCATCGCGCGCGTGTGGAGCCGCAACGAGAAGGGCGAGAAGGATCAGCTCGGCTACATCTGCTCGGCGGAGCGCCTTCACAACATCAAGACCAAGAAGGGCTTCACCTACGGCGGCAAGGACGATCCGGTGCTCTTGGCCTTCGCGCAGGGCGACTGGCCGGCGCCGGGTGAGATTACGTCCCCCTGGGCCACCGCGCCCATGGTAGCCGGCGACTGCCGCGGCAGCCACAACCTGCACATCCTGCCGATGCCGATCAACTCGCAGACCTCGTACTGGTCCGGTCCGATCCTGTCGGCGATCACGCTCTCGTGCAACATCCACACTGGCCGCATTGGCGCCATCTCCGATCAGTTCGCGCTCGGCACGCCGTGGGACGAGGTGCGACGCACCGCCTCGCAGCTGGCGATCCAGTTCCGCCACGCGCACGGGATCAAGCAGCCGGCCACCCTGCACGAGGACGAGCTCGAGTATCAGGAGGGGTGGAAGGAGCGGCGCAATCGCCTGGAGAACCGGTTCGAGGTCAAGCCGCCGATCACCTTCGGCAACGGCATCGGCCATGGCGCCGACGCCGGCAAGAAGCCCGCGGGCGCGCGCGCCGGCGGCCGACCGGACGAGATCGACTAGCTCAATCTCGGGGGGAGCATCCGCGCTCCCCCCGAGCGTCGTCCCGCAACGCCGCGACGTCCCGCCGCGGCTCTCGCCGCGTCAGGCTCAGATCGTCGCGATCCACGCCCTCCTGCGCCGGGCGCTCAGCCGAGCAGCCGCTCGACGATGACGCAATCGCGCCACGCACCGTCGAGCCGGCCGTGTCGCCGGTAGACGCCCACCACGCGGAAGCCGCAGCGCTCGTGCAGCGCCAGGCTCGCGACGTTCTCGGGAAAGATGCGGGAGACGATCTTCCAGAAGCCTCGCTCCGCGTACGCACGGCAGAGTTCGTCGAGCGCGGCCCGCCCGGCGCCGGCCCCTCGCGCGCGTCGCGCCACGTACACGGAGTGCTCCGCGACGCCGGCGTAGGCCGGCCGATCGCGATAGGGGCCCGCGCCGGCCCAGGCCACGACCTCGCCGTCACGCAGCACGACGATCGTCGGATAGCGGTCACCCTTCTGGGCCATGGCGGTCGCCACCTGCGCGGCGGTTCTTGGCTCCGTCTCGAACGTGGCGATCCGGTCCGCGATGCCCTCGTTGTGGATCCGCGCGATGGCCGGGGCGTCGGCGACGGTGGCCAGGCGGACCGACAGCTGCGTCGCTTCCATCACGCGGAGCGAGGCGTCAGCCAGCCGAAGAGGGCGGTCGCGGATCCCGCCCCCAGCAGCTGGGCGGCGATGAACGCCGGCGCGTCCGCGGGGCGAATCCCCGCGAACGTATCGGTGGCCGAGCGCGCGAGCGTCACCGCTGGATTCGCGAACGAGGTGGACGCCGTGAACCAGTAGGCCGCCGTGATGTACGCAGCCACCGCGTAGGGGACGGCGTCGGGGCGCAGACGCGCACATCCCCAGATCACCGCGAGGAGCCCGAACGTCGCCACGAACTCGCTGAACACCTGGGACGGACCGGAGCGGACGTGACGCGAGGCGAAGAAGAGCGGCGTCTCGAACATCACGTGCGCCGCCGCGACGCCCGAGAACGCGCCGGCGATCTGGGCGGTGATGTAGGTCGGCACCTCGCTCCAGGCGAGCCCGCCGCGCGACGCGTCGGCCAGGGTGACCGCCGGATTGAAGTGCGCGCCCGAGATCGACCCGAACGTGAGAATGAGCGCCACGAGCGCCGCGCCGGTCGCCAGCGTGTTGGCGAGGAGCGCCACCGCGACGTTGCCGCCGGCGAGGCGCTCGCCCATGATTCCGGACCCGACGACCGCCGCGAGGAGGAGCGCCGTCCCGACGGCCTCCGCGACGAGACGGCGGCCGAGGCTGGCCCCGTCGCGGCCGCTCACACCGCGGACGGCTTGCGCGCGCGGATGAACGCGCTCATGAACTTGCCGTCCACCGCCGGCGCGATGGCGTCGGCGTCGATCCCCTCGCGGTTCAGGAATTCGCGCGCGTCCTCGGTCCGGTAGATACGGGTCGGCTCGACCTCGACGCCCTCGAACCCGGCCTTCGCGAGCCTGGCCCGATAGTCGCGTTCCTCGAGCGCCCCCGCGATGCAGCCGATCCACAGCTCGACGCTGCGCCGAACGGCGGACGGCACCTCGCCGCGTACGACGACGTCCGACACGGCCAGCCGCCCGCCCGGCTTGAGCACACGGAACGCCTCGGCAAACACGCGATCCTTGGCGGCGGAGAGGTTGATCACGCAATTCGAGATGATCACGTTCACGGAGTCGTCGGGCAGGGGAATCGCTTCGATCTCACCCTTGAGGAACTCGACGTTTGCGACACCGGCCTTGCGCTGATTCTCGCGCGCAAGCGCAAGCATCTCGTCGGTCATGTCCAGGCCGTAGGCCTTGCCGTCCGGGCCGACGCGCTTGGCCGACAGGAGCACGTCGATTCCACCGCCGGAGCCGAGATCCAGGACGGTCTCGCCCGGCGTCAGCTCGGCCAGCGCCGTGGGGTTCCCGCAGCCGAGCGACGCGGCCAGCGCCTGTTGGGGCAGGTCCGCCGTCTGATCGCTGCCGTACAGGTTCGAGGTGACGGGATCGCCGCTGCCACTTTGCGATGTGCTGCCGCAGCACGAGGTCGTCCCGGTCGCCGTCACCTGCAGCGCGGCCAGCCCGTACTTCTGCTTCACGCGATCCTTGAGGCCTTCGTCAGTCATAACCGTGCTCCTCTGATCAAGAACCCTTGATGGCTTCGGCCAAAAAGGGTTCACTCGCAGCGCGGCGCGATCAGTCGCAAGCCCTTGCGCGGCTTCTTGAGGGCTTCGAGCGTTGTCAGCATCTCGTCGAGCACGTCGAAATTCAGGGAGTAGTAGACCCACCGGCCTTCCTTCCGATCCCGGATGATTCCGGCGTCCTTCAAGGTGCGCAGATGGAACGACAACAACGACTGGCGCATGCCGAGCGGCCCGGTCAGGTTGCAGACGCACTCCTCGCCGTCCCGGAGCCGATCGATGATCTTGAGCCGCGTCTCGTCGGCCAGGGCGTGGAAGCGACGACTCGCGTTTTCGGCCGTCTTCACGCGCCGAAATGTATCAAACAATCTTGATCAGTCAAGATTCTTTCTCCCCCGAGTGCCCGGCCGATCGTCACTTCGGCCGCTTTCGACGGCCGTCGTTTGACTTGCCCGACCGCGGGTGCTACGGTCGGACCAGACGCAAACGTGGGATTTTCCAAGCACTCATGGCCAAGCTCCACCTGATCACATACGGCTGCCAGATGAACGAGTACGACTCGGAGCGGGTGGCCGGCTTGCTCCGTGAGCAGCAGTGGGAGCTCACTTCCGAGCAGACCGAAGCCGACCTGATCCTCGTCAACACCTGCGCGATCCGCGAGAAGGCCGAGGACAAGGTGTTCTCGAAGCTCGGCGAGCTCCGCCTGCTCAAGGCGCAGAAGCCTGAGCTCGTGATCGGCGTGATGGGCTGCATGGCGCAGCTCCACCAGAAAGCGATCCAGCGCCGGGCGCCGTCGGTCGATCTGGTCTTCGGCTCGCCGGCGATCGCGCGCGTGGCCGAGCTGGTCGATCGGGTCCGGCGCGAGCGCCGACCCGTGCTCGAGACCGGCGAGGGCCCGCTCGTCAAGATCACCACGCGCCCGCCGGCCGCCGGGCGGCTCAAGGAATTCGTCACCGTGATGGAGGGGTGCGAGAAGCACTGCACCTTCTGCGTCGTGCCCCAGACGCGCGGGCGCGAGCGCAGTCATCCGCCGGACGTCATCGTCGACGAGGTCGGCCGGCTCGCCGCCGAGGGCTGCCGCGAGGTGACGTTGCTCGGGCAGACCGTGAACGCCTACGGACGCGATCTGACGCCGCGTACCGATCTCGGCGAGCTGTTCGCGCGCGTCGCCGAAGTCGAGGACATCGCGCGGATCCGCTTCACCACGTCGAACCCCTACAATCTGACGCCGAAGCTCATCCGCGCCATGCGCGACGTCCCCAAGGTGTGCGAGTACTTCCACCTCCCGCTCCAGTCGGGCTCCAACGACGTGCTCGCGCGCATGAACCGCGGCTACACCCGCGAGCGCTACCTGGAGCTGGTCGCGGAAATCCGCGACGCCGTGCCGGAGACGGCGTTCTCGACCGATCTGATCGTCGGCTTTCCCGGCGAGACCGAGGCCGACTTCGAGCAGACGCTCGAGATGGTCGAGACGGTCGGCTACGACAACGTATTCGTGTTCCGCTACTCGCGCCGGCCCGGAACGCCCGCCGCGGCGATGGACGACCAGGTTCCCGACGACGTGAAGGCCCGCCGCAACTCGCGGCTCCTCGACGTCGCCACGCGCGTCGGCGCCGAGCGGAGCGGCCGTCTGGCCGGTCGGACGATGGAGGTCTTGATAGACGGAGTCTCGAAGAAGAATCCCCGGGAGCTCTCGGGCCGGACCCGGTGTAATCGCGTCGTCAACTTCGACGGGCAGGGGAGGGCGTCCGTCGGCGACCTGACGCAGGTCCACATCGACCAGGTGCTACCGCACAGCCTGCGGGGGACACTCGCTTCCCAACCGGAGGAGGCCGCATGTTTGTCGAAATGAAGGTCCGCGGACTGGCTCTGGACGCCGTCTCGAACATGCCGATCATCATCCTCCGCGACGAGGAGGACAAGCGGTCGCTGCAGATCTGGGTCGGCATCTTCGAGGCCAACGCGATCGCGCTCGAGCTCGAGAAGGTCGCGCCGACCCGCCCGATGACCCACGACCTCATCAAGAACATCCTCGAGACGCTCGAAGCCCGCGTGCTCAAGGTGGTCGTGACCGACCTCAAGGAGAACACCTTCTTCGCCGTGCTCCATCTGCAGCTCGGCGAGACCGAGTACACCGTCGACTCGCGCCCCTCGGACGCCATCGCGCTCGCCCTCCGGGTGGCGGCGCCGATTTACGTCGACGAGGAAGTCATCCGCAAGGCGAAGAGCCTCGAGGTCACCAAGGAGGCGGAGCCCGTCAAGCCGGACGACCCCGACCAGCTCCGCGAGTGGCTGCAGAACATCAAGCCGGAGGATTTCGAGAAGTTCAACAAGGCCTGACGGACTGCTCGTCGTGCGGATCGCGCTCTTCACCAACAACTATCTGCCGTTCTGCGGGGGCGTCACGATCTCGGTCGAGACGCTCCGACGGGGCCTCGAGTCGGCCGGCCACGAGGCGTGGGTCTTCGGCCCGCGCCTGACCGGTGGCGCCGAAGACGTCTCGCTCAAGGTCGCCCGCTATCCGTCGATCCCGGTCACGACCTATCCGGAGTTCGCCCTGGCCGTTCCGTACTCGCGGCGAATCGGCCGGCTGGTCACCGAGCTGAACTTCGACGTCGTCCATGCGCACCACCCGTTCCTCCTCGGTCCTGCCGCGCGACGCCTGGCCCGCCGGGCGGGGCGGCCGCTCGTCTTCACCTACCACACGCGCTACGAGAAGTACGCGCACTACGTGCCACTGCCGCTCGGCCTCGTGCAGGCGGCGGCGCTGCGGATCTCGGCCGGGTTCGCCGCGCAGGCCGACGCCGTGCTGGCGCCTTCGGCGGTCATCCGCGACGAGCTGCACGCGCGCGGCGTCCGGGCGCCGATCGCCGTCGTCCCGACCGGCGTCGACCTCGACCGCTTTCGCCCGGGCGACCGCGCGGCCGCGCGACGCAGGCTCGGCGTCGGCGATGCCGAGCCGCTGGTGCTCTACGTCGGGCGGCTCGACCGCGAAAAGAGCGTCGACCGCGTGCTCCTGGCCTTCGAGCGCGTCGCCTCGACCTTGCCCGCCGCCCAGCTCGTCCTCGTCGGCCAGGGCACCGAGACGCAGCGGCTGCGGCGCATGGCCGAGGCGCTGCCCGTCGCCGAGCGGATCCGCTTCCTGGGGCTCAGGCCCCACCACTCGCTAGTCGAGTGCTATCAGGCGGCCGACGTCTTCCTCTTCGCCTCCGAGACCGAGACGCAGGGCCTGGTTCTCGCCGAAGCGGCGGCGAGTGGCCTGCCGGCCGTCGCCGACGATGCCCCCGGCTGCGACGAGGTCGTGCGCGACGGCGACACGGGAATCCTCACGAAAGGCGATCCGGCCGCGCTGGCGGAGGCCGTGATCGGACTGCTGCTCGATCCCGAGCGCCGGCGCGCGATGGCCCGCCGCGCCCGCGAGATCGCCGAGCGCCTGTTCGACGTCCGGTTGCAAGTCGATCGGACGCTGGCCGTCTACGCCGACGCGGTCGCGCGCCTGCGGTGAGCCGACTTCAAGACTCGCCCCGGCCGAGCAGGCGCGCCTCCTGGGCGAGTACGAGAGCGCGCGGGTCCGCGCCATCCACGCCCGGCTGGCCCTCGTGATCCCGCGCGAAGCGCTCGGCCTTCGCCACCACCGCATCGTGGACCAGCAGTTCCCGGAGCCGCCGCGGCGCATGCGTTGATCTGGAACCCCGCCGCCGAGAGTATGCCGCGCGCGGCGCGCGAGCAGCTGCAGCTCGAACGGCTCCAGGACACGCTCCAGCGGGCCCGCGAGCACGTCGCGTTTCACCGCGAGCGGCTGGGCGGCGCCAGGGTCGGCGCGCTCGCGGATCTCGCCAGCCTTCCGTTCGTCCGCAAGAGCGACCTCCGCGAGCAATACCCGTTCGGCCTCCTGGCCGTGCCCCGCCCAGAGGTTGCCCGGATCCACGCTTCCTCCGGCACCAAGGGCAAGCCGACCGTCGCCGCCTACACCGCCGGCGATCTCGACGTCTGGCGCGAGGTGATGGCGCGCGCGCTCACGGCCGCCGGCGCGCGCCGCGGCGACCTGCTGCACGTCGCGTTCGGCTACGGTCTCTTCACGGGCGGGCTCGGCTTCCACGACGGCGCCGAGCGCCTCGGCATGACCGTCGTGCCGGTCTCTTCGGGCAACACGGCGCGCCACCATCTGCTGCTGCAGGACTTCAAGCCCGACGTGCTCGCGGGCACACCGTCCTTCGCGCTGCACCTGGCCGAGACGCTGGCCGAGGCGGGCGGGACGCCTCGCGAGCTCGGACTGCGCGTCGGCCTGTTCGGCGCCGAGCCCTGGACCGACGGCATCCGGGTTGCGCTCGAGCACGCGTTCGGCCTCAGCGCGTTCGACATCTACGGACTGTCGGAGATCATCGGACCCGGCGTCGCCGGCGAGTGCGAGGCGCGCGACGGGCTTCACGTCGCCGACGATCATTTCCTTCCGGAGATCGTCGATCCGGCCTCGGGCGCCGTGCTGCCGCCCGGCCGGGAAGGGGAGCTCGTCTTCACCACCCTGACCAAGCGGGCGATGCCGCTCGTGCGTTATCGCACCGGCGACATCACGACCCTGACCCTCGAGCCGTGCCGCTGCGGCCGCACCTCGGCGAGGATGGCGCGCGTCAAGGGCCGCTCGGACGACATGCTCATCGTGAAGGGTGTGAACCTCTATCCCTCCGAGATCGAGCGGACGTTGCTGGCCGTCGAGGAGCTGGCGCCCCACTATCAGCTCGTCGTCGACCGCGCGGCGACTTTGGCGCGGCTCGAGGTCCAGGTGGAGCCGGCACCCGAAGTGGTCGCGCGCTGCGGCGGCTTCGCCGCCGACCATCCGGAGATCGCCGCGCTCCGGCGGCGCGCCGCCGAGCAGCTCCGGCAAGCCACCGGCCTGAGCGTCGAGCTCACGATCGTGGCCCCGCGAACGATCCCTCGATCGGAAGGCAAGGCCGTGCGTGTGATCGAGCGCGGGTAGGGGTATGCTGGGATGGGAGGATGCGATGAGCGACCAGGCCCGGGACATGATGGCGAAGATCGATCGCGGCGTCCGGCTCGAGTCGGCGGCGGAGATGACCGGGGAGTACCGCGACAACCTGATCCATCTTCTGACCATGCAGGCCGATTCCGAGCTCGCCGGCGGCTACGGCTACGTGCCCTGGATCACCAAGGCCCCGACCGTCGAGGAGAAGCACGTGGTCGCCCAGATCGTCAAGGACGAGCTCCGCCACGCGACCGTCATGTACGGTCTCCTGGCCGACCTCGGCTTCGACGTCGAGAGCCACGTGCGCCAGCACGACGAGATCTTCACGATGCGCATCGACGCGGGCCGCGACATCGGCACCGCCCGCATTACGAGCGACAAGCGGGTGAACATCTTCTATTACCCGATCGACACGTGGGCCGACTTCATCTTCTTCAACTTCTGCATGGACCGCGGCGCCGGCCACCAGCTGGAGGACGTGCGCGGCTGCTCCTACGGGCCCTGGGTGCGGGCGATCGACGGCATCTTCAAGGAAGAGAAGTTCCACATCCGCCACGGCGAGTACTGGGTCAAGAAGCTCGCGGAGGACCCCAAGACCCACGCGGAAGCCCAGACCACGTTCGACAAGTGGTACGTCCGGACCATGAACATCTTCGGACGGCCCGGATCGCCGAAGAATCAAATCTATAGGAAGCTGAAGCTCAAGCTCCGTGACAACGACGAGGTCCGCCAGGCGTTCGCCGCGGAAGTGAAGGATCTCTGCGAGAAGTTCGGGCTGACCGTGCCGGAGTGGAAGCCCGTCTGGGACAAGCTCCCGGAAGAAGCGCACATCCCGGGCTAGTGCGCGTTCCGGTCGGCCTCAACATCTGGTCGAGGCTCGTCGAAAAGTCCTTTCCGTATCTCGACAAGACCCTCGCCCCGTTCGACTCTCTGTGGTTGCCCGATCACGTCCAGTACGGCGCCAACCGCGTCGCCGAGGGCTGGACGCTCCTGGCGTACGCGCTCGCGCGATACCCCGACAAGCTCTGCGGCCACGAGGTGCTCTGCAACAGCTTTCGCAATCCCGCGCACCTGGCCAAGATGGTCGCCACGGCGCAGGCCCTCTCCGGCGGGCGAGTGATCCTGGGAATCGGCGCCGGCTGGAACGAGGAAGAATACCGGGCCTACGGCTGGCCCTATTCGACGGCCCGCGCGCGTATCGCTCAGCTCGCCGAGGCGATCGAGCTGATCCGGACGATGTGGACCCAGGCCCCGGCCAGCTATCGGGGCGAGCACTACACCTTGTCGGAGGCCCACTGCGAGCCTCGCCCGGACCCGATCCCGCCCATCATGGTCGGCGGCCACGGCGAGACCTATCTGCTGCGCGTCGTCGCGCGCCACGCCGACTGGTGGAACTATCCCTTCCGCGACCCGGCGCTCTATACGCACAAGCAGGGAGTCCTCAAGCGGCATTGCCGCGAGGTCGGGCGCGACTACGAGGCGATCCGCCAGGTCGTCCGTGTCGGCATCCTCGTCGCGGAGACCGAGCGCGAGCTGGAGCGGCTGCAGGCGGCGCCCGACACCCGGCCGATGAGCGACATCAAGCTCGCCGGCACCCCGGCGCGCGTGACCGAAGTGCTGCGTAGGATCATCGCCCAGGGCGCTCATCGGCTCACCGTGAACTTCGCCGACGCGCCGCGCCCCGAGGGGACCCAGCTCTTCGCCGCCGCGGTGCTCCCACACCTCAGCTGACCGAGCCCAGAGCGCCCGACCACACCCGGGCACTTTTCCTGAACTTGACATAATCCACCTTATCGGAAGTAGCCCGGCCGGGCCGCGAGAATCGCATGGCTCGCCGAGGCGCCTGGCGCGCCGGCGCTCGACCTCGCGCTTCAAACGTGCTCAATCCGGTGATCAAGCCCGTGGGACAGTGCGCTCGGCGCCGCCGTCTCGTTGAACGGCAAGCCCGTGACTTCACGCATGCTCTTTCTTCAGAAAAGCCTTGAAGTCTCGCTGGTACACCGATTGCCGTGGGAGGTCTCGTGAACGCCGAGCGCCGGATGTCGATCTCGAGCTGTCTGATCCTGCATCGCCGGCACGTCTCACGGCCCGAGCGCGCCGCGGCCAAGGAGGCGCTGTGGAATCGCGATGGAGCCCGCATCCGATGTGGAGCTGATCGGCACGGAGCGCTGAACCGGCCCGATCGCTGCTCAAGTCATTGCTCAGGGCCTGCGCAAGCGAGCCGCCGAGGCCGTGCAAGTGCGCGTGGAATCGACCGACGCCCGTGGCACCGCGATTGCCAGTCTCCGAGAGTGATGACAACGGCGAGACTGCGCGTGCTTGACAGCCCTCGGGGCTGCTCGGATCGGATTGGACGATCCGCACGTCCCGCCCGGATCGCCTCACACTGCACACAAGGAGGACCGCGGTGACCGTAGAGCTCCGTTTCGACCAGATCCAGGGCAACGTCACGCCGGGCTTCAGAAAGAATCACCAGGCCTTCATGCTCCTGCGATTTGGCGCCAAGGGGTCGGCGCGGGCCTGGCTGAAAAAGCTGGTGCCGAGCGTGACGACGGCGAGCGCGGTGCGGGCATTCGTGCGGCGATTCAAGAACGCGAACCAGCCGGACGTTGTGGGCTGGCACACGAGGTGGGTCAACGTCGCCATGTCCGCCGCCGGCCTCGAGGCGCTCGAGGCACCGGGCATGGGCTTCTTCCCCGATGACTTCCGTCAGGGTCTGCGCGAGCGGGCGCACCTGATCGCTGACGACGAGACGATCCGCGACTGGAAGGTCGGCGGAACGCCCCAGAACGAAGCCCATGTCCTCGTCGTCGTCGCCGCGGACTCGGAAAAGGACCTGAACGCCGAGGTCGCACGGCAACGCGAGCTTGCCGGGGCGCACGATCTCCTCGAGCTCACGACCTGCTTCGGCGCGGAGCTCGGCGGCAACCTGCGTGGACACGAGCACTTCGGCTATCGCGACGGCATCTCGCAGCCCGACCGCGAGCCCGCACGAGACGCACCGGCGTGGGGCGAGTTCATCCTTGGACACCAGAACCAGATCGGACAGCTGGCGCGAGGACCCGACTGGGCCCGCAACGGGAGCTATGCGGTGTTCAGGCGGCTGAGCCAGGACGTCGCGCGCTTCCATCAGACTCTCCGCGAGCAGGCCGCGAGGGCTCGACGGGACCTCACCCCGGAGATGCTCGGGGCGAAGCTGGTCGGCCGGTGGCCGACCGGCGCCAAGCTCGGCAATCCCGAGACAGAGAAGAGGGCACCCGCGTGGCCGGGGGACGAAGCCGCTCGCGTGACCGCCCAGGACTTCAAGGATGACCCGCACGGGGAGCGGTTCCCGTTCGTCGCTCACATCCGCAAGGCCAACCCGCGCGGCGGCGATTCCCAGCGGCGCCGCTTGATCCGACGCGGTATCCCGTACGGGCCGCCGCTCGCGCCCGACGCGCCGGACGACGGCGCCGCGCGCGGGCTTCTGTTCCTCGCCTATCAGGCGAGCATCGCCGAGCAGTTCGAGCACATCCAGCAGAACTGGTTCAATGACTCCAAGTTTCCGACCACCACCACGGGGCGCGACCCGCTGGTGGGTCAGCCGGGCGGGCCTAACGAGATCACTCTTACGCAGAAAGGAGGACCGGTAGCGCTGACGCTGAGGCGGTTCGTGACGATGACGGGAGGGGGCTATTTCTTCTCACCGTCGATTCAGGCGCTCAAGCTGCTGGCGGACCCGCGACGGGCGCCGAGCACGGAGGGAAAGCCGATGGCGGACCAGTATTCGAGACTCGGAGAGTTCATCTTCAGAGAGGACCCCTACGACTGGCGCAGGGAGGCCGACATTCCCGAGCGAAAGTTGCCCGATGATCTCAACTCGGCCCCCGAAGTCGAGCGAGTGGGCCTGGGCAAGAACCGGAACTCCGCACGGCCGTTCGAGTTCGACTACGCGCTCGACGACCCGGAGTACTGGGAGAGTGGGCTCTTCTGGCAGGTCGGCGAAAAGACGATTCGGATCAGCAAGGCGATTCGAGTCCAGTACGAGTACGAG
>Ga0134112_10000327_pt1 | contig 12426 bp, 10 predicted proteins | sample 15_D_Rain_40_5_1_FD_128867 | JGI IMG/M metagenome (GOLD analysis project Ga0134112, IMG submission 128867) | Grasslands soil microbial communities from the Angelo Coastal Reserve, California, USA - 15_D_Rain_40cm_5_11112015 | ecosystem: Environmental > Terrestrial > Soil > Grasslands ... | reverse complement strand
TGCGGTCGGTCTGCTCGGCCGCGAGGTGGTCGAGCGTGTCGGTCCGCGCGTCGATTTCGTCGAGATGCCTGCCCTGCGGCACGATCGCGATCAGGATGTGACGGACGTGAAGCGAGTCGCCTTTTACCGCATCGACGCGAATCACATGAAAGCCGAAGCTCGAGCGCACCGGCTGGCCGAGCTCGCCCGGCGCGAGGGCCCGGAGCCCGGCGAGAAACTGGGGATCGAACCCGGCCCCGTTGCGCTTCACCCACCCTAAGTCGCCGCCGCGGGCGCCGCTGACCGAGTCGGTAGACTGCTGCTTCGCCACCTCCTCGAACTTCGCGGCGCCGCGCGCGATCTCGGCACGTAGCTGCCGCGCCTTGGCGAGGGCCGCCGCCGTGTCGGCGGCGTCGGGCACGCGCGGCTGTGCGACGAAGCTGAGCCAAGCAGCCGCCGGACGCTTGAAGTCGTTCTTGTGAGCCGCGTAGTAGCGCTCGACCTCGGCGTCCGTCACAGGGGCGGCCGAGTCCGCAATCTGCTCGGGGCGGATCGCGAGAGCGGCCACGGTCACCGACTCCCGCTGGTCGCGCCAGATGCGCCACAGTTTCGCATCGGAGACGTACACGTCCGCGGTCAGGTACTCCTCGAGCTTGCGCTCCGGGAGATAGTCGCGGTAGAGCTGCTCGATCTGCGCGCGGAATTCCTCGGTCGTGCTGCCGAGGTAGTGCTGCCATTTCGTGATGTCGAACTGGCCGTTGGTCTGGAAGGTCGGGTCTTCCATGACTTGCCGGAGGACCTGCGGCGGCGGGGTGCTGCGCGCCATCTGCCGGATCTCGTCGTCCGACACCTGAATTCCGAGCCGCCGGTACTCGCGCTCGAGCAGGATTCGCTGGACGAGCTGGTCGGTCACCTGATCCTGGAGCTGCTGCTCGTCTTCACGGCTCAGCCGGCCGGCGCCGCGCCGGCGAGAGTCTTCGATGGCGCTCTGGAGAGCTGCCTGGAACTGGGGGGCGCGTACGACCTGGCCGTTGACTTTGAGGACCACGTCGCGGCCGCCGCCGAGGATGTCCGTCACCTGGCCGTAGGCCAACCAGCCGATGAACGTAGTGGCTACGATGACGAACACGGGCTTATAGATGGCGCGCATCGAGCGCATCATAGGACGCCAAGCTCCGGACTAGAGGGGAGGCGAAGGGGCATAAGTCTAAGAACGACAACGGGGAAACTCAAGCGACGGGGCGTCGATTCCGATTGACAGCGGCGCCGGCCGAACACTATCTTCGACCAATTCCCACAAGAACTTAGGCCGTGTACACCAGCGAGATAGAAAAGCTCGAAAAGCGATGGGCCGAGAACCCCAAGGGCCGCAACTTCGCGCCCTTGGCGGACGCCTATCGCAAAGCGGGGGAATTAGATAGAGCCATCGAGCTGTGCAAGTCCGGGCTGGAACGACATCCCGATTATGTCAGCGCCCACATCGTCTACGGGCGCTGCTTCCTCGATTTAAAGAACGACACCGCCGCGTCGCAGGTGTTCCGCAAGGTCCTCGAACTCGATCCCGAGAACGTCCTCGGGCTCAGACTGCTCGCTGAGATCGCGGAGCGGGGCGGGCGCTATGACGAGGCCACGGACTGGCTGTCACGACTGCTCGCCGTCGACCCGATGAACGGCGATGCCGCCGAGGCTCTCGCGCGTGCCAAGGGGAAATGGGCGCAGACAGCGCCCAAGCCGGCGGCGCCCGCTCCCGGCGCCCCCCTGCCCGTCCCCTCGCCGGCAGTGCTTGTCCCGGAGCGGTCGGGCGTCAGCGCAACCAGCACCGCTCCGACGCCGAAGCCAGAGTTCGTGGTGGAGCCGGAGCAGCCAGCGGCCCCGCAGCTCGAGGCGCGGCCGCCGGCGGGAGACATTGAGACGTTCGACGGGACGTTGGACTTCAATGCTGTGGCCCATGACGCGGCTAAGGCTGAGGGCCTCGAGGTCCCGGAGGAAGTGGCGCTCACGCCCCAAGAGCTCACGGTCGAGGGACTGGCGGCTACGCAGTACGAGAGCGGCACGCTTGCCGCGCGCGATCTCCCGCCCGAGCCCCAGCCCGAGTCGGAACTGCCGATGGTGGACCTGCCGCTCATCATGCCCGAGGATGTCACGCCGTCTCGCTCGGCCCACCCGGCATGGCCGGCTCCGTTGGCGCCACCCCCGGCTCCCCCCGCGCCCGCCCCCCCGCCGTCCCGGGTTCCGCCGCCGGCGGCGTCGGAGACGCCTGCAGCGGTGGTGTTGTCGGACGACGATGGCGCGGCGGACACCCTAGCCCTCTCGCGGGCCGAGCCGGTGGTAACAGAGACGATGGCGGATCTGTATCTGAAGCAGGGTCACCCGGAGGACGCGCTGCGTGTGTACCAGGCGCTGCTGGCACAGCGCCCGGGCGATGCGCGCCTGCACGCGCGGGTCGACGCCCTGTCGCCTGGGGGGAAGCGGAGGCGGGGAAGGGAGGGGGAGACGGGCGAGTCGGTGCCAACATTCCTCAAGCGGATCCTGGCGGGCCGGCCGGAGGTGGCGGCGGTGCCCGAGGCGGCCGGCTTTGGGGGAGGGTCGCCGCTGGAGCGCGCGTTCGCCATCGCGCCGCCGGACGTCCGGCCAGACCCGGAGATCGTCGCTCCTGGCGAGGCGAGCCGCCCGGCGGAGGACACGATTTCGCTCGACCAGGTGTTCGGTGAGGAGGGGACGCGGAGGTCGCTGCCTGCGGCGGAGTCTCCGCCCGCGACTGTCCCGCCAGCACCGCCTCCCGCTCAGACCGGCGGGTTCTCCTTCGACCAGTTCTTTGGCACGCCGGCGGCGCCTGCGGGGGGCGGCGTGGCCCCCGCCCCGACGGGCGCGAGCCCGAAACCGGCGGCTCGCACGTCGGGTCCGAAGGCGCGTGCACCGCTCGAAGACGAGGGTGACCTCGATCAGTTCCAGGCTTGGCTGAAGGGCCTCAAGTCCTAGTGCACATCGCCGTGCTGAACGGCCCGAACCTCAATCTGCTGGGCGAGCGGGAGCCGGAGCTGTACGGCCGCGCCACGCTGGCGGAGATCGAGACGCGCACGCGCGAGCGGGCGCAGGCGCTCGGCGTGAACGTCAGCTGGACCCAGACGAACTACGAGGGCGAGCTGGTGGACGCGATCCAGGCACTCAAGGGGCGGGCGGACGGGGCGGTCATCAACGCCGCGGCGTTCACCCACACGAGCCTCGCGGTGCGAGACGCGCTCGTGGCCGTGCGAGTGCCGTTCGTGGAGGTGCACCTGTCGAACATCTTCGCGCGCGAGCCCGAGCGGCGCCGCTCGGTCCTCGCGGACGTCGCGGTCGGCGTGGTGACGGGATTCGGGGCCGAGAGCTATCGGCTGGGACTCGAGGGCCTGGTCGGGTATCTCGCGTCCCGCCATGATCGCTGATCCGCGGCGCGCGCGGCAGGAGGCGCTCGCCGCAGCGCTCGCCGCCGAGGAGCTGGAGGGGCTACTGGTCACCTCGCGCGCCAACATCCGGTACCTGACCGGCTTCAGCGGCTCGGCGGCGATCGTGGCGGTGACCCGGGGCGACGTGCTGCTCGTGACCGACTTCCGCTATGACGAGCAGGCACGGGCGGAAGCCGGCGCGGTCGCCCGGATCGAGGTGGAAAGCACGAGCGTGTGGGATCGGTTCTTCCAGGCCTTGGCCACGCTCGGGCCGCTGACCGTGGTGGGCTACGAGGCGCACGTGCTGTCGGTGGAGGACGCCGAGCGCTTCGTGCAGGCAGGCAAGCCGTGGCGCTGGAAGCCGACCAAGCACCTGGTGGAGCGCCTGCGGGCCGCCAAGGATGCGGGTGAAGTGGCAGCGATCCGTAGCGCTGCCGAGCTGGCGGGTGAAGGGTTGCGGCGCACGCTGACCCAGGTGCGGGCGGGCCTGACAGAGCTCGAGGTCGCCGGGATCCTCGAGGGCACGCTGCGGCGACTCGGGAGTGAAGGGCATCCGTTCCCGACGATCGTCGCGTCCGGCCCGCGCAGCGCGCTGCCGCACGCGCGCTCGAGCCGGCGGGTCGTGGCGGCGGGCGAGTGGCTGTTGTTGGATTTCGGCGCTCAGGTAGACGGCTACTGCGCCGACATCACGCGCACTGTCGTGGTGGGCGCGCGGGCCACGGAGCGGCAGCGGGCTGTGTACGAGCTCGTGGCCGAGGCGCAACGGCGGGCGCGCGCGTGTGTGCGGGCGGGCATGAGCGGGCGCGACGCGGACGCGCTTGCGCGCGACGTGATCGAAGCGCGCGGTTTCGGCGAGGCGTTCGGCCACTCGCTCGGGCACGGGCTGGGGCTCGAGGTGCACGAGGCGCCGCGCCTGTCGAAGACCAATGCGGACCCGTTGCCCGTCGGGGCGGTGGTGACGATCGAGCCGGGCGTCTACGTCGCGGGGCAAGGCGGCGTGCGGATCGAAGACGACGTCCATGTGTCGGCCGCGGGACCGGTTCTGTTATCGGACGGTCGTACGGAACTTCTCGAACTCGTGTAGATTTCGGGTCCATGAACCTCGACATCATCGCGCAGCTGGTGCAGATCCTGAAGGACGCTCCCGAGCTCGGCGCGATCGAGGTACGCCGGGGCCTGCTGGGGAGGTGGTCGTCGATCCGGCTCACGAAGGCGGGCCACGGGACCAACGCGGGGGGGCAGCACGTGGTCGTGGCGCAGCCCGCTGCGGTATCCCCGCCCGCTCCCGGCGCCCAGGCCGCCGTCGCCGCGCCGGGTGTCCCGGCTAAGTCTCAACTCGTGGAGATCAAGTCCCCGATGGTCGGGACGTTCTACGCGGCACCCGAGCCTGGGGCGGCGCCCTATGTCAAGGCGGGGAGTCGGGTCGCCACCGGGCAGGTCGTCTGCATCATCGAGGCGATGAAGATCATGAACGAGATCGAGGCCGAAGTCGCGGGGTTGGTGCGCGAAGTCTGCGTGGAAAACGCTCAGCCGGTCGAGTTCGGACAGCCCCTCTTCCGCGTGGATCCGCATGCCTGACGCACCCAGCGGCGCGACGTTCAACTTCAAGCAGGCCATCACCCAGATGGTCCAGCGCAACGCGTCCGACCTGTTGCTCAAGGTAGGCCGGCCGGCGACGATCCGCGTGAACGGCGAGCTGCTCTCGCTGGAGACGGCCCCGCTCAAGCCGGAGGAATTGAAGTCGCTCGCCGAGCAGATCATGACGCCGCGGCAGGTCAAGGAGTTCGCCGAGCACAAGGAGGCGGACTTCGCGATCGGCGTGCCGGGCGTGGGGCGGTTCCGCACCAATGTGTACCAGCAGCGCGGCACCGTGGCGTTCGCGTTCCGGTCGATCCCCTACGAGGTCAAGACGATCCACGAACTGAACCTGCCGCCGGTGCTCGAGGAGATCGCGATCAAGCCGCGCGGGCTGGTGCTCGTCACGGGGGTCACGGGGTCGGGCAAGTCGACCGCGCTGGCGGCGATGATCAACCACATCAACCTGGGCCGGCGGGTCAACATCATCACCATCGAAGACCCGATCGAGTTCCTGCATCGCGACAACCTGGCGAACATCTCGCAGCGCGAAGTCGGGAACGACACGCTGTCGTTCAACGCGGCGCTGCGGCACGTGTTGCGCCAGGCGCCCGACGTCATCCTGATCGGCGAGATCCGCGACATGGAAACGCTGGACACGGCGCTGAAGGCCGCGGACACGGGGCACCTCGTGTTCTCGACGCTGCACACGACGGATTGCACCCAGACCATCAACCGCGTCATCTCGTTCTTCCCGCCGCATCAACACGACGAAATCCGCCATCTTCTGTCCACGGCGCTCGCGGCCGTGGTGTCGCTGCGGCTCGTCCCGAAGAAAGACGGCCAGGGGCGCGTGCCGGCGTCCGAGGTGCTCATCAACACCGCCGCGGTGCAGGACAACATTCGCGACCTCTCGAAGCAGCTCAACATCCCGGATCTGATCGCCCAGGGCTCGGTGCAGTACGGGATGCAGAGCTTCGACCAGTCGCTGTTTCAGTGGTACCAGCAGGGCATCATCAGCTACGAGAGCGCGCTCTTCTACGCCACGAACCCGAGCGAGTTCGCGCTCAAGGTGTCGGGGGTGGAGTCCGGGCAGAGCCGGGCGTTCGGCGGCTCCACCGCCGCAGCCGGTCTGCGCGGCGACCTCGCGCCCTGATATGTTCAAGAAGGTACTGGTCGCGAACCGCGGGGAGATCGCCCTGCGGGTGATCCGTGCGTGCAAAGAGCTGGGCATCGAAGCGGTGGCGGTCTACTCGGAGGCGGACCGCGAGTGCCTGCACACGCGGTTCGCCGACGACGACGTCTGCATCGGCCGGGCGCCGTCGCGCGACAGCTATCTCAACATTCCGCGCATCATCGCGGCGGCCGAAATCACCGGCGCCGACGCCATCCACCCCGGCTACGGGTTCCTCGCCGAGAACGCTGAGTTCGCCGACATCGTCAAGGCCTCGAACATCACGTTCATCGGCCCGACCGGCGACCAGATCCGCCAGATGGGCGACAAGGCGGCGGCGCGCAAGCTGGCTCAAAAACTGAAGGTGGCGACGGTCCCCGGCTCGCCCGGGCCGGTCGAAGATGCGGACGCGGGACTCAAGATCGCCGAGAAGCTCGGCTTGCCGGTGATCATCAAGGCGGCGGCGGGTGGGGGAGGGAAAGGGATGCGCGTCGCAATCGACGAGGAGTCGTTCGGCCAGGCGTTCAGCCTGGCGCGGCAGGAGGCGCTCGCGGCGTTCGGGTCTGACGAAGTCTATCTCGAGAAGTACCTGGCGCGGCCGCGGCACGTCGAGATTCAGATCATGGGCGACGTCCACGGTCACGTGATGCACCTGTGCGAGCGCGACTGCTCCGTGCAGCGGCGTCACCAAAAGCTGATCGAGGAGGCGCCCAGCCCCGCCGTAGACCAGACGCTGCGCCAGGACATCGGCGACGCGGCGGTGCGGCTCGCCCAGGAGATCGGGTACGCCGGAGCGGGCACGATCGAGTTCCTGCTCGACGAGGACGGCTCGTTCTATTTTATGGAGATGAACACCCGCATCCAGGTCGAGCATCCGGTCACCGAGATGTGCACCAACTTCGATCTCGTGAAGGAGCAGATCCGGCTCGCGGCGGGGGAGCCGCTCTCGTTCGTGATGAACGGCCACCGGCTGCGGGGACATGCCATCGAATGTCGTGTGAACGCGGAAGACCCGGCGCGCAACTTCCAGCCGAGCCCCGGGACCATCACGGCCTACCACCCACCGGGCGGTCCGGGGGTGCGGGTGGACACGCACATCTACGCCGGCTATACCGTGCCGCCCTACTACGACTCGCTGCTGGCGAAGGTGATCGTGCACGGCAATACCCGCGTGGAAGCGCTGGCCCGCATGCGTCAGGCGCTGGATTCGTTTATCATTGAAGGCGTGACCACGACCATCCCGTTCCTCAGTCGGGTCATGCGCCACCCCGACTTCGTCGCCGGCACGGTGGACACCAAGTTCCTCGAACGCGAGCCCCAGCTGCTCCAGCCGTCATGAAAATCGACGTTTTCTTCCCGCCGCTGGGCCTCGCCGCGGGAGATCTCGGGGGTCGAGGCGTCGTCGTGATCGACGTCCTCCCGGCCACCACGACAGTGGTGACGGCGCTGGCGAACGGGCGAAGGCGGTGATCCCGGCCGCGACGTCGGAAGAAGCGGTGCGCCTCGCCTCGAATCTCGAGAAAGACGGCGTGCTGCTCGCGGGCGAGCGGAAAAGCCTCAAGATCGAGGGCTTCGCCCTCGGCAATTCACCGCGCGAGATGACGCCGGCCACGGTCGCGGGCAAGACGATCGTGCTCGCGACCACCAACGGGACGCCGGCGCTGGTGGCGGCACAGGGCGGCGACCCGGTGCTGGTCGGCGCCCCGGTGAACTTCCGCGCCCTCACGGCGCGCGCGCACGAGGTGGTCGCCGGGCGGCGTGACCTCGTGATCATCTGTGCCGGTCGCGAGAAGCAGTTCGCGATCGAGGACGCCTACACCGCCGGCCGCCTCGTGAAGGGCGTGAAGAAGGGCGTCCGCAAGGTGGAGCTGAACGACGCCGCTCGGGCCGCCGTCGCCCTCACCAGGCAGTTCGCGACGTGGCAGGAGGCGCTGGAGAACTCCGAAGCCGCCCGCCAGCTCGCCGACGTGGACCTCGGCGACGATGTGGCGTTCGCCGCGAAGGCGGACCGATTCGGCGTGGTCCCGCTGTACGCCAACCGCCAGATCACGTGAAGCAGAAGGCGCGCCAGGAACTCGTCGGGATCGGCGCCTTGGTCGTGGGGCTGTTCCTCGGGCTGACCCTGTTGCGCCTCCCCATCACCGGGAGCTGGGGCGACCGGATCGGCTCGCAGTTGTGGCGGGTGGTCGGCGCGGGCTCGGTGCTCGTCCCGGTGCTCGGCATCGGTTGGGCCCTGGCAGCGTTCGAGCGGCTCGGGAGCCTGTCCGCCGCCCGCGCGGCCGTCCTCGGCACCGGGCTCATCCTGCTCCTTCCGTACGGGATCGGCACGGTCGCCGGGGCAAACTTTCCGGCCGACTACCACGTCTGGACTGCCACCCAAAAACTCGTGGGGGTGCTCCCGGGCGCCCTCGCCCACGCCGTGCACCAGGCGGTCGGCACGGCGGGCGGCGTGTTGGTCGGGCTGTTCGCGCTGTCGGCGGTGGGGTTGCTGACGGTGGGGTGGCACCCGCTGGTGGTGCTAAGAAGCCGGGATGCGGGAAGCGGGATGCGGGATGCGCCGAAGCCGGGGAAGCCGCTTCGCGTACCCGAGACCGCCGCAGACGAGCGCGAGCGGAACATCACGGCACTGAAAGAGGCGAAGACTCGGAAGACCAAGCCGACGCCTCCCGCATCCCGCATCCCGCATCCCGTTCCCAAAGGCGTCCTCATCCCCCCCATCGAGCTGTTGAACCCCGCCCCCCCCGAGGACGGCGACGCCGGACTCGCCCAAATCGAGCAGATGGGCCGCAAGCTGATCGAGACTCTGCAGACGTTCCGGGTAGAGGGCTCGATCGCCGGGCGGACGGTGGGCCCCGTCGTTACGCAGTATGAGGTGGCACCGGGGCCGGGCGTGAAGGTCGGCCGCATCGCCGCGCTCGCCGACGATCTGGCGCTCGCGATGCGCGCCCAGTCGCTGCGCATCGTGGCGCCGATTCCGGGAAAGGCGGCGGTCGGCATCGAAGTCCCGAACCCGATGCCGCGCATGGTCCACGTGCGCGAGCTGATCGAAGGCGAAGAGTTTCACCGCGGCGCGCGCGTTCTGCCCATCTCGCTCGGCAAGAATCTCGAGGGTGAGCCGGTCGTCGCCGATCTGGTGAAGATGCCACACCTGCTGATCGCCGGCGCCACGGGGTCGGGAAAGTCGGTTTGCATCAACGCGATCATCACGAGCCTGCTGTACCGCTATCCGCCTCAGGAGCTGCGGATGCTGATGATCGACCCGAAGATGGTGGAGCTCTCGATGTACAACGCGCTCCCCCATCTCCGCCACCCGGTCGTCACCAACAACCAGAAGGCCGCGACGGCTCTCAAGTGGGCCGTGCGCGAGATGGAGCGTCGCTACCAGCTGTTCCACGCCAACCACGCGCGCAACATCACGGACTTCAACCGGAAGGTGCGGGACGGGAAGCCGCTCAAAGGCCAGCGGGCGACCCTCGCCATGCCGAGCCCAGGCTTCGGTCCGGGGATCCAGCAGGAGCTGCCGTTCGACGCCGAGTATACCGAGGGCGTGCTGCCCTACGTCGTGGTGATTCTGGATGAGCTGGCCGACCTCATGATGACAGTGCAGCACGAGGTGGAGACGCCGCTCGCCACGCTGGCGCAGAAGGCGCGGGCCGTCGGGATCCATCTAATCCTGGCGACTCAGCGGCCCTCCGTGAACGTCATCACGGGCCTCATCAAGGCGAACTTTTCCTGCCGCGTCGCGTTCCGCGTCGCTTCCAAGGTGGACAGCCGCACCATCCTCGACCAGAACGGCGCCGAGACGCTGCTGGGGAACGGGGACATGCTGTTCCTGCCCCCCGGCAAGAGCGAGCCCGTTCGCATCCAAGGTTGTTTCATCTCGACCGACGAAACCGAGCGGCTCATGGGCTGGTATACGGAGCGCCACGCTCAGCTCGAGCAACGCGTCGAGGTGGACATCATCGAGCAGATGGAGCAGCTCGAGGAGGCGGAGAAGGCTGGGGAGGGAGCAGCGGGGAAGGGGCCAGGCGAGGGTGAGCGGGATCCGTTGTTCCGGCAGGCTGCCGAGGTTTGCATCCAGAACCAGATCGGCTCGACGTCGTTACTGCAGCGGCGCATGAGCATCGGCTACGGGCGGGCTGCGCGAATCATCGACCAGTTGGAACTGGCCGGGATTCTCGGCCCTGCCAACGGCAGCAAGCCGCGCGATGTCCTCGTCGGACTCGAAGACTTAGACGAGATCTGTCCGGCATGATCGCAACCCATCCCCTCCCCTGGGGCATGGGGTCCTTATGTGTCACCGAGCCGTCAGTCGCATGGGTGCAGCGCTGTCGCGACCTTTCTGCAGCTGGGACACGACGTTGCGGTCCAGGCCGCTCGCACGAGCCGGGCTCCGGCGCTCGCATCACACTTGCAGTCATTCCGCCGGTGGCGTCGCGTTGCGTGACCGCGACGCGTTGCTCCGAACTCGGAGGAGGCTGCGGTTTTGTGATAGTGCTCCGGCTGTTCGATTCGTCCGACGTAACGCGACTCGGGCGCTGCGCAGTGCTGCTGCTCGGCGCCTGCGGCACCGACCGCGCCACGCAGCCACCTCCGGCGCAGAAAAGCCACTACGTGTCGCCTACCGGAACGAGCGCTGGCGACGGCACGCAATCCCAGCCGTGGGACCTCGGCAGCGGGCTCGCGGGTGCTGCCGGCAGAGTGCAACCCGGTGACACGATCTGGCTCCGGGGCGGCACCTATCGGGGAGCACACCGCAGCACGGTGAGCGGGGCGCCTGGTTCGGCGGTGGTCGTGCGACAGTATCCGGGCGAACGCGCGATCCTCGATGCGGCCGGGGCCACGACCGATTCGGTGCGGGGCGACTTCCTGACTGTAGGCGGCGATTACACGGTGTTGTGGGGGCTCGAGCTCACCGACTCCGATCCCAACCGGGCGACGACGACCCGGCCCAACATGATTGTGAACGACGCCTCCCACACCAAGTACATCAACCTGGTCGTGCATGACGGCGGGATCGGCTTCTACAATTACCCGACCCGCTCAGACGTCGAGGTCAATGGCTGCATCATCTACAACAACGGATGGTCGGTTGGGGGGCGGGGCGGTGGGCACGCGCTGTACGTAAGAAGTGACGCAGGGCCGCTGGTGCTGCGTGACAACGTCCTGTTCGACCAGTACGGGTACGGCATCCATGCCTATTCGGACGCCGGTCGGGGGATGCTCAACAACATCCGCACCGACGGGAACGTCAGCTTCAACAACGGCCTCCTCGCCGGGAATCCGAGCGGTGCCAACATCCTGGTGGGGGGGTTCGAGCCGGCGGATGGGAGCGTCGGCGTCGACAACATGACCTACTTCAGCCCCGGCGTGAACTCGGCGAACGTGCGGCTCGGGTGGTCGCCATCGAAGGTGTTGAACGGATCGTTGACTTTCACGCACAACTATGTCGTCGGCGGCACGCTGGTGCTGGACGTGCATTCCTGGCGGCAGGCTACAGTGACGGGCAACACGGTCGTCGGCGGGGGCGCCAGCAAAGTGGTGCACCTGGAAGACTCGACCACTACGGGCTATAACTGGGCCAGCGACCAGTACTATCACGACCCCATGGACACGGCGTGGAGCTACCATGGCCGGAGCTACACGTTCGGCGCGTGGCAGGCGGCGACGGGGCTCGGGACGACCGATCAGGCAGCGGGCACCATGCCGGCTGAGCCGGTCGTGTTCGTCCGTCCGAACCTGTACGCCCCGGGCCGGGCCCACATCGTCGTCTACAATTGGGGCCACGCCGGCGCCGTCCCGGTCGACGTCGCGGCGGTGCTGCGTTCGGGAGACGCCTACCTGGTGCGAAGCGTGCAGGCGCTGTTCGACCCGCCGCTCGTCAGCGGCGTCTACACTGGCGGGTCGATCACCGTGCCGATGAGCCCGCGGCCGCCCCCTGTGCCCGTGGGCTTGGCGAGCTCGCCAGCGCCAGCGACGCTTCCGGAGTTCGACGTTTTCCTGTTGACCCGGGCACCCTGAATATCCGGGCGCTTCGTTGCCAGAAGACGGCTTAGGGAAGTTCGTGACGCGTGCGACGCCCCCACCCCCGACTTCGCGTCACCTACGCAGAGTTCCGTAGGATCCCGCGGATCAGTGGCACGCTCCGCTCCCCGAGTCGGCGAACGTCTCGCCCGCTGTCGACACGAATCGCCAGGTGTAGCGGTCGGGGTACAGGGTCAGCGTCAGCACGCCGAAGGCGCCAGCCACGGTTTCGCTGTTTGCCGCGATGAC
>Ga0134112_10000324_pt1 | contig 12461 bp, 6 predicted proteins | sample 15_D_Rain_40_5_1_FD_128867 | JGI IMG/M metagenome (GOLD analysis project Ga0134112, IMG submission 128867) | Grasslands soil microbial communities from the Angelo Coastal Reserve, California, USA - 15_D_Rain_40cm_5_11112015 | ecosystem: Environmental > Terrestrial > Soil > Grasslands ... | reverse complement strand
CTTGCGGCCACGCTCGTCGCCATTGAAACCATCGCGAACGAATTCGCGAAGAAAGCGGGCGCTTTGTGAATAACCGTAGCCGATCAATCTCTCTTGCGCTGGTTGACTTTCGCGGAGTGTTGCGCCGCTTGGGCCGTAGCGGAGATAGGAGGCAAAGTCACGGATCGCGGCCAGCCCAAGACCGGCTACCGGCGAGCCTTCGGCTTCATAGACCGCCTCATACAAACCGGTATCGAGTCCTCTATCCACCTCGACCGAGCATCCGTCGGAAGCAAACCGCCAGGACTCGCGCGGCAGCGGCTGAGGCATCTCATCCATTCGCGTGCGAAACGTGAGTGCAGCGGCATGACGGCTCTGATCCAGCGCGCAGTATTTCAGGAAGAAGCCCGTGCTTCGCCTTCCAGGGGCGGCGATATAGCTTTCCCGCACGACGCCTCGGACAGGCGCGATCGGCGCACCAAAGGTTAGACCCTGCGAGGGATGAACGTCGAACTGCCAACCCAAAAAGGCTATCGTGAAACCCTGCTCCAAGAGAAAACCGTCGCCTAGCACCCACGACTCCGGTGACAAATCACGTTGCTCGGCGCCGCTCATGATGGCCAGCGACTGATCACGCCCCCGATTCACCACTTCGAGAAACACCGTTCCACGCGCACGCCGGGCATCCTTGGGAACGAATAGCAAAAGATCGCTTGTGAATTCGACTTTGCCCTGCCTGTTTCGGGGCGCCAAATCGAGATCCGCGATGATGCGATTGGCCGGCAGCTTCGGGTCCACTGCGAATAGCACGCGCCCGATGATGCGGTCGTGCGTACCGAAATCATCTTTCCGCGTGATGTCGATCTTGACGACCTCTGCCCGCCCCTGTTTATGAGGCAACACCAGGCCGCAAAGGCACAAGGAAAACGCCGTAATGAAGGCTGTTCTCTTATTTGGCATGTTGATTACGCGAACATTATCGGGCAGGAGATGGAAGAATCAGAAATGATATCCGCCCGGAGAACGTGTAATTGAATGTCGGAGTGCGTTCCCTCTCCCTCTGGGAGAGGGCGCGAAGCGCGACCCTCACGCGGCGCTTTCGCGCCGCCTCTCCCGTCACGAAAGCGCGTCTACGACCATCGTGGATTCCATCCGCCGCAGTGCATCACTGTGGCTTTTCTGCGGCTGTCCGGCGGCAGACCTCTCCCCAAGACGCTTCACTGCCGTTTGGCCTTGCTCGATAGCATTCATGAATGAACTCTGCGCGATGACTCCTCTAGATACAACCTTGAAGTCGGCATCGGAGATCAGCAAAACCGCGGGAGTGTTTGCCTTTCGAACATCCGTGATGAAATCAAAGCACTGGCAAAGACCGGACGCGGCATCAAGACTTCGAATTGGAACCGCAAGTTTCTCGTTATGCCCCGGTGTGCCGATGACCAAAACCTGGCCGTTGATAATTTCGGCTTCAGGCTCGAGGTAGGCCGGAAGAAACGCGATCAGATCATCCGGCGTTTTCCAGTCCAAGGAGGCACGGCGGAAGACGGCCAACATATTGATCGTCAGCCAATCCTTCAAAATCGAAAAGCGGATATGCCCATGGGGAGTGATGATCTCCTTCTTGACACGAACATACTCGGTATTCCTCGGGCTTGATTCCGAATACGGGATGGGTGAGTTCGGAGGCACCGGTCTATTTTGAAGATTCTTCCGGATGTTTTCCGAGATGCCCGCGAGGATTCGTTGGTTTTTGTCTTCCTGAGTCATCAACATCCCTTGTACATCGATGACCGCTGTTGGCTTTGGGGCCTCTGAACTCACAGGTGATTGCATTGTCCTCTGTTCTTGCGCAAGTGTACTTGCGGGTTTCATTGCGATCGTTTGTGGCGGTTGCGGCTCCGTTTCCTGTGGTTCGTTTCGCGAGGCGGCAATCTGCGTTGGCTTCGACTGCATGGTCTGTGATTTTTCAAGCAGCGGCCGAATCGGCGGAGCGATGCGGAACGGTTCCGGCTGCTTCTTTCGTCTCTTGAGCACGATGACCATGCAGATGAGGATGACAGCAGCCAGCGAGAACACAGCGAACTGAACGAATACCCCATTTACCATTGAAGTCTCCTAATGTGAAGGATTGCCTCTATGATGACGATGCATAGGACAGAAATGGTCCCATTGAGTGACGCCATCATCGACATTCTTAACATTCGTTGATGGCGCGCGAAGCGCCGCAGGAAATGGACCACATTTGGACAGTGCCGCGCTATAATCTTCACACACAAGAAACTGGGAGTGACGACAATGTCGCAAACAGAACCGACAGGTCCAGCCGGGGATCTCGAAATTCGCGAATCGCCAAACGGAAGTTTGTACAAACTGATTGAACTGGCGCGGCAAGCCTACGAGCAGAAGCGCATCAAGGATTGTCTGGATCTGACGAGGGCAATTCTGCTGATCGATCCGGACAACGCCCAGGCACAGTCGCTGCGTTCTTCCATGCAGTCGGAGTTGCACCGGAATCTCGAGAATGTGAGCGCATTCCGCCGGCAAGCGCAGTCTAAAGAGAAACCAGAGAAGCAATCGGAACCAAGCCGCACGGCAGTTCCGGGCAACGTTGAACTGGATTCGGAAAGCAACAGCGCCGCGCTCATCGAGGCAACCTCTCCGTTGGCGGAAGCCCCTAATGATTCGAGGCGAATGCTCAAAATAGGATCGTTGGTGCGTGCGACTGTGCTTGTGCTCCTGAGCGCTACCGTTCTGAGCATTTCGGTTGTTAGTTTGATGAAACCTGCAACTACCCCGAAGCCGGTCGCACCGCTGCGGGCGTCGACGCCCGCCAATAGCTCCGAGCAGATCCAGAACGTGAACGCACCTGAACCGGAACTATGGCTGACGAACTCTATAGAAACGGTGCCGGAGCCCACTCCTCCGGCCGCTGAAAATCCGTCGACCACCTATAGATCTTCGGCCGTCGTTCCTCCTCCAGGTCCGGTTGCGAAAGAGCCGCAGCCAGTGATTGCCGCTGCCGCGGGAACACTTGCCGTAAGCTCGCAGACGTCGGTCGACATTTATAAAGATGATGAATACCTGGGGGCGGCGCCGGTCTCCCTGGAACTTCCTGCGGGAACGCATACGCTCGAATACCGTCATGGAGGTTTGCGAAAATACGTGACGCACGTCATCAATAGCAACGAAACGACGAAAACGACGATCACCTTTGACGTGAGCGTCCAGATCAATTCCAAACCGTGGGCAGCAGTTTTTATCGATGGAGTTGAAAAGAAGGCTTTAGGGCAGACACCGCTGAGCGGCGTTCGAGTTCCGATCGGAAGCGTATTGATTTTCGAAAATCCACGATTCCAGACAAAGACATATCGCGTCACCGGAAATGAAACCGGAATTCAAGTCGTCTTTCAATGAGGTGTTCCATGTTGAGAAACATTCTCGCGCTGGTGATTCTCATTACGGCGAGCGGGCCGGGGTGGCCGGCTCCCGCCGACGAAGCCAGCGAGATGCTGACTCGCGCCGAGGCGCTCTACTATGAGGCCGATTTTGCGAAATCCATAGAGTTGCTCTTGCGCGCAGATGAATTGCTTGCCCGGCAGGCTGGCCGCCTCGAAGAGAAGACCGCGATCAAGCTACACCTTGCTCTCGGATTCATTGGACTGAATGACAGCACTCGAGGAAAAGCCTATCTCAAGGAGTTGTATGCCCTGGACTCGGATCATCGTATCGACGCCCAGGCATTCTCGCCTAAGGTCATCCGGTTAGCCGAGGAAGCCAAAGCCGAACAAAACGAACTACGCTGTCGCTCCGTGTTCGACGAGACAGAACGGCAATTGGAAAACGGAAAATCCGACCCTGTTGTGAAGTTGATCGCCTCGAATGTGGCGAAGTGCCCGGGCCTTGCCGCGCTCAGTGCAAAATCGGGCGAGCTTTTGTTTAAAGAAGGTATGGAAGCCTACAAAAAAACCCAGATGGAGCAAGCTCTCGAGAAGTTCCAGGCGGTGCTGCGCCTCAATCCCAAACACGAACTGGCCACGGAGTACGTTGATCTCGCGCAGAACAAGCTGGAGTTGGCTGCCGGGCGTGCGCTTTTCGCCTGGCGTAAGGATTTCACCGCGGGCGAGTTCGCCCTGGCTGCCCGCGATTATCGCGAACTCCTGTCCCTGAACAGCTCACAGGCAATCGAGGAAGTCCGTACGGAATACCGGCGAGCTCTATCCGGTTTTGCGGATTCGTGGAACAAAGCGTGTACCAATGATGATGTGGCTGGAATGGAGGATGCGCGGCGCCGTGTTGATGCGCTGATTCCAGTACTTTTGGTGGACCCGGAGGGCCCGTCGTTCGGCGAAGATATCCTGGCAACGATGAAAACGTGCGCCCACACCCGTTGTGTTCAGATGACATCCCCGCTGGCTCTGTCACGTTTGAAAAATCGTGTCGATCCTCAATTGCCACCCTATCTGCTTTCCATGATCAAGGACTTTCCGATGACCATTCGAATCAGGGCAAGAATCAATGAAGCGGGAGACGTCGCCGCCGCCGAACTGTTGGGCGGCAATGCTCTGGTTTACGACGCGGTCCGCGCAGCATTCGGTCAATGGAAGTTTTCTCCCGCCCTCGTGCAAGGCGAAGTTCGATGCGTGGACACAGAAATTCCTATCGTGCTCAAGTTCGGTCAACGCTGATGTCATGTTTTGTAATTAGGGTGATTTTTGGTTCGGCAGAGCCCCATTCCCCTCCTCGCAGAGGAGGGGTGGCTGCGCCACCAAGCAAATGCCGCGAAGCCACCGAAGCGGCGCAGACGGGGTGGTCAGAGTGGCGAAACGTTTCGGCCGGTCTTCTATTGAGACTTCGCCCTATCGGGCTCGCGCTTCGCGCCACCCCTCCTCTGCGAGGAGGGGAATGCGCGTGAGCTCTCCAGAGCGCATTCAAGTTTTTGCATATATCAACGCCGATAACGCGCCGCTGTACAGAACCATCATGCGCGTATTCATGGAATCGAAGCAGCGATTTCTGTTCCAGTTGTGCCCTCAGGACGTCCTCGAGGCCGTACGAATATCCGTTGGTCAAGAGACATCCGGCCAGCCCGAAATAGATTCCGGTCTCGAGCAGCTGTGCGAGTGGGGAAACTTGCAAAAGCACCCTGATACGACGTCTGTCGGCACTGTCGACGATTTTTTAAAACAACGTTATGTTTTCCAGATTACCAGACACGGTGAAGCCGCGGAGCGAGCGCTCGCTTTCTTTGACGCCGCGCGAGAAGGGGACGGCGAGCTTCAGTCGACTGCCTTGGCGGATATCCGGTACCTGGTTCAAGAGCTCAAACAACTGTCGCGAGAAGCAGAGCCGGATGCCGGCAAAATACATCGTAACTTGCTCGTGCTCCGGACGCGTTTTGAAGATCTGTCTGCCTCTGCGCAAGCGTTTATCGAGAGGCTGGAACGAAGTGTCCACGTACAGTCGGTTGTTGGCGCGCGGCAGTTGATCGATTATGGTGAACGCTTCGTCGGCGACGTGGTGCTCGCGGCCGATAGCATCGGAGAGACAATTCGCGACCTCGGAGCAGCGGGACTTGAACGCTTGATTCAAGCCGTGGCCGAAAGCAATGTCCGGGGCCCCACAGCAGCAACGCCCGAGGGCGTTGCTGCTGTTTGTGACCAATGGCGCTCGGATTGGAAGCGCTTTCGTGACTGGTTCATCTCCCACGCCGGCCGCCCGTCGAACGCGGAAATGTTGCGCGAACGCGCAAGGACCTTGATACCTGCCCTGCTCGGCGTCATCACGAATACGAACGATCGTCAAATCCACCGCATCGACCGATTCAATGATTTCCGCGTGCTCGCACGATGGTTTGCGGAGGCAGAATCGGATGCTGAAGCGCACCGGCTTTGGAGAGCGGTTTTTGGATTGTGTCCTGCGCGCCATCTCATAATCAATGATCAAACCCTTGATGAGTACGAAGCCCGGCAGGTTCCAGCTAATACAAGCTGGCTGGAAGCGCCGCCGGTGCGTATCGCAATGCGTCCTCGAGACTACGGCCGCTTCTCGCCGGCCGCCGACTTGAGCTGCATCATCGACCGCACTGCGGAAAAGGAAAAACTTGCCGCTGCGGCCCACGAGGAAGCGCTGCGTATTTTGAGTGCGCAGGGACGGTTCGGCGCTGGCGGGAGGATGCGTTTATCGGAGCTTGAACATCTCGAGACAGGCGAATTCGATTTGTTTGTGGGTCTTCTTGGAGAAGCCGTGTCGGCTCGGGTTTTCTCGAACGAACCGGTGGAGATCTTTTCCGGAGACGGTCGTTTGAGGGTAAAGCTGGAGCCGACAGGTGATGGGCGTGAAGCGCTGATTCTTACGACAAACGGAGTCTTCCGAGGACCCGATCACTGGATCAGCATTGAGCACATTCTCTCTGTAGACGGGGTGCTGCGGTGACGTCCGCGCTCGAAACTTTAACGCCAAATCCGGAAGTCGAGGCGGAAAGGCGACGCGCGTTACGCGCATTGCTTTGTCGTCCGCTGCTGACCGCCGCCGAAACGCCTGAGGACTACATCGTGGTGCGGCGGCATACGGAGTGGTTGAAACAGTGGTTGACAGAGTTTCCGGCTTGGAGCCTGCATATTGATAGAGACCTGGCTAGGCTGCGTAAGATACCTCCGGATCTTCTCGATGAGACAAGGCCGGCAATCGATCGTACTAGTGGAATATGCTTTTCGAAACGCAGGTATGCATTGCTTTGCCTCGCACTCGCTGGGTTGGAGCAATCGGATCGGCAGACCACGCTGGCCGAAATTGCACACGCCATAATGGAACTGGCCGCTTCAGATCCAGATCTGCAGGCGGCCGGCATGAGCTTCGATATAGGGAATTACGATCAGCGGCGCGATCTGGTGCATGCGGTCCGCTTCCTGATCGACATGGGCCTGCTTCGCAGGCTCGACGGCGACGAAGGGCAGTTCCTGAACCGGAACGGCTCATCGGATGTCCTTTATGAGATCGACCGGCGCATTCTTGCGGCGATCCTAAATGTATCGCGAAGCGCTTCCAGCGTCGAAATGGCAGCGGAAACGAACATCGGCGACTCGCTCCCGGAACGCGTGGCCAGACTTATCGATGATCCGATGACTCCCACTGAAGATGCGTCCTTCCAGAGAATCCGAGCGCGCCTGGTTCGAGCGCTCTTGGACGATCCGATTCTGTATTTCCACGATCTTAATGATGAGGAGCGAGTTTATCTCGATAAGCACCGTGGTTACCTGCTCCGGCAAATACATGAAGCGACCGGCCTCATCGCCGAAATCCGGCGTGAGGGTATCGCGATGGTGGACGATGACGGCGACCTGACCGATCTCAAACTGCCCGAAAACACCACGGAGGGAAATCTGAGCCTATTCCTGGTCCAGTGGTTCGCTCAAATCTCCAAAACTAACTCCGGCCCGGCGATTCCTGTTTCAGCGGTCGAAGAACATGTCCGCAGCCTGATTCAGGTTCATGGATCGCAGTGGCGCAAAGAGGTTCGCGAAGCCGGCGCGGAAGCCTGGTTAACCCAAGACGAGCTATCGCGTCTGCGATCGCTTCGCCTCATCCAAATAGCGGGCAACGAGGTCGTTCCGTTAGCTGCCTGTGGCCGTTACGCGCCCAACAATTCCCTCAACGGTTCAGATAACGAGGAGTAATTTTTGTTATGGAAGCGCACACACGATCTCTCCCTTTTCCCAGCCGGCAACGATGGCAGCCGCTGCGCAGCGGCCTCATCAACCTCTACCGGTACGACCGTGAAGAATTTCATTACGAAGAGGGACGGCTGCTGTTGCGCGGCAATAACGGCACCGGCAAGTCGCGAGTTCTTGCATTGCAGCTTCCGTTCCTGCTCGACGGTGAAGTAAACGCTCAGCGTTTGGAACCCGACGCCGATCCTTCCAAGAGAATCGAATGGAACCTGCTCATGGACCGTTACCCGGAGAGGACCGGTTATACATGGATCGAGTTTGGCCGCCGTGACGAACGCGGCCAAGACCACTATCTCACTCTCGGATGTGGTCTCAGTGCAGTAGAAGGCCAGACCGGGGTGCGCCAGTGGTTCTTCATCACGATTCAAAGAATCGGCAAACAGCTGGAGCTTGTGAGCCACGCAGGGCAAGTTCTCGGCAAAGACCGGTTGCGCGAAAAGATCGGTTCCGCCGGCCAGGTGTTTGAGGCGGCGGGACCTTACCGGCGTGCCGTCAATGAAGCGTTATTCCATCTCGACGAGTACCGCTATGCCAGCTTGATAAATCTTCTGATTCAACTGCGGCGTCCTCAACTGACGCGGCGTCTGGATGAGCACGAGTTGTCCAGAGCGCTCAGCGAAGCCCTGCCTCCGGTTTCCGCCGCTGTCGTTGCGAGCCTGGCGGAGGTTTTTCGCACTCTTGAATCGGATCGTACGCAATTGGAGTCTTCCAAGGCAGCGCTGGCAGCCGTCGAGCACTTCCTTACGGAGTACCGCGGCTATGCCGAAGTTGCCGCGAAGCGACGGGCGGAACAAGTTCTCCGAACGCAGTACGAATACGAAGCTGCACTGAAAGAAATTTTGACTGCTGAAGCGGACTGCGATCGATCGCTCACGGAACTAGCCCGGCTAAAAGCGGATCTCGAGCGCCTCTCGGCCGAAGAACATGCACTTCAGGCGGAGATTACGGCTTTCCACGAGAGCTCGCAGTTAAGGGAGGCGCATACCCTGGAGCAAGCACACCGCGCCGCGGCCGACAAACGCAGAGACGCCGACTCCGCGGCTGCGGACCTCGCCGATGCCTCGCGACTTCGAAAAAGTTGTGCCGAGGAACACCAGAGGATGAGAGCTAACCTGGAGCATCGCCAGCTTCGATTGGCGGCTGCAATGGACGCCGCCGGCGAAGCCGCGTTGTCCGCAGGTTTGGAACGCCTTCACCGCGAATGGCTCGGCGCGTTCGACGCCGAGGCGGCCGGCGAAGGTACTTTGAAGCAGGCGCGAGAGAGGATCGAAGGCGGGATTCAGACGCAAATCGAAAAGATGGAATGTGTCCGGAGTCTCAGCGAACGCTTCACAGTCGCAAGAACCCAATTCCAGCGCGCCAGCGATGAACGTGATCGGCTTTCGGGATTGTTAGACGACGCTCGCGAGTGCGTGACGAGGGCTCATGGCGAGCATCGGTCCGCCGTCACTTCCTTCCTTGAAGCCGCTTCCCGCTGGACTGCCGATCTTACTGAACTGCCATTGCCGTTTGATCAAACGTTCATAGATTCGGTGAAGGAGTTTTGCGATAAACCCCACGGGCCAAACCCTTTCGCCACCGCAAGCTGGAAGGCGCTCGAAGAGTTGACCGGCAATTTCGCCGAAAGGCGCGCCTACCTGAAGCAGCTCGAGACGACCCAAACGGAAAAACTGATTCGGCTTGAAACCGAACACGAGGGTCTGGTGTCGGCGGAATCCCTTGATGAATGGGGTCGCGGACGGATTCTGGAACTGCAGGCGGCAATTGCCGAGACGCAATCTCAACTCGATCCAGTGATCGATTCCATCGAGGAATTGAATCGCCGCGAGGGGATACTCCGCAGTGAGGCCCATACGTCACCCGCAGATGACGGCGTGCGCGCTGCATACGACTACTCGGTCGCGGTGGCACGGCATGTCGAGAGTTTGCGGAGCCGGATGAACGAAGCCGAAGAATATGTAAGGCAGAAGCGGTTGCAGCTCGATCAAGTGACGGAGATGCGCGATCGCACGGTAGAGGACCTGGGGATCGGCAGGTGGATCGATGATCTCGATTCTCTAAAAGATCGAGTCACACGGTATCGCTTTGCGCTCTCCTCTGTCTGGCCCGCTGTGGAGTCCTTCCAAGAAGCACAATCAGCCGGCGAACGGGCATGGACGCATCTGGAACTAGCCGCAGCTCGGGAAGAGCGGCAGAAGGAGACGCTGAACGAACTCGAACGGCGCGCCATCGCCGCAGAACTTGCGCGTGACGCCGCTGGGCGGGCCATTGATGCCGGTTCCGGTGAAGTGCTCCAGCGCATCGCCCAAGCCCGATTGCGGCTTGATCAGTTGCGCATCGAAAAGGAAGAAGCACGGCGGCGCTACCACGATGTCGAGGTTCGAGTGACACGCGTGGACGAACGTCTCCGTAACCGCACAGAAATCTTAAGCCGCCAGACGGACCGGAGGGATACCGCTGCGAGCTCACTGCGAACATTCGCATCCACAGGGCTTCTCGAGCTCGCCGCCCCTGGAATCGCCAGGGGAGAACCGCTCACATGGTCCACCACACGCACGGTGGAAGTAGCTTTTGAACTGGTATCACGCTCGGACTCGATAGATGCTGGAGACCCCGGATGGGAACACTATCAGAAGTCTGTGCCCTCGGAATTCAACCGCTTGACGCAAGCGCTTTCCGCTCAGGGTTGCCGGTCATCGGCGACATTTAGCGATGACCTGTTCGTGGCGAATGCCATGTTTGCCGGGCGAGAGTGTGCGGTGGACGAAATCAAGCAAATCCTGTTCGACGACGTTACCACCCGGCAGATGCTGTTGGACGCGAGGGAGAGAGAAATCCTGGAAAACCACTTGATTGGTAACGTTTCACGGCACCTTCGCGAATTGCTTTATGCAGCTGAGGAACAAGTGCGGCAAATGAATGCAGAGATCGAAAGCCGTCCGATGAGCACGGGAATGAAATTGCGCTTCGTCTGGCGGCTGGAGCAAGACGCTACTTCAGGGGTGGCCGAGGCAGTTCGGCGTTTGATGCAAATGGACGACGAATGGTCTCCGGCAGAACGGCAGATGCTGGGCCGGTCTCTCCAACAACAGATTCACGCCGTGTGTTCCAATATGAAGGACGCCGGCTGGCAAGAATTCCTTGCTGAGGCGCTGGACTACCGCAAGTGGCATTCGTTCGGCGTGGAACGCTACCAGGATGGCGTCTGGAAAAGGCTCACCCGCCGAACCCATGGCACAGGTTCCGGAGGTGAAAAAGCTGTCGCGCTCACCCTGCCCCATTTTGCCGCGGCTGCCGCCTTCTATCGAACAGCACACCCGCTGGCGCCGCGGCTCATCCTTCTGGATGAAGCCTTCGCCGGGATCGATGCGGACATGCGCGCAAAATGCATGGATCTCATCCATACCTTCGACCTCGACTTCATAATGACGAGCGAATACGAGTGGGGTTGCTATCAAACACTGCCTGCGATCGCCATTTATCAGTTTTCTACCCGGCCCGGCATTGACGCCGTCGGCCTGACACGCTGGGTCTGGAATGGGCGGCAGAGAAGTCTGAGGGACGGCGCGGCAGCGAAATCCGATGAAATGCCTGACGAAACCAGCGGGCGATCCGATTGGGTAGTAGTGGAATCAAAAATCCTTCCAAAGTGAACGAATGCGTTGTAGCGGCGGTCCGCGGAGCGCCGACGATCTCGCAAATTGATGTATTGTCGGCGGTCATGAGGCTGTGAAGAAAATGAACGGGGTCCAAAACTTGTCAAATGTCGAATGTCTGTTGTGCGATGTGTAGTGTAGTTGGCAAAGCGCCAGATGACCTACTGACTAAACGAACAAATTCTTAGTCGGAAAATGATTTAGTCATCAGGTCATTTCGTCAATGGGTCGTTTTTACAAGTTCATCGGACGTCGCACCAACAGACATTCGACATTTGACAAGTTGCCCGTCGCCGATTTTTTCAGGTCACGTCATCGCCAGGGCCGGCCGCGCCCTCTGCCTCTACCTGGAAAGCTTCGGTCGGGTTCAATCTGTAGCGATGAAATCCGCCGGTCCCAATTGCGAAAACTTCGTGCTGAGAGTTGCGCAAGATCAGAAATATCGCGATCGATGATTATGGTTTCGCCGCGGAAATTGGGGTCGCGATAGGCGACCACATGGGCGCGGCCGAATACGCGAATGGATGAAATTCTGTCGCTCCAGTTCCCAGCCTTAGCGAGATCGGTTACGTCTGCGCCCGCGCTCCAGCATTGCGATCGTCCTTGAAAATCGCGGCGATCGTAAACGCAAACGCCGTCGCTGATCTGTTGATCTCGTTCTCGATCTCGATCTCCATCCCGATCGCGTCCGAAGACTGGAGGGTTATTTCCATACGGACCAGAATTGTAGTCCGCAACCACCCGTACCGATTCGATACGATCGTTCCATGTATGCCCGCCGCTGGCGGCTCGCAATCCCAGATCCGGAATATCGGAGGCAAATTCCGCGGATCGGCCGTGGAAATCCGTCTCGTCGTAAACTTGAACACGCGCTCGGCCAAATATTCGGATCGAGGAAGCAGCGGCCTTGTGATTAGCCAGGCTGCGGACCTCGTCGCCCTCCACATAGCACTGCTCCCATCCCTGGTATCGAGCATCCTGATAGAGACAAACACGAGCGCCGTGTTGGTTTTCTTCAGCTCTTCTAACCTGGGGCGCAGCGGGTGATTGCGGTGCCCAAAATACTGGGATCAACAGCCCCAAAACGAAAACCCAATAT